>Ga0316604_10000735_pt1 | contig 35321 bp, 28 predicted proteins | sample OWC_soil_day20_C_FD_207650 | JGI IMG/M metagenome (GOLD analysis project Ga0316604, IMG submission 207650) | Wetland soil microbial communities from Old Woman Creek delta, Ohio, United States - OWC_soil_day20_CT | ecosystem: Environmental > Terrestrial > Soil > Wetlands | place: USA: Ohio... | reverse complement strand
AATTGTGTGATGAGGGTACCCTCTTGGGGGTGCCCTTAAGGCATATAGAATATTTTGTGGGTTTTCTACATATAGTTAGTTATGGATATAAATGATATGAAAGAGTAGTGATTGAACCGCAGAGACACAGAGAACACAAAGGGGAGTTTTGAAAGAACGCGTAGCGTTCCTATAGTATCATAATTTATAAGTTTTTAGCTGTCATTGCGAGTGTAGCGAAGCAATCCCCTACTTGTCCAGAGATTGCTTCGCTACACTCGCAATGATAAAGAAAACTTGGCTTTCGCCAAGCCTCAGTGCAGGCTAAAGCCTTAGTTGCCCTTACTTGGAATCGGAAAGTGTTATACTTTCTGATTCCGCAAAAAAGGACGCGTAGCGTTTTTCTTATGATGGGATTATATTATCGAAGAGTTGGGAGTATAGCCCAAATCTCGAATTGGGGTGTGTGTATTGAGTCGTCGTAAAATAATTGTGGGCGCCATTTTGTTGGTAGTATTTACATTTACTGCAACAGCTGGCGGATTTCTTTATCTTTTGAATGGAAATTCTACTGATGTGATAAGTACGCTAAAATTTTTCAGGGCAGTGCAAATCGTCACAACCAGGTATGTTGAACCTGTGCCGATGGAAACATTGATGACAGGTGCTGTGAAGGGTATGGTTAATTCCTTGGGGGATCCTCATTCTATCTATATGGATCCTAAGATGTACAAGGAATTTATGATTGAAACCGAAGGCTCTTTTGGCGGTGTGGGGATTGTTATTGGTGTGAAAGATAAAACGTTGACAGTTGTCTCGCCAATTGAAGGTACACCCAGTGAAAAAGCCGGTATAAAAAGCGGTGACCAAATTGCTAAGATTGATGGCAAAGACAGCAAGGATATGGCTTTAGATGAGGCCGTAAGTAAAATCCGAGGTCCAGAAGGTTCAACGGTTACGTTAACCATCCGTCGTGGCAATGAACCTTTAAAAGATTATACTTTAACTCGTTCTAGTATTCAGATTAAAACAGTTTCAGGGAAAATGCTGCCAGATCAAATCGGTTATATTCGCATTTCCATGTTTAATGAAAATACAGGTAATGATTTTGCTCGGAGATATCATGAATTAGAAAAAGAAGGCATGAAGGCTGTTGTTTTGGATCTTAGAGATAATCCAGGTGGTCTGTTACAAGAAAGTGTTAAGGTTTCTAATCTGTTTGTACCGAAAGGTCCTGTAGTATCAGTAGTGACGCGAGATGGACAGCGGGAGGTACATTCATCTACATTAGAAGCCATTAAATATCCAGTGGCTGTGCTCGTTAATGGCGGTAGTGCCAGTGCTTCTGAGATTGTATCTGGGGCCATTCAGGATACGGGTGCCGGTACCCTTATTGGCACCAAGACTTATGGCAAAGGTTCAGTGCAGACTGTACTCCGTCTGGATGGCGGTGGGATTAAGTTGACAATTGCCAAATATTTAACCCCTAATGATCGTTCGATTAATGGCATTGGTATTGAACCTGATATAAAAGTGGAAATGGCAAAAGATGCAGTACAAGATTTGCAACTCGATAAAGCCATTCAGGTTGTTAAAGAAAAAATGTAATTAAGCAAAAGAAATAATGACGTTAGCATTTCGATGCTAACTAAGCGACTTACACAAATCTTCTAACAAAGATTTGGTACGCTGCTTAAGCGGCGGGCTTTGGCCTTAGCCGCTTTTGCTCATTCAAGCCTAATGACTATAGTCTATTGAATTGGCGAAGAACAAGTTTTGGTTATGGGAATGGTGCAAAGATAAATTGGGGAAAAATAACCGCAAGGAACATGAAAGATTCCTTTTATTCAGCAGCCTCTTTACCAACGAACATATGTGCGTTATAATGGAAATATGTGTTCGTGATAAACAGATTTTTTCCTAATATATACAAAATGTGATATAATTATTGTTAAGTAATAATTAATATTCAATAAAGAATGGTGATGAATATGGCAACTGTTCCTAAGTTGGCTACCGTATATAAAGAAGGGGGCATACCCTTCAAGGTGGAAGCCCCATTTGTGCCGACTGGCGATCAGCCGACTGCGATTAGTACGCTAGAAACTGGTATTGTTCAAGGTCAACGGGCCCAAGTATTACTTGGGGCAACAGGTACAGGTAAGACGTTTACTATTGCTAAATTAGTTGAACAAGTGCAAAAGCCAACACTGGTGATTGCCCATAATAAGACTTTAGCCGCCCAATTGGCCAGTGAATTTAAAGAGTTTTTTCCTAATAATGCTGTGGAGTATTTTGTTAGTTATTATGATTATTATCAGCCTGAGGCGTATATTGCTCATACTGATACCTTTATTGAAAAAGATGCGTCGATTAATGATGAAATTGATAAATTACGTCATTCGGCAACGAGTTCTCTGTTTGAACGCCGAGATGTAATTATTGTGGCCAGTGTATCTTGTATTTATGGACTGGGTTCTCCTGATGAATATCATGGCCTAGTATTATCTCTGAGGCAGGGGCAAGTTAAGGATCGGGATGAAATCTTACGGAAACTGATTGATATCCAGTATGAACGCAATGATATTAATTTTGTCAGGGGCAAGTTCCGGGTGCGGGGGGATGTTGTGGAAATATTTCCAGCGGCTTATGGTGAAAGTGCTATACGGGTGGAGCTCTTCGGTGATGAAATTGAGCGAATTCTGGAAATAGATACTTTGACAGGAGAGATTATGGGTGAACGCAAGCACATTGCCATTTATCCTGCTTCTCACTATGTTACAACAAGGGAAAATATGAAGCGGGCAGTTGTGGATATTGAGGCAGAACTTGATGCCCAATTGGCATTTTTTAAGGCTAATGGCAAATTGATAGAAGCACAGCGACTAGAGCAACGCACTAGGTATGATATGGAAATGATGCAGGAAATGGGCTACTGCTCGGGAATTGAAAATTATTCCCGTCATTTGACGGGACGGAATATAGGTGACTCTCCCTACACTCTGATTGATTATTTCCCTGAAGATTTTTTGATGGTTATTGATGAATCTCATGTCATGCTGCCACAAATCAGGGCCATGTATGCTGGCGATAAAGCCCGCAAGACAGCCTTGGTGGAAAACGGTTTTCGCCTGCCTTCAGCTTATGATAATCGTCCCCTTACTTTTTCTGAATTTAATGAGCGTATTAACCAAATTGTTTATGTATCCGCAACCCCTAGTCAATATGAGTTAGGGGAGGCTAGTCAGGTAGCTCAGCAGGTTATTCGACCTACTGGACTTGTTGATCCCGAGATTGAAGTTAGGCCCATTAAAGGGCAAATGGATGATTTGCTTGGTGAGATAAAAATAAGGGTAGCTGCTAATGAGCGGGTATTGGTCACCACGTTAACAAAGAAAATGGCTGAAAATCTTACAGAATTTCTTAAAGAAGTAGGGATACGGGTGCGGTATTTGCATTCCGATATTCCTACAATTGAACGGGGAGAAATTATTCGTGACTTGCGGGCTGGGGTATTTGATGTCTTGATCGGTATTAATTTACTAAGGGAAGGATTGGATTTGCCGGAGGTGACCTTGGTCGCTATTCTTGATGCTGATAAAGAGGGTTTTTTGCGCTCAGATACTTCTCTGATTCAGACTATTGGTCGAGCGGCTCGTAATGTGAATGGTATGGTCATCATGTATGCTGATGTAATTACCAAGTCTATGATGCGGGCAATTGATGAAACTAATCGGCGTCGAGAGATACAGCAAACTTATAATGCTCAGCATGGCATTACACCCATGACGATTCAAAAAAGGGTGAAAGATCTGATTGAAACGACTAAAGTAGCAGAAGCAGAGGAAATCTATACAGTTGATCATATGAGTCATTTAAGTCAAGCTGAAATGGTGGATATGATTGGAAATCTAGAAAAAGAAATGCGCGTAGCCTCCAAACAGCTAAATTTCGAAAGGGCCGCTGAACTGCGGGATATGATTGTGGAACTAAAAGGCCGCGTGGGAACAGCTAAGTCGGCAGGAAAAGAAAAGAAACTAGAGAGTAAGAAGGCTACAAGGAAAAAGTAAGAGATTGCTTCGCTGCACTCGCAATGATAGATAAGAAATAGAAAGGAATATACTCATGAAAGATAAAATTATTATTAAAGGTGCTCGCCAGCACAATTTGAAGAATATTGATATTGAAATACCGCGGAATGAGCTGGTGGTTATTACGGGGCTCAGCGGATCTGGTAAGTCTTCTCTGGCCTTTGATACTATTTATGCGGAAGGCCAAAGGCGGTATGTGGAGTCCTTGTCCTCTTATGCTCGCCAGTTTCTGGGGCAAATGGACAAGCCTGATGTTGATTATATTGAGGGATTATCCCCGGCCATTTCTATTGACCAAAAGACGACTAGCCGTAACCCACGATCTACGGTAGGGACAGTGACAGAAATCTATGATTATCTAAGGCTTATCTTTGCTCGCGCTGGCCGTCCCCATTGTCCTAAATGCGGACAACCGATTAGCCAACAGACTGTGCAGCAGATGGTTGACCAACTTTTGACGCTGCCCGATGGAACAAAGCTCATGCTTTTGGCTGGGGTGGTGCGAGGCAAAAAAGGTGAACATCAAAAGGTATTGGAAGGTATTCGTAAGAATGGCTATGTGCGGGTGAGAATTGATGGGGAAATTCGTGAAATTACTGATGAGATAAAGTTAGAGAAAAATAAAAAACACACCATTGAAGTGGTGGTAGATAGGCTGGTAATTCGGGAGGGGATTGCCTCCCGCCTCGCTGAGTCCTTGGAAGCAGCTCTTAATTTAGGCGAAGGTGTGGCCATAGCCTCTGTGGTTGGGGATAAAGAACTGGTATTTAGCCAGAACTTTGCCTGTATTGACTGCGGCATTGGTCTGCCAGAAATCGCCCCTCGTATCTTCTCGTTCAATAACCCTTTTGGGGCATGTCCAGATTGCAGTGGTCTGGGAAATAATATGGAAATTGATGAATCATTGATTATCCCTGATGTCACTAAAACCCTAATAGATGGGGCTATTGCTCCCCTTAGCAAAAATATTAATTCCTATTTCATGTGCCAACTTGATGCTGTCTTAGATAAATATGGATATAATTTAAACAATACATGGGACAGTTTATCCCCAGTGATGCAGAATATAATTAAGAACGGTTCAGGTGGTGAACAGTTTACTTTCCAATATGACAATATGTATGGTGAAACCAAAACATACAATTCGGTTTTTGAAGGTGTTGTTCCACTTCTGAATCGTCGCTATCGGGAAACGGTTTCCGACTGGTCACGGGAAGATCTTGAAGATTATATGAGCTCCAAACCTTGTCCAACTTGTAAAGGGGCCAGACTTAAACCTGAGACTCTGGCTGTTAAGATTGGTGGGAAAAATATTTATGAGGCGACTCGGCTGACCATTGCTGAGTGTCAGGAGTTTTTTAGTCATCTAGAGCTTACGGAGAGGGAACAAACCATTGCCCAGCAGATTTTAAAAGAAATCAATGCAAGGCTCGGCTTTTTGCTGAATGTGGGCCTTGATTATCTGACCTTAGACCGGGCAGCAGGTACATTGTCAGGTGGGGAAGCCCAGCGGATTCGCCTGGCGACTCAGATTGGTTCAGGTCTTGTTGGTGTGCTATATATTCTAGATGAACCCAGTATCGGGCTGCATCAGCGGGATAATGACCGCCTCCTTGATACCTTGAAACATTTGCGAGATGTGGGCAATAGTCTGCTCGTGGTTGAACATGATGAAGATACTATGTATACTGCTGACCATATTATTGACATTGGTCCTCGGGCTGGGGAACATGGGGGGCAGGTAGTAGCTCAAGGCACAGTTGAGGATATCAAGGCTTGTTCGGAGTCGATTACTGGTCAATATTTAACTGGGACTGCGTATATTCCGATTCCTGCTGCTCGTCGCCAGACAGATGGCAAATGGCTAGAAGTGGTGGGAGCCAAGGAAAATAACTTAAAAAATATTAGGGTAGGTTTCCCCCTAGGCCTATTTACAGCGGTAACTGGTGTGTCGGGATCAGGTAAAAGTACCCTGGTTAATGAGATTCTATATAAGGGGCTAGCAAGCAGAGTCTACCGTAGTGCCAGGACGCGCCCCGGTGCTCATGAGGACATTCGTGGTGCTGAGCAGATTGATAAGATTATTGATATTGATCAGTCCCCTATCGGGCGTACCCCCCGTTCCAATCCGGCTACCTATACTGGATTATTTGATGTCATTCGGGAAGTATTTAGCCAAACCAATGAAGCTAAAATGCGGGGCTACAAGCCAGGACGTTTTAGTTTTAATGTGAAGGGCGGGCGCTGTGAAGCCTGCCATGGTGATGGTATTATCAAAATTGAAATGCATTTTTTACCTGATGTCTATGTACCTTGTGAAGTGTGTAAAGGGGCTCGCTATAATCGAGAAACTTTGGAAGTGCACTATAAAGGCAAAAGTATCTCTGGGGTTCTCGATATGGTTATTGACGATGCCTTGGAGTTTTTTCAGAATATCCCGAAAGTGCAACGTAAGCTGCAGATATTGCAGGATGTGGGCCTTGGTTATATCAAGCTGGGGCAGCCTGCGACGACCTTGTCAGGAGGTGAGGCTCAGCGTATTAAGCTAGCTACAGAACTAGCACGCCGTAGTACGGGTAAGACCCTCTATATTTTGGATGAACCGACAACAGGTCTGCATACTGCCGATATTCATCGCCTGCTTGTTGTGCTGCAACGGTTGGTGGATGGTGGAGATACTGTAGTGGTTATTGAGCATAATCTGGATGTGATTAAGACTGCAGATTATGTAATTGATTTAGGGCCAGAAGGAGGTCATCGGGGTGGGACTATTATTGCTAAAGGAACCCCTGAAGATGTGGCTAGTACTGCAGCATCTTATACAGGACAATATCTAGCGCCAATATTAGCTAGGGGCATAAGGGAGTAAGTGAACCCGTTTAAACACAAAGGTGCAAAGCCGCTACGCGGACGCAAAGACCACAAAGGGGATATTTAAATAGAAAAACCTTTGTGTCCTTTGTGCTTCTATGTGACCTTTGCGTTAACGTGGGTCTTACTCTCTACGGTTTTAAAAAGAAAAAGAGTAGGCATAGCGCCTACTCTTGGAAAGTATAATATTTTTTATCTTCTTTCTCTAATTCGCATTCCGTCGTTGTGTCAGGAGTCATGCGTTTGTTAATAAATTGGGTGTCAATATTGCCACTACAGAAGTGTGAGTTGTTCAGTATTTGCTTATGGAAACTGATATTGGTTTTGATTCCAGAGAGGCGGAATTCCGCGAGGGCTCTGCGCATAATCATAATGGCATCACCGCGGGTACGGCCATGAGCAATCACTTTGGCAATCATGGGATCATAGTGTTCTTGTACTGTCTGACCAGCACATACACCGCTGTCTACTCTGACCCGAGGGCCGCCTGGTGCATGATAAAAATCAATAAAACCTGGGGATGGACGGAAAGACATATTAGGATCTTCGGCATTAATACGGCACTCAATAGCGTGGCCATGGAACTCAATGTCCACTTGTTTTTTATTCAGTGGTTCACCAGCAGCAATTCGGATTTGTCGACGGACCAAATCAACACCTGTAACCATTTCAGTAACAGCATGTTCAACCTGGATACGGGGATTGATTTCCATGAAATAGAAATTGCCTGTTTTCACATCAAGTAAAAATTCTACTGTACCCACATTGGTATAAAAAATGCTTTTAGCAGCACGAATTGCCATATTGCCGACTGTTTCCCGCATTACAGGTGTTAAGACACTGGAAGGTGATTCTTCGAGAATTTTTTGATTGCGACGTTGCAGTGAACATTCACGTTCACCTAGATGTAAAATATTGCCGTAATTATCAGCCATAATCTGTACTTCAATATGCCGTGCTTCGGAGATATAGGTTTCTAAGTAGAAAGCACTTCGCTCTACATCGACTTTGTTTAAGGCCTGTAAGAGTTCATCATTGTTGTTGGCAACATACATTGATTTGCCGCCACCACCGGAAATAGGTTTCAGAATAACGGGATAGCCGATTTCAGCGGCTAGCTGGCAGGCGTGCTGGTTGCTGTTAATGGGAGGACTGCCAACAGTCATTGGTAAACCTGCTGCTTTCATAGCAGCGCGCGCAGCATCTTTGTCTCCTACTTGGCGGATGATTTCAGCACTGGGACCAACAAATTTCAAGCCCGCATTGGTCACTTTATCGGCAAAATCAGCATTTTCTGATAGAAAACCGTAGCCGGGGTGAATCGCTTCTGCTTTTGTTGCTTTGGCGGCCATGATAATGGCATCCATGTTTAAATAACTTTTCACAGCGTCAGCAGGCCCAATATGGTAAGCTTGGTCAGCTAACTGAACGTGCAATGCATTCACATCAACATCTGAATAGACTGCAACAGTTTCAATCCCCAGCTCTTGACAGGCCCGGATGATTCGGACCGCAATTTCACCACGATTGGCAATAAGTAGTCTTTTGAACATCAGTAGAGACCTCCTATTTATAAATAAATTTACAATTTTAAGTGTAGCGTAACACTAATGACATTCATTATATTATATAAGGTTGAAGTCGACAATGCGTTTGATGAATGTATACAAAACTCATAAAAAAATTACTTGTCATTGCGAGTCAGGTTACAATCTTGTAAATCAGGAGAAGACTGTGATCTTCCTCACAATGACAGTAATTTAGTGCGTTATATATAGTATAACGCTTCGACGTATTACTTAATCTAAACTATTAATATTTACATGTAGGCCAATTGATTTTTAAGACTAGGTACTAAAAGTATGTTACAATTATCTCATACTTTTAGTGTTTTGGCAATGTGTCATTTTTCCCAAAAAGGGGGGGTATACGTGAATGATGAGTTAAGGGAAAAGTTACGACATTTACCTGATAAGCCAGGAGTCTACCTGATGAAAGATGATCAGGGACGCATTATTTATGTTGGTAAGGCAGTTGTACTTACGAATCGGGTTCGTTCCTATTTTCAATCCAGTCGCAATCATTCACCTAAAGTACAGGCTATGGTTGCCCGGATTGTTGATTTAGAATATATTGTTACTGCATCTGAAATAGAGGCTTTAATTTTAGAGTGTAATTTAATAAAAAAACACCGTCCTAAATATAATATCAGGCTCAGGGACGATAAAACCTATCCTTATATTAAAGTCACCACCAATGAGGAGTTTCCTCTTCTCTATGCCACTAGGCGAGTGCAAAAGGATGGAGCCCGCTATTTTGGTCCATATACGAATGCTGGGTCAGTGCATGAAGTTATTAAGCTTATGCGCAAGCTGTTTCCCTTGCGCAGTTGCCGTGCTTTGACTGCCCAGCGTCCTTGTCTTGAATATCATATTAAACGCTGTCTTGCTCCTTGTGCTGATTTGGTGGATCGTGCTGCTTATGACGGGATGATTAAAGAGGTATGTCTGCTGCTTGAAGGCCGCAGTGATGCGGTAGTGAGGAGTTTGCGACAAAGAATGGCGGTAGCAGCTGAAAAATTGGATTTTGAGCAGGCGGCAAAGCTGCGGGATCAACTGGCTGCCGTGGAAAAAGTAACAGAAAAACAAAATATTGTTACAGGTGCAGGGGATCAGGATGCTATTGGTTTGGCACGGTCGGCCTTAGGTACTTGCGTCCAAGTGTTTTTTATTCGTAATGGTAAAATGGTGGGGCGGGATCATTTCTTACTGTCAGGCAGTGAGGAAGAAGACGATGAGGCGGCCTTGAGCGCATTTATTAAGCAATATTACAGCCAGGCTGCTTTTGTACCTAAGGAGGTATTGCTGCCACTGACGATTGCTGAACAGCATTTGCTGTCAGATTGGTTAAGCCAGTTAAAAGGCAGTCGTGTGGCAGTGGAAACTCCCAAACGGGGCACGAAAAAGAGTGTTATTACTATGGCTAATGATAATGCGGCCACTGTATTGAGTGAACAAGAGACTAAAATAAAAGCCCATTCAGCGCAAACCGTGGAAGCCATTACAGATCTTGGCCAATATTTAGCCCTAGAAGTTGTACCTGAACGGATAGAGTGTTTTGATATTTCACATATTCAAGGATCGGAAACTGTAGCTTCTATGGTGGTATTTGAAGGTGGTATGCCCAAGAAAGAGGATTACCGGCGTTATAAGCTTAAGACCGTAGAAGGTAAGCCTGATGATTTTAAATCCATGCAAGAGGTTGTGGGGCGGCGGTATGGGGACCTGGAACAACCGACCCCTAATTTGATTATTATTGATGGAGGCAAGGGGCAACTCAGTGCGGCCCTTGAAATTATTCGAGGTGCAGGTCTGCATGTGCCAGTGATAGGCCTAGCTAAAGAATTTGAGCATATTTTTCAAGAAGGTGAAAGTGATCCGTTGATTTTGCCCCGTCATTCCCAGGCTTTATATCTTATTCAGCGTATTCGTGATGAGGCTCATCGCTTTGCTATTACTTATCATCGGAAATTGCGTTCCAAGCGCAATATGGCATCTGTTCTTGATCATGTTTCTGGGATTGGTGCTAAACGTCGTAAAGCCTTATGGGATGCGTTCAGTAGTTTGGCTAAAATGAAAGCTGCTTCAGTAGAAGAATTAGCGGCTGTGCCAAGTATGACATTACCTGCAGCCCAGGCGGTATATGACTTTTTTCGGGAAATAGGTGGAAAACCATAAATTTAAACACAAAGACGCAAAGCTGCTACGCAGACATAAAGACCACAAAGGGGATATTTTTGAAAACTAATCTTTGTGCCCTTTGCGCTTCTTTGTGATCTTTGTGTTTAACGTGTTTTTCCCCTCTACGTCCTCTGTGTCTCTGCGGTAAAAAATATCAATAATATGATATAATTAGAGTATAATAAATCTATTCTGAATTACATATTTGGAGGTGTTTTTATTGAAAGGCTGGATGATCGCGGTTGTTGTTGTAGTGCTTTTGGTTGTCATGGGTGTGAGTGGTTATAATGGTTTGGTGCAGATGAATGAAAATGTTAATGGCAAATGGGCACAAGTTGAGAATCAATTGCAACGTCGTGCTGATTTGATTCCTAATTTAGTAACCACAGTAAAGGGTTATGCTGCACACGAGCAGCAGGCAATTCAAGCAGTAGCAGATGCAAGGGCTAAATTGGCTGGAGCGCAAGGGCCAGCAGCTAAAGGCCAGGCCGATGCGGAACTTGGTGGCGCACTTAGCCGATTGCTTGTTATCTCTGAAAATTATCCTAATTTGAAGGCTGATCAGAACTTCCGTGGGCTGATGGATGAATTGGCGGGAACTGAAAACAGGATAGCAGTTGCTCGTAAAGATTATAATGATGCTGTGCAGGGCTATAATGCTAAGATTCAATCTTTCCCTACTGTGATTTATGCTAGAATACTAGGGTTTGGACAAAAAGAATATTTCAAGGCTGCAGAGGGTGCCAAAGAAGTACCTAAAGTTCAGTTTTAGTAGATATATAAGTTGCATTAAAGAAATTGATAGCTATATTGTTGGTCTGTCGATGATGGGATATAGGGCGTCGCTTGCTTCCTACGTAACGCCGCTCAACCCTATATCCCATCTGTCGTTTATAATATTTCATTCAACTTATATAGAGAGTTGTTATGTGGTAATCTTATTTCTCTAATTTCTCATAGAAATGCAATGAGAGGGGGGAGAACATGAAGAAAAGATTAGCTTGGCTAGTACTTTTAGCTTATATGGTTATGGGTATAACCGCTGTCGCTTGGGCTGAAGCTCCAATACCGCCTACTCCTACGAGTAGTTTTTATGTCCAGGATTATGCTGGGGTAATAAGCGCTGAGACAAAGGCGCGAATTAATAATGTGGGAAGTCAGTTGGCTGCCAAAACCAAAGCCCAGGTAGTAGTCGTTACAATTAATACTCTACAAGGTACATCAACAAATGATTATGCTTTAGGGATTCTGCGACAATGGGGCGTAGGCGATAAAACCCTCAATAATGGGGTAGTTATGCTGGTAGCGGTGGTTGATAAACAATCTCGCATTGAAGTCGGTTACGGACTGGAAGGCGCATTGCCTGATGCCAAGACAGGACGTATTCAAGACGAATATATGATACCTTATTTTCAACAGAGTGACTATGATAAAGGGATTTTAAATGGTTACCAGGCTCTAGTGAGTGAGGTGGCCAAAGAATATAAGTTGGAATTCAAAACAGATGCCAAGCCAGCACCCCGTCCTCAGGCCGCAAGTTCGGGATCGTGGTGGGATGCTGCTCCTTGGTGGATGCAACTTATGATAATTGGTGGTTTGTTACTACTAGCTATTATTGACTGGATGTTCTTTGGCGGAACCATTACCTATTTGATACTGTCAATACTATCGCGTGGCGGTCGTGGTGGTTCGGGAGGCGGAGGTTTTGGCGGCGGCTCAGGCGGAGGTGGTGGATCTAATAGAAAATGGTAAAGGAAAGGCGACCTTTTCAGAGAAGGTCGTCTTGTTCTTGGTATCAGAAAGTATAAGTTTTTTTGTAAAACAACTGGTGAAACCCTATTTTTATCACAAAGATACAAAGCCGCTACGCAGACACAAAGACCACAAAGAAGATATTATAAATAAATTTTCCCTTTGTGTTTAACGTGGGTTTTACTCTCAGGGATTCAAAAGGACGCGTAGTGTTTTTCTTTAATATACTAGAAAGTATAAAATTTATGAACCGCAGAGGGTTTATAATAATAATTTCTCTGTGTTCTCTGCGCCTCTGCGGTTAAAAGTTTTTGTCTATATGTTTGTTCCAAAGGACGCGCTAGCATTGTTCTTATATAAAGAAAGCAAGAGCAAAAATAAGATAAAATAATCCGGCATAGACTAAACGATGAGGTGATAGTTTGTTGCGCTTAAGTGTAACCAGTAAATAAATAATTGAGATAAGAGTCAACCCCCCCGCCATAAGCAGATATTTATCAAATAGCCAAGGCGTAAAATATATACCCAAAGCACTAGGTACAGTAGCTTGTATCATCATGGAACCGCTAATATTGCCAAGGGCTAATGTCTCTTTTCCTTGTCGTACCCAGATGACTGCGTTTAAAATTTCCGGTAGTTCAGTGGCTAGAGGACTTAATAGTAGGGATGCAACATGGGGAGGTACATGCCACAGACTACTAATTATTTCTAAGTTTTTTACGAACAAGTTGGAACTTGCTGATATGAGGATAAGGGAGAAGAGGGTTTGTGCTATGATCCAAGAGGTTGCGGGGGCAGCTTGGTGGGGCTGAAATTTTAAAGGTTCTAGTTCCTCTGGCATTAGAGTGCACTCTACGCGCATTTCTTTATAAAAATAGAAAGCATAGGCTACTAAAAAGAACAAAGCTGTCAATGATTTACCATTAAAAACTAGAAGTCCTAATAAGACTTTGAAGATAAAGATGGACAAGAACCATAATTGGTCATTACACAATTTAGTGCTATCAATGTCAATTTCTGCTCCAAGTTCACGTTTTTTGCGAAAGATAATAATGCAAAGCCCTGCAACAGCGTAGGCAATGGTTCCAAGTACAAGGGGGCCGCCCATTGCAGCACCAACCCCAATATCTTTTTGCTCACTAGTCCCATTAAAGGCAACAGCGACAAAAGTTACAACGCTTTCAGGGAGTGCTGTACCAAATGCGGCTAATACTGTTCCGATGGCGCTCTGGGCAATGTTGAATTTCAGACCAATCCATTCGATTCCATTTACAAAAAGTTCACAGCTATAATAAATTACAATAATAGCTAGCAAAAGTGTGATACAAGTGATTACCATATCGTTACCTCCATTTTTAAGGTCAGCTAAGGCTTGATGCAAGCCTGTTTTTCTCCTATGGTATGATGAAGTGATAAGAAAATTAATAACCAATACTAGTTGCTAATTTATATTAATATGATAAAATATAAACATGTTATCTAATTTACATATAAAAGGAGGAACTTTTAATGGAAAAATGGATTTGTGTAGTCTGTGGCTATGTTTATGATGAAGAAATTGGTGATCCAGATGGTGGTATTGCCCCTGGTACTAAATTTGAAGATATCCCTGAAGATTGGATTTGCCCGTTGTGTGGAGTTGCCAAAGATCAATTTGAAAAGCAAGCTGAATAAAAGGGAAAGCCTTCCACTTATTGGAAGGCTTTTTTCTTTTAATGCTGTATCTTTGCTAATTTAGGCAGCCAACCGCGGTCGAGCATGAGCTGCAAGAGACGGTAATCCCAATCTAGACCAGCATCTAGCATTTCACGATACATTAAGGCGACTTCTAGTTGGTAGGATTGGTGCAATGTAGCGAGTAGTGCCATTTGTGCAGCTTTAGCCATTGTGCCAACAGCGATAGCAATTTCACCATCAGTCATGCGGGCATCGGGCGGAATGTCTAAGGGCCTTTTGTGTAATGTACGTTTGGTAAAAGATATAGTAGGTAACGTGCCACCACTCTCACTTAGTAATTTTTCTGAATGCTCTATAAGGTTTTTAGTGTGATTGTCAATGGCCTCCATAATTAATCTCTTTAGTTCGCCGTCTTGGGCATGGTTATAAGCAACCTCAAGGGAAGCAATGTTATAACGCCCTTGGGCAATGACTCCATATAAACCAGCTGCTTCTAAATAATTAACGGGTTCTTTGTCAAAAAACATGTTGAAAATGCCACGAGTTTCTGAACTTACTCTGTCAAGTAGGGTCATATTAGTACCTCCTGATGAAAAATATAATGTAGTGAATTATAAATAGCATGTACAATCATATTAAGTATCATGCATATTTAAGAAGGATATTTGGAGTATTTCAGCAGATAAATTAGAAAGTAAGATTCTTTCTAATTCTGTAAATAAAATCCTTTACTTTTTCTAAAAAAATAGTATACTAAGAGTAGAGCCCAAATGAATAGGTCTAGTGAGATTCAATTATCAATCCTTCTCAAGTAGCTTTTTTGGCAAGGACAGTACTGAACCCTAAACCATGTTGGGCAAAAAATTTGAGGGGGACTATTATAATGTTTCAAGACAAAAATTTAACATGCCGCGAGTGTGGCGTAGACTTCGTATTCTCAGCTTCCGAGCAAGATTTCTATAACGAAAAAGGGTTCACTAATGAGCCTGGCCGTTGCCCACAATGCCGTGCAGCTCGTAAACAAAGAAATGGTGGCGGCTTCAATCAAGGTGGCGCTCGTCCACAACGCGAAATGCATGATGTAACTTGTGCAGCTTGTGGCGTTGAAACACAAGTTCCATTCCGTCCAAGCAGCGATCGTCCAGTATATTGCCGCGACTGCTTCAGCAAAAACAGCGGTCGTTAATTCATATTAACGATAAGAGCCCTTCTACTTTGGTAGGAGGGCTTTTTTTGCGCATAAAAATTGCTTAATTGGAAATCTTATATAGAATCGATTGCTATTTTTATTGTTATAACTTGCTTGATTGCTTGATATTCTTTTTGGGAATGAATAATGATGTATGTATTAGAAATATGAATATTTTTTTCAAAAGTACGTCTTATATTTCACTTAATATCTGTACAAAAGTATAAACAACAAGTTATAATTAAAGCGAAGACCAGTAGTTAAGGGTATTAAAGTATTATATAAAATTTTAGGAGGATTCTGTCAGAATGAAAATTACTGTTGTTGGTGCTGGTAATGTAGGTGCGACTTGTGCAAATGTGATTGCACAAAGGGAATTAGCAAGTGAATTGGTATTGCTAGATATTAAAGAAGGCGTTTCAGAAGGTAAGGCCTTAGATATGATGCAGACTTCCACATTACTTGGGTTTGACACTCGTGTTATCGGTAGTACAAATGATTATAGCAAAACTGCTGGTTCTGACGTGGTTGTGATCACTTCAGGCATTCCTCGTAAACCAGGCATGACTCGTGAAGATTTAATTGGTACTAACGCAGGTATCGTTAAGGGCGTAGTCGATAGTATTCTAAAATACTCCCCTGAGGCTATTTTCGTAATCATTAGTAATCCAATGGATACCATGACTTATCTTGCACTTAAGGCAAGCGGCCTTCCTAAGAATCGTATTATTGGTATGGGCGGTATCTTGGACAGCTCCCGCTTCAAAGGCTATCTGAGCCAAGCAATTGGTTGCCCTGCGACTGATTTGCAAGGAATAGTTATTGGTGGACATGGCGATACAACAATGATTCCGTTAACTCGTTTCGCAACATACATGGGTGTGCCTGCTGCTGACATATTGGATGCAGAAGTTTTGAACAAAGTAGCAGCTGATACCATGGTAGGTGGCGCTACATTGACGGGTATGCTTGGAACTTCAGCTTGGTATGCTCCTGGTGCAGCTGGTGCATTATTGGTTGAGTCTATTGTTCGTGATGAAAAGAAAGTTTATCCTTGCTGTGTAGCTTTAGATGGTGAGTATGGACAAAAAGATATTTGTATTGGGGTTCCAGTTGTAATCGGCAAAAATGGTTGGGAGAAAATCGTTGAGTATAAGTTGAATGAAGAAGAACAAGCGAAGTTCAACAAGAGTGCTGATGCAGTTCGCAGTATGAATAAAGTATTGGTAGATATGAAATTAGTATAAAACTATACATATAACAGAGAAACACCAAGTTGCCGAATATGGCACTTGGTGTTTTTTGTATTAGAATGAATAAGTTTTACGAACTGCAGAGGCGCAGAGTACGCAGAGGGTTTATAATAATTTTTTTCTCTGTGTTCTCTGCGGTTAAAAAAACGCCTCGATATTTGCTTTAAGGATGAAAATTGTTTTCTTATGACAAACAGTAGTGAAAAATATATTGTCATTAAATTGCCCAGCAGGATATAATAGTAATCAGAGTCTTAATTTTAAGGAGGCCAAGGACGTGTGCGGATTTATGCTGCGCATTATTATTAATGCGGTACTGTTGTTTTTGGTTATTGCGGAGCTGCCAGGGATTTTTGTTGATACATTAGGCGGTATGTTACTTGGCGTAGCTATTATTGGTATCGTTAATGCAGCAGTAAGACCTATTTTGATGTTTACTGCGAGGCCTCTTAACTGGTTGAATCTCGGTGGAGTCACTTTCTTCATGAATATTTTAACACTGCTGATCGTTGTAAAAATTTTACCAGGTTTCCAAATCCAGAGCATGACAGCACCTGTTATTGGTGTTTTCTTTATAACGATTTGTAGTTTTACCTTATCAAAAGTCATTCATGATCGGTAAATTAATTTATATATGGGGGTTAATTTATGGCAATTAAACTTGTAGCAGTGGATATGGATGACACACTATTAGACGGAACGTTGCAAGTATCAACAAGGACATGTGAGGCAATTGGTAAGGCTCAGGAGCAAGGAGTTGTGGTAACGATTGCTACAGGCAGAATGTTTACCTCTGCGCTGCCTTTTGCCAAACAACTAAACATGCAGGCTCCTCTTATTATATATAATGGTGGAATGGTTCGTTGTCCTATCTCGAAAGAAATGGTTCTTCATAAGACGATTGAAGCTGATGTAGCTGGCAAAGTTGTAGAATTGTTTCGTCAGCGGGGTTGGTATCTGCAATCCTATATCAATGATGAGTTATATGTTGCTGAACGCTCAGAAAAAGTCATATATTATGAAAAATTTGCAAACATCAAAGCTGTGGTTGCAGGTGCTGAGTTTTATTCCATGAAGCATGAACCTACTAAATTTTTGGCTCTGGCTGAACCTCATGAGATACAACAGATTCAAAAAATAGTAAATGCAGAGTTCAGCGGGGAAGTATTTGCGGCTACCTCCAAGGCTACTTTTTTAGAGCTCACTCACCCGAGTGTTAACAAAGGACATGCTTTAGCAGTGCTTGCCGAAAAGCTTAATATCAAGCGTGAAGAAGTCATGGCGATCGGGGATTCTAATAACGATTATCCTATGATTGAATATGCAGGCTTTGGTGTAGCCATGGGGAATGCCTCAGATCGAGTGAAGGGGATCGCTCAAGCTGTAACTGCTCATAATAATGCCCACGGCGTAGCCGAAGCAATTGAGAAATATGTATTAAGACAGGCTTAGATTATCCCTGATGAGAGCCTTTTTAGAAGGTGTTCTAAAAGCAGGATTTAGAAACCTTATGACGAAATAGCTATAGGGTGTTAGAATGTGGTGAAAAACTCCCATCGACTAATTATAGTGAAAAAACGTAAATCAGGGAGAATTTATATGCAAAGTTTATTTACTGATATTAGAACAAAATATAATACATTATCACCGACGCAGAAACAAGTTGCCGATTTCATTTTAAATAATTCTGAACAAGTGATTCTTTTGGCAATCACTGATCTCGCTGAAAAGTGTAACACCAGTGAAACAACTGTTGTGCGATTTTTGCACAAACTGGGATTTAAATCTTATCAAGTTTTTCGGGTGAGAATGGCTCAAGAAATTACGGAACAGTCTGTACAAGGTGTTTATGAAGAAATTACAAAAGCTGATTCTGCGGAGCAAATTAGGGAAAAAGTAATTTTATCAACAGTGAATTCTTTGCAGGATTTAAACAAGATGATTGATGGGGAAGTATTAGAGCGAGTTGTTGATTTAATAATAACTAGCGATAAAATTATCATATGTGGGCTGGGAGCATCAGGTGCAGTGGCCATGGATGCTTTTCATAAATTATTAAGACTGGGTTTAAATGTCGTGGCTTTTACAGACAATCATTTAATGAGTATTGGATGTGCTCAAGCAACCCAGAAGACAACAGTTCTTGCAATTAGCCATTCTGGTGAAAGCCGCGACATTTTGGAAGCGGTGGGATTGGCGCAAGAAGCACATGCGAATATTGTAGCGTTCACCAGTTATCAACATTCATCAGTAACAAAACTAGCAGATTATGTATTGCTTAGTTCGTCGAATGAAACTAAATTTCGATCAGATGCTATGACTTCCCGGATTCTGCAGTTTGTCACCATTGACATGCTTTATGTCTCAATAGTCTTGAAGCTTGGTCGATCAGCGGTTAGAAGTGTTAACAAATCACGTCTTGCTGTAGCTGCCAAAAAAGTATAATTCTAATTGTATTTGGCAAATAGAAATAGATCATTTTGAAAAGTTTATACTGTCAATCAATTCTAAAACTCCTGCTTTTATAAGTGGGAGTTTTACTTTTTTATTTTAAATAGTTGCAATATTTAAAATAAATTAAAAAGTGATTTATTAAGGAGGAATTATAAAACATATGACGAAATATTGATGCGGTAGGTAAAAATAAACTGAAAGGAGCATTTAGGAGTAAAAAAACAACAGAAGGGGGCTGCCGGATGAATATTCAGAAAAGAATTTTAATGATGATTATGACTACCATATTAATATCCAATATAGCGTCTATGGTAGGGATGATGCATACTTTGTTGCTACCAACCAATGACTTGCAGCATGGAGCAATGGGGGATATTATCTGGAGTAGTCTTTGTTTATTGATAATCATTCAACTGATTAGTGGAACAATTTTTTTTGTATTGCTAAAAAAGGCAGTCCAACCTCTAAAGGATATGAAAAATCAGCTTTTGCAAATGGGAGCTGGGGATCTTACTGTAAAAATGAACTATCCGTATACAGATGAGTTTGGTCAATTGGCTGAAGCATTTAATAATACAATTGCAAAATTGCGTATGCTTTTAAATAAAATAAATGCTGAAGTGGAAACTTTTTCAACAGCAAGTGTTACTCTGGCTAATGTTACAACTGAAGCCAAAGTTGCAGTTGGAAGCATTGCGCAAAGTACGGTCGAATTTGCTGGTGGTTCACAAGAAATCGGAAAGATGGCTCAAAAAGTCGCAGGTAATTCGGAGAATGTCTTTGAGCTTGTAAAAACAACGGCTCATAAAATTAAAGATATTGATCAAAATGTAGCAGAGATTCATGAGGTCGCTGATAATGGTCAGTCCTCTGTTCATGGGGCTACTTTAACTATAGCAAAAATTGCATCAAATATGCAGGATAATGTTGGGTTAGTTGAAAGCTTGGGAGTAAAATCCAGTCAAGTGATGGACATACTAACGATGATAGATTCAATTACCAGTCAAACCAATTTATTAGCACTCAATGCAGCTATTGAGGCTGCGAGGGCAGGAGAACAAGGTAGAGGTTTTGCAGTTGTAGCAGACGAGGTGCGCAAGTTAGCGGAGCAGTCCCGAGATGCTGCACGCAAAATTGGTACTATAATCGATGGAATGGCCCTTGATGTGAATTTGGTAGTGGAAGCATTTCGTACTACTTCTATTGAGATGAATGAAAGTGTAATAGCGATCAAGGATGCGGATAAACGATTTAGTGAAATTACGCTCTGTGTAGCACCTGCCCGAAATGGAATTAAGGATGTAGCTACAATGGCCGATGAGCAAACCGATTTTACATTGCAGCTAAAGGAATCAATTTTTCATGTCGCGACTGTATCTGAACAATCTGCAATGGCCATTGAAACAACAGCTGCGAGTACAGAAGAGGTCAGTGCATCCATTGATGAAATTGCGAATAGTGCTAAGGGGCTGTCCAAATTAGCTGGTGAACTTCAACAAACGGTCATGGGCTTTAAATTGTCTGAGAAAAAAATAATTCGGGTGGCTTTTAGTCTTTCTGAATCATCACCATCTTATTTAGGAATGAAGAAATTTGCTGAACTGTTAGAGCGTAAGACAAATGGAAGGTATGAACTGAAAATATTTCATAGTGCCCAATTAGGTGAAGATAATGAAATGCTGGATAAAATAAAAAATGGTCTTATTGAGATGACTTTCATGTCCTCAACACCAATTACGGCAGTTGCCAAAGAATTATTATTATTTGATTTTCCATTTTTGTTTAAAGATGAACGTGATGTGGATAAAATTATCAAAGGGCCATTTGCGGGGAAAATTTTATCTGAACTTGACAAATATGGCTTTCATGGACTTGCATTGGCTGAGAACGGTTTTAGAGATTTAACGAACTCATGTCACGAAATAAGTTGTTTGGAAGATTTTAAGGGGCTCAAGATTAGGACAATGGTCAACCCAATCCATGTTGATACTTTTTCCCAATTGGGTGCTGAAGCCGTGCCGATTCCCTTTGGGCAATTGTACTATGCTCTGAATCAGAAAGTTGTCGATGGACAGGAAAATCCTTTATCAACCATCCAAAGTAGTAATTTCAATCTTGTTCAAAAGTTTTTAACCTTGAGTCATCATGTCTATACACCTTTTGTAATGATATATTCTAAAGTCCTTTGGGATAAAATTCCTAAGGATGATCAGATTATTTTGACAGAAGTAGCGAAAGAAAGTGCTTTATATACGACAGAGATTAATCGTAAAATCAGTAAGAATATTGTAGCTGATCTCGAAAGAAATGGAATGAAGATTACTAAAATATCCAATGGGGAATTAGAACGAATTCAAAGGGCAGTAAGACCTGTATTTGATAAGCATCAAAAGCAAGTTCAAGTTTTATTAGAAGATCTTTTAAAAGAAATAGGGAAATGATAGTTTAATTGGCTTTTGTTTTTAATAATCACTGAGCTTGACTACCTCGTTTATTTTAAAAATGTAATTTTAAAAATAAATGAAACTTTTTTTAAAAAACAGAAAATTAAAGAAGGAGTTTATAACTTGATGTCGAAATAGTCATCCAGGAGGTAAAAAAAAACTCCCATCAGTTGATCGTAGTAAAAAAACAACGACTATAAGGGAGATTTTACATGCAAAGTTTATTTACTGATATTAGAACAAAATACAATACATTATCACCAACACAGAAACAAGTCGCCGATTTTATTTTAAATAATTCTGAACAAGTGATTCTTTTGTCAATCACTGATCTTGCCGAAAAGTGTAATACCAGCGAAACGACTGTTGTACGATTTCTGCACAAACTAGGGTTTAAATCTTATCAAGTTTTCCGGGTGAGGATGGCTCAAGAAATTACGGAACAATCTGTACAAGGTGTTTACGAAGAAATTACAAAAGAGGACTCCGCGGAGCAAATTAGGGAAAAAGTAATTTTATCTACGGTGAATTCTTTGCAGGATTTAAACCAGCTTATTGATGGGAGAGTATTAGAGCGAGTTGTTGATTTAATAATAAACAGTGATAAAGTTTTGATATGCGGGCTAGGAGCATCAGGGGCAGTTGCCATGGACGCTTTCCATAAGTTTTTACGATTAGGTATAGATGTAGCTGCTTTTACAGATAATCATTTAATGAATATAGGGTGTGCTCATGCAACCAAAAATACCACTGTTATAGCCATTACTCATTCTGGTGAGAGCCGGGATATGCTAGAAGCTGTGGAATTGGCGCAAGAAACCCATGCACATATTGTAGCATTAACTAGTTATCAGCATTCCTCAGTAACAAAGGTGGCAGATTATGTACTCCTCAGCTCGTCCAATGAAACTAAATTTCGTTCAGATGCCATGGCATCAAGGATTTTACAGTTGGTTATCATTGATATGCTCTATGTGTCAATTGTAGTAAAACTAGGCAGATCAGCAGTGAGAAGTCTTAACAAATCACGGCTTGCTGTTGCCGCAAAAAAAATATAACAATCATTAGTCATGCAAATGCATTTGTCATTTGTCCAAAATAAAGGAGGATAATCATGAATAAAATTAACACGATAGTACTTGGAGATCCAATGATTATGGGAGATGCTTTTGAAGCTGCGGCTCACAATAATGTGGAACAATTCTTAGGGGATCTTAAAGTTGGAAATTGGGAAACAGATTGGGGTAAATTGCAAAATCGTCGTCTGGAAGTAGAAAAATTTGGACCTGAGATTGAGGTTGTGGATCAACTGATTCTTGATAGCGGCAGTGATGTAGAAATGCTGGCAGGATTGTTTGTGCCTATTTCTTCAAAAGTAATGGCAGCTATGCCTAAACTACGCATTGCTGGTGTAGCTCGCGCTGGACTAGAAAATGTTAATTTAGCAGAAGCCACTCGTCGCGGAGTGCTTGTGTTCAATATCGAAGGACGTAATGCAGAAGCTGTATCTGATTTTACTGTAGGTATGATGCTGTCTGAATGCCGTAACATTGCGAGAGCACATAATTCTATTAAAAATGGCCAATGGCGCAAAACATTCTCCAATTCATCATGGGTTCCTGAATTAAAAGGTAAAAATATTGGTCTTGTCGGCTTTGGTTATATTGGTCGCTTGGTTGCGCAAAAACTTTCTGGCTTTGGTGTGAATACTTTAGTATTTGATCCATTCTTAAGTGATGAAGCCGTCCGTGAAGCGGGTGCAACTCCTGTTACTAAAGAAGAATTGTTTAAACAAAGTGATTTTATCTCCATGCATGCTCGGATGAGCGAAGCCACTAAAAATATGGTAGGGGAAGCTGAACTTAACTTAATGAAGCCTACTGCATACCTGATTAATACTGCTCGTGCAGGACTAGTGGATCAAAAAGCTTTAGTTAATGCTCTCAAAGCAAATAAAATTGCTGGTGCAGCGTTAGATGTATTTACTACTGAACCGATTGAAGCAGAAAGTGAATTCTTGCAGCTTGATAATGTAACACTTACAACTCACATTGCTGGAACAACTAGAGAGGCATTGACTCGTTCACCAGAACTTTTATTTGAAGATATCAATAAATTCCTGACTGGTCAAAAAGCTCGTTTCATTAAAAATCCTGAGGTGCTGGAAAATCCAGAATTTAAAGCTTGGTTGGCAGGTGTTCAAAAATGATGACCAATCTTGCGACCGTCCTTAATGAGGCACGTAAGGGTAAATATGCTGTTGGTTCATTTAATGTATACAACTATGAAACTGTACGTGGCGTAATTGAGTCTGGTCAAGAAATGAATTTACCAACGATTGTTGCCTTTGGCGAAAATTATTTGGTGAACATGACTGTTGAAGAGATATCTGCTCTTGTTCGCACAATGGCGAGCAAAGTTAATGTACCAATTGTCCTTCATCTTGATCACTGCAAATCCTATGCTAATATTGTCAAAGCCATTCGCGCTGGTTTTACTTCGGTTATGTTTGATGGTTCCCATCTTCCTTATGAAGAAAACATTAGACAAACAGCTGAGATTGTTAAGATTGCTCACGCTGTTGGTGTCAGTGTGGAGGCTGAACTTGGTGCATTAGCCAAGGGTGAATTCTCCAACGAAGAAGATGCTGAGCAAATCTATACCAATCCAGCAGAGGCTAAACGGTTTGTTGATGAAACAGGTGTTGATGCATTGGCTGTTTCCATTGGAACAGTTCATGGAATGTATAAAGGAACACCGCGTATTGATGTAGGCATTTTGGAGCAAATTGCAGCAGTTGTTGATATTCCATTAGTTTTGCATGGCGGATCTGGTACACCTGAAGATGTTGTTAAGACATGTATTAGAACAGGTATTTGTAAAATTAACGTAAATACTGAAATTTCCGTATATACAGTGGATAAAGTGCAAGAATTATTAGCTGCAAAGAAATGTCATTTATCAGAGATCTCATTACGTGAGGTCGGCTATGTCAAAGATGTTGTAAAAAAATATATGACAATGTTTAAAAACGCATAATTTAAAGGAGGAACATGATTGTCAACAGCAATCATGCTCCTCTAATAGGTAAAATATTCTAAATTTAACGACAACGATCGTTAGACGGAGGAAGTAATAATGGAACATGTTTTAGTTGTTGATGTAGGAACATCAAGTTTAAAAGTAATGCTCTATAATAGTTCTGGCGGACTCTTATTTCGTTCTTCTCAAGAATATCATTCAGAAGTTCTTGGCAATAATCGGGTGGAACAAAGTGCTTTTACTTGGAAAGATGCTTTGTTATATACTTTTAAAGAAACAGGGAAATTTGTACATGATAAAAAAATTGATGTAGATGCGATTAGTGTTACTTCCCAACGTGCTTCTGTTATACCTGTTAATCGTGAGGGAGAACCTTTGCATAAAGCACTCATGTGGCAGGATAAAAGAAGTGTTGAACAATGCGATCAACTTTCTCAGCATTTGGGTTTACGTGCTATGTATATTCGGACTGGCTTGCGGTTAAATCCATATTTCTCTGTACCCAAAATGATGTGGCTAAGAGATAATGAGCCTGAAATATTTAAGCAAACACATAAAATGCTTGGCGTGCAGGATTATGTTATTTATTTATTGACAAATAAGTTTGTTACAGATTGGTCACAGGCCTGCAGAACAATGCTGATGAATATCAGTGATTTTCAGTGGGATGAAGATATGCTGCGGCATACGGGAATTTCTGTAGATTTATTGCCAGAACTAGTTCCGCCAGGATCTGTCGCTGGATCTTTGACTAATGAAATAGCAGAACTTGCAGGAATTCCTTCTGGCATACCCGTTATCATTGGCGGTGGTGATCAGCAATGTGCGGCATTGGCTCTAAATGTGCTTAAGGCTGGCGATGCAGAAGCAAATACAGGGACAGGTTCTTTTGCGATTGCACATTCTGAAAAGCCTCAATTTGATAAGGACTGCAGAACTCTTTGCAGCGCATCAGCCATTCCTGGTAAGTGGATCGTTGAAGCTGGAATTTTTAATAGTGGTGCGATTCACAGGTGGTTTAGAGAAGAATTTTATCCTGCTGGTGAAAATGCTTATGACTTGATGAATGAGGAAGCTGCTCAGTCTCCTGTAGGTTCTAACGGTCTCATGATGCTGCCGCATTTTGAGGGCAGTGCTGCTCCTTACTGGAATCCATTGGCGAAGGGTATGTTCTTTAATGTATCCTTGGCGAATAAGAGATGTGATTTTACAAGAGCAATTTTAGAAGGTATTACCTTAGAAGTTAAAAGTAATCTTGCGCTGATTGAGAATCTTATTGGCAAAATTTCTATGGTGAGTGTAGCAGGGGGATTGACTACTCTTGGGCTCTTTAATCAAATACAAAGCGATGCGTTTAACAAGATGATTATCCGCTATGACAATAATGAAGCTTCTTCATTAGGGGCGTTGATGAGTGCAGGGGTTACTATGGGGATATATACAGATTATGAGGCGGCATTCAAGAAAATTAGTGCCACTGATCCTCTTGTATATCAGCCAGATGCTAAAAATAATGAAAAATACGAAAAATTGCACATCAGGAAAGATGAACTTTATAAGAGTATCAATCAGGGTGGGGTGTACAATTTGTTTAATGAGGTCTTGTAAACAATATTAGATCTTATAGCAAGTTGTAGATTATAAAAAAAGTGGGAGAGTGAGAAAATGGGAACTAGTGCATCTTTATTACTGGTATTATTTGCAGCTATTGTTCTAATCGTATTCCTAATTATGAAAGTTCGTTTACATGCTTTTATTACACTTATTGTATCTTGTTTTTTTGTCGGAATTGCTACAGGCATGCCACTTGCGAAAATTGGTGGTTCTATTGAAGCGGGGATGGCAAGCACATTAGGTTTTCTAGCTACTATCTTAGGGCTTGGAACGATTTTAGGAAAAATGCTAGAAGTATCTGGAGGAGCAGAACGGTTAGCGCGTACCATGATTGAAGCCATGGGTAAGCAAAAAGCTGGTTGGGCTATGATGTTTGTTGGCTTTATTGCTGGTATTCCTGTGTTTTTCCAAGTTGGTTTCGTACTACTGATTCCGTTGGTATTTAGCCTGGCTATAGAAACTGGTTTATCAGTTGTTGCTATCGGTATTCCTATGGCGGTATCGTTAATTACTGTACATTGTATTTTACCGCCGCATCCAGCAGCAATGGCTATCGCTGCGTCACTGAAGGCTGATATCGGTAAGACGATTATGTATGGTATTATCGTAGGTTTACCTGCTGCTATCATTGCAGGTCCACTATGGGCAAATTTACTTGACAAAAAGTTTAAATTTCAATTGCCTGAGCATCTTAAAAAGGCAGAACGCACACTAGATGAGAAGTTACCCAAATTTGGAATTACTCTTTTCACTATTTTGTTACCACTATTGATTATGGTTTCTAAGACAATCATTGATATGACTTTTCCGAAAGATGCTTCTTTTATGCCTTTCGTAGCATTCATTGGTAATCCAATTACGGCATTGCTCATTTCAACATTTGTCGCTTATTATACACTGGGATTGGCAAGAGGGTTTGGTATGGGACAAATACTATCCTTTACCGATCAGTGTTTTGGTCCTGTTGCAGGAATTTTGTTAGTTATTGGTGCTGGTGGAGCTTTCAACAAGGTGCTTATCGATAGCGGTCTGGGAACTGAAATTGCCAAAGTTCTTACAGCATTATCTTTGAACCCTATTGTTATGGCTTGGCTTGTAGCGGTTGTTATGCGGTTTTCAGTGGGATCTGCAACTGTTGCGATGATGACGGCTGTTGGTATTGTTATGCCTGTGCTTAGTGCTTATCCAGGTCTGGATCCTGCCATTATTGCAGTAGCAGTTGGTGCTGGTGCAATTAGCTTTTCACATGTTAATGATTCAGGTTTCTGGATTGTTAAGGAATTTTTCGGTTTGTCTGTGACCGATATGTTTAAAACTTATACGGCAGCTACTTGTATTGCTTCAGTAGTCGCTTTAATTGGTTCACTGATTTTGTCGAAGGTCATGTAGTAATAGCTTTTTCAAAAAGATGATTTTCAAAATAAATCAGGCATGCATTATTTATAACAATAATGCATGCCTGATTTTTACGGAATCAGAAGTTATAAGTTTTTGGCTGTCATTGCGACGAGGTACGAGGAAGCAATCACCTACTTGTCCAGAGATTGCTTCGCTACACTCGCAATGACAAAAAAAGGACGCGCTAGCGTTTTTCTTCTTATGTAAAAATTATTTTGTGCCGAAAAGTCGATCTCCCGCATCACCGAGGCCTGGGACAATATAACCATGGTCATTCAATTTTTCATCAACTGAGGCGACGTAGATGTCTACATCAGGATGGGCTTCGTTAATTAGTTTTATGCCTTCAGGTGCAGCGACTAAGCATAGGAGTTTGATACTTTGGGCGCCGTTATTTTTTAGAATGTCAATTGAAGCAATCAATGAATTGCCTGTTGCTAGCATTGGGTCAATAATGATAAAGTCTCTTTCGGCTATATCACTAGGCAGCTTTGAGTAATATTCCACAGGCATTAAGGTTTCTGGATCCCGGTATAGACCAATATGCCCAACTTTTGCATTCGGGATTAGCTTTAGGAATCCGTTGGTCATGCCCAGACCAGCACGCAGGACAGGAATAATACCTAATTTTTTACCTGCTAACATTTTGCATGTACATTTTGTAACAGGCGTTTTAATTTCTACTTCTTGCAGTGGAAGATCACGGGTTATTTCGAATGCCATGAGCATGGAAATTTCCTCTAATAATTCGCGAAAATCTTTAGTGCCTGTATTTACATTGCGCATAATAGATAATTTATGCTGAATTAATGGATGGTCTATCACTTTAACATTCATTTTTTGGTCAACAACCTTTCTCAATCTATTCAATAAGCCGAAATGACAATGGGAGTGAGTCAGTGACTCGCATATCTATTTTAACAGATGATTTAATAATATACAAATAAAGGGGGCAGATTTGACTTATTTTTTAATAAGTCAAACCTGCCCCCTTTAACAAGTTGTTTTTTAAAATAAAGTATGTTAACCTATAAAATATCATTAGTTAACTAAGAGGGGTTTATAAATGAAAAATATGCAGTTTATCACAGAAGTTGGGCAACAGGTGCTGGCAGGTCAATCGATTACGATGGAGCAAGCTGTGGTATTGTCTCAAATACCTGATCAAGATTTGCCTTTTTTACTGGCCATGGCCGATAAAATTAGACAGCAGTTTGTTGGAGATGAAGTAGATTTATGCGTTATTGTTAACGGTCGATCTGGCAAATGTACGGAAGATTGCAGCTTTTGTGCTCAGTCGATGCATCATAAGGCACAAATCAATGTTTACCCATTAATGAGTGAACAGGATCTGGTTGCGGCAGCGAAACAGGCCGAAGGGAATGGGTCCAATCGGTTTAGTATTGTAACAAGTGGTCGTGGAGCAGAGCAGGATAAGGATTTCGGAAAAATTTTAGGAGCCTTATCAAGGATACAGGCAGAAACAAAACTTAAAGTATGTGCTTCCCTAGGTACCTTATCAGCTGAAAATGCCCAGGCCCTTAAGGCGGCAGGTGTTAGCCGTTATCATCACAATGTGGAGACAAGTCGTAGTTATTATGGGGAGATTTGTACTACTCATACCTATAATGATCGGGCAAGGACAATTCAGGCTGCTCATGACGCTGGTCTTGAAGTATGTTCTGGAGGGATTATCGGTATGGGTGAAAGTATGCAGCAACGGCTAGAGATGGCTTTTGAACTGCGAGAATTGGGTGTTCATTCTGTGCCGATTAATATTCTCAATCCGATTAAAGGAACAGTCATGGCTGAGCAGCCAAGTCTGCAACCACGAGAGATTTTAAGAGTCTTTGCCTTGTTCAGGTTTATTATGCCGAAGATGGGTATTCGTACGGCAGGCGGCCGGGAAGTCAATCTGCGAGATTTACAATCAGTGGGCTTGATGAGCGGTTTGAGCGGAATGCTCATTGGTGGATATTTGACCACTGGCGGTCGGGATAGCGCTATGGATTTGCAAATGATTAAAGATATGGGACGAGTCCCTCTGTCTGCTAAGGAAAGGTAACCAATGGAGAATAAGACAAGGATGCTAACTGAGACGGCTTTATTAACGGCCTTGATTACGGTGACTGGTGCCATTAAATTGCCTGGTTTTATTCCAGGTACTGAGTTTCAAGTATCAGCACCCTTGGCAGTAGCTATTTGCGCGGTATTTGGTTTTACTAAGTATGTGACAGCAGGTGTATTATCCAGCGTAATTGGTTTAATTCTAGGCTCGCAAACCATACTGAATGTATTTATTGCTATGGTATTTCGTGTGGCGGTAGGAATTGTGATTGGGGTATTCGGTACTTCTTGGCCAGTTCTGGCTATGGCAGGGCCTTTAGGTTCCAGTTTAGCTCGTCTATCTCTTGGCGGTATCTTAGGCAAAGCTGTTATCCCTCTGCTACTCGCAGCCGTGCCAGGTATGATTTATACGGCGCTAGCAACCTATCCACTAACCTTGCTATTAAAGCGGGTTAAGGTTCAAACAGGAAAGGTGATACATAGTGTACAGCGTTAGAATGAGATCAGCTCAGGGGGGCGCTCATGAAGTTGGTGGGCGTCACATTTCTGGGGCTGAACGGATTGTCTCTCAAGATATGGTGGAACAAACCACCAATGCCATGCTAGAGCGGGCTTTTTCCCATACACGGGGAAAAGCTGACTTCATTAATATTGTTGTGGAAAAAATACAGGAAAATAAGGTGCAAGAGGTGCCCTTGTTGTCAGTACAAACAGTTTCAGTATGCGATGTGCCTGTCGGTCGTCACACAGCGCAATCGGTCCTTGCTCAGGCAGGTGTTACCTCTCTGGCGGCTCAAATTGGTATGACAGCATTGTTATCTCTTGCTGATAGTATGGGTGGCGCCATGCTGCTTTGTGCTGTTACAGGCAGGCGACTTGATGATACAGGATCAAGAGGGGTGCGGGTATCAAGAATGGATATTGCTGATGAACAGGGGGTTACTGCACTGCTAGCTGATAGGGGTATCAATAATACTCATGTGCGGGAAGCTCTCGTACTGGCCAGTAAGGTAGCGGCAGCCCCAGGTATGGTTGCTGAACTTTGTTGGTCAGATGACCCTGAGTATACGACAGGTTATGTTGCTTCGCCAGCTGGCTATGTTCGCATACCTCATTGTAAGCCCCTTGGTAGTTTGCTGGGCGGGAGAGTGTTTTTTGTGAAGCCTGATGTTGATATCGATATTGTTAAAGATTATTTAAGTCATCAGCCAGTGCTCGTAGGGTTGACCTATAGATAATACTGGCAAAGGAGTATGTGAGTAGTGGATTTTTTGACTGATTATATAAATGAAGTTAAACAACATGATTTGTACCGGGCACTTGTCAGTTATCAGCCATTAGATGCTGTACATGTAGAGTCTCAAGGGCAGAGATATTTGCTATTGGCAACGAATAATTATTTGGGATTAACACATTCCCTCGCTGTAAAAAAGGCTGCGATGATTGCTGTAGAACAGTATGGTACAGGTTCAGGTGGAGCACGATTGACAACAGGCAGCCATCCATTATATGAAAAACTGGAACAGCAATTGGCGCTGTTTAAAGGTACTGAGGCGGCACTGATTTTTAATACTGGTTATATGGCCAATGTGGGAATTATCAGTGCTCTAGTTAACAAGAATGATGTGGTTTTTAGTGATGAGCTTAATCATGCTAGTATTATTGATGGCTGTCGTTTGGCCAAAGGGCAGACCGTGGTATATCGTCATACTGATATGGCTCATCTGGCGGAGGTATTAGAGAATACGCCTTGCCAAGGGCAAAGACTCATTGTCACAGATGGGGTTTTTAGTATGGATGGTGATATTGCGCCTCTTGATCAAATAGTCCTGCTTGCTGAGAAATATCAGGCGATGGTGATGGTGGATGATGCTCATGCTGTAGGAGTCTTAGGTAGGGGTGGACGTGGCACAGTAGACTATTTTGGTCTTAAAGGCCGTGTGCACATTCAAGTGGGAACTCTCAGTAAGTCCTTGGCGTCTGAGGGTGGTTATGTGGCTGGCAGCCAGACATTGATTGACTACTTGGTTAATAAGTCCCGTAGTTTTATATTTTCCACAGCTCTGTCTCCGGGCACTGTGGCAGCAGGATATGCCGCTTTGAAAGAATTACAGGCCAGGCCAGAACTCGTTGATAAATTGCGACATAATGGGGATTATGTACGAAAGGCTCTTGTTGCTGCTGGTCTGCAGATTGATGGTGCATTAACGCCTATCATACCGATTGTGGTAGGCGAAGCAGCAGTGGCCGAGGAAATGGCCCAGCAATTAAAAGAGCAAGGACTCATTGTATCAGCCATTCGACCGCCGACGGTTATGCCAGGAAAGAGTCGTTTGCGTCTAAAAGTATCAGCCGCTCATGATAATGGAGTTTTGGTCAGAACAGTGGAAATTATTATTGCAGTGAGTAAGGGGCTGAAATTAATATAACTTTAACCACAAAGAACACAAAGATCGCGAAGGTAATACTACGGTTTTAATTTTACAGGTCTTTTGCATACCCTTTGTGTCCTTTGCGCCTTTGCGGTTCAAAAGATGTCATAGTATTTTTCTCATAGTATTTTTTTGGCGGTTCAATATTATGTCATAAGGGGTGACTATATGTCAGGGCTATTTATTACAGCAACAGACACAGATGTGGGTAAGACAGTGATTACTGGGGCGATTGCCGCAACTTTCAAGGCTCGTGGACTCCATGTAGGGGTTATGAAGCCTATAGCTTCTGGCGCAGTGGCTGATGGGTTTGGCAAGCTAGTGGCTGAAGATGCTACTTTTTTAATGGGTGCAGCAGGTATTGGGGAGAGTGAGCGTGATCTCGTCAATCCGCTATGTTTATCACCAGCTCTTACGCCGGCAGTGGCTGCAGTAGTCAGTGGTGTGGAAGTTGAGATACCTGCTATTCTTAAGGCCTATCAGGTACTTGCTAAGAGTTACGACCCGATATTGGTGGAAGGGGTAGGTGGGATTACGTCTCCTTTATGGCAAGACTATCTGTTGGCTGATTTAATGGCTGAGCTAGCTTTACCAGTGATTGTTGTGACGAGACCAAACCTTGGAACCATCAATCATACAGTACTTACAGTAGAATATGCTCGCCGCCGTGGACTGCATGTGGCAGGCATCATTATAAATGGTTGGAATGAAGGCGAAGTTAGTATTCTGGAAAGATCCAATGAGGAATATATTACGCATTTGACTGGGGTGCCTATTTTAGGGAAATTCCCTTATTCAAGGGCAATCAGTGAGGGGGAAATTCAGTCAGTAGAACTTGCTCAGCTTGCTGAGAAGCATTTACAAATGGATGAAATTATTAGCATCGCAAAAGGAAGGTAATCATGATGAATGACATCGAGCGCAACGATAAGGAATATGTGTGGCATCCTTTTACCCAAATGCAAGAATGGGTGGCTCAGCCCCAAATGATCATTGAGGCTGCCGAAGGTATTAAGCTGATTGATAGTGATGGTAACAAATATTATGATGGTGTATCTTCCCTGTGGGTCAATCTTCACGGTCACCGCCATCCCACTATTGATAAGGCTATTATTGACCAGTTAGGCAGGGTTGCTCATACTACGATGCTGGGTCTCATCAATGTACCAGCTTCCCAGTTAGCTGAGGAATTAATGGCAGTTGTGCCTAAAGGGTTAACTAAATTATTTTATTCCGATGATGGTTCTACAGCAGTAGAAATTGGGATCAAAATGGCTTATCAGTATTGGCAGCTCAAAGGCGCAACTAAAAAGCAAAAGTTTGTTACCTTAGCCAATGCCTATCATGGTGATACAGTCGGCACCGTCAGTGTGGGTGGTATTGATCTCTTTCATCGGATTTTTGCCTCATTATTGTTTGAAAGCATCCAAGCTCCTTGTCCATCCTGTTATCACTGTAAACTATCTTCTGATCCAAAACAGTGCGGTATGGCGTGTATTGATGAGGTTGAGAAAATTTTAGCTGAGAACCATGGGGAAATTGCCGCCATAATTGTGGAACCACTGGTGCAGGCGGCTGCAGGTATGCTGACCCAACCTAAAGGATATTTGAAGAGACTACGGGAACTCACGGAAAAATATAATGTGCTGTTTTTAGTCGATGAAGTGGCAACTGGCTTTGGTCGTACCGGTAAAATGTTTGCCTGTGATCAAGAAGATGTATCTCCTGATTTTATGATGGTGGCCAAAGGCATTACAGGTGGCTATTTGCCGCTAGCAGCGACCTTTATGACAGATGAAATATATAATGCCTTTTTGGGTGATTATACCCAGCAGCGGACTTTTTTTCATGGTCATTCCTATACAGGAAATCCCTTGTGCTGCGCTGCTGGTCTTGCCAACCTGCAGATTTTTCGCGAGGAAAAAGTGATTGCGGGTCTCGAAGCTAAAATCGAGGCAGCTCGCATTAGACTAGCGGCCTTTACACAACTTAGGCATGTTGGTGAAGTACGTCAGCAGGGTTTGATGATTGGTATTGAGCTAGCAGAAAATCCAGCAAAAAGAATATCTTTCTCTTGGGACATGGCAATCGGGGCCAAAGTCTGCAAAAAAACAAGAGAGTACGGACTCATTATCCGTCCTATTGGTAGTGTGGTGGTATTTATGCCGCCCCTTAGTAGTACAGTAGCAGAGATTGAGCATATGCTTGATATTATTTATAAATCCATACAAGAAGTGACTGAGACAGATCAGACTCAGTATGATAACCAAGACGTAGCTGCGGTGTTGATATAGGTCAAACGGGATCTCGTTTATTTTACGTTTTTACGTTTATTATAATTTTTTTGTCCACCAGCTATTGACAAGAGTACTATTAATTCATATAATAGGGTTAACAAATTTTATATTTTATCGGTAATGACGGAAAAAAGTAGTTATGTTATGTTTCATTCAGAGAACTGGCGGTTGGTGCGAGCCGGTTGAAAACACATGATGAAGTTCCTTCCTGAACTGCAGGCTGAAATTATAGTAGGCCCCGCCGTAATGTCTACGTTACAGACTTTAAAGTGAATCTAAATGATTAAACAAGGGTGGTACCGCGATATTTCGTCCCTAACTAGCGGTGCCTTTTTTATTTGGTTTTTTTAGGTTAATTTGGGTGGTACCACGATTTAATATTATCGTCCCTCGTTTGAGGGGCGTTTTTTTCTTCTATTGCCGGCATTAGAAGAAATCATATATTAGTACTTTAATTTACAGAGGGAGGATCTTATGAGCATACCATTTATAATTGTCTGTATATATATCATTTTACTATTCGTGATAAGCTACTATGCTAAGCGCCGCTCAGCGGGCAGCACAACAAATTATGTGTTAGCAGGACGACAGCTTACAACTCCGCTTATTACTGTTTCTATTGTAGGACTCGCTGTTGGCGGTGCATCGACCATTGGTGTAGCCGAGCAGGCCTATAAGGTTGGCCTTTCGGCCGGCTGGTATACAACAGCATGGGGCATTGGCGCTATTGTTATGGGGATGGCCGCCGCCAAGAAATATCGTGAACTCAATATAACTACTGTACCTGAATTATTAGGCCGCTACTACGATAAAAAAGGCATGATAGCCGGTGTAGCCTGCCAAATCATTATTCAACTTGTCATAATGTCACTTCAATACTTAGCGGGCGGCAGTATACTCTGTGCCTTGATGCCTGAAATATTTACTTTAACCACAGGCATGCTTGCAAGTGCTGTTGTATTCATTGGGATTACCTCTATCGGTGGTATGTGGTCAGCAAGTCTATCTAACATTTTAAATG
>Ga0316604_10000734_pt1 | contig 35339 bp, 33 predicted proteins | sample OWC_soil_day20_C_FD_207650 | JGI IMG/M metagenome (GOLD analysis project Ga0316604, IMG submission 207650) | Wetland soil microbial communities from Old Woman Creek delta, Ohio, United States - OWC_soil_day20_CT | ecosystem: Environmental > Terrestrial > Soil > Wetlands | place: USA: Ohio... | reverse complement strand
ACTCGGATTACCTCGAGACGATCTTCGAAACGAAAAACGTCAGGGGCCAGTCGGCGATCGACTTCATTTTCGGCAACGGCAGCGTCGGCGCCGACGCGCTGTCGCAGGTCGAAGCGACGACTTTCGCTTGTATCGGCGAAGACCGCATCAACTTCGACTTCAACTCGCACCTGCTGGTCGACGAGGTCAGCAAGACGATGGCCGACGGCCGAATCAAGTACCTTGAGCTGTCCTGGTCGCCGATCTGCAGCGAACATGGAACCGTCGAAAAGATCATGGTTTGCGTGCGCGACGTCAGCGAGTTGCGCAAACTCGAAGCCGAAGCCGAGCAACAGAAACGCGAACTGCAGATGATCGGCCAGATTCTGGCGATCAGCCAGGAGAAATTCGACGAGTTCGTCGCCAGCGCGCACGGCTTTGTCGCCGAAAACGAGGCCTTGCTGCAGACCGCCAACGAGCCGCCGCCGGAACTGGTGACGCAGCTCTTCCGCAACATGCACACCATCAAGGGTAACGCGCGCACCTATGGCCTGCTGCAGCTGACCAACATCGTCCATCAAGCCGAGCAGGCCTACGACGACTTGCGCCAGGGCAGCCGCTTCGACCAGGCGTTGCTGCTCGATCAATTACGCGAAGTGGCGCAGGGCATCGACGAATACGCCTCGCTCAGCACGGTCAAACTCGGACGCAAGGGGCCCGGCCGCCGCGGCAGCGCCGAGAAATACGTGATGGTCGAACGCGTCCAGGTCGACAAGATGGTCGCCGACCTTGAGGCGATCAATCAGCGGGCAGAACACCCCAAGGAACTGGCGTCGGCGCTGAGCCAGCTAAAACTCGATCTGCAGCGGATCGGCACCGAGTCGATCCAGACCACCCTCGATGGCGTCTTCGCCTCACTACCGTCGCTGGCCAGAGAGCTTGGCAAGGAAGCGCCCAAGCTCAAGGTTAACGACAACGGAATTTATCTACGCAATCAGATCACCGATCTGGTGCGCAACGTGTTCATGCACCTCTATCGCAATTCGATCGACCACGGCATCGAAGAAATCGCCGACCGCTTTGCTGCGGCGAAACATCCGGTCGGGACGATCACACTCGACCTGGCGCTGGCGGGCGAGCACCTGGTGATGCGTCTCAAGGACGACGGCCGCGGCCTCGCGCTCGCTCATATCCGCCGCAAGGCGATCGACCGGGGATTGATTGGCGAGGGCGCCGAGATCGCCGACGAGGCCGTTGCCCAACTGATCTTTGCCGCCGGCTTCTCGACCGCGAATGCGGTGACCGAAGTTTCCGGGCGCGGAGTCGGCATGGACGCCGTGCAGAACTTCATCAAACGCGAAGGCGGGGGAATCCGGCTCGCCTTCACCGACGACAAGCCAGGTGCCGATTTCCGCTCGTTCGAGACGGTGATCTTGTTGCCCGCACGCTATGCGGTAGGCACGGCACCCGTGCCGGCGGCCAGCCCATCCAGGATCGGCGAGCCAAGGAAGCTTGAGCTGTCTGGTGACTTGCGCTCAATCGTCAGTGGCCTGGTACGTCCGAACAGATTGGCAGCGATCTGAATTGACTGACTACTCTCTATCGCTGGCGACTGCGCTCGTCGTTCTCCTGGCGTGGGCGCTCACGAGCTATCGTGCCCATACCGTCCGAACGCGGCAACTCGCCCGAATGACCGCGACCCACGCCGACCAATTGCGCACCCTACGCGCCGAGAACGAGAGTCTGGGCGAGCGCGCAGCGCAGCTTGAAGCCGCCAGATTGGCTGCCGAAGCGCAGGCCAGCGAGCGCTACGCGCAGGAGCAGCAGGCCCGTGCCGAAATTGCCGCCCGGCAGGCCGAGAGCGCTCAGCGTCTTGCAGACGGTGAAGCCGAACTCGATGAACTGCGCCGCGCCGACGAAGCATTGAGGACCGACCTTCTGCACAGCGTCGAGAAGCTGGCGAACGAAGCTGCCCAACTGCGCAACGTGGCGATCACCTTCGAACACTGGCATGAGGAAATGGACTCGCTGATGGCGCAGAACCGCGAAATGCACCTGCAAAACACCGAATTCGGCGCCATCGTCAAGCACATCGTGATCGTCGCGCTCAACGCCGCGATCGAGGCCGCACGCGCAGGCGAAACCGGACGAACCTTCGCCGTCGTCGCCGACGAAGTCAGAACGCTGGCCTCCCGCTCCGAAACGCTATCGAAGGACTACAGCAGCAGTCTGTACAAGAACGATCTGACCACCACGGCCACTTTTCAGGAAATTCAGGCCGACGGCAAGATGATCATCTCGGCGATCGGCGGCGTCGAATCGCTGGTCGGCCGACTCAAGAGTCGACTCGGATAGGCACGCACCGTGATCAGCGAAAATGCCAAGAAGGGGGTGAATCACCTCTTCACCCGTGCCGCCCGCGCCAATCTCGTGCTGGCGCCATCGGACACGATAACGATCGAACAGCTGCCGGGAGCGGCCACCGTCGACACGCCGGAGAAACGCATCCTCGTGCTGACGGTCGCCTCGTACGTTTTCAGGCTGCTGACCATATTCCACATCAATAACGATGCAGCCACTGAAAACTACTTCACGCAATCGGACCCCGAACGCATCTTCGGCGAGGTCTTCAGCGAACTGGGCAACCTCTGCTGCGGCGCGATGAACCGCGATCTGGGCAAGCATTTCCTGCATACCGGGATGTCGACACCCTACCTGCTCGAAAGCCAGTGCCTCGCCTTCCTCAAGGCGCTCAACCCCGCCTACGTCGTGCAGCACCGGATTGCCATCAACGACTCGGTGGTACTGCACGCGACCTTGTGCCTGTGTGCTTACGCGCCGATCGACTTTCGCGTCGACACCGAAGTGGCTGAGGAAGCCACCGGCGAACTCGAGCTCTTCTAACCCACCCTTTAAGGACTATTTCATATGGCAAAGATACTCGTCGTCGATGACTCAAGCACGGTGCGCGATGAAGTCGCGGGCTTCCTCAAGGGCCACGGCCTGGATGTGACAACGGCCGTCGACGGCAAGGACGGCCTGGCGAAACTCAAGGCCGACTCGGCAATCAGGCTGGTCGTCAGCGACGTCAACATGCCCAATATGGACGGCCTGACGATGGCCGAGAAGATCCGCGGCGAACTGAAAAATGCCGCGGTCCACCTGATCATGCTGACCACCGAGAGCAGCCCGAGCATGAAGGAACGCGGCAAAGCGGCGGGAATCAAGGGCTGGATCGTCAAGCCGTTCAACGGGTCGGTGGTGCTCGAAACGTTCAAGAAGCTCGCCGCCTAAGGCGCCGGCAGCTCAATTGCGTTTTCGTTACTGAGGCGCACGACATTCAAGGCGGGGGCAGTGCGCGACTTCATCGCGCAGCGTCGCCCCGGCCGTGGGATTTGGCATCGCGTCATGAACGGGCAAGCCACTCATGAATGAACGGGAGACGCGGAGAGCTTGACACCGAGAGCATGAAGCAGTTTGAGCATAGTGTCGTAGCGCGGCTTTGCGCCGGGCGTCAGCGCCTTGTAGAGACTTTCGCGCCCAAGACCGGCATCCTTGGCGAGCTGAGCCATACCCCGCGCACGAGCCACATCTCGCACGGCGGCTAAAAACACATCGGGGTTGGAATCCTCCAGCGCAGCGGTAATGTATTCCGCGATGGTTTCTTCGTCGTCGAGGTAGTCGGCAGCATCGAATGGGGAAAATTTGGCCACGGCTCACTCCTTGTTCAAAGCCCGCGCCATCTCGATGGCGCGTTTGATGTCGCGCTTCTGCGAGGCATTGTCGCCGCCCAGCAGAAGCAAATAGAGCACCTCACCACGTCGCGTGAAATAGACGCGATAGCCTGGGCCGAAATGAATACGCATTTCGGAAACCCCCTCGCCGACCGGCTCGCAGTCCCCGAAGTTGCCATGCTCAGCAGAGCGGATGCGCAGAGCTATGCGAGCACGGCCTATCTTGTCCTTCAACGCCGCAAGCCAAGCGTCAAACTCATCAGAACGGAGAAAGGTGTTCATGAGCCCAATCGTATCCGAACGGATACCGCAATGCAACCGCAACGAAGTGGTCATTTCGCCGCAGTGATGCCCAGCGTTGACCGGTGGCGACACCACATGAACCTTGCCAGCCTGCATTTCGCGCACCGACCGAAGCAGTTCGGCTGCCAGGTCGCGTTTGGACTCATAGGCGGCAAGCTGCGTTTCGGTCAGCGGCTTATTCTTCGACGGCATGACGAGTTACGCGCGCTGCTGGCCGATCCGCTCGGCCAATTCGTTCACGCTGCGAACGACCAAGGTGGGTTCGATTCCCCACGGGTCAAACAACGCGTCGGGAGAACGCTTGACCCAGGCCGCGCGCATCCCCGCCGAGATCGCGCCGATCACGTCGAAGGGATTGCTCGACACGAGCCAGGCGTCGCTTCCGGTGGCCTGCGCTTGGCGCAGGAAGTAGGCATAGACGCCGGGGTTGGGCTTGAAGGATTTCATTTCATCGACGCTCACGACGCCGTCGAAATAGCTCAGGAGGCCGGCGTTCTTGAGCAGCGCTTCGACGGAATCGGCGCGGCCGTTGGAGAACGCGAACAGGCGATGCCCCGCCTTCCTGGCCGCAGCTAGGCCGTCCTCGACGTCGGCGAATGCCGGCAATTTTCCATAAGCCACCATCAGCCCTTCAAGGTCTTGCGCGCCGAGCGGCGACCCGAAAGACGAGTTGGTGTAATCGAGCGCCTGGCGAGTGCATACGGAAAAATCAACGTAGTTCTGCATCAACCCGCGGCGGAATGAATATTCGAGCTGCTTTTCACGCCACCGGCGAGAGAACTCGCTGGCCTTGTCGCCCAGACGTTCGTTGAGGACGACGACGATTCCGTGGGTGTCGATCAGGGTGCCGTAGACATCGAAGGCGATAGTAATAGTCATGAGAATTTTTCCTTATGCGGCACCTGACGTGGGGGTCACTGGCTGGCCGCGGCCTTATCGCGCAGCGTCCAGCGACCGAAGGGAGCGAGGTTGAGCGCCGGGTTGGACGAAGCCGCTACGCGGAGAAAATGCCACCCCGTCTGAACGTGCAATTCTATTCTCCCCTGGAAATCGGTGGGAGATCGACGCCCGCAATTCGGCGCTGTCGTTTCCCTCGAATCAGCGCGTAATCGGTGCGTCAGCGCCAAGATCGCCGCCCCTCTGCCGCAACGGCCTCGGATAAGCCATTGGCGAAGAACGGCTTTTCCTTCTTGGAATCGCATATGGCATATCTCCAAAAATGTATTTTCAGGGGCTGTTCAGCACTCAGGACCGGGCTCGTCCAACAAACGGTTCAGATCGTGGCTTCGCACGATCTAACATTATTCGTTAGGCATAGTCGGCGACGTAATAGACCTTCGCAGCATCTCTTGCACCAGACTTCACTTCCAAGCTACAAGTGCTCTTTTCAAATGCATTTGCTAACTTTAGCGCCGATGGGCCGTTATCTTCATACCCGACTCGGCAAGAGTAGAGGTGTGCAAACGCGCTCCACGGCATTATTGCCTTTCCAAGGCTCCTGCTATTGCAGATGCGCTCGACCTCGAACTGAGAGTGACTTAGGCGTTCGGCAATATCGTCTTCATTCAGGTCGCGGATGCCATGCAGTACGTCTTCCCATTTCTTTTCCAGTTCCACGAACATATCTGCAATGCCGTGATTGCCCTTCTTCAATTCCTCGATGATAGTTTTGATCATTGTGCAGCCTCCATTGGTGACTATGCTTAGCGTAGAAGTGAACGGCCTGCGCGGCTTTTCGCGCAGGTCCGCTCGACTGCCGGGTTGGGGGTCAGGCAGACATCCACGATCCACCCCGACCACTGACATTTATGGGCTTGGACTTTTCGGCAGCAATGTTCGTTTTGCACTCGGGGCAATGAAGAAAACGGCCTTGCGGCTGCAATGTGGTTTTCTTTTTCTTGTCCACACAGGCTGTACAAAGATAGTGCATCGGCTCGCCGTTCTCCTGTCCTGGCTTCAGGGCATAAGCGAGGGCACCGGTCGTGAACTGAAAAAGCGCATAGCGTTGAATTTGACTTTTCCAGTCTTCAATATCAGCTATTTGCTTTTCAAGTTCGCGCACCCGCTCGGCGAGCGCCGCTTGTTTCTCTTGGCTTGCCAACTCAGAAGCGATCGCGTCCGTGAGCTTTATCTGAACAGCAGTGACAGCGGTAAGGAGTTCGCTGTAGTTGGAAAGCCCGTTAGCGGCCTTGACAAGCTCGATAGCGGTCTTGGTGCTTTGAATGGCGGCAACAATTTCGGCGTACATATCAAGACCCCCAACCGTAAAGTAGACGTCAAAATGACGTCTTATTGTTTTATCAACCAATACTGCGCTTCCCGCACCGGCTTCACTACAACTCAACGGACAGCACATCGGTAATACCGGAAAACCAGTAGTCAAGGCCACACCATACGCCCGTCATCAAGTCGACTCAAGCCGAAATGCATAGCCGCCGCCCGGCGCCGCGCGTAACCCGTCGGTAACACCGTTGTCACAATGGCCGGCTATATTCTCAACATTGCGACGGCGCCGTGAAATGAGGCTCGATGTACGGAAATAAGGATCGGCTGGTGATTTTCGACCTCGACGGGACGCTGATCGACTCGTTCTCCGCGGTCGAACTGGCTTTCGCCCAGCACGGCATGGACCTCGGCGACCTGCGCCGTTTTCAGCGCCGGCGCAAGCTGCTCAAGTACCTGGGCGGGCTGCGCGAGTTTCCGAAAAACCTGCGGCGGCAATTCGACAAAGAGAATCGCCAGCGGCTCAAGCACACGCTCACCGAGATCTACCGCAGCGAGGCGAACCTGTTTGCCGACGTAGCGCCCTTGCTGCAAGCCCTGATCGAGACGCCCGACATTCGCGTCGGAATCGTTTCGCGCAACGTCACGATCGACCCCGAAGAAACCGTTCGACTGGTGCTGGCGCGTCACGGCATCGACAGCAGCCGCCTCGATTTTGTCGTCTGCATTCCGCTCGGCGAAGACAAGCTGCCGCACTTCCGCTCGCTGCGCGAACGCTTGGCGATCAATCCCGCGCGCTGCTTCGCCTGTGGCGACGAGTACCGCGATTATGCGGCTGCGATCGGCGCGGGAATGAACCCGCTGGTGGCGTCGTACGGCTTCGAGGATTACGACCGCCTGGCCGACAGCTACGGCATTCCCGCCGAAATCATCGCCAGAACGCCGCGCGAGTTGATCGACCGGCTCTGTCACGCCCTCGATCTCGATCCACCGCCGCCAATCAAGAACTGACTTTTTTCATTCACCAACCTGCGTTGACTCCAACAGAAAACTCCCGATGATTACCGACAAGATGAAACTGCACTACCAGCGCCGCGTCCATGCCGAGATGATCGACAGCTTCGACGAAGAGCTGGAAATGGAAATTGACGACGATCGAATGAACGCGCTGATCAGCGAGGCGATGGCCCCCTCCAGCGAGAGCCACGACGTCGACCGCAACTTCTACTTCAAGGAACTGTTTCGCCTGCAGGGCGAACTGGTCAAGCTGCAGGACTGGGTGGTGCATAAGAAGCTCAAGGTGGTGGTACTGTTCGAGGGGCGCGACGCCGCCGGCAAGGGCGGCGTCATCAAACGCATCACCCAGCGCCTCAACCCGCGCGTCTGCCGCGTCGCGGCGCTGCCGGCGCCGAGCGAGCGCGAACGCAGCCAGTGGTATTTCCAGCGCTACGTATCGCACCTGCCGGCCGGCGGCGAGATCGTGCTGTTCGACCGCAGCTGGTACAACCGCGCCGGCGTCGAGAAGGTCATGGGCTTTTGCAACGACGACGAGTACGAGGATTTCTTCCGCACCGTTCCCGAGTTCGAGAAGATGCTGATCCGCTCGGGGATCATCCTAATCAAGTACTGGTTCTCGATCACCGACGACGAGCAGAACCTGCGCTTCACCATGCGCATCCACGACCCGCTCAAGCAGTGGAAGCTCAGCCCGATGGACATGGAATCGCGGCGACGCTGGGAAGACTACACGCGGGCCAAGGAGATCATGCTTGAGCGCACGCACATTGCCGAAGCGCCCTGGTGGATCGTCGAAGCGGTCGACAAGAAAAAGGCGCGCCTCAACTGCATCCACCATCTGCTCGCGCAGATCCCCTACGATGAGATCGATCGCGAAGCCGTGGTGCTGCCGGCTCGCGTGCATAATCCGGACTACCTGCGCCACCCGGTTCCCGCCGAGATGTTCGTTCCGGCGACGTATTGAGCGGCGGGCTGTTGCCGTTCAGGTAAGCAGGAAGCCGCCGTTCGCCCCGAGCCCGTCGAAGGGTGAATGGCGGTTTTCTCCTCGCTGGCGGTGCTAAGCAGTCGCCACCATGCCGACTGGGCTCAGCCTTCGTTCGACGAACAGGCTGCTGCCGGCCAATCGCTTGGCGTTCTTCTTGGCTTCGGCGGCCGCCGCCGAGATTTCGCGGTGTGACTCGAAGACGTCGATGCCAACCGGAACGGCGCCGATCGACAGCGCGGGAAGCGCATAAAAAACCATCTGGCCGCGCCGGTTTTCGGCCGAATACCCGCCGTGCTCGTCGAGCAAGCCGCCGTCGACCGATTCGGCGATGCGCTGATCGAATATTTGCAGCGCCTTGCGGCAACGCGACTCCCAGTCGTCACTCTGAAACAGCACCATGAAGTCGTCACCGCCGATGTGGCCGCAGAAATCGGCGAGCGGGTCGATGACCTCGGCCAAGGTCTGCGCCAGCAGAACGATGATGTCGTCGCCCTTGCGATAGCCGAAGACGTCGTTGAAGGGCTTGAAGTGGTCGAGGTCGAAATAGCAGGCGTGAAAACAGACCCGGTTCTCGAGCAATCGCTCGATGTGTTCGTTGATCGGCACGTTGCCCGGCAGCTGCGTCAGCGGGTTGGCGTAACGCGCCGCCTGGATCTGCATTTCGGTGATCAGACCCATCAGGTCGTGCGCGCTGCCGATGCCGACGTATTCGCCGTCGCGGGTGACGATAAAGCCGTCGTAGATATGGCGCCGCGCCGAGCGGGCGACGATCAGCCCGGCCTCCTGCACGGTCGATTCCTGGTCAATGCACAGCGGCATCGGGTCCATGAACTGCATGCAGCTCTTGCGGCCGAACAGTTCGCGCCGGTACGGACGCGCCATGCGGTCGACCAGTTCATGGCGGTTGATCAACCCGAGCGGCGCGCCCTTGGCGACGACCGGCATCGACATCAGCTCGGGGTCGGCCTCAAAGCGCTGATAGACCTCGTCGTTGAAAGTATGCGGCGCCACCGGCTCGACCGGGCGGATCAGGCTGCGCACCGTGACGTTGCCCGAATGCACGGGCGCCGTCGGAAAAACGGCCAAGCTGCGTCGCTTGATCGTCTCGACGATCTTGGCGCTGGGCAGCGTGCGCGGTTCGGCGTCCGGCATGGCGATCAGAAAGCCCTGGCCGAGCGCGATTCCCAGGTCGCGAACGGCGAGGCAGTCGGCCTCGTTCTCGATGCCTTCGGCGACGATCGTCGCCGAGCAGCTCTCGGCGAGGTTCTGCATGGCCTTGACGAAATGATGCTTGAGTTTGTCCTGCGCGATGCCGTCGATGAAATGGCGGTCGATCTTGACGAAATCGGGAGCGATCTCCGACCACATGCGCAGATTGGCAAAGCCTTCGCCCAGATCGTCGATGGCGATCTGGTACCCCAGGCTGCGGTAATGCGAGAGTGCCCGGTGAATGTCGGGGTAGTCGTTGATGCGCTGGTTCTCGGTCAGTTCGATCACCACCCGGCCGGGGCTGATGCCGATCTGGTGCAGCAGGTCGACGGTGCCGCCGTTGAAGATCAATTCGTCGTCGAGGCAGTCGAGGCTCGAGTTGACGAACAGCTTGCCGGGCAACTGCAGTTTGGCGAAGGCGCGAAACACCGTTTCGCGGCAGGCCTGCTCGAGTTTCCGGCGCAGGCCGTGGCGTTCGGCGGCGGCGAAAAGTTGCAGCGGCGAATGCAATGGCGTGTCGACCGGGCCACGGATCAGGCCTTCGTAGCCGATGTACGAGTGCGTTCTAAAATCGATGATCGGCTGAAAGACCCCGGTCAATCGACAGTTTTCGACGATGTCGTCGAGCAGGTCGATTTCTTCGCTCTGTGCGTCAATCGTTTGGCTGTCGATGGCAAAGAGCGGGAAGGGAGGACTTCGTTTCACCGCTTCAGACATGGGGCGCTCCGCGAATCAGATTGGATTATTCGCCCAGCTTAGGCGCCCAAGGTTTCAATCGGATGACTGCGAGCTGGTTCCGACACATAAACCGTCCGCTATCAAACACATCGAAAACGGTCGTCCAAACGCTGATCTCCAACGCACCCTGTTATTGGCTTGGAATGACATTCGCAATATCGCGCAGTCCAGAGATATGCAAGATGCGTTGACGGGCAGCATTGACAAGGGTAGTTTGTCTGCCAGCCTAGTAGCCCATCCCGCATATTGCGCTTCGGCGCTATGAGTTGCTTCTTTTGATCGGTGCCAATCGACTTGCTGTTGAGAGGCTTTGTGACCGCATTAGCGTACGAGGAGGTGGTGGGCAATGATCATGCTTAGCAAGTTCGTCAACAATTGTTTTCGGGCTATTGCCATCGTGGCGGGACTCACGGCTTGTGGCAGCGGCGATGGCGATGGTGCGGTGACGACGCCGACTTCCATCAGCGGTACGGTGGCGAGCGGAGCCTACGTCGCCGACGCCGCAGTAATCGTTTGTCCGACCGTCGGAACTTGCCAAAGCGCAACCTCGGACGCCAACGGCAGCTACCGCGTCTCTTCGGTAATGACCGGCCCTTATGTCATCAAGGCGAGCTATACGGTAAGCGGCACCGTCGAAACAATGTACTCGGTACTTGGCGCGTCCGGCACGTCGGTTAATGTGACGCCGATAACGACGCTCGTGGCGGTGTCGGCGCTTCCGTCGATTACGGCTCTGTTCGAGACGTCTTCCGGAAAAGATACGGGATTGAGCGACGCCACGATCGCAGCGGCGGTCTCGACGATTTATACCCGCTTTGTCGCACCTATCGCCGCCAAATCGGGCATAACGGGCCTAAAAAACGATGTAGCGACGCTCATGTCCGGGTCAATCATTCCTGGCGTCAGTGCGATCGACCGGGTGATGACCCAACTGGGTGTCAGCTTCACGGCGACGACCATGACCGTTGCCGTGAATGACAACGTGGTTCACTCGACGACGGTTGGCGCGGGAGCAACTGCTGACGCCTCGGCATGGGTGGTGGATACGGTGCTGATTGCCGCCAGTGCGACAACCCCGGACATTCCAGAGCCTCCTGACTATGACCCTGCCTATTTTCAGATCATGATCATCAACAGCCCCGAAACCGGTGCGCTCGGACATGTCGTTCATCTGACCGTGACCGCCAATCAGATGTTGCTCGTTCCGGTAAAAGTGGGAAACGATGCTGAGCCCAAGCCGGTGATCGAGAACATCACCTGGCTCACGGGGGGAGGAAAAGACCACAAGGACTGGAACGCGCCCGTGTTCCAGACGGTCAGTTCGACGAGCGGCGGGACAGACCCAAACACCAACGCCCTCGTCGATTTCAAGGCGACGTATGACGTTACCCTGGAGCAGCTACCAGTGGTTACCGCCCCTCTGGATTCAACAAAAAAGTACCGGGTCCTCAAGATTCCCTTCCGTATGCCCGGCGATCCCGATCGCTCGCTAGGCGGGTCCGCGCACCTGACCGTTACGCTGGACAATCCGTCCACCATGCAGATCAACGGAGGTTCTGCTCTGACGAATTATTACAGGACTCCTTACGCTTTTGCGATGCCCTCTCCAGACCTCAACGGCGCCGGCTGGAATAAGCGCTGGGATTTCATGGAGTTCAACACGGCAACGGCGGATGTCGGCAATGCCAAGACGGGAGTAAAAAGACATGTCGCTTTTGTCAATACGACCAATGTCGATTTTTTCTCGTTGGGATTGACTATCCGGGGAAAACGCGCGTCGACTACTGATGAAACTTTTGGCTTGGCGCTGAGCGGCACATCTCCGGTAACGGATATGCTGACAGCCCTGAAGACTTTACCGGGCGATTACGCCAAAGGCTTGCTGACGGACGATGCCGACAAGGGGACGTACAACGGAAATTTCCTTCGTTTCACTGCGCCATCTCTCAGTTTCATGATGGTTAAGGGTCCAACAGCACTGGATAATGCGATTACTACAGGTTATGAGTACTATCGCACAACGCCGTTGAAATTCACTATTGGCAATGCAGACTACGTGGCAACAACGAGCGGCTCGGGCGCGGCGACACAACTTGATTTCACCGCACCAACGCCCAGGTTTTCGATCGGACGGCCGACAACGCTGGACGCCATCGCCGCCACGGGGCCGCTGCAGACAGGTACGGGTACTGCAGCCGTTGACGACGCCCGTAAATTTTTCGCTGCTTATCTTAACCGCGGTGTCTTCAAGAACACGAGCGTATGGAAGGACTCTGGAAAGTGGTACCCAACATCCGCTTCGGGTTCGGCAACGGGATATGACGATTTCAATTCATATTCAGCGCTTCTCCATAAGCACTTCCTCAGCGGTGCGACCTATGGGTTCTCTTTTGATGACGTACCGGGTAACGGCGTGACCTCGGACCCCTCGATCAGTGATTGCACTTCGATGACCCTGGTGATTACTTACGAGAATTTCCCGGTGACGTCCAAGTAGAGGCCAGCCAGCGCCCGATCCGGCCGGCAACCCAGGCGCCGTCGTCGAGCGGCAGGTCGTGGCCGGCGCCCGGATGCACGGCGTGCGGAAGATTCCACCGCTCGGCGAGTTGGTGCGAGCAGTCGCTATCGACCAACTCGTCGCCCCGGCTGGAGAGCACCAGCAGCGGGACATCCGGCCTGACGCCCGGTGCCCGGTAGCGCGCCGCGGCGATTAGCTGGCGCAGCGCGTTGCCGACGGCGACCGGGTTTTCGCGCCGATACGATAGCCAGTCGTCGAGCACGTCGGCGTGCGCTGCCGCACGGCGGCTGGTCAATTCGAGAATCGCGACTTCCCAGTCTCGATCGCTGGCGGCCGACAGCGCGAGCGTAAGCAGGCGCCGGTAGTTGGCGGGCTTGAGGCGCTGGTAGAAAGGGCTGAACGGCCGCAGGCTGGTGTTGATCAGCACGGCGCCGGCAATCTCGCCGGAATGACGCGCTGCCCAATCGACCGCGACCATCGCGCCGAGCGACATGGCGAGCAGCCGATACGGCGGCGCGACGCCCTGGACGCCAAGCTGCGTGCGCAATGATTCGACCATCGACTCGACACCCAGCGGACTCTTTTCCCGGCAGCGGCTGCCGTTGCCCGGCAGGTCAAGCGCCAACACCTGGGCGTCCGGAACTTCGCGGCGCAGCAGCTCGGCAAAGCCGCCCCAGTGCCTCGCCTCGCGGCTCAGCCCGCGCAGCAGGATCCAGGCGCTCACAGCGAGCGGTACCAGAGTTCGAGCGCACGCTGGCGATGCTCATCGCGCGCCGCGCCGGTCGGCAGCCAGCGCTGACAACTGCCGGCGGCGCGCGTCAGGAAGTCGAGCCAGGCCAGGTGCCGGCGCAGCACGCGCTGCTGCCGGTGGTCGATCAGCGGGTTGAAGATGCCGTGACGCGAAAAGAGCTGGCGCGGGTTTTTCTTGACCCACAGCCACGACCCCATCTCGAGCGTCAGCGGCAGGAACGTTCGCACGGACCGGCCCTCGGTGCGCCGGTAGAGGTGATCCCAGAGGTCGCCATGCGCCAGGTACTGCCGGCTCTGCGGCTCGAAGATATAGCGGTGATGGCGGTTGCTTTGATCGAAAAGCGCCTTGAGCGCGTGCATTTCGGGCAGCTGCGCGATCGGCCGCACGGTATGCGCGTAGGGAAACCACAGGCGGTCGGTGCTGCCGAAACCCGAATGGCAGTCGAGCGCGATCGAAAATTCGCGCGCCAGCAGCTCGTCCTCGGCGACCGCGCAGAGCGCCTGACTTTCATCTTCCATCGCCGCGTCCGGCGCGCCGCGATACCACGGCAGGCGCGCACTGATTCGCTGTCCGCCGACCAACCAGGGAACGCGTTCGCGCGAATCGACCGGCGCGTTGCGCATCAGGTCGACGCCGTTCGGGTTGGCGCGAGTGCCCAGCCAGACGCCGCCCGGATTGACCAGCGGCATGAACACCAGGCGCAGCGATTCGAGCTGTCGCTGCAATACGCCGTCCCACGGCAAGCGCGTCACTAGGCTGTGCAGATAGGCGATCAGCACTTGCGCGCCGATCCGCTCAAGGCCGTGGACGCCGCCGAAAAAGCCGACCGCCGGAACGTCCGGGCTGGGGTTGCCGAGCGCAATCACATGGACCGGCAGTTCGCGATCTCCGACCCTGACCTGGCAGGCGACACGTGCGTCGAGATTGCCCGCGCCTTCGTCGATGATTCGTTCGAGCTCGGTCAACTCGGGCAGTTGATTCACGCGAAGCTCCTCGCGCTGCAACAGATCCTTAACACCACGCTGCTAGGGTAGGCAGGCCTCGACACGAAACCCGGGAGTGAAATGATGACGTTCATGAAATTATTCAATCTGCAGAAAATCATCGATCGGCTTTTTGCACAACTGTGCGACGAAAAATGGATCGCCGTCTGGCCTCTCGACGACCTCTGAAAAGGAGACTCTGACATGCCTGGCTTTTTTCGCAAGACGTTCTTGCACCCGGCGCTCGCCAGCGCACTGCTCTGGGGTCTGCTCGAATTGATCGCGCTGCACGGATCGCGGCGAACCAGACTCACTCGCCGCTAAGCGCGACTGCGGCCAGACTGGGCTGGCTGCGCGGGATGGTCTGCAAGGCAGCCAGCATCTGATCGGCGGCGGCCGACCAGGTAAACTGTTCGGCGCGCCGGCGCACCGCGTCGCGCGGCAACGCCAGCGCCTGCAGACAGGCCTGGCGCAGGTCGGCGTGCAGCACGCCGCCGCCCGAATCGCCGACGACGTCGATCGGCCCGGGCACCGGGAAGGCGGCGACCGGCGTGCCGCAAGCCATCGCTTCGACCATCACCAGCCCGAAGGTATCGGTGACGCTCGGAAAAACCATCACGTCGGCCGCGCGATAAAGCTGCGCCAACGCCGCGCCGTCGAGCACGCCGAACCAGCGCGCCTGCGGGAATCTCGCTTGCAACCGGGCCCGCTCGGGACCCTCGCCAGCAACCCACTTTTCGCCGGGCAGATCGAGGCGCAGAAATTGATCGACCTGCTTTTCGACGGCGATTCGCCCGACGTAGAGGAAGACCGGCCGCTTCGCCGCCTCATCGCGCGCCCCCGACGCATTGAAGAGCTGCAGGTCGACGCCGCGCGACCACAGGCGCGCGCCGGAAAAACCGCGCGTCTGGAGGTCGGCGACGATCGCCGGCGTCGGCGCCAGCGTATAAGTTGCGGCGTTGTGGAAGCGGCGCAGCAACGCGTAGGTCCAGGCGACCGGAACGCCAATGCGCGCTTTGACGTACTCGGGGAAGCGGCTGTGATAGGCGGTGGTAAACGGCCACCCGCGACGCAACGCGATACTCCGCGCCAGCCAGCCGAGCGGCCCTTCGGTCGCGATATGCAGGCAGTCCGGCGCGAACTCGTCGACCCGGCGCTCGACTTCACGCCGCAAGGTCAGCGCCAGGCTGATTTCGGGATAGGTAGGGCAGGGAATCGAACGAAAGCCGAGCGGCGAGATGAGCTCGGTCTGGTGGCCCTTGAGCTCGAGTTCGCGGCGCGTCATCTTGAGCGTGCGAACGACGCCGTTGACCTGCGGCTCCCAGGCGTCGCTGACGATCAGGATCTTCATGCGGCGGCGCTCGTGCTGCAGAATAGTTCGAGCACCGGGCGCGGCAATGGGCTGGCACGCCCGGCGCACAGCGCGCGGTTGAACTCACTGACCGCCCGGCCGAAGGCATCGCGCGCGACGCTGCTGCTGCGGCTCAAGACGATGCTCTGGCGGCAACGCCAGCGCTTGACGCCGCGCGCGTAAACCAGCGTGACCTGGTCGGCGGGGTGATGCCGCCGGCAGTGATAGCAGAAGACCTGATCGCTCATGGTGAACCCATCCTCGCAAAGGTGAAGAGAGGATCATCAGGCAATCTCTTTACAGTCGTGTGTCAGCGCCAGGCATCGCCGCCGCCCGGCCGGTTCTAGGACATCCTGAAATAGGCGACCTGCTGGCGCAGCTCCAGCGCCATCTGCTGCAAGCCCGACGCGCTCTCGGCGTTGTGGTGCATGGTGGCGTTGGTTTGCTCGGTCATCTGCGCCACCTGCTCGACGCTGCGCGCGATGTCGTTGGCGGCGACCGCCTGCTCGCGCGTGGCGCTGGCGACCTCGACGGCGCGGTTCTGCGATTCGCCGGCTTCAACCGAGATTCGATCGAGCATTCCCGAGACGTCGCTCACCTTCTGCAGGCCATCCCTGATCTTCGGCGTCGCAGACTGCATGCCGATCACCGTCTGCTGCGTTTCATGCTGAATCAGGCCGATCACCTCGGCGATCTCGTGCGTCGCCCGGGTGGTTCGTTCGGCGAGCTTTCTGACCTCGTCGGCGACCACCGCAAAGCCGCGCCCTTGCTCGCCGGCGCGCGCCGCTTCGATCGCCGCATTGAGCGCCAGCAGATTGGTCTGGTCGGCGATCTCGCGAATCACCCCGGCGATGCTGCCGACTTCTTCGGAGCGCTTGACCAGTCCGCCGACCTGATTCGACGCCGCGCCAATCGACTGCGCCATCGAGTCGATCTCGGACACGGCATGACGGATCGCCGTCACGCTGTCGTGGCTCAGCGATGCCGTGCGTTTCGAGCTTTCCTCGGTGGCCTGGGCCAGCGTCGACACCTCGTTGATGCTGACCGTCACCTGTTCGAGCGCTGCCGCCGACGCTGCCGTCGACTGCGCCTGTTTTTCGGTGGCCAGGCTGATCTCGGTCGAAGTCGTCGACAGCTGTTCGGAGGCGCTTGAGATGGTGTCGGCGGCGCGCCTGACTTCGCCGATGATGACACTCAATTTTCCGACCATCTGCTGCATTGCGCTCATCACCTTGCCGACTTCGTCGGCCCGGCGCGTATCGAGCTGTACGGTCAAGTCGCCGTCGGCGATTCGGCGCGAGCTGCCGACCAGATCGCGCAGCGGGGACAGGACAATGCGGTTGAGGTAGAAAGACAGCACGCAGAGCAGAATGATGGTCAACACGAAGGTGGCGCCGACCATGATATTGCGCACGCGGCCAGCCAGGCTGAAGATTTCGTCGGCGTAGCTGCCGGAGGCGACGATCCAGTTCCAGTCCTTGTATTCGTTGAAAACGACGATCTTGTCGCGCGCCCGGCTCTCGCCCGCATCCTTGTTGATCCACGGATAGACGATGATGCCGTTGCGCTGATCGAGGATTTCCTTGATGAAATACTTGCCGTCGTTATCGCGGGAATCGGCGATGTTCTTTCCCTCCTGCGCGGGATGGATCAGCAGCGTTCCGGCGTGCGCGCCCGGATTGTTGTCGAGCACGTAAGCGTAGCCGGTCTGGCCCAGCTTGATCTTCCTGATCGTCTCCTTGAGGTACTCTAGCGAGCTCATGATGTCGATGCCGACGAAATGGATGCCGATCACCTGGCCCTTGCCGTCCTTGATCGGGTCGTACTTGGTCATGTACTGACGGCCGAAAAGTGTCGCCTTGCCGATGAACGGCCGGCCTTGATTGATGGCAGCATAAGCGGGGTGCTCTTTGCCCAAAGCCGTGCCGACCGCCCGATTGCCGTCCTCCTTCTTGACCGAGGTGGCGACTCGGACATAGTCGTCGCCACGGCGCGCGAACAAGGTTGCGACATTGCCCTTGCCCGTCGAACTGAAGGAATCGACCTCGCGCGTGCTGTCGTTGAGCGCAACGCCGTTGAGCTTGAGCAGCGGAATATCGCCGTGCGGCTCAAGCGAATAGTCGCCGGCCAGTGCGCCGGTGAAGGTGTGCGCCCAGTTTTCGGCCTGCTGGCGCAGGATCGCATCGGTCTGAGCGATCATCCCGAGCACCAGCTGATTGGTGCTTTGCAGCTTGGCGGTTTCCTCGCGCTCGTTGATGCTGCGGACCTGCGAATTTAGGAAGAGGCCAAACCCGCCGAGCGACACGATGACCGCTGTCGAAACGATTAGCGCCACACGAAAACCTATAGAATTACGGTCGATCATGGCGCCGCCTCTAAATCATCTGGATCACGAAGAGCAGGACTATATCTCACGAAATGTTATCCGTATATCTCGACTGAATAGCCTCTATTACCAAAGTAATCATTTGAAAAAGCGCAGTGCAACTTGACGATCATCGCGGAATCGCCGCCAGACGCGGAGCAGCCGTCGCCGACTCCGTAGTTTCCGCTTTTGCCGCGCCAATTACGGGTAGCCAAAAGCAGCCAGCTTTGCGAAGATGTACATGCCCTGCCCAACAAGGACCATGCGATGCGCCGTTGTACCCTGATCGTGATGCTGACCGGCGCACTGGCGATGCCGGCGCAGGCGGCGCCAAGCCGCCTCGAGCGGGTCCAGGCCGACGCGCGGGTGCGCGTCTGCATCTGGCCCGACTACTACGGCATCACCTACCGCAACCCGAAGACGCAAAAGCTCTCCGGAATCGATATCGAGATGGCGACCGAACTCGGCAAGGACCTCGGCGTCGACGTCGAGTTTGTCGACAGTTCGTTTGCCCGGCTGATCGATGATCTGGCCGCCGATCATTGCGACATCGCGATGTTCGCCATCGGCATCACGCCGTCGCGCGCCGAGAAGCTGCGCTTCACGCGGCCGCACCTGGCCAGCGACATCTACGCCATCAGCAGCAAGACCAACCGCCGCATCAAGGACTGGAACGACATCGACAAGCCGGGAACAATAGTCGTCGTGGCCAAGGGAACGGTGCACGAACCGGTGATGAAGGAGAAGCTCAGCGCCGCGCAGCTGCTCGTCCTCGACTTCCCGTTCGCGCGCGAACAGGAAGTCGAGTCGGGACGCGCCGACGTGTTCATCGCCGATTACCCCTACAGCCGGCGCTTCCTGGCCAACGCCGACTGGGCGCGGCTGATCTCGCCGCCCAGCACCTACCACATCACGCCCTACGCCTACGCCATGCTGCCCGGCGACGATGTCTGGTACGCGCGCATCGAGCGCTTCGTTGCCGACGTCAAGCGCGATGGCCGACTGCGCGAAGCCGCCCGGCGCTACCAGCTGGAGCCCATCCTCAGCCCATGACGCGCGCCACCCGACAACTCCGCCAGGCGGTGCTCGCCGCGCTGCTGCTGTTTATAGGCAGCATGCTCGCGGTCACCGGCTACACGCTGTGGCGGCTGCGCGCCGACGCCATCGTCAGCGGGCTCGAGATCGCGGCGATGCAGGCGCAAGGTTTCGAGGACGTGTTGACGCAGAGCCTGCACGTCACTGAGCTGGTCGCCGCCAATATCCTGCCGCAGGCGATGCGCGGGGCCGATCGGCGCGAGATCGAGACGACTTTCGTGACGACGTTGCGCCGCGCGCCTTTCCTGCGTTCGATATCGCTGCTCGACGACCGCCAGCGCATTGTCGCCAGCTCAAACCCGGCCAACGTCGGCCTGGCGATGGCGACGCAAAGCTACCTGCCGCCGGCCAGTGGCGCGCCGGAAACGCTGCGCATCGGCCAGCCCTGGTCCGGGCGCGACCTCGCCGACGGCTGGACCAGTACGCTCCAGACACCGATCGCCAGCGACGCCCTGAGCTTCATTCCGCTGACGCTGACGCTGGCGCTCGACGGACAGAGCGTGACGCTGCTGGTCACGCTCAACCCCGACTATTTCATCAGTCGCATTGCGCAGAAGCTCGACGCGGCCGAAGGAGCGGTCGAAATACTGCGCTACGACGGCACGCTGCTGATGAGCACCGACCCGGACGCGCAGCCCGGCACGGTACACGAGGTGCGGCGGCTGCGGCTCGCCGAAGTCGAGTTCGGCGAGTTTGAAGACGGTTCCGCCACGCTGACGGCGTTCCGTGCCTCGCGTCTCTATCCGCTGGTGCTGCTGACCCATGTCGATCTCGACTACGCCCTGCGCCACTGGCGCACCGAGGCCAAGGCGCTGCTCAGCGTGGTGCTGACGGTACTGCTGGCGATCTGCCTGCTCAGCATCGCGTTTTACCGCCGCCAGCTGCAGCTCTCCGAGCAGCGCGCCGAGTCGCTGCGGCTGCAGCGGATCAACGCCACCGTCTTCGAATCGTCGACGGTCGCCATCCTGGTCGCCGACAACCAGGCCAAAATCGTTTCGATCAACGCCGAATTTTTCCGCGTCACCGGACACCGCGCCGAAGACCTGGTCGGCCATCATCTGTTCGAACTGCTCGACGCCGAGGGCGCCGCCACCTTCGCCGAAAAGACCGGCAACGCGGCGCCTTTCGAGCTGCCGCTACGCTGCCGGGACGGCACGCTGATCTGGACTGAAATCAACTCGACGCCCGAGCGCGACGCGCGCGGGGCGATTACCGGTTATCACCGCATCTGCCGCAACGTCACCGAGCGCAAACGGATCGAAGAGCAGGTGCATCGGCTCGCTTTCCACGACCCGCTGACGCAACTGCCCAACCGTCGCCTGCTCAACGACCGCCTGGCTCAGGCATTGGCCGCCTGCCGGCGTAACGGCGGCCATGGCGCGTTGCTGTTCCTCGACCTGGACAACTTCAAGTCGCTCAACGACACGCACGGGCACGGCATGGGCGATCTACTGCTGATCGAGACGGCGCACCGACTCAGCGCCTGCGTACGCGAGATGGACACCGTGGCGCGCTTCGGCGGCGACGAGTTTGTCGTGATGCTCAGCGTCTTGAATCAGGATCGCGCCGAATCGATTGCCGAGGCCGGACTGATCGCCGAAAAAATCCGTGTCGCGCTGGCCGAACCCTACCGGCTGACGGCCGCTCCCGACGGTGTCGATGGCACCGCCATCGTCGAACATCAGTGCAGCGCCAGCATCGGCGTCGCGCTGTTCAACGGCCATGAGGCCAGCCACGAGGACATTCTCAAGTGGGCCGATGCGGCGATGTATCGCGCCAAGGAAGCCGGGCCCAATCTGATCCGCTGCCACGATCCGGCCAGCGAATGAAGCGCGGTCGGCGCACTGCGGGTCCGCGCGCTTGTTGATGTTTGGCAATGCGCGAATAATGATGATCAATTCGAGGGGCGCTTCCATGAAGATCGAAACCGGCAGTCGACTCGTTACGCTGATGGTCGCCTTGCTGTCGGCCTTCAGCGTTGCCGCTTTCGTTTTTTCCGAGCACTCCATCGAGCAGCGTCAGCTGGCACAGCAGGAGTTGCTGGAAACGACGCAGGCGGTCCAGCAACTGATCCGGGGCGGCGACGCCCTGACCAACGCCGTGCGCTTTTACGCCGCCTCGGGCGAAGAGTCCTATCGCATCCGCTTTCAGGCCGAACTCGAAGTCGCTTCGCGCGATAACGCCGTCGACCGTCTGCATAAGCTGTTAGGCGACGACAGCGACGAAATGGCTTTGATCCGCGACGCCAAAGAGAACTCCGATGCCCTCGTCGTCTTTGAGCAAGGCGCACTGGCGATGGCCGAGCGCGGCTTGCGTAGCGAGGCCCTCAACCTGCTGCTCGGCCCCGAGTGCCGCTCGCGCCAATCCGTCGTCTCCGGCCCGCTCGACCTCGCCGCGAGCCTGCTTGAGATACGCTTGCGCAAGGAGATCGCGCAGCTCTCGGCGCGCGCCGATCGCGCCGGGAATATTGCCTGGACGATCATGGCGCTCAACGTGCTCGGCATGTTGCTGGTGCTGGTCGGCTTCTATCGCCGCAAAGTGGTGCGGCCGCTGGTCCATATCACGCGGCAGGCGCAACACCTGCTGGCCGGGAAACGCGACGTGCGTTTCGTCGGACCGCAAACGGCGGGGCAGGCGATCGAGATCGCCGAGCTGGCCAAGACGCTCGACAACTATCAGAAGCTGGCGATCGAGCTCGACGCGCAAAGCGAAGAATTGCGCCTGGCCAACGCCGAGCAAAAAGCGATCGTCGAGTCGGCGACCTCGGGAATTGCGCTGATCAAGGGCCGCCTGATCGAGCGCGCCAACAGCAAGCTGCACGAGATCTTCGGCTGGCCGCCCGGCGAGCTCGTCGGCCAGTCGACGCGCGTCTGGGATGTCGACGAGGCTTCCTGGGCGGTCGACGAAGACCTGCTCTACGCCCCGATCTGGCGCGGCGAAACGAGCATCCACGAAATGCAGCTGGCGCGCCGCGACAAGAGCCGCTTGTGGACCCGGATCGCCGGGCGCGCCGTCGACGTCGCCGATCAGTCCAAGGGGTCGGTGTGGATCATCGACGACATCACCATCGAGCATGAAGCTGCCGACGAGATGCGCCGCGCGCGCGCTCTCGCCGAAGACGCGGCGCGAATGAAATCCGATTTTCTGGCCAATATGAGCCACGAAATCCGCACCCCGATGAACGCCATCATCGGTATGGCCTACCTCGCGCTCAAAGCCGACCCGACGCCGCGACTGCGCGACTACCTCGGGAAAATCCAGAGCTCGAGCCAGCTGCTGCTGGGGATCATCAACGACATCCTCGACCTGTCGAAAATCGAGGCGGGCAAGATGGTCGTCGAGCATACCGACTTCGATCTCGATCAGGTACTGAGCAACGTCACCAACCTGATCGCCGACAAGGCGGCGAGCAAGGGACTCGAGCTGATCATCGACGTCGCCGAAGACGTGCCGACCAATCTCATCGGCGACCCCTTGCGGCTGGGCCAGATTCTCGTCAATTACGCCAACAACGCGGTCAAGTTCACCGAGCACGGCGAAATCGAGATTTCCATCGCGCTCGCGCCGCCGGTCGATGACGGCGTGGTGTTGCGCTTCGCCGTGCGCGACACCGGGATCGGCCTGTCCGACGAGCAGCGCACACGGCTGTTTCAGAACTTCGAGCAGGCCGACAGCTCGACCACACGCAAATATGGCGGCACCGGGCTCGGCCTGGTGATCGCCAAGCAGCTCGCCGAAATGATGGGCGGCGAAGTCGGCGTCGACAGCGAGCTCGGCCGCGGCAGCACCTTCTGGTTTACCGCCAGGCTCGGCCGCAGCGCCGCCAAGGTGCGCAGCCTGCAGCCCAACCCGGAACTGCGCGGCCGCCGCCTGCTGGTCGTCGACGACAGCGACACGGCGCGTGAGGTGATCGGCGACATGCTGCGCGGTATGTCGTTTCGCGTCACCGCCGTCGCCTCGGGCGCCCAGGCGGTCGCCGAGGTCGCGCGCGCAGCAGCGGCCGGCGAACCCTATGAGATCGCGTTCCTCGACTGGCAGATGCCGGCGATGGACGGCATCGCCACCGCCGAAAAGATTCGCGGACTGGCGCTCGATCATCCGCCGCTGCTGGTGATCATCACCGCCTATGGCCGCGATGAACTGTTCAAGTCGGCCGAGGCGGCGGGTATCGGCGACGTGCTGATCAAGCCGCTGAGCGCGTCGCTGCTGTTCGACGCAGTGATGCGCGCGCTCGGCGGCGTGCTCGACGAATTGCCGAGCGCGACCGTGGCATCGTCGTCGCTCGAATCGCGGCTTGAAGCACAGCTTGTTTCGATCGCCGGCGCGCACGTGCTGCTGGTCGAAGACAACGACATGAACCAGGAGGTGGCGACCGAACTGCTCGAAAGCGCCGGCTGCGTCGTCGAGCTCGCCGAGAACGGCCAGGTGGCGCTCGATAAGGTTCAGCGCGAGCGTTTCGACGTGGTGCTGATGGACATGCAAATGCCGGTGATGGACGGCCTTACGGCGACGCTTGAAATCCGCAAGCTGCAGGCGTTGCGAGAGCTGCCGATCGTCGCCATGACGGCCAACGCGATGCAGGGCGACCGCGAGCGCTGCCTCGCAGCGGGGATGCAGGACCACATCGCCAAGCCGATCGAGCCCGACGATCTGTGGCGCGCCTTGCTCAAGTGGGTCAAGCCCAAAGCCGCCGTGCCCACACCGATCGCGCCTGCACGCCTGGCCGACGGAACGGCCAGCAGCCCTGAGCTGCTGGCGCCGATAGCCGGGATCGATCAGGCGCTGGGACTCAAGCGCGCGCTCGGCAAGCCGGCGCTTTACCGCGCGCAACTGCGCAAGTTCATCGCCGGACAAGCCAGCGCGCCTGAGCAGATCGCCGCCGCACTCACCGCCGACGACTGGCAAGGTGCCGAGCGACTGGCGCATACTTTGAAGGGAAGCGCGGCGACGATCGGCGCGGGCGGCGTTGCCGAGGTCGCTGCGCGGCTCGAAGCGTCGATCGGCTCGCGCGCACCGCGTGCGGCCATCGACGCGCTGGTCGACGACGTTGCCAAGCCGCTCGCAGCACTGATCGACGCGCTGCGCGACGCCTTGCCGGCGGAGCCTCGCGCCGTTGCACCGCTTTCCGTCGATGGTGCGCAGCTCAAGGCTCTGGCCGATCAGCTTGGCGCCCACCTCGCCGACAACGACTCGGAAGCCAGCGATCTTTTTGATCAGCACGCCGAACTATTCCGTGCCGCTTTTGGCGAGCGCTATCGGCCGATCGAGGAAAGCATCCGTAAATTCGACTTTGAACTGGCGCTCGCCGCACTGCAGGCGGCGCTTGCCGCACAAGCACCAGCGCCATAGGAGCGAAAACTCATGGACTCACCTGACCTCAATCCCCGCGCCACAATTCTGGTGGTCGACGATACGCCCGACAACCTCGCGCTGATGAGTTCACTGCTCAAGGACCAATACAAGGTCAAGGTCGCCAACGGCGGCGACAAGGCGCTGCGCATCGTGCAGACCGACAATCCGCCCGACCTCATCCTGCTCGACATCATGATGCCGGGAATGGACGGCTATCAGGTGCTCGAACAACTCAAAAACGATCCGCGAACGCGCGACATTCCGGTGATCTTCCTGACCGCCAAGTCGGAAATCGAGGACGAAAGACGCGGTCTGGAACTTGGCGCCGTCGATTACATCACCAAGCCGATCAGCCCGCCGATCGTTCTGGCGCGAGTCAGGACGCAGCTCTCGCTCAAGGCCGCCGCCGATTTCCTGCGCGACAAGGCGAAATTCCTTGAGCAGGAAGTCGCCAAGCGCACGCGCGAAGTGATGGCGATCCAGGACGTCACCATCCTGGCGATGGCGTCGCTCGCCGAGACGCGCGACTCGGATACCGGCAACCACATCCGGCGCACGCAATACTACGTTCGCGCGCTCGCCGAGCGACTCAAGACGCATCCGCGTTTCGCGCACTTCCTGACCGACGCCAACATCGAAACGCTGTTCAAGTCGGCGCCGCTGCACGACATCGGCAAGGTCGGGATTCCCGATCGAATCCTGCTCAAGCCAGGGCATTTCGACGCTCAGGAGCTGAAAATCATGAAAACGCACGCAACGCTCGGCCGCGATGCGATCAGCCACGCCGAGCGGTCGCTCGGTACCCAGGTCGAATTCCTGAGCATGGCCAAGGAAATCGCGCTGTCGCATCAGGAAAAGTGGGACGGCAGCGGCTATCCTGAAGGACTGGCGGGCGATGCGATCCCGATCTCGGCGCGGCTGATGGCGATCGCCGACGTCTACGACGCGCTGATCAGCCGGCGGGTCTATAAGGAAGCGATGCCGCACGAGCAAGCGGTGCAGATCATCGCCGACGGCAAGGGAACACACTTCGATCCGGACATGGTCGATGCCTTCGTGCAGATCAGCGAAGAGTTCCGCACCATCGCCGAACACTTCGCCGACCCGGTGGTCGGCGAGGCAGAGTAGATTTGTTTTCGAGCAAGCACCGTCATTCCCGCGCAGGCGGGAATCCAGACGCAGCTATCGCCAACTGGCAAGCGTCCTCGCTCGCGACGAACGAACTGGATTCCCGCCTACCCCCGCGGGAATGACGATCACTCCACGGCTTGCAGGCACAGAGCGATTCCCCGCACGGGCGAGCTATTGCGTGTGACAGCAGGCGCGCATTGGCTTATATTTCAGGGCTTTCGAACCATCGCCCCGGCCGCTTCGGCCATCGGCCACCCCGCTCATGCCTGAATTCTCCCTGCCCTTGCTGGCCCCGTACGCCTTCATCCTGATCGCCGCGCTGGCCGCCGGTTTTGTCAACGCCATCGCCGGCGGCGGCACCTTCTTCACCTACCCGGCGTTTGTCGCCGGCGGCGTCCTTCCGGCGTTTGCCAGCGGCTCGAACAACATCGGCCTGTGGCCGGGCAACGCCATGGCGGCTTTCGCTTATCGCCAGGAACTCTACGCCGTTCGCGCTGACCTTCCCTTCCTGTCGGCGGTGACGCTGATCGGCAGCGGAATCGGTACGGTGCTGCTGCTGGCGGTCGGCAACGATGGCTTCGCGCGCCTGCTGCCGCCGCTGGTGCTGTTCGCGACGCTGCTCTTTACCTACGCCGAACGGGTCCGCCAGTGGGTGCTGCAAAGAGCGCTAAGACGCGGCGCCGCCAGCCAGACCGGCCCGAGTCACGGCTGGGGCGCGACGCTGGGCCTCGGCGTGGTAACGATTTACGGCGGCTTTTTCGGCGGCGGCGTCAACCTGATGGTGATGGCCTCGCTCAGCCTGATGGGCTATCAGAATATCCAGCAGACCAACGCGATCAAGAATTATCTGGCCGTGCTGATCATCGCCAGCGTTTTCGTCGTTTTCCTGATTCAAGGCAGCATCGCCTGGCCGCAAGTGATCATCTGCGCGCTCGGCGCGATGTCCGGCGGCTTTGTCGGCGCGCGTGTCGCCAAACGCATGCCGGTCGCCTGGCTGCGCGCCATGGTGATCGCCGTCGGCTTTGCGCTGACGCTGATCTACACCTGGCAGTACTGGATCAAGCCGTTTTATTCGTGAGCGCGCTGCATCAAAGCCGATGAGCGCGGGCACTTTGAGCTCATTGCCGTTTGCTCATGGTCAGCGTTCCGGAACTCATGGCGACATTTACCCGACTCAAGAAGCTCATGCCGATCAGCATGCCGTCGGAAATCCCGATGCTGACCGGCACATTGCGCAGCCGTATCCCCGCCACATCGATGAGCGGGACGATGACATTGGTCGTGCTGATCTTTCCATTGGCAGTCGACGACTGAGCCGCTTTGCCTTCCACCGCGTTTATCCCGAAGGTTTTTGCCACGTCAGCACTCATCGCGACCAAAGACGCGCCGGTGTCGATCAGCCCCTGAACGGTGCGGCCGTTGATCGTCACCGGCGCATAGTAATGGTTATTCTTGCTGGAATTGGAATACAGGACGGCCACCCGGTTTTCTTCGGCATTGGCCGCTGAACACGTCTCGCCGGCGCACTCCGGGCCGCTGCGCAGCGCTGCGAGAAGCTTGTTTTTCGCCAACCACTGTTTGGCGACCTCGTCGCCCGACGCGGCGGCCTTGGCGTACCAATAGGCCGCCTGGCTACGACAGCGCGAAACCAGATAGCCCGTGTCGTAACTGATCGCCAGGTTGCGTTGGTCGACGGCGACCCCTGCCTTGGCCTGTCTGATCGTCTCGGCAAGCTGTCTTGCCGGACCCCGCGCCGAGTATTCCTGGCCGTGTTTGTCGATGGCCAAGTATTTGCCGTCACAGTCGGCGGCAGCGGCAAAACCTGAGCAGGCCGAAATGGCGATGGCCAGCAGCGCCATCAGTCGCTGGATAAAAGGGTCGATTCTATTCACGTTTGTTGAACTCTCGCCGACGAATGCAGAATGTGGGCGCAAAGCCCCTGGCACCAAAATCAGGCGAAGGTATTGACGCCCTGGCCGAGATTGGGCGGACTGTTGGTCGCCGGCTGCGGCAGCGACTCGATCAGTTGCAGGGCGCCCTGCGCCTGGAGGTCGATCGCCTTTTTGAGCACGGCGATGGAGACCGCGTCGCCGACTTGCGCCTGACTTGTCGCGGATGAGATGCTGCCAACGCTGCTGATATCCATCACTGACTCCTGGGTCGCTGCCGGAACGATTCATTGGGAACTTGATCGGCCGACACCGAGCTTACTCCAAAAAGCCTGCGCGCCGCTACAGGCTGGCGCCACGGTCGCCGCGGGCGAAGCCGAGCAGCGGCACGGCGATCTCCTTGCCGAGCGCGATGACCTTGAACAGCTCGCCCATCTCGGCGGGCGAAATCAGTTTCTGCGCCGCCTGCGACTGCGGCAGATAACGCGCCAGATCGTCGGCGGGAATTCGCGCCAGCACGTCGGTCAGGCCGCAATTGAGCAGGAAGGTCGCCTGCGTCGTGTAGCCTAAAAATTCGAGTCCGGCGTCGAAACCGGCCTCGACGATCGCGGTGAAATCGACGTGCGCGGTGATGTCCTGCAGGCCGGGCAGGAAGAACGGTTCGCCGTGCGCGTGGTGGCGGTAGTGGCACATCAGCGTGCCGCTGCTGCGCTGCGGATGGTAGTACTCGTGGCGCGGGAAACCGTAATCGATCAGCAGCAGCGCGCCGCGGCCGATGATCTTCGCCCACGACGCAGTCCAGTCGGCTGCCGCGAGGCCGATCTCGGAGAGGTAGCCGGGCGGCAGCGGCGCTTCGGCCGACAGTTCTTCGCCAAGCTGCTGCGCGCGTTCAAGCAGACGCCCGCTCGCCGGCCGGTCGAGCCAGACGAAGTCGCCGTCCTGCACGATGACGCCGCGCTCGTAAATCGTCTGCTCGTCGTCGTCGTGCCCCCACACCACCAGGTGCACCGGCAGCGCGTCGAGCAACTCGTTGGCCAATACCAGCCCGTCGAAGCGTTCGGGCAGCGCGTCGAGCCAGACGACGCGGTTGATGAGCTGCGGCGCGCGCTCGGCGATCGTCGCGCGCTGACGCTCGCGCAGCTCGCCGGAGAGTTCAAGGATCGCGTAGCGCTCGGGCAGCGCGCCGCGCGACTGTAGTTCGAGCAACAGGTCGGCGGCCAGCCGCCCCGACCCGGCGCCGACCTCGATGATCTGGTGCGCGCTCGCCGCCATGATCTGTGCCGCCTGCACGGCGACCGTGCAGGCGAACGATGATGAGATCTCGGGCGCCGTCACGAAGTCGCCGGCGGCACCGAACTTGCGCGCGCCGCCCGAGTAGTAGCCCATCGCCGGCGCGTAGAGCGCCAGATCCATGAAGCGGTCGAAACCGATCCAGCCGCCGGCCGCGGCGATGTCGTCGACGATGCGGTGCTTGAGCGCATCACTGTAGGCCTGGGCGTCGGAGTCGGGGATGGGCAGGTTCATGGTTTTTGTGCTTCAGAAAGGGAAAAGTTAACCACAACGAACACAACGGGCACAACGAAAAACCAAGATCGAAATATTCCAGTTTTTTTGCTTCTCGTTGTGTTCGTCGTGCCCGTTGTGGTTATACGTCTTTAGAGTTCTATTTCAGTGCAGCTGCCGAAGTCGCATTTTAGCTGCGTCCACTCGGCGAGCGACAACCCGCGCCAGTGACCGAGCAGCGCGCGGATCACGCCGGCGTGGCTGACCAGCGCGACGCGGGGACCGGCGACAGTGGCTTTGATCTCGCCGGCGAAATCGATGACGCGGCGCTGCAGGTCGGCGACCGACTCGCCGCCCGGCGGCGTGAAGTTGAGCACGTCGGCGGCCCAGTCGTCGATCGATTGGCGATCGATGTCGTCCCAGCGCCGGCCTTCCCAGTCGCCGAAGTCGATCTCGGCGAGCCGCGCGTCGAGTCGAACGCACGGATCAAGCGCCTCGGCGAGCCGTCGCGCGCGGCGCAGCGGGCTGCTGAAGATCGTCGTCGCCGGCGGCAGTTGCAAGCGCGCGGCAACCGGCTGCAGGTCGTCGCAATCGACGTCGAGCCGGCCGTAGCAGACGCCGGCCTCGATCAGCGGGCGCGGATGACGGATCAGGAAAACCTGCACAGCAAGCCGCCGTAGAAGGCCACCTCGGCAAGCTGCTGCGTGGCGCCCAGGCAATCGCCCGTATAGCCGCCGATCTGCCGCTTGAAGAAGCGCGCCAGCCAGAGCGTCGCCAGCGCAGCGAACAGTACGCCGAGCAGCGCCGGGCGCGGCGGCAGCAGGAGCAGCGGCAGCAGTGCGGTGAGCGCGGCAAAGGCCAGAGCGCCGCGGCCGATTCCGGTCGCCAGCGGCTTGGCCTTGCCCTCGTCGCGAACGTACTCGAGCGTGTGCAGCAGCGTCGTGGCGCACAGCCGCGATACCGCGTGGCCGCCAATCAACGCCACGGGAACGAGCGAGAGGTCGATCTCGACCAGCGCGCAGAACTTGGTGAGCAGCATGATCACCAGCGCCACCGCGCCGAAGCTGCCGATCCGCGAGTCCTTCATGATTTCGAGGATTCGCGCCTTGCCCCAGCCGCCGCCGAAGCCGTCGACCATGTCGCTCCAGCCGTCTTCGTGGAAGGCGCCGGTCACGTACAGCGTGATCGCCATCGACGCGAGCACCGCCAGCGTCTTCGGCCAGACGAGCGAGGTGAGCGCAAAAACGAGCGCCGCGATCCCGCCGACGACCAGGCCGACCGCCGGGAAATAGCGCGACGAGCGCTCCAGCGCCGCGCTGCTATGCCCGACCCAGGCCGGAACCGGCAGCCGCGTGAAGAAGCGGACAGCGCCGAAGAAGTATTCGAGTTCGTTGCGCAGGGTCATATGAGGGACTTAAGCTCTTTCAACACGGAGCACACAGAGACACAGAGGGCACGGAGAAAAAACATTGCGAATTCTACGGGTTAACAGTGCCTTGAGCGTCAAATCCTGTCCACAAGCCCCTTGTTCAGCATGTTATCGGTCCCCGGGGATTTGCTTCGCTGCATCTTCTCTGTGTTCTCCGTGTCTCCGTGTCTCCGTGTTCTCTGTGTCGAAAGCGGTTTAACTGACTTACGACTTCTCGCTGACGCCGGCCGCTTCGAAACTCGCCATCTCGTTGAGGAAAGCGACTGCGGCGCGAACCAGCGGCCAGGCCAACGCGGCGCCGGTGCCTTCGCCCAGGCGCAGGCGCAAGTCGATCAGCGGATCGGCGCCGAGCACGCGCAGTTGCGCGAGGTGGCCGGGTTCGACCGAGCAGTGGCAGAAGACGCAGTAGTCGCGGATGTTGGGCGCCAGGCGCGACGCGGCGAGCAGCGCCGAGGTCACGATGAAGCCGTCGATGAGCAGCGTCATTCCGCGCTGCGCCGCGCCGAGCATGGCGCCAGCCATCATCACGATCTCGAAGCCGCCGAACTCGGTGAGCACGGTCAGCGCATCGGCGTCGGCCGGCAGCGCCGCGCGCGCCACCGCCTGCGCCAGCAGCTCGCGCTTGCGCGCGAGACCCGCGTCGTCAAGGCCGGTGCCGCGGCCGATGCAGTCGACGAGCGGGGTGCCGGTCAGCGCGTGGGTAATCAGCGAGGCGCTCGCCGTGTTGCCGATTCCCATCTCGCCGAAGCCCAGCACGTTGCAGCCCTGATCGGCGAGTTCATCGGCGATCTGCGCGCCGCGCGCCAGCGCCGCTGCGCACTGCGCTGCGCTCATTGCGGGTTCGGCGAGGTAGTTGCGAGTTCCCGAATCGATCTTGGCGTCGATCAGCGCGTCGCGCTTGCCGAAGTCGTGCGCCACGCCGGCGTCGACGATCTTGAGCGCGAGTCCGTTGGCGCGAGCGAAGACGTTGATCGCCGCGCCGCCGGCGAGAAAGTTCTCGACCATCTGCCAGCTCACGTCCTGCGGGAACGCCGAGACGCCGGCCTTGGCCGCGCCGTGGTCGCCGGCAAAGACGATCAGCTGAGGCTTGGTGAGCTGCGGCGAGAGCGTGCGCTGGATGCGGCCGATCTGCAGCGCCAGCGATTCGATCTGGCCGAGCGAGCCGAGCGGCTTGGTCTTGTTGTCGATGCGCTGGTGCAGCGCGACGTCGAGTGCGCCGTCGAGCGCGGGAATTGAGAATTGCATCGGGAAATCGCCTGTCGAAAAGCGGCGATTATACGCTCGGCGACTCATGCTAAGCTTGGCGCCTGAGCGCTGCGTTGGTCGGCCGATCGACGCAGCAGCGGGCATTCGAGCAATTCACCAGGGAGCAGCTCATGTACCAGCGAATCATGGTCGCCATCGATGACAGCTTCGCAACCAGCAGTGTCCTCGCCACCGCCATCGAGATGGCCAAGCAGTCCGGCGCATGCCTGGCGATCTGCCACGCCGTCGACGAGACGCTGTTCGCCCAGAAGATGGGCGAAATCATGCTCTCGAACAGCGTAAAGTCAATCGAAAACAGCCTGCGCGGCGAGGCCCAAGCCTTTGTCGACCAGGCCGCCGGGCTCGCGCGCGCCGCCGGCGTCGCCGTCGAAACGCGGCTGATTGCGTCCGAAGCCAAGCAGGTCGCCGACATGCTCGCGCAAGCCGCCAGCGAGTGGCAGGCCGACCTGCTGGTCGTCGGCAGCAATGACGGCAAACGCGGCCTCGACCGCTTCTTCGTCGGCAGCGTCGCCAGCCGGCTGGTACAAAAGGCGCGCACCTCGCTGCTGCTGGTTCGCGGCGCGGGCGCCTGAGCGGCGATGCGAACGACGCTGCTCGCCTGCCTGCTGCTGGGCTTTCTGAACGTTGCCGCCGCCGAGGTCAGCGTGCGCGACGACGAGGGCCGCCGCGTTCGCCTGGCGCAGCCGGCGCAGCGTATCGTCACGCTGGCGCCGCACCTCGTTGAAACGCTCTACGCCGCGGGCGCCGGCGAGCAACTGGTCGGCACCGTCGAGTTCAGCGACTTCCCGCTCGCGGCCAAAAAGAAAGCGCGCGTCGGCGGCTACTCGCAGCTCGACCTCGAAGCGATCGTCGCGCTCAAGCCCGACCTGATCATCGCCTGGGCCAGCGGCAACGCCCCGGCGATCGTCGAGCGGCTGCGCGAGCTCGGCCTCACCGTCTATGTCTCGCAGCCCAACCGCATCGACGACATCGCCGCCGAGATCGAGCGCTTCGCCGTGCTGGCCGGCACCAGCGCCGTCGGCAAGCCCGCCGCCGCCAGCTTTCGCAGCCGCTTGGCAGCGCTGCACAAGCGCTACAGCGCGCGGCCGCCGGTACGGACTTTCTACCAAATCTGGAAGCAGCCGCTGATGACCGTCGGCGGCAAGCAGATCATCTCGAACGTCGTCCGCCTGTGCGGCGGCGACAACGTCTTCGGCACGCTCGACGCGCTGGCGCCGACGGTGACCGTCGAAGCGGTGATCGCCGCCAACCCCGAAGCGATCATCGCCAGCGGCATGGGCGAGTCGCGCCCCGAATGGCTCGACGACTGGCGGCGCTGGACCTCGCTCACCGCCGTGGCGCGCGACAACCTGTTCTTCGTCCCGCCCGACCTGATCCAACGCCATACCCCGCGCCTGCTCGACGGTGCCGAACGCTTGTGCCAGCACCTCGAAACGGCACGGTCCCGCAGGCCGCGCTAGAAGGTCGTTCCAGAGCATACCCCTTGGAGAAGCGCGCCCTTGTTGGCGTTCCCGGCAGCATCCCCGAAAAGCGCCATTCCACGCGGCATCCAGCCCGGTCGCCGACGCCCCCCGCCGCCACGATGGACGCCGGCCGCCAAACCCGGTAAGCTTCGCACCCTCCGCGCCCGTAGCTCAGCTGGATAGAGTGCTACCCTCCGAAGGTAGAAGTCGCACGTTCGAATCGTGTCGGGCGCACCACACACATGCCAAAGGGCACTTCGCCAGAAGTGCCCTTTGGCGTTTCTGCGCCCGCTCCGGGTATTTTTCGCCCGAATTCCTTGAGTCAAGGATGCGAACGGCGTACCTTGCTGTCCTATTGCGATTTTTTGATTTATTCCTGATCCGTATTGCTTCGGCGAGGCGTAGACGTAATGGCTGAGTACGGCCAACTGCTGCCGTTCACCCCTTTCCCAAAGCCGTCGTCTGAATGGTCGGTGTTCTCAGGAACCCGCCGGATAGCCAATTCGTACTCTTCGGCCTGAGCCGACCTTGGCATACTGGCAAGACTCGGGCGGCAATGCGCCGGATAGCTGCCGCTCAGCCAGCGATCAACCTGAACGGCAACTTCGTAGATTAGCGAATTCGTGCTCACGACCCATTTCGGCCAGTCAGCTTTCCACAAAGCCGCCGGTCAGCCAAACCTAGGTTCCTCGAAGTAGAATGCTCCGCCGTTGGGTGTGTGAGAGGAAAGATCAGATCGAACTGCTTTACTTGCCCAGCTATAGGCGCTCTCCGTTTAATGGCACCTGCCGCGATAAATACAAAGCTTGAAGGCCACAATTACCTCATTAACATGCTCCATCCTATTCACTCACCACACGCCGTCTCGCGCCTGCGCACAGCGCGCCTGGCGCGAAGCCCGAAGCCGTTTTCAGCGCGCGGAGGCTGGCTAAAAGAGCGCTGCGCCGGTTGCCGGCTGGCGATCACACATTGCCTTTGCAACTTGCGCCCGAAGGTGGCCACGCGCGCGGGCATGTGTTTGCTAATGAGCGATATTGAGGCTTTGAAGCCGAGCAACACGGGCTGGCTGATTGCCGATGTGGTGGCTGACACGTTTGCTTTTGAATGGACACGAACGGCGGTTGACCCTGCTTTGCTGGCCTTGCTGGCAGATCCCCAATGGCAGCCGCTCGTGGTTTATCCAGGAGAGTTTGTGGAGGCAGCTCGGGTGGTGCAGGCAATACCTAGTTTGGCGCAACCTAGCAGCGCCGTACCCGACAAACGGCCACTCTTCATCTTGCTCGATGGTACTTGGGCTGAAGCGGGCAAGATGTTCCGCAAGAGCCCTTATTTGGATGACTTTCCGATGCTGAGCCTGAATCCTGATCAGCCCTCGCGCTACAAGCTGCGGCGCTCCAAGCGCGATGATCTTCACTGCACATCTGAAGTGGCGGCGCTCTGCCTGGAGTTAGCCAGCGAGCCGCGTGCTGCGCAAACCCTCGCCGCGTATTTGGACGTATTTGTCCACCACTACTTGCAGGCTAAGTATCAGAGCCCGGTGGATCTTGAGAGCGATGCGCATCAGCGGCTGCGCGAACTGAGGACTTTGGGGCCGATAGTTGGACAAGCGGGCTAATTTGGTCGCTTTTCAAAAGAAAAATACCCTCAGCAATTGAGCGGTTCAAGCGGTTCAAGCGGTTCATTAAGAGTAAAACGGTTGGACATGCTGCCGACCGCAAATAGGCCACGCACGAACCAAATGCTTCCTTGCCTTTGATGATAACCGATGCTTTGTCTTTGGCGGAAACTGCCGGCGTGGCGAACGGCAGCTCATCGGAACCTACGGTAACTCACTCTTCCGGCCATCAAGAGTCATTCGGCGGCGCACGCTATCGGACCGGTCAGGACTGATTGCTGCCGATCAGATTTCTCTGGTTGCCAGCCCTTTCGGTAAGCGTCGTTCCAAGACCGTCTGGAAAATAGCGTGACCTTGAGAGAAAGTGGTGCCCGCCAAACAAAGTAACGGGGATCATTTTGGAAACATGCGAAGTTGTCACGAGGGGTCGGGCTGGCCGG
>Ga0316604_10000732_pt1 | contig 35356 bp, 27 predicted proteins | sample OWC_soil_day20_C_FD_207650 | JGI IMG/M metagenome (GOLD analysis project Ga0316604, IMG submission 207650) | Wetland soil microbial communities from Old Woman Creek delta, Ohio, United States - OWC_soil_day20_CT | ecosystem: Environmental > Terrestrial > Soil > Wetlands | place: USA: Ohio... | reverse complement strand
CGTAAATAACAGCCCTGATTATAACGATTTGTGGCATTTTTGCTCTTATGCTGTCAATCCGCTATTTCTTGATCAAGTTATAAATCGCTTTAATAGCTTCATTATTCACGGATTTCCTTGCAGTTTGAATTATTTACAAAGGAAATTAGAAGAACAAGGCAAGAAATTCTGTTTTGTTCCTGCTTTAAATGCTAGTGGTGGTTTTGATCCTGCATTAGAAGCAAATTATGAGTGTATATTGCAAACAGGAAGTTGGGGAACACCTAAGACATCGTTACCTGTATTGTCACTTATGGCAGCTGGTGGACCATTGTTCGCTAATTTACCTCCTGATTTTAAGATAGACCAAAAGATACTAGATTTTTCATTTATTGCTTTCCCTGAGGATATTAAGAACTATTTGAGTAATAAGTAAAGTAGAAACCCCGCTGAAGTGATATGATCCCCTTATAGTAGACAGAAATAAGAAAGTACCTTAATCTGTCTATTATGGAGGGGATTTTTCATGTGCAAAATTAAAAGATGCACTCTCCGTCTGCAAAGCAGTTGGAAGATGAGGAGATCAAGGAGAAATTAAGAAGTGCCATGAAAAGAAAAATGCAACCGGACCTTTGGTTACCGGGGAGTGAAGATCTGGTTAAAGCGAGCATACAAGCTACACATAAACCATAAACGAGTATAGCTTATGAAAGAAATAGGAATTAAAGCGATTGTTCGAAGAAAGCGGCCCTATTACGGCAAGAAAAATTAAACAACCTGAGCCCCTATGAATATAGGACTCAGGCTGCGTAATTTTTGCGTTCTAATTACTGTCTACTTGACAGGGGGCACTTCAAAGCGGGGGTTCTATTTTACTTATTTTAATAGGTTTATATCATTTAGTAACATTTCTTCGATAATTGTTGAAAATTTCGTTTTAGGCTGCCAACCCAAATCTTTATATATATTGGAGGCATCACCTAAAAGAGGAATTTGTTCTCCCGGTCTGAAAAAGTTGCTGTCGATTTCGATATATCTTGTATAGTCAAGATCTACCAATGAAAATGCAAGATCCAATAAATCACGAACTGTATGAGGAATACCAGTGGCAATTATATAATCTCTAGGCCCATAGGGGTTATTTAGCATCAGCCACATGGCTTCCACGTATTCAGGGGCGTATCCCCAATCTCTGATGGCATCAATATTGCCCATTTGAATTTTGTCTTCGCGGTTCAAGTAGATCTTAGCAGCTCCTGACGTAATTTTTCGTGAGACAAAGGCATGATTGCGGCGAGGTGATTCATGGTTATAACAAAATCCAGTACAAGCATATAAGCCATGATGTTCACGATAGTTCTTTACCACGTAATGACTGGCTAACTTTGAAATTCCATATATGGAGCGAGGATTAAATCTTGTTGTTTCCTGTTGTGGTGCAACATCAGTGTTACCAAATATTTCACTTGAGCCTGCAAAATAAAATTTACACTGTGGTACCAATTCTTTGATACTAGAAAGAAAAAAATGTGTTGGATTTAAATTGGTTTCAAGAATAGAAGCTTCATCTTCAAAAGAATAGCTAACAAAGCTGGCTGCGGCTAGATGGTAACATTCTTCGGGCTTTATGGCATCAATAAGTTTGTAAATGGATAAATGATTATTTAAAGAACATACATGCAGTTTTAATTGGTTAAAATCATTTTTCAAGAAGGAGAGCTTTTGCTGGTTTTGAATACTTGAAGGTCTAATTACTCCATGAACTTCATATCCTTTTTTGAGTAATAGTTCAGCTAAATAGGAACCATCTTGCCCATTAATCCCAGTAATAAGAGCTTTTGTCATATTCATCCCACCAGTTTTAAATAAAATTGATTTTTGTAGATGAATTTTCAATAAAATTAAGAACAGTTTGTTGTAAGTTCCCAATATGAATATCGCTTGGTAGAGGGCCAAGAGATAAGTGTGTTGCCATTTGCATAGCAAGGTTCTTATAGATAGCTATTGAATAGTTACTAGGGTGCAATATATGATAACAGATTGGAGTTATTACTTTTTTGACAGGTACTTTGGATAAGATAGGGACTAGTGGTACCCAATAATCCCACCAAGGTAAGCCGATGCAGAAATTTGTAGGTGGATACATCTTAATAAGATCCCTGTCGAAAAAGAAGTAGTCGAATCCATTGTAAAAATTTCCATTCAGGTTATCTAAAGACGTAACATCTACTCTAGATCCAAAAACCAGCGAGTTCATTGCTTGCGTATACATGAATTGCGGAATGTTCTCTTTACCGAAATAAATATCTGAATTGACAATACCGCAAATTTTACAATCCTGGGTAGTAAAATAAGATAGTATATTATCAATATAGATATACTGTTTTCCAAATTGTGCTCTAGCGTCTCTCGTAGCTACCACAAATTCAATAGAAGGAAAATGAGGTTTTATTATATTCATTTCATCTTGGGTATTCATTGCGACTACTTTAAAACCACAATGCAGCCAGCTTTCAATGCATCTCTTTTGTATTCCAATATCCTTTGTTGCAGCTATAGAGGTGGCAATGGTTATTTGTGTAGCTGATCTATGATGAAAATTGGGGGAGCGCCCAGGTGAATTGAAGATGTGTTGAGCATCTTCTACAAGTTCAGATAACTGGTAAATAAAATTCTCTATTTTCTCCTTGTAGAACATTTGGGCTTTTATTTCCTCTGAGCTGCTGGGACCAGGAGCGGATACTGGCAGTAAACCAGAAATTTTTCTGGCTAAATCAATTGCATCAGCGCGCGCAAAATAGATTCCAAAGTTTTGCTCCTGGTGTATGGCCAGGTCTGAGAGGATAATCTTTTTGCCTAATAGCTGACATTCCTGCGCAGTTAGGTTTAAACCTTCAAATAGGGATGGATGAACGACAAAGAGGCTACGACGCATTAGCTGTATTTGATCCTGACGCGGTATCAATCCAAGAATATGAATAAGGTCAGCTATATTTAGATCGCTAATGTATTTTTGTAGTCCAATAAAATAATCAGGATTACGATAATCAAATGTTGAACCAGTACATACAAGATGTACATCTTGGCCTAATTGACGCAAAATAGCTATGGCTTTAAATAGCGTTGCATGATTTTTATGAATCCAAAACTGATTTGAACATAAGATAAATTTATCAGGTAGATTATATTTTAATTGAGTTTGATAGGCATCCCCGGTGAACCATTCTTGTTTAGGATGTACGGGAATGGGTAATACTTTCGTTTTCGCAGTAGAAGAAGGATAAAATTGTAAAAAATCTTTTTTTACATCGTTGCTGGTGAAAATGACCAGAGGAGTATAATCAGCAATTTTTTTAAATTTAGCATTGCGGTTTTGAATATCCTCAGGTGAAAAAAGTTGGGGAATATAATGGTGCTGAAAATCAGGTATCCATGGAATACCAGGCTTTCCAGGATAGAGGTCTGAATTAATTGGCAGCATTATATCTATATTTTTGAATAAGTCGTTAATGGAAGCATAATGGGCAAATGGATATTGAATCAACATTTGTGCAGAGGTTAAGTTTTCACCCACAAAGATAAGGCCGTCAGTTAGCGGGATAAGGTGTTCATGCAAAGGTAGAAGGTCATAGGAAGCCAAGTAAGGCAAATTCTCATCTGTAATAACTAGAAATAGTTTGGGACGCTCTTCTTTGGGGATTTGTATGACAGAATGGACAATGGAATCTACTATTGTAACACCTGCATACCAATATTTACTTCCTATCAGAGGTAGTCCTATACGTGTATTTTTAAGCATATAATCTCCTCTTTATCAATAAATTTGTATAACTTTATTTTAGTATATTAACAAATTTACATTTTGGTGCTTATATGTAACATGTATATGTATATAAATTATGGAAGATAAATTGTTATCTTAGATTGTATAGATGGTATAAATTGTTGAAGTAGGGGGGAAGTCATGATTCAGAAGATGACGATTGCTACGTCATTAGCACCAGGCAAAGAAATTGATATCCAAAGAGAAGCTGTTTCTAGTTGGCAAAAAATCGGATTTACAGTGATATCAGTGAATTGCGAAGAGGAAATCACCATTTTAAAACCTCATTTTCCTACAATTGAATTTGTTCGAGTTTTCAAAGATGCCAGAAAACAATATGGTAAGCCTTATGTTTATTTTGATGACATAATGACCGTTTTATTGAAACAGGACTGTAAGGTTTGTGGAATTGTCAATTCAGATATTCAATTAGTGAAAGCAGAATTGTATTCTTTACTTTTAAAAGAGGCTGTAGGTTCCTTGATTTATGGGTCTCGTATGGATGTGGAAAAACTTACGAGTAAAGGAGGTGAAGTAGTGCAAGAAGGGTTTGATTATTTTTTCTTTGATAAGTCGGTTATTGCAACTTACCCCCCATCTGCATTTTGTCTTGGCCTGCCATGCTGGGATTATTGGGCAATACTGGCACCTTTATTTTCTGGTATTCCTGTAAAGAAAATTATGACACCTCATGCTTACCACATAAGGCATAAGGTTAATTGGAATAATGAAATCTCTAATCAATTATTCCGTTATTTATTATTGCGACATATTAGGCCACTTTCTATTGAGGCTGCTTCACCTTACTATATATTAGAATTTATCGAACGATACTCGAGGAAATTAACATTATATGATGAGGATTATGATAAAGAAACCAGACAAGAATTGGTATCCCAGATTAAGGAAGTAATCATCAAAGGTGAGATACAAGGAAGAATTATTGATAAATTACTGTTTTTTAGGACGATATAGTATCATTTTTTACAATTGCTAGGAATAAGTTAGATTAATGGAATAAGACAATGAGGTGGTTGTATGAAGGATTTTGTGTGTACTACCCCCATAGCGTTGATTATATTTAATCGTCCTGACCTTACACAGCGAGTTTTTACAGAGATTCGTAAAGTTAGACCCGAAAAATTATTAGTAATTGCCGATGCCCCTAGGCCAAATAGAGAGGATGACATAGAAAATTGTGCTTTAGTCCGTAATATGATTGAGACCATTGATTGGGATTGTGAAGTTATAAAAAACTATTCTCCCATACATTTAGGCTGTGGGAGACGTCCTGCTACTGGAATTGATTGGATTTTCAGCTTAGTAGAAGAGGCAATTATATTAGAAGATGATTGTTTGCCTCATCCAACATTTTTTCCCTATTGTCAGGAACTTTTGAAAAAATATTCTGATGATAGACGTATTATGAGCATTTCAGGGAATAACTTTCAGTATGGTAGACGACGAACAGCAGATAGCTATTATTTTTCTCGCTACACACAGACATGTGGTTGGGCAACATGGAAAAGAGCCTGGCAGCATTATGACTTTGATATGAAAATTTGGCCGGAAGTTCGCAATGGGCAATGGTTATTTGATATTTTTGGTAGTATGCAGGTGGTAGCCCATAATCATCAGCCTCAATTTGAAGTGATTGGCGGAGTGAGGATTGCCCAGTATTGGCACCGTATGTTTGAGGCTGCTTATCAGAAAAAAATAGATGCTTGGGATTTTCAATTTGCCTTTGCTTCTTTTTTGCAAAGTGGTTTGCATATCTTACCTAATCTGAATTTGATATCCAATATAGGATATGGTCCAGAAGGGACCCATACTAAAAATATGGAAAGTCCTCTTGCTAATATACCTGTAGAAGCCATGGGCTTTCCTTTAAGGCATCCTCCATTTATCATTCGTGATGCTTGGGCCGATGCTTTTTTACAGGCCCATAACTTTTCCCACTGATGTTTTGAATAGGGAGATGAGAAATAGTGCGGGTAGTACATATCAATCTTTTTGATAAACATGGAGGAGCAGCAAGGATTTCCTGGACTCTTATGAACTATCTGACAGAAATGGGGCATGAGACTACTACTTTTGCTCACCACACAGTGTCCCAGGATGATAGAGTGATTCAAATACCCTTTTTACAGACTGCATGGCAAAAGAAACTGCTAGATCAGCAAGGTCAAGAGGGCTTGTTTGATCTATATTCTGCAGCATTGTTAAGAGTATTAAATCATCCTTTGTTTGAGAAGGCTGACTTAGTTCATTTACATTGTATTAATGGAAATTATTTTTCTTTTTTGCTGCTGCCCTTTTTGGCCTCTAAGCCCTTAATCTGGACATTGCATGATCCTCTAGCTTTTACAGCAAATTGTTTATCTACCGATGTTTGTAATGGCTGGAAAAACGATTGGTGTGCAGCATGTCCTCAAGATGCAGAAAATAAGAGCGGATTGCAGCGTGAATTGGTACAGCTTATTAAAAGTTTAATGTATAAAGTTACTAATTTTACAGTTGTATGCCCTTCTGCATGGTTAGCCCGGCAGGCGAAGGAAAGCATCCTGCAAGAGAAAGATATTCGGCTGATTTATAATGGCGTTGACATAGATACTTTTCATCCTGACAATAAGGAAGAGCTGCGCTTAAAATTGGGGTTGCCTATCAATAAAAAAATTATCTTATTTGCTGCTCATGGTGGTTTGAATCACTCTTATAAAGGCGGGAATTATTTATGTGAAGCATTATTAGAACTACATAAGCAGTACCCAGATATTATCTTACTTACTATAGGATCATACAGTGTATCTGTTTTAGATGACTTTCCTATCCTTCATATTGATATCCCTTTTATTGATAATCAACAGCATTTGGCGGAATACTATGCTGCCGTTGACCTCTATGTTTCTCCCACCCTATCGGAAGTGTTTGGTCTTACTATTTGTGAAGCTATGGCATCCGGCACGCCAGTTGTTGCTTTTGCTGTAGGAGGAATTCCTGAACTGGTAGTTCATAAAGAAAATGGTTATTTGGTGGAGCGGGGAAATATAGGAGAGCTTATTCATGGCATGTCTTATTTCTTGGGAGATGAGGAAATTAGACAACGAGCTGGTAAAGCTGCACGCCTGCGAGTGGAAGAAAAATTTAGTGATAAACGTATGGTAGAGGAGTATATAAGCTTATATGAAGAAATATTGAAAAAAAGTGAGCCCATTACAGGTGACAATAAAGATTGGAATCCTTATAATGAGGAGATTGTTCAACTAATAGAGTGTTGTAAAATTAAAGGTTGGAGTTTTGTTTGGAAAGCGTTTCATCATAAGTATTCTAATTTTAAGGTGGAACAGAGTAGAGAAAAACTGCAATTTGTGGATCAGTTTTGTAATCATTGTCTTAAAAGAATCAATCCTATTTCAGAAAGCCATGTTTTATGGGACGTGATTGCCCAGTGGCAGAGTTACCGTCCAATACCAGAAAATGGAAATGATTTACATCCAAAAGAAATGGAAGCTCTTTATGACTTTATTAAGACGCTGCGTGAATGTCTAACTGCGTACTTTAGTAAAGTACCCAAAGGTACGTCCATTCCGCTCAAGGAGGATCAGCAGCAACGACTTTATATGCTTTGGCAGCAGGTATTTTTAAATGACTTTTTATCTTTGCCTGTGCAAGAAAAAAATAGTCTTACACTCACGGATTCTGCTGATTTTAAAGAATTTCTCTTAGTCAGTATGTATCGGCCAATGGATGCAGAGCAATTTAATATCGATATTGTTCAATTGTGGCAGGAAGAGGCGATCCCTGAGTATTATAAGGTACTTATCACGTTTTGGCTGCTGCATGTTCCTTATTATAATCTTGAGGGAAGGCATCGAGATAAAATTCTAAAATATGCTTCTGATTTATTTTCCATGCATATTCCAACAAGTACATTTATTCCTTTGGTAAATGAATGTACCAAAGTTCTTTGGCGTATTTCTTATATCGGTGGCAACAATCTACCCGCGTTAGCTGGCTTTGGCGATTTTATTGCTGCTCACATGGAGCAGTATGTTTCACGAAATAAAAAAGTGAATGCTGGTTTTAAGAAAACCAGGAAAAAGAAAAAATTACGCATCGGTTATATTTCACGATTATTTTACGAGCAGGCTGTTAGTTACTATATGGTAAATCGAGTGATCCACCATAATAAAGATAACTTTGAAGTATATACCTTTGCTTTAGGGAAAGCTTATGATGAAATGACCAGTATTTTTGAGAAGCATAGTAGCCGTTTTAAACATTTTAAAGATATTGATGCAATTGAAGATGTTTATCGTGTTATACAAAATATTATTGATAGTAAGCTTGATCTATTAATCTATACGGATATTGGCATGGACCCTTTGACTTATATGCTGGCAGGACTTCGCTTAGTGCCAATTCAATGTGTATTAGTAGGTCATGGCACAACCACTGGATTGCCGACTATTGATTATTATATTAGTGGTGATTTTGAGCCGCCTGATGCCAGCTCTCATTATCGAGAAAAATTAATAAGACTGCCTAAACTGGGAGCAGCTCAGTTTCCGCCACCTTTTGCAGATTCTATTCCTATCACCCGTAAAGATTGGAAAATACCTGAGGAGGCTGTGGTTTTTGTCTCTTGTGCAAATGGTATCAAGCATGGTCCAGCGCGCGACACTTTGTTGGTGGAAATTCTAAAGCGTATTCCTAATGCCTGTATATTGCTTAAGCCATGCCATTCAACTAATCTTGATAATCAGTTGGGAGAGCGAATCAGGCAGGCTGCAAAAAATGCTGGGGTTGAAAATAGATTGTTTATTGTACCTCCTTTAGGCAGGATTGATGCTCTATTGGCAATTGCTGATATTCAATTAGATACGTATCCTTACGGGGGCTGGACGACGTCCTTGGAAGGACTGTATATGGGATTGCCTATGGTAACGCAGGAGGGAGATATGGCCCGAAGCAGGTGGGGATCTCATATGCTTCGGGCGCTTGGAATACAGGAAGGCATTGCGATGAATGAAGAAGAATACGTTGAATGGGCCGTGAAATTAGCTAATAATAAGGAACTTAGGGAACAGATAAAGAAGAAAATAACTGGGCAAGTAAGAGAGGTTTTATTTAATGGTTCAGCAGCACAACCACATTATGAAAGTGCCTTACTAAAAATTTTTGAGGAAGATAATAAGATTAAAGTACCTATCTAAGATTGGTGCATATACTACAGTACAAATAATGGTAAAGTAGATCCTAAAAGGTTATCAGAAGGGAGGAGAACTATAATGGAAAAGCCTCAGAGGGGGGACGATGAAATTTCGGAACCTTTGGTACAGGAAAGCCAATTTTGGCAGCCGCCGATTTCACCATTGGAAAAAATAACAAATCGCATAAAAAATATGCAACCAGATAGTACCTTTTTTCCGACAATTTCAGAAGAAACATTAGAGCAGCTATTAGGTGATGAAAATCTTGCTGCTCAAGATGGTGAGCAAAAATATTATATCTTGCCTGATCAGAGCACTTTACAAAAGCTGATGGATACGATACCAGCAGTTGCATCCGGTGAAATTAGTCAAAATCGACGCTGGCATAAAACTAATGTGGAAGTAAGTGACGAGGAGAGTCAGTCATGGGTTAAAGTAATGGAGATTCTTCAAGATATGGATAAAAGGTTAGAGAAAATTGAAAAGTTATTACATAAAAATGAATAAAAAAGCAGACCAGTTTGGTCTGCTTTTTTATTAGCCTGGAGGACAAATATCAGTACAAGGACCAATTTGATGGCTGCTGTCAAAGGAACCTTTTACCGTAAAGGAAGAGAATCCATTAGCGATTGCTTGGTCAGTTAATTCAAAAGGCCGAATTCCTTCTATCCACAAGTTTTCGCTTCTCCACAACTTATCAATAATTTTTCCTGAAATAGTAATTTGTTGAGGATTCGTTACAACAGCGTTAAATTGGGCTACAAGGCAGGAACCGTCAATCCTTGTTAATTCATTCTTTAATTGTTGCCCAGTTACTGGTGTGCAATCTGGGAATCTAAAGAAAGTAGTGAAGGTTCTAGTAAAGGTTGGGAGTGGAAGAATGATTGGGTTTGTGGCGCAATTGCCGCAGATGAGTACCAATCCAATTCTGACAGTTATACTCTGGCAGCCTTCATCAATTTGTTCATCAGCGCACCATAGGATAACCTGGCAAGTTTCACCCACTGTAAGTGTTGGGAAAGTGAAGGTTCCATTGCATTTTACACGGCATGGTCCTACTGGAGGGTAGGCTATGCATTTTGTAAATTCACCAGAATTGCCGATAAGTACGACTTCCTCAACACAAATATCATGGCATTCACATGTTGGTATCCTGCTTACTGGGGTAGTTGTAGTACCAAAAACGGGTCCGCAGTTGTTAAAGATACTAAGACAGCTATTGCAGGGGCAGTTTGGCTCACATTGACGGGTCAATTCACAAAAATCAGGGATCTCAAAATACTTGCTGTCTATCATAGCAAAAGCCTCCTTTAAAATGTTGGATTTTAGATCAATGTTTAGTATCTAAAGTAATAGGCATCCCTCCTGAAAAAATAAAGAATACTTATATACTCTTAATACATAAGACTTTTATATTCTTAATTCATAATATGTTTTTTCTTCTGAAAGGTGCCATCAACAAGAAAAAATGTAATATTTTCGAGTGTAGTTGACGTCTTAATTATTCCTAGGGGATTACTACTTTTTATCCCATGTTATGCATTTTGAACTGCTTTGGGAACTCGCACCGAAAGTATAGATCTAAAAGATTTCGTCAAATCTAAAAAGCAATAAAACAGCATTTTTGTGCCGTTTTATTGCTTTTTTATAAAAACTTAATTGACCATATAGTGGAAAGACCATACAATAAGATTACACCAAAACCTGATTCTAATGAATTTCAAACTTGGGGAGGGATTTTATGCAAGTTCAAACTTTATGGCAAAAAGGGTATCAGTATAAAAAAATCATACTATTAGTAATCATTGTGGGTGTGGCAGCTACATATGGAATCAGGATGTATTTAGATAAAAGTAAGCCCGTAGTAACAACGCAGTCAGTAGCAGTAGAGCGAGGCGACATCGTGTCATTGGTATCAGCTACTGGTACGATCAAGCCTGTAAATATGGTTGATATTAGTTCAAAGATAACTGGTTTAATAAAGGAAGTCAGAGTGCTTGAAAATGAGCAGGTAAAAGCAGGGCAAATATTGATCTTACTGGATGATAAACGGCTCATGGCGCAACTATCTCAGTCACGTGCCAAATTAGAAAACACTTCAGCAAATTATCAGCGGAATTTACAATTAAATCGTATCGGAGCGATTTCCAATCAGCAGTTGGATGCTTCAATGATGGATTATAGTGTGGCTCAGGCAACCTATGATGATGCTGTATCCCAATTAGATGATACTGTCATTAGAGCACCGATTGATGGTGTTATTATTGGTAAGCCGATTCCTGCTGGTCAGACGGTGGCTCCGGGGATTTCTACTCCTATGGTTCTCATGAGTGTGGCCGACTTGTCAAAAATGCAGATTGAGGCGCAGGTCGATGAATCTGATATTGGAAAAATTACATTAGGGCAAAGGGTGACGTTTACCGTAGATGCCTACATTGATAAAGTGTTCTCAGGCACTGTATCGAATATATCCCAGAAGGCAAATATAACGCAAAATGTAGTCTATTATGTAGTAACCATTGATGTTGAAGGACCTGGAACAATGCTCAAACCTACTATGACGGCAAGAGTATCAATACAAAGCGGGGAAAGTAAAAATACAATCCTTGTACCCCTGTCTGCTATTAAGGAAAATAAAGGTCAGCCATATGTCCAGATAATGGTCAGTGGAAAGATTGAAAATATCAATGTTACGACTGGATTATCTAACGAAGATAAGGTTGAAATTACCAGTGGTCTTGCGGATGGGGATCAAATTGTGCTTCCGCAAGTAAAAGCACTGCCTCAGGCTTCTGGGAATATGCGCGGTCCACTTGGTCGTTAAGGAGGGATCGGCAATGAGCATTGTACTTTCCAACATAAAAAAGATATACCAGATGGGTGATACCCATGTTGCTGCTTTGGCAGGAATTACACTGGAGATCATCGCCGGAGAATTTACAGCCATTATGGGGCCATCGGGGTCGGGTAAATCGACTTTGATGAATATATTAGGCTGCCTTGATAGGCCTACCAGCGGATCTTACATGCTAGATGGAGAAGAGGTAGCTACGTTAAAAGATGATGAATTGGCAGTCACCAGAAATAAGAAAATCGGGTTTGTTTTTCAGAACTTTAATTTGCTGCCTCGTATGTCAGCCCAACAAAATGTAGCTTTGCCTCTTGTATATGCGGGAGTAATGAAACAGGAACGAGATTCCATGGCTGCTGCTGCTCTATCTATGGTGGGTTTAGCCGATCGGATGCATCATCGTCCTAATGAGTTGTCTGGGGGGCAACGCCAGCGTGTGGCGATTGCGCGGGCCCTAGTGAATAATCCTAGTATTATTATGGCAGATGAACCTACCGGAAATCTTGACAGTAAATCTGGCAATGAGATCATGGAGATATTTACGAATCTTAATAAAGAAGGGCGAACCATCGTTTTGGTTACACATGAAATCGAGATTGCTCAGTTTACAAGGCGTATTATTTCTTTTCGTGATGGCCTGATTGTCAGTGATGAGGCGTTGCTCAAAGTCTAGGAGGTGATTTTTTTGCTGTTGGAAAGCATTATTATAGCATTAGAAGGATTAAAAGCGAATAAACTACGTTCTATATTGACGATGCTGGGAATTATTATTGGTGTAGGTGCCGTTATTGCAATGGTGTCGATTGGCATGGGAGTGCAAAATAAAATACAAAACTCAATTGCTAGTTTAGGAAGCAATCTTCTTATTATTACTCCTGGTGCCACATCACCTTCTGGTGTGAGGCTGGCTGCAGGTTCTAACACCACTCTGACCAATAAAGATGCCCAGGCAATAGGGCGTCAAATCGAAGGTGTCAGTGCCGTTGCGCCTAGCGTTAGTAAGCAATACCAACTGGTGTATGGGAATAAAAATTGGATGACAACGGTCCAAGGGACTACGCCTGAATTTGTGAGTGTTCGGAACTTTAATGTGGAGTTGGGACGATTTTTCTCGAATCAAGAGGTAGACACACGAATGAGAGTTGCAGTTCTGGGGAAAACCACTGCTGATAATTTATTCGGTACCATCTATCCCGTGGGACAGACGGTACGTATTAATTCAGCTCCCTTTGTCGTAGTTGGTGTATTTGAGGGAAAAGGGCAGTCAGCAGGTGGTATGGACCAAGATGATGTTGTGGTGATTCCCTTAACGACAGCTCAAGAACGTATGATGGGGATTAGCTATATACAAACCATTAGCGTACAGGCGGCTAGTCCGGAAAGTATTAATCAGGCACAAGAGGACATTACCTCTCTTTTACGTTCACGCCATAAGTTAGCAAAAGATATGCCAGATGATTTTACGGTTCGTAACTTAGCTGCAGTTATGGCTACAGCAGAGGAAACGACAAAAACCATTACATTGCTTCTAGGGAATATTGCAGCAATCTCTTTATTAGTTGGTGGTATTGGTATTATGAATATTATGCTGGTATCTGTGACGGAGCGTACAAGAGAAATCGGTATTCGAAAAGCCCTAGGTGCTACCTATCGCAATATTTTACTGCAGTTTCTTATTGAAGCCATTGTTATTGGTGTAACAGGCGGTTTGATTGGTATTGGATTAGGTATTGGCACAGCATATGCCATTTCAGCAATTGCTGGCTGGAACACTGCTATTTCTTCAGGTTCTATTTTTATGGCCTTTGGATTTTCCGTAGCAATTGGATTATTTTTTGGTATCTATCCTGCCAGAAAAGCAGCATTATTAGATCCGATTGACGCATTGCGTTATGAATAAAAAGTAAGTATTTTGTGGTAAAATAAGGTGAATGGATATGATAAGGGGATAGACGATGGGATACTTTTATTCGTTAATGAATTACTTGAAAACGGACAAAGGAAAACATGATTGCTTGGACTATATTCGGGCCATTGTGATAATGGCATCGGTCATGGCGGGCATTCGAATATTACTTTATGCTTTATTGCAATAGAAGTTGTAGTTTTATATAGTAAAAAATAGTCTTGTCTTTTTGAGGTGTGATATAATAAGACAAGACTATTTGTATCGTAGGGAGAACCTTTATGTCAGATAAAAAACGTAAGATTGGTATTATGGGTGGTACCTTTGATCCTATACATACTGGTCACTTGGCAACGGCTGAAGCAGTCCGTGTGGAATATGACCTTGAAAGAGTATTATTTATTCCAGCAGCAAATCCACCTCATAAACAACATTTTCGGGTAACGAAACCACTACATAGGTACATTATGACCGTAATGGCTACCTATTCCAATCCTCATTTTCATGTATCGCCCATCGAAATAGAACGGCCAGGGCTGTCCTATGCGATTGATACGGTATTAGAACTAATTAAGCAATATGGGGATAATACAGAGTTTTATTTTATTGTTGGTTCCGATACCGTACAAGAATTAGCATCATGGAAAGACATTGATCGCCTTTTAGAGATCTGTCATTTTATTGCTGCCAATCGTCCAGGCAGTGCTTATACACTAGAGGATATAATAAAACCTTTTGGTGAGAAAGGTTTTAAACGTATCCACTCTTTGCCTACCCCTGAACTAGAGATATCCTCTACAGATGTACGAGAGAAAGTACGGCAGGGAAGATCGATTAAATATTTTGTTCCTGAAAGTGTTGAGATTTATATATGCAAAGAAAATTTGTATAAAGAATAGTAGTAAAAAGAGTTTAAACATACCATATTTGGCTTTTGGCAAATAAAGTTAGGCATAAATACTATAGTTTCGTAGATAATGTTAGTACAATCGTTTTTAGAATTTAACAAAGAAAGGTGATTCCAAATGTCAAAAACACTTTATGTGGGTAATTTGCCTTGGTCAACGAGTGATAGTGATTTAGCTGATGTGTTCAAGGAGCATGGCAATGTAATTTCAAGTCGTATTATCACAGATAAGGAAACAGGTCGTTCTAGAGGGTTTGGGTTTGTAGAAGTCGATGATGATGATGCTGATAAGATGGTTAGTATGATGAATGGCAGTGATTTTGGTGGGCGGCAAATTGTTGTAAATGAAGCTAGACCAAGAGAACAATAATTAAAATGTAAGCCTTCTTTATAGGAGGCTTTTATTTTTTAGCAGGGAATTCAACTATTTTGGCGAAATGCATACTATTACAGACATAGTTATTTGTGAAATCAATGGTTCAATTTTAAAATATTGTGGTGAGAAAATGGATTATGAATATATTCTAACTCGATTATCAAAAATGTTATCACCCAAAAGACTGCAGCATTCGATTGGTGTTAGCAAGACAGCAGAGGAAATGGCTGAACGCTTTGGGGGGGACAAGGTTAAAGCTGGCTTAGCAGGCCTTTTGCATGATGCAGCTCGTGAGGTACCTGTAGCCGATCTCTTGCCAAGAGCACAAGCCTTTGGTATAGTGGTGAGTGATATAGAAAAAGCAGAACCTATATTGCTGCATGCTCCCATTTCAGCCAAGTTAGCTCAGAGCAAGTTTAATATCCATGATGCAGAAATTTTACAAGCAATTTTTCTGCATACAACAGGGGGAGCTCACATGTCGTTATTAGATAAAATTATTTATTTAGCAGATGTGATTGAACCTGGTCGTAATTTTGGAGGTTTAGAAGAAATTAGGGCAATGGCTCATAGTGATTTGGACAAGGCACTGCTGTTGGCATTGGATCAAAGCATAGCTTACATTTTGGAAGAAGGCGGCTTAATTCATCCGGCTACCATTGAAGCTCGAAATGATCTTTTAATCAAGCAGCGTACACCGATATTGCATACTACATAGAAAAATCTTTAGGTTATGTCTAGAGAGGAGGAAAACGCATGTCACGCCTGCGTCCTCAGCGTCGTAAAATACGTTGGAAGCGATTGTTTTTGCTATTATTTATTTTATTTACTTTTATAACTTCTTTAACCTGGGCAGTAGTACATACCTATCAAAAATTTTCTGCAGCACCTGCCCTAAGTACAAAAGTGGAAAACAGCAAAGTCGTCGAAGAAACAGGTCCATATATGAATATATTAGTAATGGGCGTAGACGACGGCGATAATGAATATCCTAATGCACCTAGACGGTCGGACACGATGATTGTTGTCAATATCAATAAAGAAAACGGTGCGCTGCATTTATTATCCATTCCACGGGATACCCGAGTTGTCATTCAGGGACATAAGGGTGCCGAAAAAATTACCCATGCCTTTTTTTATGGAGGATCTTCTTTAGCCGTAAAGACTGTTGAGCAGTTATTACAAATTTCCATTCACCAATATATCGTTATTGATTGGCAAGCATTTATTGAGGTTGTAGATATATTGGGCGGAGTTGATTTATATGTAGAAAATGATATGGATTATGAAGATCCTTACGCTGATTTAGCAATTCATCTGAATAAAGGCTACCAGCATTTAGATGGTAATAAGGCGGGGCAATATGTCCGGTTTCGTAGTGATGAGCTGGGTGATATTGGTCGTGTACAGCGGCAGCAGCGTTTTTTAAAAGCCATGGTGGAAAAGACAATGAATGTAAGTACTCTTTTAAAAGTACCATCCCTGCTGCATACTATGAATCAATATATAGCAACGGATATAACGACATTTAAGATGTTAAAGGTGGCTAATTCTTTAAAGTCCTTTAAGGCAAGTGAGTTACATGTGGACATGCTGCCAGGAAAATTTGCTACCATTGACGGTATTAGCTTCTGGAGTCACGATCAGCAGCAGACCCAGCAAATCGTGGATCGTATGCTAACTAGTGAAAATGCTAAGATGAGTGGTATATTTACTGACCCAAAAAGCAACAATTAAAAGATAAGAACGACACAACAATGTACTATGAAGTGTAATAGTCAAATAAAAATAAGATGAATATTTAAATTTTAGGAGGATTTTTGATGAGTGATACAACTAAAACCTTAGAAGAAATGATTGTGGCGGCGGCTGAGGATAAAAAAGCGACGGATGTTGTGGTTCTTAATGTAGATGGTGTTTCTTCTGTTGCCGATTTTTATGTGGTATGCAGTGCGAAGTCTACCATACAAGTACAAGCGATTGCTGATAATATTGAAGATGAACTAAAAAAACAGGGAATTGATCTATTGCACAAAGAAGGACATCGTCAAGGTCGCTGGATCTTACTGGATTTTGGTACTGGAATTGCACATATTTTTGTAGAAGAAGAAAGAGAGTACTATAACTTAGAACGCCTTTGGGGTAAAGCTCGGGCAATGGATACTGAAGAGCAGTTGAGTGACAATAAATAATTTGCCAATGCCTTGGATCGTAAGTCTAAGTCTTGGTGGCGTAGGTGGTAGTTATAATGGAAACAACAAACAAGCTGACTCCGGGTAGTGTAGTGACGCTAAAAGCAGTCAGAGCTAGTGAATTTGGTATTTTTTTAGATGCTGGCACTGGCAATACGAATGATGATATCTTATTGCATAAACAGCAGCAAACCACAGATACGATAGCGATTGGGGATGAAATCCCTGTATATTTGTATCAGGACCCTAAAGGTCGTCTTACAGCAAGTATGCGTTTGCCTAAAATGCAGGTAGGACAGGTGGCTAGAGTTACTGTGATCAATACTACTCGTGATGGAGCTTTTGTGGATATTGGTGCTGAGCGTGGTGTATTTATGCCATTTGCTGGTATGCGCGGTAATTTAAAACGTGGTGATAAGGTCTGGGTTAAGCTCTATATCGATAAATCAGGACGACCGGCAGTAAGCATGGAAGTAGAAGATGAGTTGAGAAGGGCCTCTGTTCCTGCAACCGATGCTAAAATTGGTGATATGATTACTGGTTCCCTTTATAACTATAATGAAGAAGGGGCTTTTATTTTTACGAAAGAGCGCTATATTGCGTTTATGCATACGAGTGAAATTACGACAAGACCCAATGTAGGAGATGAGATTACAGCGCGTATTACTCATATTCGCGAAGATGGACGCATTAATGTTTCTATGCGTCCTCTTAAGCAGGAAGCAATTGATACGGATGGGGATGCCATACTCTCTCTGCTGCATTCTCGTAATGGTAAAATGCCTTATAGTGATGATACTTCACCTGAAATCATTAAGGAAAAATTTCATATTAGTAAGTCTGCTTTTAAAAGAGCCCTAGGAAGGCTAATCAAAACAGGATATGTAGAGCAACGTGATGGTTGGACCTATCTTTTAGAAAAAGAGAAAATATAAAGAATGCTTTAAAAAAACTTGTAGATCAAGTGATTGTTTGCCAGGGCTGGAATGTTGATATTGGGATATGGATGCCTTACTTTATAAAAGATTATTGTCGCTAAAACGACAATAATCTTTTATATTTGAGGAATTTTACCAGAAAATTAGTTTAAAAAGAAGGAATTATTGGTTTTTCCGAGAAATGTTAGAAAAGTAAGTGGTAAATGAAATAGACAGGCAATCGCAAATTGCGATAAGCAATATAAAAACTGGAGGCGTTTCTATGGGTGAGGCTGCTAACGCTAAAAAAGGAATATTATTAGAAACGGGTACAAACGAATTTGAAATTGTAGAATTTACGGTTGGTAAAGTCAATTATGGAATCAATGTTGCTAAGGTTCGAGAAGTAATTAATCTGGTTCCCATTACTCAAATGCCAAATTCCCATCCTTACGTTGATGGTATTTTTACGTTACGTGGAAGGGTAATGCCATTGGTCAATTTACCTCGTTGTTTAGGGACAGAAGATTTAGAATCCAGTACTAAAAATATTATTGTAAGTGAGTTAAATAATTATTTTATTGGTTTCTTAGTAAATGAAGTTTCTCGTATCCATAGAGTGTCTTGGTCTGTTATGGAGCCACCTCCTAATGTTACTAACTCAGATATGGTTGTTGGCATCATAAAAATGGGCGAAAAAATGGTTATTTTGCTAGATTTCGAAAAGATCGTCGCGGACATTAATCCTCAAATTAATATTAAACTGACAACAGTTCCTAAGAGTAGTGATGAACTGAAAGAGCAGCGAAAAACGAAGAACATAATTGTAGCAGAAGATTCTAAGATGCTCAGGGACTTATTGGTTGAAACACTTCATGAATCTGGTTATATTAATGTTACTGCCTATAATAATGGAAAAGACGCGTGGGATGCATTAGCTGTGTTGGCAGAATCTGAGGCACCGATTGAAGAAAGCGTTAATTTATTAATTACGGATATTGAAATGCCCCAGATGGATGGTCATCATTTGTTAAAACGCGTTAGGGAAGATAGAGCTTTAGCAAAATTGCCAGTTATTATCTTTTCATCTTTGATTAATGAAGAAATGCGTCGCAAAGGTGAAGCGATTGGTGCTGATGGGCAAGTTTCTAAGCCTGAAATTGCACAATTGATTGGTTTGTTAGATGAAAAATGTCTATAAATAAAAATGTTTTTAAGCATTTTTATTGACATTATGTAACTAACTATGATAATATGATTCATGTCGGCAAGAAATTACTAAAAGTATTGCTGATGTAACAACTAGATTGTGGGGGTGTAGCGCAGTTGGGAGCGCGTCTGAATGGCATTCAGAAGGTCAGCGGTTCGATCCCGCTCATCTCCACCAGTAAGTGATAGGCTTCGCGGAATTCTTTCTGTCGGAGTCTTTTTTTTATTTTATTTATTGTGGATTTGAGGCATATATTGATCAGTGGGTAAAATACAAAGAGAGCCTTAAACCTATACGGCAAAGGTGTAATTGTCGTGGTTAAAACAATAAAATAGAAAAATGTGATCTTAAGGGGCTGCGCTAAAAATAATGTGACAGCCCCATTTTGTTTTTTAGTTTTTTCTGACGAAAGGCTAAACGCAAACTAAATAAGAGTTCTCTGTTGTTAAAGTCTAAATTAGCGATATCGACAATTCTGCCCAGACGATTTGTAAGAGTGTTTCTATGAATATACAATTCTTTTGCGGTATCAGTTAAGACTTTATCGCATTCGAGGTATTTTTCTAAGGTGCTTAATAGCTCGGTTCCCTGATCAGCTGTTTCTAATTTTAAGAAAATCGAGCTGCACACATAGGTGAGCATGGAAGAGGTATCAGAGTTGGCTAATAGAGCGTAGCTAGCAACTTCTTGAGGATAAGTAATGTGGCCGTTTCCTTTTATTGTGCGTCCCAAATTCAGGCAAGATAAGGCATTGTAATAACTTTGGCGAACAGAATTAATATCTGAAGCTAATGAGCCAACGCCGATTGATATTTTCAGATTGTTAAATATCTCTTTAAAAGTTGTATGCAGTTTACTATATAGTTCCGGTTCTTGATCCTTTAATGGCCGGGTAGAGGCTATTAAGGCTATTACTTTGCCTGCTTGTTCGGAAATTAGTGAAAATGGATATTTTGCCGTAATAATTTGTTGTGTTGCCTGATAAAGGCGCGTTGAAGCAACAGCTATATTTATATCTTGGTCATTTTGGTCTAATTCAATAATCAAGCATTCAAAGTAATTGCCTTGCATTAATTTGAAATTGGAGATAATCGCTGTTGTATTTTGGTTACTTAAATCACCGAATAAAATGTGTTCTAACATATCTCTCGAGTAGAGGCGGTGGCTTTCAGCCACTGCTTTTTGTTTCAAAAAATCGAGAGCTGTGACGGTACAGGTATGCTCTAATGCCATTTCGTTTAGATCTAAAAAGGTATTGGTAGGCTGGAATATAGAGATATGGCCAAAGAATTCATTGCTGGACATAATTGCAAAAGAAGTTATAAAAAACTCATGATTTTCAATGAGTAGTGACTTTGTATAAGGGGCTTTGCTCTGCAATAAGTTTTCTTGTGAGTGGTCGTTGGAGGGAGCCTTTTCTGTTAAAAGATGAGTTAATTGGGAGAAAGCTTGGGCACTTATACCAGCAATGTTTTCTGGTAACCAATGACTGAGAGGTGAGCCGTGAGTGTTATAGCATCCAACTGGACAGTGAGTAAGCTGACCCAAACAAGTAATAATGGAGTGTAAGCCGCCACCTTTAATGGCTACTGTTGTTAAGGTCTTATGTATTTCATTAGAGCGACGTAGTAAATAGGATTGCCGTGCTGCAATACTGCTAATAATGGGGTTGGTGATTTCCGCAAGGGATAAGTTCAAGGGAAGCTCGAGAATAGGAAAATTAAGTTCCTTGGCTACTTCTTTCATTATCTTAGGTATTTCAGGCAAAAACCGCTTGGTTTTGATTCCAAGTCCAGCACAACCAGAAGCGGCAAGCTCTCTTATTAGACGTTCTTGTAAGAGAGGATCGTCTTTAATGGTGTATGCAGTGGTTAAAATTAAATCGCCAGGTTTTACCCAATTCCAGATATCAGGTGCATCCATGATGTTTACAGATGAAACTAAATTATCCAGACCTGCGGAACCTGAAGTCAAGGAAATAAGTTTATCTGGGAAAAATTGCAGAATATCCTTAATGGTGATGTGCATAGTCATCCCTCTCAATACTAGTTAAGTTTCAGCTTTAGTCACGTAAAGAATATATTCGAGTATATTCGACAAATGTTTTGAACTTCCTTGGTCAATATGGCTTTATGATAGTAGAGAATAGTTAGTGTGCAAAATGCACATTCAGCTTGTGTATCTTTACGATATATGCACTGGAAAGAAAGTTTGAAAATTAAGTAAAATTAGAAGTGATTAAATGTTTTAGGAGGAATAACAAATGTCGAATGATCGCACTACGCCTAAACAAGGATTCCGGTGGAAGGTTAGATATTCCGTTCTCAGTATATTATGGATGGGTTGGTTATTTTCTTTTCTAGACAGAATGGTAATTGGCATTGCCCTGCCATTCATTGGTGCGGAATTTCAGATTGATGCTGCAACGCAAGGGCTTATCTTAAGTACCTTCTTTGCAGGATATGCTTTGTTTCAAATACCTGGTGGGATGCTTGCTGATAAATTTGGACCGAGAAGAGTTATGGCTATAGCCATAGCATGGTGGTCAATATTCACAAGTATTACTGGCTTAGTTGCTACATTTCCAATATTGTTGTTTTGCCGCTTTGTATTTGGCGTAGGAGAGGGTTCCTTTCCAGGTGCTTCTTGGAAAACAATATCGCTTTATTTTCCTCCTAGCGAAAGAGCGACAGCAACGGCCATTCAGTCCTCTGTTAATACTTTAGGACCAGCTATTGCTTCCTTAGTTGCGGCGGGAATTATTGCTGCATATGGTTGGAGAACAGTATTTATTTCCCTTGGTATACCTGGGCTATTTATTGCTTTAGCAATTTATTTCTATATTAAAGATAATCCAGCAAAACATCCCCATATGACAGCAGAAGAAATTAAAGAACTTAACGTAGCATCTGTTGTTAAGGCAGGGGATACGAAACCAGCAGGTAAGAGTATTTCGTTCAAGGATTTCTTGAAAACTCCGATTTTATGGCAAATGCTATTCATTTGGTTCTTGTTTGACATTACATTCTGGGGATTTGTTTCTTGGCTTCCTTCTTATCTGATGAAAGTTCGTGGCTTTTCCTTGCTCAAGACGGGTATCTACGGGTCGTTACCCTTTTTCGTTGGAACAGTGGGAATGCTAATTGGTGGTTTTCTATCGGACCGTTTTAAAGGTAAACGTAAATGGCTATTTATTCCGAATACTTTGATTGCATCCTTTTTCTTATATATGACATATTCTGTGGCTTGGCCAGATATGGCCGTTGTGTATCAGTGTGTTGCAGCATTCTTTATGTTTATCGCTTTCGCTGCATTTTGGGGGCTGGTTGTTGATTCCATTCCGCCTGCCATCATGGGATCTAGTTCGGGAACAGTCAATTTTGGCGGACAAGTAGCTGGCTTTATCTCACCGTTTGTGATGGGGTATTTAATTGACCTCAATGGTGGATCTTTTGATATGGCATTTATCTTCCTAATTATTGCAGCAATTGCATCCACACTGGTTGCCTTGACTGTAAAAAATAGCGATACTACAGCGGATGTACAATAGCTAGAGTTGATAAATGTAAATTAGCTGGCGTTGTACAACATCTTGTAGGTCAATGACGTTTACCATTGAGATTACAGGCGAAGACAATCATGTCGGTACCGCTACAATGGTATCCAACAAGTAGTAACATTTGTGCAATTATGGATACCGTGAAAAGCTATGGTGATCCCTTCGTTGCTGCGGTGGGGAGAAAACAGAACAAGCTTTAGTAGCGTTTACTAAAACATTAGTAGAGTAGGTTGTGAATGATGTCAAATATTGCGATACAATGGTTCGCGGCTGCGTTGCCGATTATAATTTTATTATTCCTATTACTGCGTTGTAAGTGGGGTGGGGATGAAGCGGCGTCAGGTGGACTCTTCATTTCTATCCTGATTGGTTATTTGGTGTTCGGCGGTGAGATGGATATGATTGCCCTCGCTGTTGCGAAGGGCATGTGGTATTCCATCGCCATCATTATGGTAGTGTTTTCAGCCCTATTTATTTATGAGGTTTCGCAAGAGTCTGGAGCATTTGTTGTTATACGAAAAGGAGTGCAAACCTTTACGCCCGATAAAGTACTGCAAGTTCTGGCAGTAGGCTGGATTTTTGTCGGCTTTTTACAAGGCATTACAGGTTTTGGTGTTCCCGTAGTGGTGTGTACACCACTACTCATTGGCATGGGTGTAAGACCAATCACAGCGGTACTTATTACCCTCCTGGGAGAGGCTTGGGGCAATACCTTTGGTACGCTTGGAATTGCTTGGGATGGCCTCGTCAGCCAGGTCGATTTGAGTGATCCCTTGGTCATGAAACGCACGATTATATGGGCTACTGGCATGTTGGGGGTTGTTAACCTCATAGCAGGATTATTTATTGCTGGTTTGGCAGGTGGGTATAAAGGTGTTAAGCGTAATGCGGTTACAGTAATTGGTTTGGCACTGCTTCAAGGGTTTGGGCAGATGTGGCTGGCCCTCTTAAATCCCATGTTATCGAATTTTGTTGTAGTATCCATTTCACTAGGACTAATTTTTCTTATTGGCAAACTTCCCTATTATCGTCAGTCTGTAGAGCTCCACGATCCAGTTGAGGAGCGACGGAAAGAAAATACATGTGTTAACAATATGAGTATTGGGCAAGCCTTTATCCCATATGTCTTTTTGGTTGTGATTGTTGTCGTGGTACTGCTAAATAGTACGATTAAAAGTCTCTTCGGGCAGTGGAAAATATCGTTACCGTTTGCTGGTAAGACAACGCTGCTCGGTTTTGCGACACATGATTATGTAGCTTATGCGCCTCTTGTGCCACTACTTAATTCAGGATTTTTTCTATTGATAGCAGCCATCATTAGCTACTATACCTATCAAAGTTTTGGATTTATACAAGCAGGGGGATTAGAACGGATTACAATCAACTCCTTGAATAAAACAATACCTTCCGCCATTGCCGTGATTGGTCTAATAGCCATGTCGAAAGTAATGGACGAAACGGGACAAACGACAGTACTCGCTCAGGGCGTTGTCGCAGTGACGGGGGGGACATATCCCATTTTGTCACCCTTTATTGGTCTACTAGGCACATTTATGACTAGTAGTAATTTGTCCTCTAATATCTTATTCAGCGGGTTTCAACAACAAGTTGGGATGATGTTACACGTGGATAAAGCTCAGCTGCTGGCGGTTCAGACAGTCGGTGCTTCCATTGGTAGTATTATTGCCCCTAGTAAGGTGCTTCTTGGCACAACAGCTGCTGGTATTCTTGGAAAAGAAGGTGACGTTATACATAAATTTTTGTTTGGAGCAATGTTACTTTGCGGGATATTTGGTCTGATTATTTTTGTATCTTATAAGTTTGGATGGTGATGAAAGTGCAACAACGAATGGATTTTTTACCAATTTTTATTTTTATGGCTTTTCCCGTGTTGTATAATGGTGGTCAATCTAGTAATAGTCTGTGCTCGATAGTAGGAATTATCGTATTGTTTTTAGGTATGTCAGGACCACTTATAAAACGAATAATTGGTAAAGAAAGGCTGCATAAAAAAACGACAAGAAATCATATTTATTTGTTTAAAAAGGACAAATAAAGTCGAACAAATTATCCTGTATGGATGATGCAATAAAGGGAAAAGAGAAGTACAATAAAAGAGAAGTTTACAATAATGGTAAAACATTCGGAGAATTCAGGCGGAAATAGAAGATAAAGGGGTGTTATTTATTATGAGCAATCAGGAAATGGTATTGGTAAACAAGGAAGAATTGCATCAGCTGATTAAGAATAAGGTGATGAAGGCTGGCTTGCCCGAGGATCACGCCCAGGAAGTTGCCAATCACTTGAGCTATGCAGATGCCAGAGGTGTACATTCCCATGGAGCTGTGCGTGTGGAATACTATTCGGAACGGATATCTAAGGGTGGCAGCAATGCAAAGCCTAATTTCTCCTTTAGAAAAACAGGACCCAGCACAGGCATCTACGAAGGGGACAACGCAGTAGGAATGGTTGTGGCAAAAAACGGTATGATGGAAGCAATAAAGCTTGCTAAGGAAACTGGAATTGGTTTTGTCGGCATGCGTGAGCTCGGGCATTGTGGCACCCTTTCATATTTTCTCAGAATGGCTACTGACGAAAATATGATCGCCATGTCAATGTGCCAGTCCGACCCTATGGTAGTGCCTTATGGATCAGCAGATCCATACTTTGGAACAAACCCTATCGGCTTTGCTGCTCCTTGTGCAGGGCGTTCTCCAATTGTATTTGATATGGCTACTACAGTAGGAGCTTGGGGAAAGGTTTTGGACGCTAGAGCCAAAAACAAGCCTATCCCTGATACATGGGCGGTAGACAAGGGCGGACGCCCTACCACTGATCCGTTTGCTGTTGGTGGCCTTTTGGCTATTGCAGGTTCCAAGGGCTATGGCTTGATGATGATGGTCGATATTTTGTGCGGCTCATTGCTCGGCGTTCCATTTGGAAAGCATGTAAGCTCTATGTATGCCGATCTTTCTGCCGGACGTGAGCTGGGACAGATTCATTTGGTAATAAATCCTGATTATTTCTCATCTATTGATACATTTAAAAATAACACGTCTAAAATGGTAGATGAGATTCATGAGCTCCGTCCGGCTTTGGGTTTTGATAAGGTGCTGGTTCCAGGCGAGTCTTCAGAAAAGAAGGCACAAGAATATGAAAAGAGTGGAATTCCTATTGTAAAAGAAATCTATGATTATCTTGTCAGTGATGACATCCATTACAACCGCTACGAGGGAAAAAGCGCTTTTGCCTCTGATACATTAGATTAAAAGGTAATAAGCAAAGAGTCTCAACATCAGTTGAGGCTCTTTGCTTATTACTATATTTATAAAGTCAGCAGCTACAGGGGGAAATCCAGGGTGGAGAGAGGAGCAGCTAATTAATCATATCAATTGTATTTTCCAGCCATTGCATTATTTCTTCATATGTTGCTTTTCCCGATTCATCGTTTACATCTCTATCAAAGTCATGAGCCTCTTTATAGATTGTTATAAGGTATGAGTTCGGGATCAATTTACTAAGTGTCTTTGTTACTTTATATGGCACATCAGGGTCGAGGGTTGCAGCTGCCAATATTGTCGGCGGAAACTCTTTAAGCTTTTCATCATCTAATGAGTATTTTGTTGGATCTTCTTTACCGCAGAGGTGCTTTATCCATGTTCCTTCCTGTCTTGCCTTTATGTAGAGCGCAAATCTCAAGTTCATTGGACCATATGTCACCGGGCTGTCTGAGATTATTTTTTCTATGCTTTTATCTGGTACGCTGGCTAACTTATTATAATAGTTGTTTGGTGTGTTAAATTGAACTTCATCAAGTCTTGCATATCCATACAGGCTTATGATTGCCATTGGCATTAAGGCTTCGGTTTTAATTAACCTATCACACAGCATAAAGCAGAGATAGGCCCCTGCCGACCTCCCAAATAGCACGTATCTATTATTTTCTAATGCAAATACCTTGTCCAGATTTTTCAAATAAAAGATAAGAATCTCGCAAGCTGACTTTAAAATCATGTCCAGTTTTGATTCCGGTGCTAATGGATAATCCAACGCCAAAAAATCATACCCTGAATTTAAAAATTGATTTATATAAATTTCCGGCAGGTCGTCTCTCACTCCATAAAGCAGTCCGCCGCCATGAAAATATAGTATCGTTATGTTTTTTCTATTATTTTTTGCCCTATGCAAATTCAAATTCAATTTGATATTATCTTCTGTCACGAAGCTGATAAATTCCGGTTTATTCATTAAATTTCCCCCCGTCAATCAGTTTAAACAGCCTTGAGGCTATTTGAATTTGAAGTAGTTCCTCCGGGTTCGCAAAATCTATGTCCAGCATGTTTTTTATCTTGTCAATTCTATACCTCACAGTTTTTGGATGAAGAAATAGCTTTTCAGAGGTCAGGTTGTAGTTTTGATTTGTGTCCACAAAGGTTTTTAAAGTCTCGAATAGAAGTGGATATTCCTGCCTGAATTTAGCTATTCTGGGGGATATAAACTTTTTAAGATCGCCCAGACTGTTTGAGTCTAAGAATAGTTTGTAAATTCCCAGCTCTTCATAGGGTAATATTTTATTTGAATTGTAGAATAACATGAGTACTTTTTGCGTATCCAAAACTTCTCTGTTTGCTTTTGGAATGCCTAATTTTTCCACTTTCGAGCTAATACTTACATAGTAATGGAACTCTTTAAACAAATCATTCTTAATCAGAGAATTCATTATTTTTCCAATGGAGTCTGCATTAAAACTATTTTGATTATCGTTGAAATTAAATATAAACACCACTATATCCAATTTTTCCATGAATATTATATCTTTGAAGCTGGATTTAAATTTGATTCGAATCTGCCTTAGTGCTTTGGGCATGAGATTTTTAGCCATATTTCTTTTTTCGTCTCGTTGATACAGCTTTATGAGAATCACTTGGTAGTACTTATGTCTATTTATGTTAAGGGATTCCAGCACCTCATCGATGTCTTTTTCTGCGTAGAGTCTGTTATTTAATAAATCACTTATTATGTTATTTTTTTGTTGAAATAGATTTTGGGAGATTACATAGTTTTTTAACAGTTCCATCTGTAAAAATTTTACTCCGTTTTCTATTACCATGAAATCTTCTGAACTAATTTGATCCGGCAGTTCGTGGATAACCAGTTCGTAGTCATCATATACGAGATCTGGTATACGGACTCTAATCTGTTTGCCGGTTATTTTTGAATGAGTGCCATTATAGACTACGCTTTTACGCTCATACTTGAAATGCACGTACTTTTCAGTTGAAACTTCACTCGTATCGATTACCGTTACGTCGCAAAGTTCAGGGTTTGTGCTGATTTCAGTTCCCTTTGTAGAATTAATAAGGCTTACATCACGCAGTATCATTTTTTTAAATTCACAAAGTATCTCGTCCATTGACGGCATTTTCATCGCAAGGCTGGTTAGCTCGCTATGCACTTCGTAATATTTATTTAGCAGGTTCATATTTCTATTTATGATTGGTCCTAATATCTCAAGAATGATGGATTCATATTTTACATCCTTACTAATTTGGATTAACGGGATTAAATAGTTGTCGCAAAGCTCGATTATTTTATTTGGTATCTGGGTAACCAGTCGATCGATTTTAATGATGACCGCACTAATGCCTATGTGATGAAGCTTTTCAAAAAATACGTCCAATTCACTATCGCTCAAATTTTGCAGAGCAAAATAACTGGTAAGGATTACCTCGCCAGAACGCCCCCAATTTGCTATGTCAGTTGCCTCAAGAACGTTGACACCATGTATTTCATTGAAAATTCCATTCTTTCCGGCTATTAGTTTTGTTCCATAAAGAGATTGCATTTTTAGTATGTCTTTGATGTTCAAATTACTACTCCTTTATCCTTTAAGTATAAAAAAACTATGATTTTTATAATTTTATGCCAATGATAATGCAAAAAAACAGTGATATAATGACGGTAATTGATTTAACAAAATATTAACACAATAAAGGGGAATTGGAAATGCTATATACGGTAATTAAGAAAAATAGTTATCAAGATTCTATCAATCTTATGCTGCTTACTAATTCAATTAATACTCTTGCCGGTATAACAAAATGTTCAATCATGATGGGTACTGATGCAAATAAGGATATTCTTAAATATAGTGAACTTCTTACAGTTGAAGCTGAAAGTGCAGCTCCAAATGATATGATAATCGTAGTCGAGACATCGGATGAAAAGATTGTTGAAAATGTTCTTAGTGAAACGGATAAGTTCTTAAATAACCTAGCTGTTAAAAGAAAAAATAATAGCGCCCTAAGTGTAACCAGTATAGGGGCTGCATTAGAAGAGATGCCTGATGCGAATTTAGCTCTGTTTTCAATACCGGGAGAATACGCAGCCGACGAGATCGAGAAGGCTCTTGACAAAGGGTTAAATGTATTTTCCTTCACCGATAACATCTCATTGGAAGATGAAGTGAGACTTAAGAAGAAAGCACATGAAAAGGGACTATTATTGATGGGACCTGACTGCGGTACAGGAATTATTTCCAGCATTCCCATAGCGTTTACAAACGTCGTAAGACCTGGCAACATCGGCATAGTTGGAGCTTCCGGAACGGGCATACAAGAAGTTATTACCATAATCGACAGGCTTGGAGGTGGAGTTGTACATGCAATAGGAACAGGCGGACGTGATTTGAGCGAAGAGGTCAATGCGGTAACCGTTCGAGATGCGATACTGGGACTTGAATATCACGAACCTACGGATGTAATTGTAGTCATTTCAAAACCGCCGGCCAAAAAAGTCAGGGATGAAATCGTAGAGCTGCTGCATAGTGTTACAAAGCCTGTAGTTGCCATATTCCTGGGCGAAAAGCCGGATCACCACGAGGGCAATGTATATTTAGCGCATACTCTTGAAGAAGCGGCAATGATTGCGCTAGACCTTGCAAAGAACAGACCTGTTAAACCTAATTATATGGAAGACATAAAATATGAGGTAAAGACTCCACTGGCACTAGATAAAACAGTAAAGGGACTATACTCAGGCGGTACACTTGCTGCCGAAGCGGGAATGCTTATCACTGAGGCCCTGGGGCTTGGAAAATTGACCAAAAAAGAGGGATATATCCTTAACGCAAATGGATACGAAGTAATGGATCTGGGAGATGACATCTACACACAAGGAAAACCACATCCAATGATCGATCCGGAAATTAGAATCAAAAAGATAAGAGAATACGGATCCGACGAGAACACAGGAGTAATACTTCTTGACTGCGTGCTCGGATACGGCTCGCATCCGGATATGGCAGGGGCCTTAGCAGATGCAATCAAGGCTGCAATACAAACAGCAAAGGAAAATGGACGGGAACTGTATTTCGTAGCAACTGTTTGTGGAACAGAATACGATCCGCAAAGCTACCAGGCATCAATCAGAACCCTGCAAGAATGCGGTGTATTGGTAGAAGACAGTAATGCAAAGGCAGTAAGACTTGCACTTAAATTAAAAGGAATAGACTTTAAAGAAGTTGATAAATACGTAGTAGAAAGACATGCTGAAAAGAAAGCGCTGCCAAAAGTCAGCGATAGTGTGATTGATCTTTTAAACTCCAAACCGCGTATTGTAAATATCGGCCTTACAAGCTTTACAGAATCTATTCTGGCGTATGGCGGAAGTACGGTACAATACGATTGGAAACCAGCCGCAGGCGGCAATAAAAAACTGATAAAGATATTAAATCAACTTTCAAAAATAGAAGAGATAGAAAAAGCTAACAGCAAAGTCATTGACAAGATGAAAAGCGCGCTACCTTTCCTAATTGACGTAGTACCTGCAAAATCAGTAATAGAAATATTAAACGATAGAGTATTACTTCACGCAGGACCACCCATCGAATACAAAAATATGACAGGCCCAATGCAAGGATCATGTATTGGGGCGGTATTATTCGAAGGCTGGGCAGAGGATGAAAAAACGGCAAGGGAATTATTGGAAAATGGAGGGGTAAAATTCACACCCTGCCATCATGTAAACGCAGTAGGTCCTATGGGTGGAATTACGTCAGGCAACATGCCAGTGCTGGTAGTAGAAAATAAGCTGGATGGATCCATTGGATATTGCATAATGAACGAAGGTATAGGAAAAGTGCTTAGATTCGGAGCTTTTTCTGAAGAAGTTGTAAACAGATTAATATGGATGAGAGATTCTTTAGGACCAGTATTATCGAAAGCACTGAAGAGGAAAGAGGGGGGCCTCAACCTGAACGTACTCATTGCGAAGGCTATTACCATGGGTGATGAATTCCACCAAAGAAATATAGCTGCCACACTTAACTTTCTGAAAGAAATCACACCACTCATCACGGAGCTTGACATTGACCAAAAAGAAAAATACCGCGTAATAAAATTCCTGGCAGATACAGATCAATTTTTCTTAAACATCATGATGGCAGCCAGTAAATCCATCGTGGATTGTGCAAGAAAAGTTACAAGCGGTACGGTAGTTACAACAATGGCCAGAAATGGACAGAATTTCGGAGTAAGAATAAGCGGAATGGGTGACGAATGGTTTACAGCACCGGTTAACACTCCAAATGGACTATATTTCACAGGATATTCGGAAGGTGACGCAAATCCGGATATCGGCGACAGTGCCATTACAGAGACGGTGGGAGTCGGAGGCATGGCAATGGTGGCAGCTCCCGGAGTTACAAGATTTATCGGCGCGGGCGGATTCCATGACGCATTAAAAATATCAAATGAAATGGATAAAATCTGTATTTCAAATAATTCGAACTGGAGTATTCCAACTTGGGATTTCAAGGGAGCGTGTCTCGGAATCGACGCTAGAAAAGTAGTGGCAACTGGCATTACGCCTCTGATCAATACGGGCATAGCGCATAAAAACATGGGAGTAGGTCAGATCGGAGCTGGAACAGTGCGTGCACCGCTGGCTTGCTTTGAAAAAGCAATCATTGCATACTCAAAAAAAATGGGGATAGACGTTGAGTAGGAATGAACTCAAACATAATAGAGAGGTAAAGAGCAATCTATTGCCTCTCTATCTAAAAAAACATCGCTTCGGTAAAGTGCACAGCAAATTTAATAACGGGCTTAATGTACAATTTGATGATGCTTTAATTTATGTTGGTGGTAGCGGGAACCCCCTTTCTGCATTCGGACTGAATATAGCAGAAAAGAAGCTAAAAGATATACTTAATTCTGTAAGTATCGATGATATGGTTGTAAACAAAGCTGATAAATTAATTTTTTATAGTACGAATGGAATAATAAATATTTATTATAAAGAGATAGAAGAGGTAGATTTAACGCTTCCAAAAATCAAATGCAGCATTAATGAGATACCTAATACTGGACTATATAACTATTTAGAGAATATTGAATTTGAAAAATGTATAGGGATCAATTTAGATGAAAAAACCCGCAAACATGTCGATTTATTATTGAATTCCGATAAAGCAGATTGGAATGTGAATGTTATGATTATAAGATTTTTTGCTGGCAGAGGTAAAGGATTGACACCTAGTGGCGATGACATTCTCATAGGATTTACACTGGCACTTATGATGTTTGGAAAATTCAATATTTGGCGGAGAGCTCTTGAAGCGGGGATCACCAGAGATCGAACGACCATAATCAGTGTGGTATATCTCAGTGCTTTATTAAAAGGGTATGCAAGCGAGTATTTTATACGCCTTGTAAAGCTGATAGACGATGTAGAGGTAGACACAATAGAAAGAACAATAAAAGACGTACAGTCTTTTGGTCATACTTCAGGAAGTGATACATTGTTTGGATTTTTATTAGGGCTAAGATTTTTAACAAATCAAGGGGGAGGGATAATAGAAAACACAAAAATACTATATTAAGCAGCAGTACAAAGCAATACCCGTGTCGGGAGAAGTATTGGTGGAAAGTTATGGTGTGTTGGGTGACAAATATGATACATGAGAGGGGATTTATCTATGGATATTATGCTGAGTGAAATCCAGGACACGATGGAGTGGCTATCTTCGATCAGTGACGAGGAAGGGCCGGGAACAACACGGCTTTTATACTCGCCTAGCTGGCTAAAGGCACAAAAAGAGCTCGAAGCACGCTTTGAAGCACTGGGGATGAAGTGCCATTTTGATGCTGTAGGCAACTTGTATGGCACCTTGGAAGGAACCGAGATGCCGGAGAAGACAATTGCTACAGGATCTCATGTTGATACGGTTGTTAGAGGCGGAAAACTGGATGGACAATTGGGTATTTTTGGCGGATACCTTGCCGTAAAGAATTTGCTTGAAACATTTGGGAGACCTAAGAAAAGCATCCAGATTATTTCGATGGCTGAGGAAGAAGGTTCGCGGTTCCCTTATGTTTTTTGGGGCAGCAAGAACATTTTCGGTCTAGCAAAAAAAGAAGATGTTGAGACTATCAAAGATGCCGACGGAATCGGTTTTGCCCAGGCCATGAACAGTTGTGGTTTCGACTTTATCAAAGGCAGCAAGGGCAGAATGGATATCGAAGCTTTTATTGAACTACACATAGAACAAGGTAATTTCCTTGAAGAAGAGAATTTCACGGTTGGCGTGGTAAATTCTATAGTGGGGCAGAAACGTTACAACATTACGCTAAAAGGCGAAGCAAACCATGCTGGTACTACGCTCATGCGTTTCCGCAAAGATACGGTTGAATGTATGGCCCGTATCGTGACTCATGCCATTGATAAAGCGAATGCGGCGGGCGACCCACTGGTTCTCACTTTTGGTAAAGTCGTGCCAAAGCCCAATACTGTCAATGTTGTTCCAGGAGAAACCTTGTTTACAATGGATTGTCGTCATACCGATGCAAAATTCCTGCAGGAATTTACGATCGGTCTTGAGGCTGATATGAAAGAAATTGCTGATAGCAAGGGCATTTTGATTGAATTTGATAACTGGATGAACGAGACGCCCGTAGCGATGGATGAAAAAGTCGTGGATATTATTGAGCGTGTCTGCAAAGATAACAAGATGAATTACAAAGTTATGCACAGCGGTGCCGGCCATGATTCTCAGATTTTTGCACCGCGTGTTCCTACAGGAATGATCTTTGTTCCAAGTATCAAGGGGATTAGTCATAATCCGGCGGAAGATACGAAAGTCGAGGATCTTCGTGAGGGAATCAAAGCACTGGCATATACATTACGCGAACTTGCTTATTAATACAAATAAGAAAGGATGTTATTATGAACACACAAGCATTAACAAAATCCTACCCAGAGAACTACTGGAAACGACTTGTATTCACGTTCTGCATGGGGTGGACCATTATCTGGATTTACAGAGCCATGCTGTCTCCAATTTACCCTGAGATTCAAAGTACAATCGGACCGCAAACGAATGCTGCTATGGGTATCATTGCGTCGTGTTATTTCTTTGGCTATACGGCACTCCAAATTCCGTCAGGTTTCTTAGTCGATAAATTTGGTCAGAAGAAAGTCCTGATTCCTGGATTTATCATCTTTGCTGCTGGTGTTTTCAGTATCGCCTCTGCGACGTCGATTATGCCGATTTATGTAGGCGCTGTGCTGGCAGGTGTTGGTTGCGGCACCTATTACGGTTCAGCTTACTCCTTGACATCGCAACATGTACCTGCAGAAAAGAAAGGTCTGCAAACGGCTATTGTTAATAGTGGTTCTGCACTGGGTATGATTCTCGGTATGACTGGCTCAAGCTACTTTGTTAAAACAATGGGATTGCCATGGCAGACAATGGTTATTATTTCGGGTTGTTTGCTAGTATTCCTCGTTCTGTGGTTTTTCTTTGTAATTATTGAGCCAAGCAAAGTTGCCCCAGCTATCGCGGCTTCATCTAACAGAAAAAATGAGGAAGCAGCTGAAGTTGTCGAGAAATCCAAAGGTTCCATGTTCCGTCCTTCTTTAGTAACTTGTTACTTTCTGTATTTCACAACTTGCTATGCGTATTATATGATCGTTACCTGGCTGCCCAAATTCCTTGAAGCGGAGCGCGCCATTAAAGGCGGCATGATTGGACTTACTGTATCAATGATCGCTGTTACGGCTGTTCCTGGAGCCTTGTATTTTGCTAGAATGTCTGACAAGAAGCGGGATAAGAAAGCGAATATCATTCTTTTTCTTGAGATTGCTGCATTTGTCCTGATTGCAGTTTCCATGTTTGTACCAGACACTACTAGTCTTGTTATTGTCCTCTTGCTTTATGGATTCTTGGGTAAAATGGCTGTTGACCCTGTTTTAATTTCCTATGTGTCGGACCAAGCTGATAAGAAAACCATGGCGACAACACTGGGGACCTTCAATTTCTTTGGTATGTCCTCTTCTGTTGTGGCTCCGGCTCTTACAGGCTATATTATGGATAAGACAGGTTCAGGTGTTTGGGGTTTCTACCTGGGAGCCATCCTGTTG
>Ga0316604_10000731_pt1 | contig 35379 bp, 33 predicted proteins | sample OWC_soil_day20_C_FD_207650 | JGI IMG/M metagenome (GOLD analysis project Ga0316604, IMG submission 207650) | Wetland soil microbial communities from Old Woman Creek delta, Ohio, United States - OWC_soil_day20_CT | ecosystem: Environmental > Terrestrial > Soil > Wetlands | place: USA: Ohio... | reverse complement strand
GTCCAGCCTTCGCGCTCGCCGATGTCGAGCAGCATCGAGTACACGCCCTTCTTGGCGCTGGGCCCCGGATACAGGTTGTAGGCGTAGATTTCCTGGTGGGTCTGGGTCCGCGCATGCACCACGATCTGCTTGCCGTCGTAATGGGTATGGCGGAACGGCGGGGCGATGAACAGCACGCCGCCATCGAGCTTGAAGTTGGACGGCACCGCGCTGTTCGGGATCATGCCCTGCAGATCGGCCAGTGCGCCGGCAAAGAAGCTGGCCTGCTTCGGGCAGATCAGCAGCGCGCCGTACCCCAACTCATCCGGGCCGGCAAAGAACGGTACGACGACCAATTCCTGCGTCTTGAGCCAATCCAGCGTCTTCTGGCGCATCTTGTCGAATTTCTCGCCAAAGCGCTCGAGGTAGGTCGGCTTGTCGGTCGGCAGGGAATCGCCGATGACCATAGCATCCGGATCGCGGCGGCGCATGCGCGTGTCGGGGAAATTCACCACCAGGCCATTGCGGGCCTTGGTGACCACGGCCTCGACAATCGGGCCATGCCCGGGAACATCAAAGGTGGTTTCATACTCGCCCTTGTCTTCCCGGTTGCTATGGTTCCAGTCCGTGGCGCCAGCCTCACGACCAAGCGCCCAGTTGAAAAGATCTTCGCGTGTTTCCGCCACATACAGGGCAGGTGCAGCACTGAGCACCTCAATGACATGCGCGGGAAGACCGAGCGATGTCCAGTCCTTCTTGAAATCAATCATACGAATCGTGTGTTCCATAACCGAATATCCAGATGAAAGCCTGCTATTTATCAGGTGGGTGAAAGCCCTACTTGACGCCCGTCTGGCGAACGAAGAGCAATTTTGTATTTTAACTACAAAAAGCCCGGGGGACCAGCCGCAAGCGCTGCCCGGCCAGCCATTTACTTTGATTCAACCAGGCATACCCCTCTAAAAAGTATCACCTCCTGACAAGGAACAACGTCCCCTCGCCACGGGGCACCCATCACTTGCCTTTTCCAAGAAGTCCGGCCACAAAAATCAAAAACCATGCAGAAATCCATTTTTTTGTCCGCACCCCGCCCGGCACGGCGCTAAAATGCCGGCTGTTGCCAATTCTCCCAAGCTAAAGTTGCCCATGCATACCGCTGATTTCGTCGAATGGTTCCGTCAGGCCGCGCCCTACATTCATGCTTTCCGGGGCCGAACCTTCGTCATCGCCCTGGGGGGCGATGTGGTGCGCGACGGCAAATTCTTTCAGCTCACCTATGACATCAACCTCTTGACCAGTCTGGGCGTACGCCTTGTCGTGGTACATGGCGCGCGACCACAAATCGAGGCCCGGCTAGCGGAAAAGGGGCTGGAAACCCGCTACCACCATGGCATGCGGGTGACCGAAGCCAATGCGCTGGAGTGCGTGATCCAGGCCGTGGGCGCAGTGCGGGTGGAAATTGAATCGCTGCTGTCGATGGGCATGCCCAATTCGCCGATGGCCAATGCCGACATCCGCGTATCGGCCGGCAATTTCATCACCGCGCAACCGATGGGCGTGCGTGACGGCGTCGACATGATGTACACCGGCGAGGTGCGCAAGGTCGATACCACGGCCATCCGCTACCGCCTGGACGACGGCGAGATGGTGCTGCTCTCCACCATCGGCTATTCGCCCACCGGCGAAGTTTTCAACGTGCCGCTGGAAGATATCGCCACCAGCACCGCCATGGCCTTGAAAGCAGACAAGCTGCTGTTCCTGCTCGATCAGCCCGGCGTGGTATCGGAAGAAGGTGAACTCCTGACCGACCTGACCGCACTGGATGCAGAGCAACTGCTGGCCAAGCATCCGCACCCGCACGAAGACATCAAGCTCTACCTGCCCTGCGCGATCCGCGCCGTCCGCCACGGCGTTAAACGGGCCCATCTCGTCAGTCACCATGTCGATGGTTCCCTGCTGATGGAGCTGTTCACGCATGACGGTATCGGCACCATGGTCTCGCACGAGTCGCTGGAGACCCTGCGCGAAGCCACCATCGACGACGTTGGCGGCATGCTGGCCCTGATCGAACCACTGGAAGAAGACGGGGTACTGGTCAAGCGTGGCCGCGAACTGATCGAGCGCGAAATCCATCGCTATTCGGTGCTGGAGTACGACGGACGCATCATCGGCTGCGTCGCCATGCACCCCTTTCTGGAAAACCGCATGGCGGAAATGGCCTGCCTCGTGGTCGATCCGGCTTACCGCGAAGAAGATCGCGGCGAGCAACTACTCAAGCATATCGAGCAACAGGCCAGAAGCCTGGGCGTTCGCAAGCTCTTCGTACTGACCACGCGCACCGCGCACTGGTTTGTCGAACGCGGCTTCGCGCCGGCCACGGTGGAAGACCTGCCGATCGAGCGCAAGCGCCTCTACAACTACCAGCGCCGTTCGAAAGTGTTTATCAAGCAGATTGCCATCTGACCAGCCAAGAAAACCCGCCGCCCAGGCAAGCAGGCGGCGGGCTGACTGCTGCGAACTACAACTATTTCTTTCCTTGCACTTCGATTTCGACCCGGCGATCAGGCGCCAGACAATCGATCAGCGCCTTGCGCGGACGCACCTTGTCGCAAGTTCCGCCCGTTACCGGGTTGGATTCACCCAAGCCTTCGATCTTGATCTTTTCTTCCTGCTTGCCTTTGTCCACCAGGTAATCCGCTACGGTTTTGGCACGCTCCTGAGAAAGCTTCAGGTTGTATTGTTCCGTACCAATCCGGTCGGCATACCCAGTCACGCGGGCAAACCCGTTCTGGGGATCGGCCGCCTTGATTTCGTCATAAAACGAATCGAGTGTTTTTTTCCCTTCCGGCTTCAGCACGGATTTATCGAAATCGAACAGCACATCCGCCTTGAGCGTGTAAACCACGGGCTGGGGTGGTGGCGGTGGCGGCTCGGTTTTCGCCGGTTCCGGCATGGGCGCGGGAGCAGGCACCACAGCAGCAGGAACCGGTTTGACATAACCATCACATCCTTCCACCGTGGCCGCCTCCTTGGTCCAGGTTCCCGTATGCCAACACTCACCAAAGCTGTTTTTCCATACAGGCGTGGCCGTTGCCCCCTGCACATAAGCTTCGATTCCGGCATTGGATGCCGTGCTCACCCCACTCAGAACACCTGACACAATCAAGCAAACAAGCAATTTTCTGGACATATTGACCTCCCATGTAAAACAAATGGAACACTGTCATGCAAACCCATAACTATTTGCAATTTGCATGCATCACTTAGTTAACGCTAGGTCTTCTTCCATAAGCACCAAATTTGTTTGGCCTGAATTTGCCGATGAGTGGCAGAAACAGATCCGACACAAAAGAAGTTTTCCTCCGAACCAGCACAAATCAACCATCTGATTTCACGATATTTTTGCCAAAGCATTACTCCCGATTCCGGAATTCATCCAGCCGCGCCGACAACAGATACGGTTTGAATCCGGCATACCCTTTCCCTATTAGCATCACCCCAGGGGGGGGCAAGAAACATCCATCCGGACATGCAAGCTGTTCCTGCCAACTGGCCTATTGACGATCCCGCCGCTATATTGAAACAAGGTTTCAATAACAAGGAGAGAATCATGGGACTATTTGATCGACTGACCGATACCCTCTTGGCCGGCAAACAGGATCAATACAGTGAATTGGTGGCGCCATTGGTCACCATTATTGAGAAGCAGGAAGGCCTTGCCGGCTTGGTTGATATGTATTTGAAGCACGAACGCGATGCCGATCTCCCGGCATGGAAAAGCAGCAGCGCCAGCCCCGTCGAAGAAGTTGAAAATACCTTTGGCAAGGCATTTCTGGATGAATATGCCAGCCAGTTGGGCATTGCCCCCGAGCAGGCAGCCAGCCGTTTGGCAAGCAATGTACCGCGTTACATCGATGAATTGATCGACAAAGGCGAATGGCCCAAGCCCAGCGACTATGTGGATACCGCCATGGAGATCCTGAAAACCAAGACCATCATGTAATTCCCGCCTCCTGGCGCTTCGGGGAAAGGATCATCCCGGCCAGGCTTGTTCATTGCGACCGAATCAGTTCCAATCGCGGGATGAGCCAGACATCCTTTTCCTGCCGCGCCGGTTGCGCCGCGTGCTGCATTGCCCCTTCCATCACCCGCCCCATCCCCGGCATGCCCAAGGGCAAGCCGGCCGGGGTTGCGTGCATTCAACTGGACGAGTCCTTGCGCTGCAAACTTTTCGGCCAGCCGGAACGACCCGATTTTTGTGGTGGATTGCAACCCGCACAGGATATGTGCGGCAATGGCCGGGAAGATGCCCTGACCTGGCTCACTCTGCTGGAAGAAGCGACACGGCCCGCCAACGGTACCTAGTTCGAACCCCAGACGGTGTTCAGCAGTTGGCCGGTTTCCTGCGCCGGCGCAGGACGTGCGAAGTAATAGCCTTGCAAGTCATCACACTGCAGCGCCCTTAGAATACGGGCCTGCTCCAGGGTTTCCACCCCTTCGGCAATCGTCGACAGCCCCATGGCGCGCGACAAGCCGATAATGGCCCGCACAATCGTTGCGTCATTGGCATCGTTCACGATATTGCGAACAAAGGATTGATCGATCTTGATCCGGTCGATAGGAAACTGCTTCAGATAATTCAGGCTGGAATAGCCGGTGCCAAAATCGTCGATCGACAGGCGCACGCCCAGCGCATTGAGATCATGCATCAGTGACAGCGTCGAATCCAGGTTATGCATGACCGCGCTTTCGGTAAACTCCAGCTCCAGCCGATGCGGTTCCAGGCCCGCTTCCGTGATCGCGGCCAGGATGGTTGAGCGCAGTTCGGCATCGCGCAGCTGCTTGGGCGACAAATTGACCGCCATGATCAATCCGGCGCACCCGATTCCCTGCCAGCTGCGCAATTGCCGGCAGGCCTCGCGCATCACCCAGGCGCCGATCGGCACGATCAAGCCCGTCTCTTCCGCCACGGAAATAAACTCGCCCGGCGGCACCAGGCCCCGAACCGGATGATTAAGCCTGATCAAGGCCTCCACGCCCACCACATGGCCGCTTTTCGCGCAGACCTGGGGCTGGTAATGCAGCACAAACCAGTCGTTGTCGAGCGCCTGATGCAAATCGCTCGACAGCCCCAAAATACGCTGGGCCCGGCTGTTGAGATCGTTGGTATAGAACCGGTAACTGTTGCTGCCTTCTTCCCGTGCCCGGATCAGGGCGGAATCGGAATGCTTGAGCAGACTCTCGAAACTGTCGCCATCCTCGGGATACAGCGCGATGCCCAAACTGGCGGTCAGGTTGATTTCCGCCCCATCGACTTCCAGCACTTCCGCGGCGACACCCAACAATTTGTCGGCCATCGCAATGGCCTCCACCTCGCCCTGGATCTCGGGCAAAAGGATCACAAACACGTCACCGGAGAGCCGGGAAACAGTCCCCGCGCCCGCCAGTGCCGTAACAAACCGTTCGGCCATCTCGCGCAACACCTTGTCACCGGTACCGTGCCCCAGGGATTCGTTGACATAGCGGAAGCGGTCCAGGTTTGCACACAGCAGCGCCACGCCATGGTCATGCTGGCGCGCATGCACAATCGCCTCACCCACCCGGTCGTCGAGCAACAGGCGATTGGGCAAACCGGTCAACGGATCGAAGCGCTTCAGCCATTGCAATTCCTCCAGCGCGCGGCGTTCCGACTGATCCGCATAAACGGCGAAATAATTGGCCGGCTTGCCGGTCTGGTCCAATACCGCGCGCAGGGTAAGCCACTCGGGGCTGCATTCCCCGTCTTTATGCCGGTTCCAGACCTCGCCCTGCCAGCTGCCCACGTTGTTGAGCGAGGACCACATCTTCAAATAAAAATCTCGGTCTTGCCTGCCCGAATTCAGCAGCCTCGGGTTTTGTCCCTGCACGTCTTCCAGTGCATACCCCGTGGCTTCGGTAAAGGCGCGATTGACCATGATGATGCGATTCTGTGCATCGGCAATCAGCATGCCATCGCGGCTTTCTTCAAACACACGGGCATGCAGGCGGATTTGCGCTTCCGCCCGCGCACGCTCATCGGCCTCATGCATTTTCTTCAACGCAAAGGAGATGTCGCCCGCCACCTCCAGCAGCAGGGAAATCACTTCATCATCAAAATAGCCGGCTTCTTTGGCACTCACCGAGAAGGTGCCGCGAAATCCCCCCCCCTCAATCGGCATGGTCATCATGGCACACACGCCGATGTCCTCCAGCGCCAAAGCCGGCTGTGGCCAATCCCACTCGGAAGTATCGTTGATGATCAGGTGGCGACCTTCCCGCAATGCCACGCTACTGGGCAGGGCATTGATGGCCTCATCAGTCAGATTCTGTAAGTTTTTTCGCAGCACGGAATCGCCCGGGAGTCCGGCACTGGCAACCAATACCGGCCGGCGTGTGGAGCCACTGCCCGGCGCGGAAATCCAGACCAGGCAAAAGCCAGCCAGTTTCAGCGCCACACTGCATACCGTATCGAACAATTGCTGGCGGCCATGGCAAGTCACGATGGCTTTGTTTGTGCCACTGAGTACGGCATAGATGGCATTCTTGCGCGCCAGGGCCAGCTCGGCACGCTTGCGATCCCCGATATCGCGCACTGTCGCCAGGATGACTTCCATGCCCCCCAGAACGGCAAGGGACAAGGTCACGCTTACCCAAACCAACTGGCCATCCTTGCGCCTGGCATGCCAGTCAAAGCTTTGCACCTCCTCGCGGGCCTTGCTCCAATAGCCTTTGACATTTTCCAGCGTATAAGGCGGGTAATTGGCACAAACTTGCCCTATTCCGAGCTGGCAGATTTCCGTCTTGTCATACCCGAACAAACCAAGCGCACGCTGGTTGACATCAAGAATTTCACCGTCACTGGCACGCTGCACAAAAATAGCTTCATCAACTGAATTGAAAATGCAGCGAAAGCGTTCTTCTTCCTTCTGCAAAGCCACCCGCTGCTGCTCCATCCGTCCCAGATAATGGCGCAACTGGGCGAACAGCAATGATCCGGTCACTAAGACAAAGAACCAGCCTTTCAGCGTACTGATCAGTGTTATCTTTGCCGGATCGGAAAACAGGAAGGAAACCAGATTGTCAGACAGCAAAATCCACCCGGCAGCCAGCAAGCAATAAGTCAGGACTATCTTGAATGCAATACGGTGGTGATGAGGCTTCATGTGCGCCTTGATGAACTTGGTGACAGCAAAATTTTATCTCCGGGAACAGCAGCACAACATGCGGCGCCAACTTTGCGCACCGGACAGCCAATACCAGTCAGAACGAGCATCAAATTCGCGTGGCCATCGCCCGATTCTATAGCCGGGCAACAAGTTTTTCATCAGTATCCATTCATTGGTGGACGAAAAAAATTGACGCAGCGATGTCTATGGCAAAAAAAAAGAAATGTAATCCGATATGCCAGCATATTCTTGTCGAGGATGCAGAAATCGTCCAGCAAGCGAGTCTGGCTGTGAATGTAATTGATGAAGGCAAAAGAAGGTACTGAAAACCAAAAAAAACGGGCCGGCAATCGTTTGCCGGCCCGTTTTTATATACATCATCGTTACTCGATATCAATAGCCTAGGCGCTGACAGATCGTCGAAACCGCACCCGCTGCATTCAGCGTATAAAAATGCAGTCCCGGGGCACCGCCAGCAAGCAGGCGATCGGATAGATCGGTCATGACATCCAGACCGAACGCCCGGATCGACGCCGCATCATCGCCGAACGACTGCAGGCGCAAGCGCAACCAGCGCGGAATTTCAGTCCCGCACATATCCGAGAAGCGGGCCAGCTGGCTGAAGTTCTGGATCGGCATGATGCCCGGAAAGACCGGGATCGTCACACCACGCGCAGTCACATCATCGACAAAGCGGAAGTAGGCATCCGCATTGAAGAAATACTGCGTGATCGCGGTATCAGCACCGGCTTTTACCTTGTTCACGAAATTGCGCATGTCAGCTTCCGCAGAAGGCGCCTGCGGGTGGAATTCCGGGTACGCAGCCACGCCGATATGGAACCAGTCGCCATATTCCTCGCGCAGGAAGCTGACCAGTTCATTGGCGTAGCGAAACTCGCCCACATCCCCGGCACCGGACGGGATATCGCCGCGCAGAGCCACGATATGACGGATGCCATGTGATTTGTACTCATCGACAATCGTGCGGATCTTCTCGCGCGTCGAGCCGATGCAGGAGAGATGCGGCGCAGCATGCAGGCCTTCCTGCTGGATCTCCAGCACCGCCTTGAGCGTGCCCTCTTGCGTGGAGCCGCCCGCACCGAAGGTCACGGAAAAATACTCCGGCTTGAACTGCGCCAGTTGGCGACGCGTGGTACGCAACTTGGCAGCGCCCTCTTCGCTCTTCGGCGGGAAAAACTCGAAACTGATGGGTTTCATTCGCTCGCCTCCGATCAATAGCGGTAATGCGCCGGCTTGTACGGGCCTTCCTTGGGCACGCCGATATAAGCGGCTTGCGCATCGGAAAGTTCGGTCAATTCCGCGCCGATCTTCTTCAGGTGCAGGCGCGCGACCATTTCGTCGAGCTTCTTCGGCAAGACGTAGACACCTACCGGGTACTCGGCGGTCTTGGTGAACAGCTCGATCTGCGCCAGCACCTGGTTGGTGAACGAGTTCGACATCACGAACGACGGGTGACCGGTGGCGCAACCGAGGTTCACCAGACGGCCTTCGGCCAGCACGATGATGCGACGGCCCGAAGGCAAGATCACATGATCGACCTGCGGCTTGATGTTTTCCCACTCGTACTGGCGAAGGCTGGCGATTTCAATTTCGCTATCGAAGTGGCCGATATTGCAGACGATGGCGTTGTTGCGCATCTTCACCAGATGGTCATGCGTGATCACGCCGACGTTGCCGGTGGTGGTCACAAAGATATCCGCCTTGTCGCAGACCTCGTTCATCGTCACCACGCGATAGCCTTCCATCGCGGCTTGCAGTGCGCAGATCGGGTCGATTTCGGTCACCCAGACGGTCGCACCCAAGCCGCGCAAGCTTTGCGCACAACCCTTGCCCACATCGCCGTAACCCAGCACCACGGCAACCTTGCCGGCGATCATCACGTCGGTGGCGCGCTTGATACCGTCGACCAGCGATTCGCGGCAGCCATAAAGATTATCGAACTTGGACTTGGTCACCGAATCGTTAACGTTGATCGCCGGGAAGGCCAGCTTGCCCTGCTCAAACATCTGGTACAGGCGGTGCACGCCGGTGGTAGTTTCTTCGGTCACGCCCTTGATCGCGGCCAGGCGCACCGAATACCAGGTCGGGTCCTTGGCGATTTGCGCCTTGATCGCAGCAAACAACACGGTTTCTTCTTCGCAGGTCGGCTTGGACACCACAGAGATATCCTGCTCGGCGCGTGCGCCCAAATGCAGCAGCAAGGTTGCATCGCCGCCGTCATCCAGGATCATGTTGGCGTGCTGGCCTTTCGGCCATTCAAACGCGCGGTGCGTGTAATCCCAGTATTCTTCCAGCGATTCGCCCTTGTAGGCGAAGACCGGGATGCCATCTGCGGCAATCGCGGCGGCGGCATGGTCCTGGGTCGAGAAAATATTGCACGAGACCCAGCGCACTTGCGCGCCCAGCGCCTGCAGGGTTTCGATCAGCACGGCGGTCTGGATCGTCATGTGCAAAGAACCCATGATGCGCGCGCCCGCAAGCGGCTGCGTCTTGGCGAATTCTTCGCGCACAGCCATCAGGCCCGGCATTTCGGTTTCGGCAATGCGGATTTCCTTGCGGCCCCAATCGGCCAGGGAAAGATCGGCAACGTGAAAATCGGAAAACTTGGAATCGACCACAGCGTTCATTATTTGAACTCCTTGAACGTATGGCCGGGAGGGGATCGGTCTACTCACCTGATCCACCGTGCCCGGCACGGGGTTTTGACTAGTCAGGTGAGCGCCGTTGTTACCACCGAGCCTCAGGCAAGTGATTGCCCTGCAGCGCTCCTCGGTCTGGCCGGCATTTTACGCCGGAACCGGTAATAAGCGCTAGCTTCGGCGGGGCGAACGGCGCGTGTCCTTGGCAATTAAAAAAGGGAGCAAAGCTCCCTTTTTTGCACCGCGTTCCGAATCAGAGTCCGGCATCGGCCTTCAGCTGCTCGACCTTGTCGGTCCGCTCCCAGCTGAAATCCGGCTCTTCGCGGCCGAAATGGCCATACGCGGCAGTGCGCGTGTAGATCGGGCGCAGCAGATCGAGCTCCTGGATGATGCCCTTCGGGCGCAGATCGAAGTTGCGCTGGATCAGTGCCACGATTTCGTCATTGCTGAACTTGCTGGTGCCCCAAGTATCGACCATGATCGACACCGGCTTGGCCACGCCAATGGCATAGGCCACCTGCACTTCGCACTGTTTGGCAATGCCGGCAGCCACGATGTTCTTGGCCACATAGCGGCCGGCATAAGCGGCGGAGCGGTCGACCTTGGACGGATCCTTGCCGGAGAATGCGCCACCGCCATGCGGCGCTGCACCGCCATAGGTATCGACAATGATCTTGCGTCCGGTCAGTCCGCAGTCGCCCATCGGGCCGCCAATCACGAAACGGCCGGTCGGGTTGACCAGATATTTCGGATTCTTCATCCATTCTTTCGGCATCACCGGCTTGATGATTTCTTCGATCACCAGCTCTGAAAGCTGCGCATGCGAAATATCCGGGTGATGCTGGGTCGACAACACGATGGTATCGACTTCCAGAATCTTGCCGGTTTGAGCATCGTAGCGCAGCGTAACCTGCGATTTGGCATCGGGACGCAGCCACGGCAGGCGGCCATCCTTTCGCAGTTCGGACTGGCGCTGCACCAGCCGGTGCGCATAGTAGATCGGCGCCGGCATCAGTTGCGGCGTTTCGTCACAGGCATAGCCGAACATCAGCCCCTGGTCGCCCGCGCCCTGATCCAGGTCGAGGCCTTGGCCTTCGTTCACGCCCTGCGCAATATCCGGCGATTGCTTGTCATAGGCCACCAGCACGGCGCAGGTTTTGTAATCGAACCCGATATCGGAGCTGTCGTAGCCGATGCGCCTGACGGTGTCGCGCGCGATCTGGATGTAATCGACATTGGCGTTCGTGGTGATTTCGCCTGCCAGCACCACCAGACCGGTATTGACCAGCGTTTCCGCCGCCACGCGGGCGTGTTTGTCCTGGGCGAGGATGGCGTCCAGAATCGCATCGGAGATCTGGTCCGCCACCTTGTCCGGATGACCTTCCGAAACCGATTCGGAGGTAAAGAGAAAATCCTTCATGGGCAACTTTTCCTTGTTCAATAGCTTGCGCAGCCAGACACCGGCCGGGCAATGTAAAACGCATGCGCTGCCAACAACATTGCCGGCAATGATTCAGACAGGGTATTTGTCAGGAAATTCATGGCACGCATCACGCCTAATTTTCTTTTATCGCAAAAAAACCAAGACGTGAGCGCCGTTGTTTGAGAAAGCCAAGCCTGGCGGGGATTCCCGTCGCAGCGCTCCTTGGCCAAATGTGATTATAGCGCGCTTTTGCGACAGAACACAGACCACACAGCCCCCGGCAAAGATCGTTACAATAGCCGGTTTCTTTGAAGAATTTTGCCATGCCGTTTTGCCAAGTCTCTATCTGCTGCCCGTGGCATTGGCGCCACGATTACCCGGACATGGACACGGCCATGCCAGGAGCCAAGACATGAACGCCCGTTTCCTCTCGGCGCTGTTCTGGCTGCTCCATTGGCTGCCGTTCCCGTTGTTGCGGCTCAAGGGCGCACTGCTGGGAGAAATCCTGTTCCGCCTGATGAAACGCCGCCGCACCATCGGTCTGCGCAACCTGCAGATCTGCTTCCCGCAATGGACCGATGCCGAATGCCGGCGCGTGCTGCGCCGCCATTTTCGCGAAATGGCGTCCGGCCTGCTGGGCTACAGTATCCTGATTTACGGTTCCCTCCGGCGCATTGAGCGTCTGGTCAGGCGCGAAGGCCTTGAGCATTACGTTGGTGTCGCCAGCCATCATCCGGTCATCGTATTGGCCCCGCACTTTCTCGCCATCGACTTCGGCGGCATCCGCCACACCGTCGATTACGGCGGTGCCAGCATGTACTCGGCCCAGCATATCGGTGCATTCGATCAACTGCTGTTACGTGCCCGCACCCGCTTCAAAAATCCGCTGCTGATCAAACGTAGCGACGGCATTCGTCCCTGCGTGCGTGCCCTCAAGGAAGGGCGCTGCTTCTATTACCTGCCGGACCAGGATCTTGGCCCGCGCGAATCCATTTTTGTGCCTTTTTTCAACATTCCGACCGCCACCATCCCCGCACTGTCACGGATAGCGCAGATGGCCAAAGCCAAGGTGGTTCCGATGGTCACCGAAATGACGGCCACCGGTTTCGTCCTGCGCTACTACCCGGCCTGGGAAAACTTTCCTTCGGACGACATCCATGCCGACACCGCACGCATGAACGCCTTCATCGAAGACCGCGTGCGCGAACTGCCTTCGCAGTATTACTGGCTGCATCGCCGTTTCAAGACCCGCCCGGAGGGGGAAGCCTCGCTTTATTAAGTTGCACCGCAACAAAAACTTTCTTTCCTTTGCTATCCTGCTAGCTTGAAGACTGAATCCAATCTTGCAGGAGTTTTGAAATGGCCCGTTCTGCCCTCGTCATCAGTGGCGGCGCACCCAATGCCACGCTGATCGCCGGTGCGCTGGTTGCCTTCCATGAGCTTGGTATCCGCTTCGATGTTGTTTCCACCGCCGGCGCCGGCGCGTTGCTGGGCCTAATGGCGCTAGCCCCCAAAAACGGCGACCCGGTCTCTACGTTGCGCGGTTTGTCCGAGATGGGCATCGCCGACCCGCTCTACGAACAATTTCCGGTCAACTTCAAGGTTTTCCACAAACCCGGAGATATGGCTGATACCTATCGCCGCCTGCTCGGCATGAATTCACTGGTCGATCAACTCAAGCAATGGCCGGCCCGGGATCCCGTTTCGCAATGGATGAAAGACAGCACCGAGCTCGCCCTGGCCTGCGCCTGCCCAAGCGATCTCAACCCGTCGTCCACCGGCTTGTGCGCGCACGTACCGTTTGCCGAGGAAATCATCGACTTTGCCGCCGTTCCTGCGATCGAGCCAATCTTTTACGTGAATGCCTACAATCTTTCCACGCGCACCATGGCCAACTGGACCAATGGCGAGATCGACCCGCTTCATTTGCAAGCCGCACTGTCCTTCCCTTTCCTCTATCCGCCCACACAGATCGGGGACGAATTCTTCATGGAAGGCGCGGTCATCGATTGCCTCAACTTCAAGGATTTGCTGAAAAACCATCCGGATCTGGAGGAAATCGTGGTGTTCGACATCCTTGGCGCAGAGCGCTTGTTGCGCCCGCCGCGCGATCTGTACGATGCCTGGGTGATGTCGCTCATTACCCCGCTGGTGGAAATTGCCCGCGATGACATAAAAATTTTCGAGGATCGTTACAAGGGAAACATCTGCCTGCACAAGGTTCCCTTGCTGGAAGGCATCCCGGAGGAGGATCTGCCGACCGTCTTCGACTGGTCACGCTCCAACCTGGACGCGCTTTACAAAATCGGACACGCCAAGGCCAAAACGTGGGCACAGCAGAATCTGGCCCATCTCAAAGGCTGAGGCACAAAGCTGAAAAAAAGGCAGTGGCGTTTTGCCACTGCCTTTTACTATTTCACTTTCGATGGTGGCCGGTCAGCGATTCAATTCCAGCAACAGATCGCGCATCTGGTCGCTCTCTTCCGCGGCCAGCATGCGTTCGACCAAGGGGCGAATCGTGGAAAGATCGGCGGTCAGCAGCTGCTGCTTCACCTTGAGCAACTGAATAGGCAACATCGAATAGCGGCGCAGGCCCAAGCCCAGCAACAGGCGCGAGAGCTGCGGATCGCCGGCCATTTCACCGCACATGGCCACGGGCTTGCCCATGCGGTCCGCCGTCGTGATCACATGCGCAATCAAGGCCAGCACCGCCGGATGCAGCGGATCGTACAGATGCGAAACGGCGTCGTCGGTGCGATCGACCGCCATGGTGTATTGAATCAGATCGTTGGTGCCGATCGAGATATAGTCGAGATGCGCCAGAAACTTGGCCACGGCCACGGCCGCGGCCGGGGTTTCGATCATTCCGCCCAGTTCCACATCGTCACTGAAGGGAATACCCTCTTCGCGCAGCTGCGCCTTCACTTCTTCGATGTGGCGCCGGGTGGCACGCACTTCAGAAATTTGCGAGAGCATGGGCAACAGCAATTTCACCTGGCCATAGGCTGAAGCTCGCATGATGGCACGCAACTGGGTGCGAAATACCTGCGGTTCGGCCAAGCACAGCCGGATACCGGTCAGGCCCAGCGCCGGATTGGGAGACAGGCTTTCCTGTTGCCACTTGGCAACCTTGTCCTTGCCCAAGTCGAGCGTACGGATCACCACCGGGCGCCCTTCCATCATCTGCACCACGCGGCGATACGCTTCGAACTGCTCATCCTCGGTCGGCAGATCGTCTTCGCTCAAGAACAGGAATTCGGAACGGAACAAGCCGATGCCGGTCGCGCCGTATTCCAGCGCATCCTCGGTGTCGTCCGGCAACTCGATATTGCCGAACAGTTCGACTTCGACACCATCGCGGGTAACCGGGCGGCTCAGGCGGATATCCAGCAACGCCCGCTGCTTGCCCAGCCAATCTTCGCGCCGTGCACGATATTCTTCCAGAACCCGCTCATCCGGATCGATGACCACTACGCCGCTCACGCCATCGACGACGATGAGTTCGCCCTCGCGGATCAGTTCACGCGCATGGCGCAGGGCCAGTACCGAAGGAAGGTCGAGACTGCGGGCCAGAATGGCCGTATGCGAGGTCGGGCCGCCGACATCGGTAATAAAGGCGAGATAACGCGAATCCTTGAACAGCACCATATCGGCCGGCGACAGATCATGCGCCACCAGGATGCAGTCAGCACCGCATTCATGAATATGGGTGCCGGCATCATGCCCGGCCAAGGTTTTTTGCACGCGTTCGACGACCTGCAGCACATCGGAGCGCCGTTCACGCAGATATTCGTCTTCGATTTCATCAAACTGCGCCAGCAACACTTCCAGCTGCTGTTGCAACGCCCATTCGGCATTGCAGTATTCGTTTTCAATCAGGCCAATCGGTTCTTGCGACAGCGTATGGTCGTTGAGCAGCATGATATGCAAGCTGAGGAAGGCGCCCAATTCAGCCGGTGCATTTTCCGGAATTCCCGACCACAGGGTTTCGAGTTCCTTGCGCGTATGCCGTATCGCGTTCTCGAAACGCTCGATCTCGGCCGGCACCTCTTCGGGCGCAAGCCGGTAATGGGCAACTTCGATATTGGTGCGCGTCACCAACCGGGCATACCCGATCGCGATGCCGCCGCCGATACCGATTCCTTGCAACGTGATACTCATTCCATCTCCTTGCGTCTGGTGCAACCTTTCAATGCACCAGCCGGCCTTCCTCTGTCGGTGAGCCGCACCCGGCCATGCAAACCACTACTTAGCCGTGCCTGCCCATTTCACCCAGGAGAAGTCCACGAAGCATTACCGCAGATAGGCAACGCCTCAGTTGAACAGCGAATTGATCACTCGCCTTCGCCAAATTTGTCTGCAACCAGTGCCACCAGTGCGGACAGCGCATCGACATCGTCCGGTCCGTCGAACGTTTCAATATTGATCTTGCTGCCCTTGCCTGCTGCCAGCATCATCACCCCCATGATTGACTTGGCATTGACCCGGCGTTGCCCGCGCGAAACCCATACCTCGCAGGAATACTGCGTGGCGAGCTGGGTGAATTTGCTTGAGGCCCGGGCATGCAGGCCCAGCTTGTTGACGATTTCAACTTCCTGTACTGGCATTACACATTATTCCTGTTCTATTGGTCTGCTTCACGCGGTGCCATATACAGCACCCCTTCAAGTCCGCCGGTAATGGCTTTGCTGACCACCACTTCGAGCGGCTGGTGGCAATAGGTCAGCGCCCGCACCAGCATGGGCAGATTGACTCCGGCCACCGCCTCGATCCGGCCAGGCTTGATCAGCCGGTTGGCCACATTGGAAGGTGTGCCGCCAAAAATATCGGTCAGCAGCAGTACTCCGGAGCCATCGTCAAGGCTTTCGCAAACCCGGCGCGCTCTTTCCAGCACCTCGTCCGGATCGTCGGCCTTGCTGACCGCCAGATGCGCCAGATTGGGTACTTCGCGCTGCATGATGTGCCGGGCGCATGCCAAAAGGGCATCGCCGAGCATGACGTGGGTAACGATAACAATACCGACCATGGAAGTTCCGTTTCGCTACAAAAGCCTGAATGCCGACAATGATATAGCCGAAAGAGGCTTCTGCCGAGCCCGGCAAACAAACAGTTACCTGATTGTGACTATTTTGTCTGGTTTTTCCAGCCAAACCACTCGGGAAAGCATTGTTTGCGTGATGAGAACCGTCCCGGCCGCATCAACAATCAATATATCTTGCACGCCAAAACGCTGAGCGTAGCGCAGTGCCGTTGCCGGCCCGCCGACAAAAATCGGCTTGGTCGAGGCATCGGATATCGTGCCAGCCTGCCCTCCTGCTGGCGCAATCACCGTCGCGGCCTGAACCTGCTCGCCCGGCCGGCCGCTGCGCGGATCGATCAGATGCGCGTAACGTTTGCCATCCTTTTCAAAAAAACGCTGGTAATCGCCCGAGGTGCCGATGGCTTCGCCGTCATGCAGCTCGATCGAGGCCATGGCCATCGGTTTGCGCGGATGCTGCAGGCCGACTTTCCAGGGTTCGCCATCCTTGCTGCCCAGCGCCAATACATTGCCGCCGATATTGATCAGCGCATTGTTCACCCCGCGCGCATGCAGCATGCCGGCGACGCGATCCAGCGCCCAGCCCTTGGCAAAGCCGCCGAGATCCACCGCCACCGCCCGGTTGCGGCTGAGCACGCGACCGGATTCAAAACGCAAATCCTCCAGACTGGGATGCGCGGCAAGCGCTGCGGCAACGGCCTGCGGATCGGGCGTAACCGGCTCGAAGGTGTCGCGCTGGAAACCCCACAGCGCGATCAGCTGGCCTACCGCAGGGTTGAACAACTGATCGGATTTACGGGCAAAGTCCGCCGCTTGTCGCAGCAAGCCAGCCAACTCTTCGTCGACCGGGGCGGCTTCGCCCTTGGCCAGCGCGGCATTGATCCGGGTCACCTCGGACGGGCGCCAGGCATGCAGCTTGGCATGTAGCCGGTCAAGCTCGGCCAGCGCTTCCCCGGCCGCCTGCCGCGCCTTGGACTCTTCCACGCCCCAGATCGACAGCGTGACGCGCGTGCCGAACACATAACTTTCCTGCTGGTACAGCGCGGGCTTGCCGCACCCGGCCAACAGCAGCGCCAGCAGCAATGCGATGAAACGGCGCATCAACCCACCCGGCGCTCGATCGCGTCGATGAACAATCCCGCCACGTTGATGCCGGATTGCGCAGAAATTTCCTGGAAGCAGGTCGGGCTCGTCACATTTACCTCGGTCAGATAGTCGCCAATGATGTCGAGTCCAACCAGCAGCAATCCCCGTGCCAGCAATTCCGGGCCCAGCGCCTCGGCGATATGCCGGTCACGCGCGGTCAACTGCCGTGCCACGCCGGTGCCGCCTACCGCCAGATTGCCGCGCGTTTCACCGGCTTTCGGAATGCGCGCCAGACACCAGTCCACCGGCTTGCCGTCGATGACCAGCACCCGTTTGTCGCCGTCGACAATCTGCGGAATGAAGCGTTGCGCCATCACGGTGCACGCGCCATTGGCGCTCAGCGTTTCGATGATCGAGCCGATATTCGGATCGTCGCGGCGCAGGCGGAAGATCCCCATCCCGCCCATGCCGTCGAGCGGTTTGAGAATAATGTCGCCGTGCTCGGCCAGGAACGCACGGATATCGTCTTCCTGCTGGCTCACCAGCGTGGGCGCGGTAAATTGCGGGTAGCGCAATACTGACAATTTTTCGTTGAAATCGCGCAAAGCCTGTCCGGAATTGAACACGCGGGCGCCGTGCGCCTCGGCCAAACTCAGGAGTTGCGTGGCGTACAGGTACTGCTGGTCGAACGGAGGATCCTTGCGCATGACGACGGCAGCAAAGTCGGCCAGCACCACGCTGGCGTAGTCGCCTTCCTCATACCATTCGTGACCGAACTGCTTTTCGGTGAACGCAAGTGGCGCGGCCTGCATTTCCACCCGGCCATCCCTCACCCGCAAGGTTTGGGCCTGCCCGGTCCAGATTTCGTGCCCGCGCACGGCGGCCTCATCCATCATTGCGTAGCTGGAATCCTTGTAGATTTTCAGCCCGTCCAGCGGATCAATGATGAACAGCAGCTTCATACCAGTGCCTCGACCGGGACCTGCACCAGGTCTTCGCTCTCTTCCACTTCCAGCGCCGCCGCCAGCAAGGCCAGTCGCGCCACCACGCCGTAGGAATAGAAACGGTTGGCCTGGCAATCCGGGCGACCATCGCACTCCGGTGTATTGGACGGCGTGGCAAACGCCAGCGGCACGAAATGCATGCCCGGCGCGTTGAGATTTTCATCGGGACCGCGCCCGGTATGCACGCGGTAGAAGCCACCGACCACGAAACGGTCGATCATGTAGATCACCGGTTCGGCCACGGCGGCGTTGATCTGCTCGAAGGTCGGCACGCCTTCCTGCACGATCACCTGCGAAACCTCCAGCCCTTCCTTGACCACCGACATTTTGTTGCGCTGCTTGCGATTCAGGCCGATCACGTCGTCGGCCGATTTCACCGTCATCACGCCCATGCCATAGGTGCCGGCATCGGCCTTCACGATCACGAACGGCTCTTCATTGATGCCGTGCTCACCATACTTGACGCGAATCTTGGCCAGCATGTCGGACACGGTATCGGCGAGTTGCTGCTCGCCTTCGCGCGCATGGAAATCCAGCCCGGAAACGCCGGCAAAATACGGGTTGATCACCCACGGATCGACGCCGATCAGCCGGCCGAAGTCCTCGGCAACCCGGTCATAGGCAGCGAAATGGCGCGTCTTGCGTCGCACCGCCCAGCCGGCCTGCAGCGGCGGCAGCAGGGTTTGCTCGATACCCTGCAACAGCGGCGGGATGCCGGCGGAAAGATCGTTATTGAGTAGCACCACGCACGGATCGAAGTCCGCGAGCTTGATACGATTGCCCTCGCGGCGCAGCGGCTCCAGCGTCAGGCAACCTCCGTCGGGCAGATCGAAGCGGGTGGGCTGGGTGATTTCCGGGTTGAACGTGCCAAGCCGCACCACGATCCCCGCCTGGCGCAGGATGCGGGCAATCGCCGCCACGTTTTGCAGGTAGAACAGGTTGCGGGTATGGTTTTCCGGGATCAGCAGCAAGCGACGCGCATCGGGGCAGAAACCTTCCAGCGCCATCATCGCGGCCTGCACGCACAGCGGATGGAAATCGGGATTCAGGTTGTTGAAGCCGCCGGGAAACAAGTTCATGTCCACCGGCGCCAGCTTGAACCCGGCATTGCGCAAATCGACCGAGCCGTAAAATGGCGGGGTATGCTCCTGCCACTGGTTGCGGAACCAGTGCTCGATCTCGGGCAGTGAACAGAGAATCTTGCGCTCCAGATCATGCAGCGGACCGGACAGCGCAGTGGTGAGATGGGGAACGCTCATGACAATTCCAAGGCAAGTAGACAAGGTATCATCAGCATATGCGGCCATCGCGCCCTGAATCAAGGCTTCATCGGTCGCGCCTTACCCCGATCGCCCAGGCAAACACTCAATGGAACGTGACCTGGAAAACACCCGCTCTTGCACAGAAGATTGTCTGCCACCTCTTGAGAGCCACGGCCTGCGCCCCCATCATCCAGAAATCTTGCCAAAAACAGGCAACTCAAGGACACACCATGGCCCACATCCTCATGTACAGCACCGGCATTTGCCCCTATTGCATCCGGGCGGAACGCCTCCTGAACCAGAAAGGCATTACCGAAATCGAGAAGATCCGCGTCGATCTGGACCCGTCGCGCCGCGACGAAATGATCGAAAAAACCCAACGCCGCACCGTGCCGCAAATTTTCATCGACGGCCAGCATATCGGCGGCTTCGACGACCTGGCCGCGCTCGATCACGCCGGCAAGCTCGACCCGCTGCTCGGGCGCTAGCCCCTGATCGCCGAATCATGCGATGATTCGGCGTCTCGATATTCGACCCATTATCCAACCCGTTTTCGATAGGAATCGCGATGAGCGAACAACAAGCACAAGAAGCCCAACAGCCGGTTTTTTCCATCCAGAAACTGTATATCACCGATATTTCCCTGGAATCGCCCAATACCCCGATGGCATTCATGGAACAAGCCGCCCCGGAAATCAGCGTGAACTTCCAGAACCAGGCTCGCGGCTTTGAAGGCGGCTTCTACGAGATCTGCCTCAAGGTCACAGCCGAAGCCAAGATCGAAGATCGCACCCTGTTCCTGGTGGAAGTCACCCAGGCCGGTCTCTTCAATATCGAGCACGTACCGGCCGAGGAAATGGATGCCCTGATGGGTATCGGTTGCCCGAGCATCCTGTTCCCGTACCTGCGCGAAGCCGTTTCCGACCTGACCACCCGCGCCGGATTCGCCCCGCTGCTGCTGCAACCGGTCAATTTCGAAGCCATCTTCATGCAGCAACGCATGGAACAACAAGCTCAAGCCCAAGGCGATGCACAAACCACGCACTAAACTGAGCCTCGGACTCTGTATGGCATTGGCCTTGCTGGCCAATGCCGCGCAGGCGCTCGAATTCCGCTCGGCTGCCAGTCACGGCGTGGTGCTGTTCGACGCGCCGGACAACCAGGCGCGCAAGGTGTTCGTGCTCAGCCGCGGCACGCCGCTGGAAATCATGGCTGAACAGGGCAACTGGTCGCGCGTGCGCGATCAGGGCGGCTCGCTCGCCTGGATCCGCAAGCAGGATCTTTCCGGCCAGCGCACCGTGCAGGTCATCAAGCCGGCCAGCGTTTACCGCGAGGCCGATACCAAATCACCGGTGCTTTTCCGCACCAGCCCCGCGCTGATACTCAATCTGCTGGAAAACACCAAAACCGGCTGGATCAAGGTCAAGCACCGCGACGGCGATATCGGCTATATCCGCATCGAGGATGTTTGGGGCCTATGAAGCTTGCCATACTGGGCGCGGGCGCCTGGGGAACGGCGCTGGCAATCCGCTTTGCCGAGCGCCATGAAGTCACCCTCTGGTCCCTCGATGCGCACAGCATCGCCACGCTGCAGAACGAGCGAATCAATACCCGCTACCTGCCCGGCATTGCCCTGCCGGACAACCTGCGACTGAGCGCCGATCTAGGCCAAACCATCCAGCAGGCCGAACTGGTGCTGATCGCCACGCCGATGGCCGGCTTGCGCCCGACCTTGCGCAAACTGCGCGCATCGGGCTCGACCACGCCCGTGCTATGGGTCTGCAAGGGGCTGGAAGCCAATACCATGCTGCTGCCCCACCAGGTTGCCACCGAAGAAATGGACCCCGCCATCCCGCGCGGCACCCTGTGCGGCCCGAGCTTTGCCCAGGAAGTGGCGCAGGGCCTGCCCGCCGCCATTACCCTCGCCTCCAGCCAGGGTGACTTCGCCCGGGACATGGCCGCGGCACTGAACACCCCGATACTGCGCCTCTATGCCAGCGGCGACATCATCGGTGTGGAAATCGGTGGCGCGGTGAAGAACGTGATCGCGATTGCAGCCGGGGTGTGCGACGGGCTCAAGCTCGGCTTTAACGCCCGTGCGGCCCTGCTGACGCGCGGACTGGCCGAGATGGCGCGTTTCGGCACGGCACTGGGCGCAAAACCGGAAACGTTCATGGGGCTCTCCGGCGTCGGCGATCTGCTGCTGACCGCCACCGGCGATCTCTCGCGCAACCGCCGCGTTGGCCTCTTGATGGCGGAAGGCATGGATCTGACCGGCGCACTGCAAAGCCTGGGCCATGTCGCCGAAGGCGTGCCGACCGCACGGGAAGTGCTCGCGCAAGCCGACCGACTGGGCATCGACATGCCAATCACCCGCGCAGTCTGCCGCCTGCTGTTTGAAAACATCCCCCCGCGCGAAGTGGTGGCCGAATTGATGGGGCGCGCACCGAAGATGGAATCGGCGCAGTAAGATACCGAGTCACCGCCCCACCATCGAACGTTACAGCCTCAGTCCTGCGCCTTGTCCGTCACCGCTTCGCCCTGAACATACTCAAGGAACACCCGCTCCAGCGTCAGCGCGGGTTTGACTTCCAGAATCTGGTGCCCTGCCGCCTGCAGCCGCTGCAATAGAGGCCACAGCCCATTCTGCGGCACCTCGGCAAACCAGCATCCCGACACATCCTCACGCATCCCATCAACAGCAGTTGAACCTACGGTACGCACCGAAAACTGCTGCTCCCGCCCCAGTAGTTCATGCGGAGATTGCACCGTGCGCAACACGCCCTTGTGAATCAGGCCGAAGCGGTCGGCCAGACGTTCGACATCGTGCAACACATGCGAGGAGAAGAACAATGTACCGCCGCCCTTGCGATAATCCATCAGGATATCGACCACGTCCTTGCGACCGATCGGATCAAGACCAGAAAGCGGCTCATCCAGGATCAGCAACCGCGGCTGGATCGCCAGCGCGTGAGCCAATGCCGTACGCTGAATCATCCCTTTGGAAAAGCTGCGAACCAGCTTATTTGCCACATGGGCGATGCCAAAGCGCTCCAGCCACTGTTTGCAATGTGCATCCAGGTCAGAAGTCGCAACACCATGCATCTGGCAACCCATTTTCAGAGTCTCGAGCGGTGTCAGTGTGTCATAGAGCAAAGGGCTTTCCGGCACATAAGCCACCCCCTTTCGCGCGGCAGGTTGCTCGACCGGAACGCCGAACAGCTCGGCGCGTCCTGTGGACGGGCGCAACAACCCCATGATCAGTTTGATGGTGGTGCTTTTCCCCGCGCCATTAGGTCCGATAAAACCCACGACCTCGCCCTGCTTCACCTCGAGCGACAAATCATGGAGCGCCGTGATACGGCGTTTCTTCAGGAAGCCGGCCAAATACGTTTTACCCAGATTTTCCAAATGAATGGCTGATTTCATGAAACCCCTTATCTATGCGAACCGGGTAGCGGCTTGGCGCCGGCAAGTACCGGCGTTCCTTGCGCATCCAGCATGTAACCCAATCCGGTCGGATCTTGCGGAAGCTGTTGCAAGTCACCGCTGCGGACAAGATCGGCCAAGTCTGCTATCGGTTTGTTTTCACGTTCACGATAGCGGCGCGCGGCTTCTCTCAACATCAACAGCTGTTCCAGTCGCTGCGCACGCGATTCGATGTAATGCCTGAGTCCTGGATCCTTTGTCTTGGCGGCCATGGCGCGCAGGGTGGCCAATGCCAAGCCGGTATCCTTGCCTTTTTCATGCCAACGCGCGGCCATAGCCTGCAGAGCCGCACTATTGGCCCCGCTCGTCCGACGCGCAGCCTCCTCAATAGCTCGCGCAGCGCCTAAATAATCGCCTTCGAAATACTGTTTGTTGAATCCATAAAAGAATGGCGGATAGATATCCGTTGGCCGGCCAGCCATGGCTCGGAACAACACATCCTGCGCAGCGCCCAGTTGCCCCTGCCAAGCCAATGTGGCCGCTGCGATGTAATAGTTATCCTCATGCCCAGGATTGAAACGCGCAGCATCGGTCTGCAACTGCGCCTGAACCTCAACCGTGGCATCGTCAACGGAACGCGTATTGACCATCATCGCGCGAAATACATTGATGTTGGCGGCAAGGAAACGGTCTCCGCCCGACAATACCAGTTGAACGGGCACCGGCAACGCCACACGCAAGCGATCATCAAATTCTTTGGCTTGCCGCTGCGCCGACAGCATCTGGACTCCGGTCACATAGAGACCGGCACAACCCAGAAACAGCAGCCCCAACAGGGTTGACCTGTATCGGATCATCCCGGTACCGCCTGCGCACGGCTGCCGGCAAACTCCCGGCAATCGGCCGCCACCAGTGGCGCACCCAGCGTTTCATAATAATCGGCCAGCTCATTCAACACGGCTTGCCGTTCCTCTCCAATAAAGAAGAGTACCCGCTGATAAGCATGCAGTGCCGCCCGCGTATCCTGACGGGCGCGGTATAGGCGAGCCTGCAACAGCCAGCCTTGGGCATGGCGAGGGCAAATGACTGTCACTTCATTCAGGCAGTGCAAGGCATCGTCCTGCCGCTGTTCAACGAGCGCTCGCTCAGCCAGGCATAACCAAATCTCGGCGCAGTCCGGATATCGGGCCAATAGCTCGTGAGCACGTTCGACTAACCGGTCCGTATCCGCGATCTGGGTTAATGCTTCCAGTTCGGCAGAAACACCGCTACCAAGCTCGTTGCTCGATAACGGCAGTGAAAATCTTTTCGCTACAGCAGGCAGCAACTCATCGCAGATCAACTTCGCCCATGATTGATCAGCCGGTCTGCGCCACAACTGCATCGATGGGTACCAGGGGGTTTCGCTAGATTCCATTTCCCAGCGCCAATCCTGGCCCTGGTTCGAGATCAGGGTCCAGACCGGCCGGTTCAGCGCGCCGGCAAGATGCGCCACCGAGGTATCCACGCTGATCAGCAGATCGGCTTGAGATAGGATGGCAGCCGTGTCCTGGAAATCGTTGATCTCGGGTCCCAGATCGATCAGATTGGAAACCCAGGGCAAGGACCGCGCTTCGCGCGCGCCAGCACCCTTCTGAACCAGCAACCACTGGATACCCGGCAAGGCAAACAGAGGCAGGAAATCGGCCAAGGCGGCGGAGCGATGCACGTCCGACAAATGATTGGGGTTGCCCGCCCACACCAAAGCGATCTTGGGTCCGGTAATATCGGCCAATCTGGCCTGCCAGTGCGCCTCGCGTTCCAGATCCACTACCAGATAAGGGACCGACAACGGCAAAACCGTTCGTTCCAGCTTCAGGCACCAAGGAAGATCCAGCAGCCGGACCTGATAATCGCACCCTTGCGTCGCATCGGCACCGCGCGCTTCGTAGGCCGTTTCGCTTGCTGCCTTTCCCGCGAACAGCCGCAACATGTCCGGCTGGATATTGAGCCTGGCGGTCACGCCGCGCTCTTCGAGGAGCGGCAACAGCCGCACAAACTGGATCACATCACCGGCGCCTTGCTCGCAGTGCACCAGCAGCGTTTTGCCCGCGATATCCTCTCCCGTCCAGACCGGAATATGGCCGCCTAGCGCGTTGGCTTGTTCAATATGGATACGGGCATTGGGCCGGTCGGAATAGCCTTGCCAACCGGCATGCCAGTTACCACATGCCAATTGGCACATGCCGAAACTCAATGCATGCTCGGCGGCAACCCGCGGGAAATGCGGTGATAACTGATCGAGCAGCTCCACCACCGAATCAAACTCCCCGGAACTGGCCAAAGACAACACCTGCAAAGCGGTACGCCGGCTCAAACTCTCCAGATCATTCGGCTGCCAGTTGAATAGGGCAACCGCAGACTCCAAAGGCCGAATCCCGGCGCGGCATTCCAGGTAAGCACGCCAACCGACCAGTTCTTCCGGCATAAGCCCGTTCAGTGGCACCTGCTCCAGCAAAACCAATGCCTCGACGGCACGCTTGCAGGTATCCGATTGCAGCGCGTGCTCGAAGCGGGAAGGCAAATCATCGGGCACCAATTCAAACATTTTCTGGTACGCATCCAGCGCATCGTTCCATCGCTCTTGCTGCAAACGCACTTTCGCCGTATAGCGCCAGACCAGGGGCAGCCCGGCAGCTTCTCGCTGCAGCTTTGTCAGCAATTTTTCAGCCTCGCCGTGCTTGAAGCCTTCCAGCAGGACGCCGGCAAGATTGAGCCGTGGCGCCACCGGTTCCGGGTTGATCCGGACCGATTTGCGGAAAGCGGCTTCTGCTTCGTTCAACTCATCGCGCATCTGATGCGCACAGCCAAGCAGGAACCAGCCCAGCGCATCGTTGGCAGATTTGGCCAGTTGTTTGCGTAAAATCGGAAGCGCGCGATCAGGCCGGCCCGCAGCCAACCATTGCTGACAAACATTCCATTTGGACATGGGAAAGATTCCGGATCAACGTAATTGACGGCGATGGAACAAAACCAGCGCCAGCGCAGCGAACATGCCGGCATAAGCCAGCGCCACGAGGCTGGCCGGATACCGGCTAGCCGCCAGCGGCAAGTCATAGAGCATGCTTGCCCGCCAATCCAGCGCCCCCAGATCGGGAACAATCCAGCGCAGGATTTGTAGGATAGGAAGCATCTGGGCACGAAATGCAGCCTCGGCATCCGGGCTGAACATCAGGAAATCCAGTGCACTACCGAGACTGCGCGCTGCCAGGGCGAAGCACAGTGCTGCCGCCAGCGGCAAATAGGGCGTTGTACTCAAGGCAAAAAACCAGGCGGCAAAACAGAGAATCACCAAGCTCTCTAGCCAAGTACCGAATAGGGTCCACGCAAAAGCGACACCGAATACCGGCTGGCTGGACGCCGCATAACCCCATCCGGCGAAATGGCCGATCAGCCAGATCGGCAAGGACAGCAGCACGGTAGCGCAAGCGAGCAAAACCGCGATGCCCAGCATCTTGCCGGCCAGATAATCCATGCGGTCAACCGGATATGCCAGCACCCAATCCGTGGTACGGCGATCGCGGTCCTTTTGCAATAACTCTTGCACCCAGATCAGGGTCAGAAAAAGCAAGGAAAAATGCAGGCCCGACAGCGCTACATCGCAGGCAACCACCAAGGGTTGACGTGCAGAGAAAGCCCCAGCCAATGCGCCGACACCCAACAGCAGCAACGCCAGGAACACCAGCAACCAGGTCATCCGGCTACGCAGGCCCGTGAGCAAGGTCAAACGGGCAAACAGAAGAATGGAAGGCATAAGGAATTTATCTGAGCAGGCAACGGCACAGAGTCTTGCCGAGCCCTACGGTGGCTGTCAACCCGATTCAACAGCCGGAAGCGGAAGTCAGTGATGCCGCCGGCGCGGTCGTACCGGAAAAAGCGCCAGCCTCGCTGACAGTCCCGCCATCGGTGGTACTGCCATACTGGCGATTGCCTTTGCGCGAGGCAGCACACACTGCAACTTTTTGTGTGTTCTCCTCATAACTCAGATACACATTGCGCGAGCAACTCATGGTGAAATTGGCAGCAATATAGGCGCCCGAAGCGATACTGACCGTTTGCGAACCGCCGTCGCCGCCATTACACGGCGTTGCAGCCACAACACTCGAACACAAACAAACCAGCGCTTCAGCCAGCAGGATTCGCTCAATAGTTGAAAAAACCATGATGCTCTCCTTGCATGAAAAATGGCCCTACAAATTTGTAGGGCCAATCAAATTGAAGCCTTTTAACAGCCCGTGGCCGCAACCGCAGTCACAGCACCACCATCATATGTACCTGAGGCTTCCTTGACGGAACCACCTTCACTCGAACCGCCATACTTCTTGTTGCCTTTAGCGGAGCCAGCGCAAACTCCAATTTGTTGCGCATTTTCGAGATAATCCAAGTGCACGTTTGAAGAGCACTTCATCGTAAATGTATTAACAATGAAAGATCCGGCTGAAACCGCTTGAGTTCCACCTGTAGACGTACCACTACAAACTGCATCTGCAGCCTGAACTTGCGTGCTCAGGGCAACCAGCGCCGCACCAAACAAAAAACCAATTTTTGCCTTGCTCATAATTTTCTCCTAGATCCTGTTCGAGTCAGATCGACGCTTAGTTTTGCGAATTGGCAATAGCGGCGGTCAGGAAGTTGCGGGCATCGGACTGCGCAGCCTTGTTCTCGCCCTTCTTGGTGTACTCGGTGAACTGGGGAATCGCGATCGCAGCCAAAATACCGATGATGGCAACCACGATCATCAGTTCAATCAGGGTAAAGCCCTTCTGCAGTTTCTTCATGGTTAAACGCTCCTTATCCAATGTACGACCAACGCATCGCGCATCGGCCTTGGCACCGTTACAGCAAGCTTTGTGCCAGCGTGCCGGCTGGTCGACGCGCCCGCCCGAAAAGACAGCCCAGAAGCAGGAAGTACAAAAGAATATTCTGGTCGCGCATGCCATCATCGGTAAAGTTTTTGGCACACAACATCACCAGCATGGAAATGATCGCCATCCCACACCAACGCATTGCGGGGTGCCCTTTAAAAAACACCAGACATTTTTTGAATACCAACAACCAGGTACCGGCATATAACAACACACCAACAAGCCCCAGCTGCAAATATTGATTCAAAAATAAATTATGCCCATGCGAAACGAAGACCAATGGGAAATAATCCGGCTTATATTTTGCATAGGCAAATCTCGGCACTTCCCAGCCCAACCCAACACCGCCCCACCAATGGCTCAAGCTTTGATTGATCCAGAATCCCCAGATCCTGTAGCGCTCATTTTTAAAAAATGTCATATACCAGGCAGAAAAATCGCTACCAGCATCGGGAGCAAAACCATCTGCCGGCTTGAATATACCGGTGTAGATATAACCAACGACCAAAAAAACGCACCAAAAAAACAAACTTAGGTATGCCTTCTTTTTATCTGAAAAACCAGCACCAAACCGGCCACTTCCCACACACACCACTAGGCAGGCAAGAGACGCCAGCCAGACGATGCGCATGGAGGCCAGCATAGTAAAAGCAAGCAACAACAAGACCAGCCAGCTGATCTCCCCCCAAGGTTTGCGTTGCGTTTTCAGCCAGAGCACAGGCAGCATCATGCCCAGCAGGTAGCTGAACCAGTTACTAAAAAGTACACCATCAAACAACAGGCCAGGCCCGGAGACTTTCTCCATAGGGAAATAAATCATCGCAACAACAGAGCAAAAAATCGCCAGCAAGACAATGTAATATTGTGTTTTTAATGCCAACGTGCGGGAATAATTTATTGCGTAGCCAAAAATAAAAACCGCTTGGGCGATGATAATATCATGCACAATACCATGCGCAGAATAAGTTGGGTAAATTGACCACCCGAGCGCTGAAATATTCCATATTAAATATGGCACCCATAATAGAGTTATATCCCACGGCCATTTCTCCCAGCATAGCAAAGCACCCGACAAGACAAGACAAAAAATCAACGCTATCGTGTATTGCAACACATCAGCCAATATCCACGAGCCATCAACAATCAAATAGAAAAATGCATCGAACCATTTAAAAGAAAGCGTTGGCCACATGGCAGAAAAAACAACCGACACAAAAACAAACATGCACAGAATCTGCTTTTGATTAAATTTATTTTGCACAGATATCCTTTATATTTTTAATTGATGACGGCAAGGCAAACCGGCTTGCTCCTCCCCGCGCCACATCCGGCCCGATCGCGGAACAATATAGCCTCGGTTACAACTCAGCACAAAATGATCCAGCCCCTGTTTATCAGCATCGATCAGAAATTTTTGCTGGCCGACACATTCAAAAGGCATTTTCAAGTCGCGCGCAGACGGGTAGAATCCACGCTCCCGTGCCGTTGTAGCTCAGTCGGTAGAGCAACTGATTCGTAATCAGTAGGTCAGAGGTTCGATTCCCCTCAACGGCACCAGAAAAAACAAGGGGCTTGCAGCGATGCAAGCCCCTTTCTCTTTGCCGGTCCGAAGGAGCAGGTGACAATTTTCGTCACCTGTTGCCGTAAAAAATCACTTCCCGATACAGAACCGGCTAAAAATCACGCCCAACAGATCGTCCGGCGTGAATTCACCGGTGATTTCGCTCAGTGCGTTCTGGGCCAAGCGCAGCTCTTCGGCCAGGATTTCGATCTGGCGGTAGGCGGTTGCGGCGGTATCGAGGTGGCTGGCGGCGCGGCGGATGGCGTCGAGGTGGCGTTCGCGGGCGATGAACAAGCCGTCATCGGCGCCCTGCCAGCCCACGCGCTGCAATAGTTTCTGCCGCAATTCGGGCAGGCCTTGCCCGGTATGCGCGGAAACGTGCACTTCATCTTCCGCGACAAGGCCGGGCACATCGCCGGTCAGGTCGATCTTGTTGAAGACGCGCATGACCGGCAGATTGGCCGGCAACCGGCCCAGGATCGTGTGGTCGTGCGCGGTGATGCCTTCGCGCGAATCGAGCAGCAGCAGCGCCAGATCGGCCTTGGCGATCGCAGCCCAGGTGCGTTCGATGCCGATTTTCTCCACCACATCGTCGGTATCGCGCAGGCCGGCGGTATCGATGATGTGCACCGGCACGCCGTCAAGCAGGATCAGTTCGCGCACGGTATCGCGCGTGGTACCGGCGATGTCGGTCACGATGGCTACCTCTTCGCCGGCCAGCGCATTCATCAGGCTGGATTTGCCAACATTGGGCTGGCCGATCAGTACCACATGCATACCTTCGCGCAACAACCGTCCCTGACTGGCGGTCTGCAACACGCGCTGTAACTGCGTCTGCAGCCCGTTCAATTGCCCTTGCGCATCGGCAGCCTGCAGGAAATCGATATCTTCCTCGGGAAAGTCGAGTGTCGCCTCGACCAGCATGCGCAGGTTGATCAGACCATCGACCAGCGCATGAATCTCGCGCGAGAACGCGCCGTCGAGCGATTTGAGCGCGGAACGGGCAGCGGCTTCGGATTGGGCATCGATCAGGTCTGCCACGGCCTCGGCCTGGGCCAGATCGAGTTTGCCGTTCAGGAAGGCGCGTTTGGTAAATTCGCCGGGTTCGGCATGGCGCGCGCCGAGTTCGATGCAGCGCGCCAGCAGCATTTTCAGCACCACTGGCCCGCCGTGCCCCTGCAGCTCCAGCACGTCTTCGCCGGTAAACGAATTCGGACCGGGGAACCAGAGCGCGAGGCCTTCGTCCAGCACCGCGCCATCTCCGGCCTTGAAGCGGGCGAAGTGGGCATGGCGCGCTTGGAGTTCACGCCCGACCAAGCCGGCGACCAGCGAAGCAAGGCCGCGGCCCGAGATGCGGATCACGCCGACCCCGCCACGTCCGGGCGCGGTGGCAATGGCGGCGATGGTTTCTTGCGGATAAAGGTTGTTCATAAGGGCATTGTGCATGGAGTAGGCAGGAAACAAAACAGCCGCCCGGTCGGGGCGGCTGTTTGCGCGATTAAATCGATCAGGCCTTGGCGGCTTTTTCTCCGCTTTCGATCTGTCGGGTAATGATCCACTGCTGCAGGATCGACAGCGTGTTGTTCACCACCCAGTACAGCACGAGACCAGCCGGGAACATGAAGAACATCACGCTGAATGCCAGCGGCATGATTTTCATGATCTTGGCTTGCATCGGATCCGGCGGCGGCGGTGACAGCAGCGACTGCACGTACATCGAGATCGTCATCAGCACCGGCAGGATGTAGTACGGGTCCTTGGAGGACAGATCGACAATCCAGCCCAGCCACGGTGCCTGGCGGATTTCCACCGAAGCCAGCAAAGTCCAGTACAAGGCGATGAATACCGGGATCTGGATCAGCATCGGCAGACAGCCACCAAGGGGATTGACCTTTTCTTCCTTGTACATCGCCATCATGGCTTGCTGCATCTTCATCTTGTCATCGCCATAGCGCTTTTTGAGCGCTTCCATGCGAGGAGCCAGCACACGCATCTTGGCCATCGAGCGATAGCTTGCAGCAGACAGCGGGAAGAAGGCGGCCTTGATCAGCACGGTCAGCAGAATGATCGCCCAGCCCCAGTTGCCCACGATCGCATGCAGCTTTTCCAGCAGCCAGAACAGCGGCGTGGCAATGATGGTCACCCAGCCATAATCCTTGACCAGATCCAGACCCGGCGCGATCGGCTTGAGCACGCGGGTATCTTCCGGGCCCAGGAACAAGGGAACGCCGGTTTCCAGCTTACTGCCTGCAGCGATCTGCGGTAGATCGGCAATCACGCCGGCAGAGAACAGGCCATCAGGCTGTTTCTTCAGGTCGTAGCGGCAAACTTGCGCACCGCAGATGCCTTCGCTGCCGGTCGGGGAAACGATCCAGGCGGTGGCGAAATAATGCTGCAGCATAGCCACCCAGCCATCCTTGGCCTTCTCGACATACTTGCCCTTGTTTTCGGCCAGCTGGTCGAATTCCACCTTCTGGAACTTGCCTTCGTCGGTATACACCGCCGGGCCGGTAAAGGTGCTGGTTCCCATGCCCTGGCTTTCTTCCTTGTGGCCATCGCGCAGGAAGCGGTAGTAGGCACTGGCAGTCAGCGGCTTGGCGCTGCCGTTGTTGATTTCGTATTTGACATCAACCACATAGCTGCCGCGCTTGAACACGTAGGTCTTGGCGACTTTCACGCCTTCCGGACCCGCCGCTTCAAGACGGACAGCCAGCTCGTTCTGGCCATCTGCCAACTGGTAGGCAGTCTGTGCGGCCTTGAATTCGCTCTTGTGGGTCGGCAAGCCTTCGCCAAGCAACCCCGTTTGCGCGACAAAGGTGCGCTCCGGGCTATCCATCAACAGAACGAACGGTTTTTTCGGATTGCCGGCTTCGCCATGCTTGACCAGTTCCACCTTGCGCAAATCGGCGCCAGTCGAATCGATTTCCGCAACGAACATATCCGTCTTGACGGCAATGCGCTGGCCGCGCAGCAACCGCCCGGTATCCAGCGGTGTTGCCGCCGTTCCGGCGGGCGCCGCCACCGGCACAGAGGCTGCCACCGGAGCCGAAGCCACAACCCGCTGCGCTTTGCGCTCCGGGTAGAAGCGATCCATCAGCGTTTCCCAACCGAACATCAGGACGACTGATATGAGTACAAAAATAGTAAGTTTCTTGCTATCCATCTTGAACTCGATAATTTAGGGAACAGGGTCGTGGCCGCATCCACCCCACGGGTGGCAGCGCGCCAAACGACGGATTGTAAGCCAGCCGCCTTTCAATACGCCATAGCGATTGATCGCTTCGATAGCATATTGTGAGCAGGAAGGGGTAAAGCGGCAGCGCGGACCGATCAACGGGCTCAGCGCCAGTTGATAGAACCGCAGCAACAGAGTGATCAGGCGCGCCATCGTTGTGCCCGATCAAACAGGGCCAGCAAGGCAGAACGCGCGGCCAGGCTTTCCTTGCGTCCAAAAGTGCGCCGGGCCCGGATAACCACATCCAGACCGGCGAGCACATTGGCATTTTGCCGGAAAGTTTCGCGCGTCAATCGCTTGATGTAATTGCGCGCCACCGCCCGCTTGTCGGTTTTCCGGCCCACCACCAACCCGAGCCGGGCGTGGGGCAAGCCATTGGGCGCAACCAGCAACTGGAAAAAAGCATCGCCCACCGAACGCCGCAAACTAAAAACGGATGAAAAATCATCCGTTTTCAGCAAACGCATTGCCCGCGGAAACTGATAGCGAACAGCGTTGGTCAAGCTATGCATCGATCCGGTTAAAAACCAAGAACCGATCAGGCGGAAAGGGTCTTGCGGCCGCGTGAGCGACGGGCATTGATAACCGCGCGACCACCACGGGTCTTCATGCGGGCACGGAAACCGTGAGTGCGCTTGCGGCGAATAACGGAGGGCTGAAAAGTACGCTTCATGGCAGTTCCCTAAACCTTGTTTGGCTGTTGAGCTAGTAAACTCGCTATTACACCCGCAGACACCCTCTTTGTCAATCACCATCCCACAACAAAAATACCTACCGCCTGTGGATAAACCAGTCTTTCCGCGCTAGAATCAACCCCCGACAACTCATGAACGAATCGCCAAAACGCGGCATCACCAGACACTGCCTTGCGTCAGAACGCCTCGTCCCACCGCCGATGCCCGACATGGAAAATCTTTGGTCCCACTGCCTGTCTGAACTGGAAAAGAACCTTGGCGCCAGCCAGTTCAACATCTGGATCAAGCCTTTATCGGCCCAGGTCAGCGGTGACACACTCACCATTGCCGCGCCCAACCCGGTTTTCCTGGACTTCATCCGCGATCGTTACCTGAGCATCATCGAGCGCGCCGCCAATGCCTATTTTGACGGCACAACGCCTGCAATCGAATTAAAAGTGGGCCGCGCCGCGCCGCGCAGCCCGGCCGCCAGCCAACCAGCAGTCAACGCACCGGCAGCGCCCAAACAAGCACCGGCAGCAACCGAACCCGCCAAGCGCTTTGGCAGCGCCGCCGCCAACCACGAAACGCACCGACTCAACCCGCTGTTCACTTTCGATACGCTGGTCACCGGCAAGGCCAACCAGCTGGCCCGCGCCGCCGCCGAGCAGGTGGCGCGCCACCCCGGTTCCGGCTACAACCCGCTGCTGGTGTACGGCGGCGTTGGCCTGGGCAAGACCCACTTGATCCACGCGATTGGCAACAACATCCACCAACACAACCCGAATATCCGCATCCGCTACATCCAGGCGGAAAAGTACATTCAGGACGTGGTGCGCGCCTATCAGCACAAGGGCTTCGACGAATTCAAGCGCTACTACCACTCGCTCGACCTACTACTGGTCGACGACATCCAGTTCTTTGTCGGCAAGGACAAGACGCAGGAAGAGTTCTTCTATCTGTTCAACACGCTGGTCGAAGCCGGCAAGCAGATCATCCTGACCTCCGACCGCATCCCGAGTGATATCGAAGGCCTGCAGGAGCGGCTGAAATCGCGTTTCTCCTGGGGGCTGACTGTCGCCATCGAGCCGCCCGAACTGGAAATGCGCGTGGCCATTCTGCTGAAAAAGGCCGACGCCCTGCACTTCCACCTTGATGCCAACGTCGCCTTCTTCATCGCCAAGAGCATCCGCTCCAACGTGCGCGAGCTCGAAGGCGCGCTCAACCGCGTCGTCGCCTATTCGCGCTTCACCAACCAGCAGATCACGATCGAATCGGCGCGCGAAGCACTGCGCGATATCCTGGCCTCGGGTAACCGGCTGGTTTCGGTGGAAAACATCCAGAAGACCGTGGCTGATTACTACAAGATCAAGGTCGCGGACATGCACTCGAAAAAGCGCACCCGCGAAGTGGCCCGGCCGCGCCAGGTGGCCATGGCGCTGACCAAGGAACTGACGCAAATGTCGCTGCCGGCGATTGGCGATGCCTTTGGCGGGCGCGATCACACCACGGTGCTGCATGCCTGCCGCACCATCGAGACCATGCGCCAGGACGATCAGGAAATCGGCACCCAGTACGCCTACCTGCTGCAAATGTTACGTGGCTGACATAGCGCTGCCATGCGCCAAACAAGCCTGCAAATAAGGTAAAATCCCCTCACTCGCAACCACTTACCGGAAGAGGCGCCATGCAACAGCTTCAAGCAGAACGCGACGCTTTGCTGAAACCACTTGCAACTGTGACCGGCATCGTCGAACGCCGCCACACCTTGCCCATCCTGTCCAACGTGCTGATCAGGAAGGACAACGACACGCTGACATTTACCGGCACCGATCTGGAAATCCAGATCACCAGCCAGCAGCGCGATGGCTTTTCCGGGGGCGATTTCGCCATTACCGTCGCAGCCAAGAAGATTTCCGACATCCTGCGCGCGATTCCGG
>Ga0316604_10000730_pt1 | contig 35396 bp, 28 predicted proteins | sample OWC_soil_day20_C_FD_207650 | JGI IMG/M metagenome (GOLD analysis project Ga0316604, IMG submission 207650) | Wetland soil microbial communities from Old Woman Creek delta, Ohio, United States - OWC_soil_day20_CT | ecosystem: Environmental > Terrestrial > Soil > Wetlands | place: USA: Ohio... | reverse complement strand
GCCGGGCACACGAGGGGTTTTACTTTTGGCATTGCCCCAAAAGTAACAATAGGTCTAGGCCCTAAGCCTCCAAAAGCTGAAAAGCCGGGCGATATTCCTAAAATCCGTAAATTCGCTACGCTCAAACAGTACGGATTTTTTAACGGAATACCGCCTGGCTTTTCTCCTGCGGAACGCTTTTTCCGGCAGAGGCCGGGGGTTACGGGTTTTGTACTTGACACCCCTTGTTTTTTATAAGGCCTCCGCGATTCCCAAAACTTATAAATTCTGACACATATAAAAAAACGGCTGTTTACCTCTCGGTAAACAGCCGTTTTTTAGTGGCGGAGTGGCAGGGATTTGAACCCTGGCAGGCCTCACGACCTCTAACGATTTAGCAAACCGTCCTCTTCAGCCACTTGAGTACCACTCCGTGTCATAAGCTGGTTAGATTATAGCAGATACCCTGCCCTAAGTCAATTGACTTTTATGGCGGAGGGGGTGGGATTCGAACCCACGGTCCCTTGCGGGATCACTGGTTTTCAAGACCAGCTCCATAAACCGCTCGGACACCCCTCCATATTAAGCACAGTTAGTATTATAACAAATGGCAAGATGGCTTGTCAACAAAACAAAACCTGGTAATCTCTGTTTGTTTCGCCTTACCTGGTCTTGACTGTACGCACACTTGCTAAGCACAGGTAATACAATATTACATAGAGTTGATGATCTAGTATTACGAATATTAGCCTCATGCTATAGCTGGGTTAAAACTAGGTTATTTTTTTATAAAAGGGTTGACTATTAAGGTAAACAGAATTATATTCATTATAGAGATATTTAAAGATAATCATTAATATTTCAAAAGCAGGTGAGATAGATGGACGTAGGCCGACCTAGTTGGCTTCTTTTGTTCAATTTAATAAAAATTAGGGGGATATTCCATTTTTTCGCCGAATTTATCTGCGTACACCACTTAGCAGCCTTGGCTAAGGGTTATCCGATTGACTAGGTAACTATTTGCATTCCCCTAAAAAGAAAAAAAGGGGGACGCATTATGCTAAAAATTCATCGCAGTAATTGCACAGATCTATATGAGCTTACTCTTCAGACGTTGGAACGGGGTGCTTGGTTTAACCTGATCAATCCCACACCCGCGGAACTGGAGCAAGTGGCAGCCACTACCGGCACCCCACTTGATTTCCTTAAAGCCGCCTTGGACGAAGAAGAACGTTCCCGTATCGAACTTGAAGAAACTCATATGCTTGTTATCACCAACATTCCCGTTATGCGTGGTCATGATAGTTATGATGCGTTGCCATTAGGCATCGTACTTACTCCCGACTACATCATTACCATCTGCCTGGAATCCAACGAAGTCTTAGCTGATTTTAAACCTGAAAATCACCGGTTGTTCAGCACCTTTAAAAAGACCAGATTTCTTTTTCAGATATTGTATAAATCAGCTACTTTATATTTGAAATACTTAAAGCAGATTAACCGCCGTACAGACGAGATCGAACGTTATCTGCGCCGTTCCATGCAAAATGAGGAAATATTCCAGCTCTTAGAGCTACAGAAAGGCTTAACCTATTTTGCCGCTTCCCTGCGTTCTAACGGCATTGTCTTGGAAAAGCTCTTGCGACTCCGTTCTACCAGCCAAGTACAGCACCTGCTTAAAATGTATGAAGAAGATGAAGATCTGTTAGAAGATGTTATTATTGAAAATAAACAGGCTATTGAAATGGTCGAAATGTATAGCCGCATTATGAATGGTATGATGGATACGTTTACTTCCATTATCTCGAACAATCTCAACCGCGTTATGAAATTCCTTGCCTCTATGACCATCATTTTGGCAATACCGACTATGGTTTCAAGCTTTATGGGAATGAACGTTGATGTACCCTTTGGCGGCAACGGAGGCTTTATTATTACGCTATTATTTGCTGTGGGTGTTACTGCACTTAGTGCTTTTGGTTTGTGGCGTAAAGGCATGTTCTAGTTAAAAATATCCTAAAGTGGCTGTACTGGAACTTGCGTTCCAGTACAGCCACTTTTCCTTTACCCTAAACCATCTAATTTAATCTCACACCCCAACCGAAATGCATAAATATACTGTTCCTTGACTGGTCGACCAAGTATCCGCTCAATCGCCAGCGCGTACATGCTAAGCTGAGCTGCGTACTTGGTGACCAACTCATCTGCTCCAGCAGCGCTATCGGTCTTATAATCAATCAGCACTAAACCGTCATCTTCGGCAAACAGGCAGTCAATAATCCCTTGCACGAAAATCTGTTCCCTGCAGTCCTGCAGATCTGGATAAAACTTTTCGGCTGGCAGCAGCAGGCTAAACGGCATTTCCCGCCATACCTCATTGGCTTTCGTCAAACGTCGACCAAGCTGAGAAGCAAAAAAGGCATTGATTAAACCAGCATCAACCTCGGCTGCCTGACCAGTCGGCAAAATCTGACGAACTTCCAACGCACTAGCCAGCTCAGTAATGGCTTGGTTAGAAAACTCGCCAGCCAAATCAATATGTTGCATAACTGTATGCAGCATCACCCCATATTCTACCGGTGTCAGCTGCGAGGCGGCTTGCAGGAAGCGGGGACGAGCGTGCACTGTCGACGGTTTTGGTGCAAATACAAGCTCAGACTCCTCCCTTTCCACAAGTTCAAGACGGCGTTTAATTTCCGACACTGACAGTTTGGCTGGTTTGCTAACCGCGGCCGTACATGGATAGTGCCAGTTTAAAAGCGTATCCACCCACTGGGTATCAGTATCACAGTCAACCGGTTCCAGTCGTCGGACAGCCTCCAATAACGTGTCATCCGCCTGACTGGCCTGCGCCAACGGTTTACCATCTGCCAGCTTAACTATTTTGATGTTCCAGGTTGAAAGCTGGCCTGCTAATGCTGTCACCGGCTGGTTGGCGCACTCACCATACTGGCGAACAGCCTCACCATCAGTATGCCGGGCAACCGCCATACCAACCCAATCCAGATAACTTTTGGCTTTTATGACTTGGCTGACTGGCAGTTTTGCCTGCGGTTCACCCACTGCCCGGCACCAGGCAGCACACTTTTGGGACAGCTTCTTGGTCGAACCAACTAAAATGAGTTTTTCCCTGGCCCGGGTCAGGGCCACATACAAAATTCGCTGTTCTTCCGCCTTAGTCTCCAACTCAAGCTTATGGGCAATACCCCATCGAGCCGGTGTCGGATAACGAAATCTAAGCTCAGGTAAAGTAACATACGGCCCAACACCTAGCTCCTTATGACATAATACCAACCCAGTCGTATCCATAAGGTTAAAGTTTTTTCCCATATCAGCCACAATAACTACCGGAAACTCAAGCCCTTTACTTTTATGAATACTCATGACCCTGACGACATCCTCACTCTCGCCTAACGCCCGAGCTACCGACAAATCAGAATCCTTATTCTTCAGCCGCTCAACAAACCGTAAAAAGCGAAACAGTCCTCTAAAGTTAGTGGCCTCATACTGCCGGGCCCGATCATACAGTGCCCTCAGATTAGCTTGCCGCAAAACTCCACCCGGCATCCCGCCTACATAGTCATAGTAACCGGTATCCTGATAGATATGCCAGATAAGCTCAGCCACACCCTTACGCCGCGCCAAATTACGCCAAGTCGTTAGCTTAGCCAAAAAGTCCTGTACCTTGTGGGAAACAGCCTGGGTATGGCTGTATGCCTGCACTGCTGCCCACAGGCTGCCTTGCGCCAAACACAACCGAATTTCAGCCAATTCATTGCCAGTCAGACCAACTAGCGGCGAGCGCAGCACAGCTGCCATTGGAATATCCTGGTGGGGATTATCAATAACTTGCAGCAGGGCTAACATAATAGATATCTCTGTTTCAGAGAAATAGCCGGAATCCAGCTCTGCGTAACAGGGAATCCCGTTTTGCCGCAGCCTGTCCTGCAGCGCCTGAGCCTTACCCCGTACCGAACGCAATAAAATAACAATATCACGATACAATAAGGGGCGATAGCCGCCCGCCTGTTTATCAAACGCCAAACAGCCGCTGTTAATCAATTCCTGAATACGCCTGGCAATGAGGACCGCTTCCTGCTCAAAAGCGGATAGTTCTTCTTCCGGTATCCCATCACCCAGTTGGCTACCCTCACCCTCGCATTCAGACTCTGTACTGCTAATCGCCTCGCCCTCGTCAGCGAGACTCTCGTCCCCAGCTTTCTCCCTGTCAATTATAATGATTTCTACCGGCCCCTCCAAGCTGTTTCCTGCCGGGACCGGATAATCAGGACCAGGATTAAGCTGTTCCGCCGGTCCATAATCAAGCTCAGCCGTACGCTCAGTCATGAGCTGGGCAAACAGGAAATTGACAGCATGCAGAACCCCAGCACGGCTGCGGAAGTTTTTACTCAAATCAATGCGTTTACATCCTACCCGCTCCCCGCTCTGATAACCATGATATTTATCCATAAAGAGAGCCGGCTCAGCCAAGCGGAAACGGTAAATACTTTGTTTGACATCGCCCACCAGGAAGAGATTAGGCTGCTCGACACTTGCGACAAGCCGGATAATTTCTTCCTGTACTCTGTTGGTATCCTGGTACTCATCGACCATAATTTCGCTAAACCTGGCTTTAAGCTGGAGAGCTACCGGCGAAGGCTTGGTTTCCTCTTGCCCTGAATCTGCCGCTCGTAATACCTTCAGGCACAAATGCTCTAAGTCATTAAAATCAACAATCCCCTTTTCTTGTTTTGCCAGGGAAAATTTTAATGCAAAGTTCTGGACCAGTTGGACCAAGGCAGCCATCAGTGGTTCAACCTGACGCAAATCAGCCACAAGTTCCGCGCCGCTGCGTTCAAAATAGAATGCCCTAGCATCGGTTATCCGCTTTTTGGCTTTATTGCGCTGGCCTTGATAATAGTCCTTAACCTCCTTTGGCACTTCCTTGCCAACTGAGGCAATCCGGGGGAAACTTACCGCCTCCAAAGCCTTAGACAACGCTGCCCAGGATAACTGTGCGGCTACCAGTAAATTATCAATAATCTGGATATCTTCGGCATAGGTTTGGGCATAGGCTGTTGGTTTACCCGGTCTGCCAACCTCCGCCATTAGTGCCAGCAGCTGCTGACGGGCTTCTTCCCAATCCAGTACTATTTTATCGCGTACCAAAGCTGACCAGGGAGTCTCATCAAAAGTTGCTTCTGCCGGCAAAAGGAACGCGCTTGGTAAACCAGTTAGCCACTTTTCCGGCCAAGGATGACTGCGGGAAAACTCATATAACTTCAGCACCAGTCCAGCAAGAGAGTTATCATTGACTTCGTCTCCATAATGCTCAATCAGCATCATAAAATCTGTATCTGCCTGCAGGTAGCTTTCCTCAAACACAGCCTCAAGCACATCACTCTTGATTAATGTTACCTCGGTGTCATTAGCCACCCGGAAATTAGGTTCAATTGCCAGCAAATAAAAATACTGCCGCACAATGCCCTGACAGAAGGCATGTAAGGTTGAAATATTGGCTGCATTTAGCAGCACCAACTGTCGCTCGACATGGCGTCTAAGCTCAACATTAGTGTGCTCTGGCTGCCTAAGTACAGTATTTAAGGCTTCACCAATACGACTGCGCATCTCGTTAGCCGCTGCATTGGTAAAGGTAACCACCAGCAGACTATCCACACTCAGCCGTTCGTCAGGGTCAATGATCCGGCTGATAATACGTTCCACCAGCACCCAGGTCTTACCCGACCCGGCAGCTGCCGCCACCAACAGATTATGGTTACGGGTTTCAATCGCAGCTTGTTGCTCAGGAGAGCATTGCATTACTCACCGCCTCCTTTCCGTTGACGCAATTCCTCCATAATAGCCTCATCAGCCAGCCTGGGAAGCACTAAATAGTCATTTTCCGGCAAATTACCGTCAAACTGGCATACTGGCAGAAAGGCACAATAGCCGCAGGGTGTACTTTTCTCTAATCGATAAGGCCTAATGGCTGTTTCGCCAGCAAGAATGGTGGCCGCTACAGCCATCAACTCCTGTTCAACATGGGTTAATAATAACTTGAACTCTTCTCCTGTTTTGAGCTTATCCATACAACTTTCGTAAAAACCGTTTTTACCCAATGCAATCTTAAAAAATTCGGACCAACCGTTAATCGTTTCATCCAATAATCCGGCAATATCCGTATCAGCCAGTAACCAGCCTGGCATTTTGAGCCGACTGTTAATATCTTTTTCAATTTGCTCTGGCGTTTTTAGAGTTGTCCCCGAGATAACAGGATTTTTCAAAAAATAATATAAGACCCCTGCTGGCAGACAAGCATTGGAACCACTTTGGGCGCTCACCGCCACCAATAAATAAGTTAACAGTTGCAGTTTAAGACCATAGTAAACTTCAGTCAAACTGAGCCAAGCCCCACCTGATTTATAGTCAATAACCAGCACATAGTTTTGGTTGTGATGTTTGCCCATGTCCAGACGGTCAATCTGCCCTGCTACTTCCACAATAGCTTCCGGCAGAGCAAGCTTAAGCGGTGGCAGCGCATCCGGTCCCCGGCCAAAAGACTGCTCAAACGCCACCGGCCGAAACTGAGTGACCTCCCCCCAGGCTGCCAGACGGCTAACAGCTCGGACAGCCCGCCGGGTCAGCCTGGTAACTAAATGCTCATGCTGCTTGCTACTAAGCAGTATTTCATTCTGCAGCTTGGGTGCTAATTGAGTGACAATATCACCGCACAATTCACTAAGCTGATTGCCAGTGAGCTCTCCCCAGCTTTGACCATGCGCGGCCAGCCTGTCACCAAATGATTTCAGCACAGCATGCAAAAATTGTCCCAAGTCAGGTGCCGCCAGTTGATAGACAGCCCGCTCCTTAAGGTTCAGTCCATACTGGGCAAAATGCTTAAACGGACAGGCACGAAACGACTCAAACCGGGTCACACTACCCCGCAGTACACCATTTTTCATATATAGGCGGCCAGGGAGTCCGGTCTGTAACGGTTCTAGTTGGTTATGATGAAATAACCCGGCTAAACTTACCCTAAGCGGTTCACGCCACTGAGGCTGCATCAGCGCCCAATTATAGACATCCCACCAGACCGGTCTGATATTTCCAGTCTCCCGATATAGCCTAAGCGCCCCGGCCAGTGCCGCCAGCGCCCGCTCAGGCCTGGCAAGGTACTCGGCTTCCCGCCCTGCCGGTGGCTCAATTGGCAGCGCGACAGGCAAAGCGCCCGTAATTTCTTTTAAGCGTCTGATAATGGCGGAAGGCGCTAACGCTTTGCCTTCAGAATCGGCAAGGGGATAGCTAACCCATAGGTGCTGACTTGCCCGCGACAAAGCTGTGTATACCAAGAACTGCTCAGCAAAGACATCAGCCACTGCCCCGCTGCCAAGTTCCAGCCCCAGCGTCCGCAGCAGCGCTCGTTCTCCATCATTCAACAGCCCCTCGTCCCTGCGGCGGCGCGGCAATATGCCATCACTCACCCCCGGGACAAAGGCCGCTTTTATTCGCAAGCGCCGCGTCCGTTCCAAGGCGGCAATTGTAACATAATCAAGCCCTGGCGGAATTAAACTAAGAGTTGTACCCTCCAGCCCTTCACTGACAATAGCAGCAAACTCCGCTAGGCTTAACGGCTGCTCAGCAAATGTATCCACAATCTGATCTAACAGTTCCATCAGCTTAGGCCACATCTGCTGATGTTCCCGCGCCTGTTCAAGATCCCCGGCAACTTCAGCGGAAACTGCCCAGGCCGCCAGCGTATCAGCCACTTGTAAGCTTTGCAAAAATTGATAGACAGCTTGTACCAGCTCTATCGGCGCCAGGCCCTTCTTTATCGCCGGTGTTATTTTCTCTGCTAAGAGTACCAGCGCGGCTGTACTATCCTGGCGGATAACATTAATCTGGCGTAAATACTCCTGCTCAGCAGCATCAGGCTCAGCACCAGCCCACTCGTCCTCAGCCAGCGAGTATCGACGCCGGAACGCCCAATCCTCCGGTTTTGTCCACCGCGAACCACGAATACCAAATTCCAGACAGTAATTTTCCAAGATGTCCACCTGGTCACGTGTCACTGGCAATAAATCTGTTTTTAAACAACGGAAAACCGGCTCATAACTCCATCTTTCCAGCACAACATCAAGTGCCGAACGCAGCAATTCGGCCAGCGGATGATGCACCGCCGGACGGCTATTATCACTGAAAAAGGGAATATTATAATCAGTCAGCACGGTTGTAATTACCTCGGCATAGCTGTCCATGTCGCGAATAAGGATAGCCATATCCCGCCACCGTAAGCCTTCTTCCCTGCTCAACCTAATCATTTCACGAGCAATGGCCTCAGCCTCTGTCCGACGATTCGCCGCTTCTGCCAACATAAAGCTGTTATCCGGCGCAACCGGTTTAGCCGGATTCCGACCGCTAAAAAACTGCTGCTCAATAGCGGCTAGTGTTGGTCTGACAAAACGATGCGGCAGCATGAGTTCCCGCTGCTCAGCTTCGACCTGCAGCTCTACAGCCATTTTTTTTAGTTTTTGATACGTTTCCCATTGACGGTGAAACAACGCTTCTTCGCGGGAGTGCAGCTCACTTTCCGGCTGGTTCAGACATAGCGTTACCGTCACCGCCTGGGTCGCTTCCAGCATAGCTGTTATTACTGCATATTCCTGTGGGGTAAAAAAGGTAAAGCCATCCACCCACACTTCAGCCTGCCTTAACAGAGAAGACTCGGGAATTTTTTCTGCCAGCAAGGTAAGATCATCCTCCGGGTCAATATACCGTCCGGCTAAAAAGTCCTCAAATCCCTGGTACAATAACGCCAGATCCTGCATTTTAGCCGTTAGCGCCTGATTACAGTCTTGCTCGCTGGCTGTAGCGGTAAGTAAGTCCGGCCCTACCCCATAGGTTTTAAACTCCTTCACTAAGCCCGCAACCGTAGCGGCAAAGCTTTTTTCCTTAGCCGCCCGTGAGAGTAGTTTGAAATTACTTTTATTTTCCATTAATAACCGGCTAAAGACCATACGTTTTCCCAGTTCCGATATATGCGGTCTGGCGGCCCCCCCGGTTTCATTGAGTACCCGATGTGCCAGCCGGCGAAAACCTAGCACATGAGCCCGCATAAAACCCTGAGACGGACAGGCCGCAGCCAGCGCCTGCTCAACTTCATAAGTAGCCTGTTCAGGCACAATAAAAAGAAGTGGCCGGCCATCAGGCGATTCGGCCAGCCGGGCTACTATCTCATGAAAACACTGCCAGGTCTTGCCGTAACCAGCCTGACCTAGGATAAAATTGAGTTTCAAATGCCGTCCCCTCCTAAAAATCAGCCTTGATACAGTTCTTTAAGAATTTCCGCCATTTGTTCCTTGCTTACCGGCACTGGATTAACGCGGGTAGAACCCTTGAGACAGTTGGCTGTTAATTCATCAAAGCCCTCCTCAAAGGCAGCGCGCTCAACACCGGCCTGAGCCAGTCCAGCCGGAATTGCCAGCTGCTGGTTTAGTTCCTTCACTGCAGCAATAAACCCCTGCCGACCGATACGCCCAATACTGCGGGCCAATTCATCCAGACGCGCATCCACAAATTCCTCTTGGGCATTATAAGCAAGGACATAGGGCAAGGCAATAGCATTTATCAGCCCATGCCCTAGATCAAACTTACCACCAACTGCGTGTGAAATACCATGCGCCATACCTAAACCGGTGTTTTCAAAGGCTAAACCGGCTATACACTGATAATGGTGCACCTTTTCCCGGCTTTCTTTGGTTTTTTCGTGATAAGAAATCGGCAGCCATGTAAGTAAACCCGCTACCGCCCCTTTAGCTAACACCTCGCTAAAGTCGTCCAAATTCCGATTGATATAAGCCTCTACCGCATGTGTAAGCGCATCCATGCCAGTCTCGGCCACCACATTGGATGGCATAGTCATGGTAATATCCGGATCAAGTATTGCCAGATCAGGAATAAAGGCTGGTGTTTTTAAGCCAATTTTGAGTTCCAGTTCACGAAAAGTAATCACTGCCGCTTTAGTTACTTCAGTCCCCGTGCCTGAGGTTGAAGGAATAGCCACAAAGAGTAGGCGCTTGCGGGCAGCCGGCAGTTCCCCTGTTTGAGCCGCAGTAAAATCCAGTTCCGGGTACTCATAAAAGAGCCCCATAACCTTAGCTGCATCAATCGGCGAACCACCACCGACAGCCACTAATAAATCAGGCTCAAACTCCCGCATTTTTGAAAGTCCGTCAAGTACAGCCTGTGTATCGGGATTCTTGCCAATCCCCCCATATATGCAAGTTTTGCAGCCGTTAGCTTTGAAAATGGCCTCTATCTTCGCAATTACGCCGCTTGTCTGCATCGCACTGCCGCCTGTCACAATGAATGCCCGGCTGGCCTTAACATTACTAAGTTCAGCAATCGAACCGCAGCCGGTAATAATAGACTGACCGCCTAACAAAAGTTTTTTCATTTATCAACCGCTCCTTCTTTCGTGCTTAGCACTTATAAGCGAACAAAGATGTGTTATCTGTATTTAATCATATAAAAGAATAGCGTAAACTGCAATACATATTCCGCGCAGCAATATATTTTGTAAATATATGTAAAACTATTCTTTGGTTCATCCACAAGAAAAGACCCATCTAAAGATGAGTCTTTTCTTTGCACCTAATCGCTTATTGTGGCTTTTTTCCAAACCATTGTTCATATATTTTGGCATATTCGCCATTTTGTTTGATTTCATCCAGGGCCTTATTGATTTTACCAGCTAATTCCGTGTTTTTCTTAGCGACCGCAATGCCATACTCCTCAGCATTAAGAACCTCACCAACCAACTTGGCATCTTTGCTTCCGCCTTTGGCCAGATAGTATTCGTTTACCGGCAAGTCGTTGACAACTGCATCAGTCCCGCCAGCCTTGAGCTCAAGATAGGCTTCAGACGCACTGTTATACTCGCGGACTTTGGCATCTTTGATCGTCTTAGCAGCTTCCGCACCGGTAGTGCCTATTTGTACGGCAATCCGCTTGCCCTCTAATTCTTTGAAGTTATTAACTGTTACATTGTCTGATTTCACTACAATTGATAACCCAGATTTATAATATGGCTTAGAAAAGTTGACCCTTTTAGCGCGTTCATCAGTAATCGTCATAGCTGATGCAATGGCGTCAATCTGACTACCTTCCAGCGCCGGAATCAAGCCATCAAAGCCGGTATTAACAATTTGTACTTCCAGCCCCATCTGTTTGCCAATAGCTTTCATAATATCCACATCAAAACCTGCGTATTCCTTGCTCTTTTCGTCTTGGAACTCAAATGGTGGAAAGGTAGCTTCCGTACCCACCTTGAGTACTTTGGCAGCTGGCTGTGCGGACTGGGTTCCACCGCATCCGGCAAGACCTAAAGTCAAGACCAATAAAATCAGACTAGCAAACGCCATCCATTTTTTAAACATACTATATGCACCTCTTTTTAATGAATAATCTTCTATAATTATACACTGTTTTGTATTGACCGCAACCTAAGCTACCAAGCAAATTAGAAAGAAATGCAGGTGCTTGCTTACGCAAGCACCTGTCTTATCCGCTTTTCTAACCTTTGCAGCAAACCCTGATACTCTTCCCCTACTGTCATAGACATCAGGTTACATACCCTTTCAGCTCCTGATAATATGCCAATTGCTCAGGAAACACGATCCGCGTCAAACCACTAGGCGACGGCACGACAAAATCAGCCACCCCTGTTACCACACTGGCAGCCTGCCAGCCACAGATAACACGCGCCTGCCGCGTAAACTCCCGATACACCCCCACACCGGCAAAACAGGCAACCTGCGGTTTATATACCAGTAACTTCTCCTGTAAAATTATTCGCCCGGCCTGATACTCCGCTTTTGTTATCTCGGCAGCTGTCCGACTGGGGCGAGCCACGATGTTGGTAATACCCAGACCAAAAGCCAGTAAATTGCCATCTTCCTCTGGTTTAAACTGATAGGGCGTAAGGGCTGCTGCAGCTAACAACTTCCAAAACTTATTCGAATAACCGGCAAAATGATGCCCGGTTTCCGCCGATCTGATTCCTGGGTTAAAACCGATAAACAGAATCTTTAGATTAGCAGCAATGATATCAGGTACTTGCTTCATTATATCCCCGCTTTAGCGTAAAAAAACTTACTTCTGCCGGACAGCCAATACGCAGCGGCAGCCAATGCCCAGTTCCTGCGCTGACATACCCATAAGAACCGTTTTGCCGGAACATACCCTTCATATACTTATATTGTACCGGCAGCACTGATGTACCAAAAATCGCCACCTGACCACCATGCGTATGTCCGGCTAATGACAAGGGCACTCCCGCCATAAACGCATTGTCCAAAAAGTCAGGGTGGTGGGCCAAAAGAACAGTAAAACCATCGGCAGGTATTTTGTTGACTGATTGAGCAAAATACTCCTGTCGCTTGGTTTCCTGTTCGGCCTTATTTGTTCCCCAGGGATAATCGACTCCGGCTAAATACAGGCCATCTTTTACTGCCTGATGGCTATTTTCCAACACTGTAATCGGACTGCTATAAAGCGCTTTGCGAATGCGGTTAATATCCCGAAAGTATTCATGATTACCCCAACAAAAAAAAATACCATGCGGCAACTCCGCCTGAAAATCCGTTAACTTCTTGATAGTTGGTGACAATAAGTCTAAATCATCTACCAAATCACCAGTAATGGCAAGCAGGTGCGGCTCATCCTGTCTAACCATGTCAAGCACCCGGTCCAGCTTATCCATCCCGAAAAAGGACCCGATATGAGTATCGCTTATTTGCGCAATAGTAAACCCATCCAACGCATATGGTAACTGCGCAAAAGACATTGTATACCGATTAGCAACAATCTTGGTATCCCCGCCAATTACACCATAAGCACTCAGAGCGAACGGCACTGCCGGAACTACCGTTATCGCCCGCTGCAAAAATTTGCGACGAGTTAAGCCCCCCGGCACCATCCTTTCGGCTTGCAGAGGTTTAGATTGTTGACCAAGCTTCCTCACCAAAATTCTTACAATATGGCCTACCAATAATACTACCAGCATGAATACTAATCCGACCATCCATATATAGGCAGTATAAATAAAATACCTGAACCACTCCCCGGGGAACCCACTCAACGGCCGCAGCCAGCGGCTAAAAATAAGAATTACCACTGCCACAGACGTAACCAACCAGTAACCAGCGTGAGCTCTTTGTCCGGCATAGACCGGATGCCATTTGGCTAAAATCCGCCCACCCAGCCACATTATTCCCAATAAAATCAAAAAAACAATTAGCATTGCAACAATTGACGGACTGTGCTGCATGTGTGCCTCCAGACTCCCTCTCTTATATTGTCATTATACCCCAAAGTACTTTTTGTATAGTAGCTAGAGAAAAAAAGAATAGTATAGTAAACTTAAATTGTCTTACTGCCGTTTTAATTATATAGACATTATATAGACGTATTACAGTTTTTTTCAGTTATATTTAGCCACCAGCATACATACGGCATATAGTATAAGTATCCTATAAGTGGAGGTTTCTATATGGCCGACAGTACGCAAACTATTATTAATACGATATTAGGTGATATCACTGGTGTTATTCCTAATTTTTCTTCCTTAGTTAGCTCCTACCGGCTGCTGGTTGGCTCCGCTGAAGAAATCCGCCGCACACCTGGCGTACCTTTTGAGATATTTGAAAGGGCTGTTATCCGTTTTGACCGGGCTGGCACACTGATTGATATTTTGCTTGAGCTGTTATGTTGTAAGATCGCTTTTAGCAGCCAGTTTTTGGCAGTAACCTGTGCACCTGTTGATATCATCCGTCTCTTAGCCAACTGCGGCACACTGGAGGATGACTCGTGCCGTACGGCAGAACAAATCATTATCCTTGAATTACTACGCCAGGTCCTGGACCGCCATTGCCATGACTATTCCTGCTTTGGTCCGCCGCCAGAAGGAATAACACCAATACCGCCGCCCACGCCCCCAGCACCAGTTAAGAAAAAACTCGACCCACCAATTCAAAGTGATCTTGAGCCAACAAACGAGTTGGAAACAGAAGTTACTCCCGTTGCCAACCCGTTTTATAAATATACTAGCCCGTTAAGCCGCAGGCATATATAATACATCCTGCAGGCTGACTATTGATCCAGCAGTCCAGCCTTTTTATATAAAGTATAAAAATGGTGGGTTGGCCCTACTCCTTTACCAATAGTCAACGAGTGTTCAATGGCAATGGTTATGTACTCCTTCGCCCTTGCTACCGCGTCTGTTACAAGTAATCCCCGGCTCAGATTGGCCGCAATAGCCGAAGACAAGGTGCAGCCTGTGCCATGCGTATTTTTAGTCTCAATCCGGCGGGATTTAAAGTGAACAAACTCTTGGCCATCAAAGAGAATATCTGTTGAATCACCATCCAAATGCCCGCCCTTAATTAACACATTCTTCGGGCCCATCGCAAAAATAGTGCGGGCTGCTGCCTCCATATCTGCTAACGTCGCAATGGTTTGTCCGGTAATAACCTCAGCCTCAGGGATATTCGGAGTTACAATAGTTGCCTGCGGCAACAACTCCAATGCCAGTGTGGCCTCTGCAGCGGGATTTAAAAGATGATAACCACTTTTTGACACCATAACCGGGTCGACCACGATATTTATCGCACCATACTCCTTTAACTTCGCAGCAATGGTTTTAATTGTTTCGATTTGCGATACCATGCCAATTTTAACAGCGGCTACCGCGATATCGCAATAAATAGCATCCATCTGCTTTGCAATTACCTCTGGCGTAATATCCTGGACAGCAAATACTCCTTGCGTATTTTGTGCAGTAACGGCGGTGATAACACTCATCCCAAACACGCCATGTGCCGCAAATGTCTTCAAATCTGCCTGGATGCCGGCACCACCGCTTGAATCAGAGCCAGCAATTGTTAACACACTTTTCATTATTCTCACCCCTGAAGTTTTGCTATAAATTCTTCCGATGGCAGCGGTTGGCTAATAAGATAACCCTGAATACTATCGCAGCCTTTTTGCTTTAGATAAGCAAATTGTTCCTCAGTCTCAACGCCTTCCGCAACCACAACCAAACCCATCTCATGCGCTAATTCGATAATACTGCCAGTAATAGCAATATTATTATCCCCCACTGCGATATCATCAATAAAGGCTTTATCTATTTTCAGAGCCGTAATTGGTAGTTTTTTCAGATAGGTCAGCGACGAATAACCACTGCCAAAATCATCAAGTGCAATCCGCACTCCCATGCTCCTGAGCTCTCCCAACTTACGAACATTGTCCTCAAACCGCTCCATTAATACACTTTCAGTAATCTCTAACTCCAGTTGCTCTGGTGGTAACCCGACTTCAGACAGCACCGCAGCAACCACTTGAACAAAATCTGCTTGCATAAGCTGCACCACCGAGATATTTACCGCTGTACATAACCGTCTCTGACCGCGTGCATATAGTTCCTGGCTAAAGCTACAGGCTTCTCTTAGCACCCAATTACCCATACTGATGATAAGCCCTGTTTCTTCTGCCAGCGCAATAAACTTTAACGGTGACACCATACCATAGTCGGGGCTTTTCCATCTGAGCAAAGCCTCAAACCCGTCTATCTGACCAGACTTCATATTGTACTGTGGTTGATAATGCAGTCTAAGTTCGTTATTGTCAATGGTCTGACGCAGCCGCGCTTCCATTAGTGTTTTTTCTACAACTGCATCCTGCATTGATTTATCAAAAAACTGATAGGTGTGTTTCCCTGATGTTTTAGCTGAATACATCGCCATATCTGCCGTACGTAAAAGATCTTCCACATTATCGCCATGCTCAGGATAAATAGCAATGCCAGCACTGGCCGTAATATGGAAAACATGTCTGTTTACGGTGATTGGCTGCTCAAATACGTGCATAATCTTGTCCGCATAAGCAGTTACTTCTTCACTGCTAACTATAACTGGTAAAAATATAATAAATTCGTCCCCCCCCAGGCGGGCGGCCATGCCTACTTCAACCACCAGTGCTTCCAGCCGCTTGCTAAGACTGATAAGCAGCTTATCACCCCACGAGTGGCCATAGGTGTCATTAATCCGTTTAAAATTATCAATATCAATAAACACTAACGCGGCACATCTGTCGCTTGAGACAGCCGAATGTAATGCTTCCTTGACAACCTCTATCAGCCGCTCCCTGTTAGCAATACCAGTAAGAGCGTCATAATAAGCCATATGCTTAATTCTTTCTTCTTTATATTTGCGGTCAGTAATATCTGTATACGAGCCGGCCATCCGCAGCGGTTGCCCATTACTATCAAACAAAGCCTTTCCCCGTGATAGAATCCAACGATAGCCTCCCTGTGCTGATTTAGCTCGATACTCAACTTGATAAAAAGGGGTCTGTCCACTAAAATGACGCTCCAATTCGACCGCCATGCGCGGTAAATCGTCAGGATGGACAATCGTCTGCTTCCATTTCGCTTTCGTAGTTACTGCCTGCTCAGGCAACCTCAGCATATTCCAGCCGCGCTCAGACACCGTCTTGGCATCAGTAACAATGTCCCATATCCACAATCCATCATTTGAGCCTTCGGTAACAAGCTGGTGTATTTCATCATTTTGTCTAATGGTTTCTTCTCTTAGATATAACTCATTGAAATTCTGCCTGAGCTCTTCCTCCTGGGCGGATAACTCTTCATGGACTGTCATAAATTCTTCATTCTGCTGCTGTAATAACTTTATAGTCTGCTTATACTTATGAACATTTGCCAGTAAATAAGTAACAATGCCGCCAAGCGCAACAATTGCAACATAAATATAGCTGTTTGATACTAGCCCGTTAGCAGCTATAGTGGCGAAGATTATATCCACTGTTTACACCTGCTTCTTGCAAAATCACCTAAGGAGAAACCCGTCATAATTAGCCTTATGAATATATTTATTATACACCAAAAACATTATTTTTTTTGCGATATTCTTCTGATCTATAACAAAATTATTTGTGAAATATGTATAGATAAAGTCAATAAAGGTCAAAAGGTCAGAAAAAGTTAGAAAGCATGCGTCCGGCAATATTTTTTGCTTTAAATCAGTCTACTCTGCCTAAAATCGTCTGCTATGCCTCATTATTCAACTCCAATTAATACCACTTTTCTGGTAGTATTTAATTGTAAGCATTTCCTGTGAATATCACTACTGAAAGTATGACATAATTTTTTAGGAGGTATAGTCATGAACAGCGAAAAATATACCCAAAAAACAGCTGCAGCCTTGCAGGAAGCACAACAGCTGGCAGCCCTGCACTACCATCAGGAGCTGACTGCCAAACATCTCGCTCTCGCCCTCATTAAAGATGCTGATGGCATCATGGCTTATCTATTAAGCCAATTAACTATCGATGTACGGTTACTAACCACTAAACTGGAACAACTTTTGAAAAACCTGCCTTCGGTGCGCGGCCAGGAAAGTGGCTTACGCATGAATACAGCCATGATGCGGGTATTGGCCTTAGCTGCGAAGCAGGCAGAGAGTATGAAAGACGAGTATATTAGTGTCGAACATTTGCTGATGGCCATTGCCGAGGATGGTGACAGTGACTTAGTGAACACCTGCCGTGATTTTGGCTTGACGCGCAGCCGGATTCAGGAAGTAGTAAACCAGTTTAGGCGCGGTCAGCCCATTACAAATGACAATCCTGACGAAAATCTTAAAGCACTAAACAAGTATGGTCGCGACTTGACCGAACTAGCTAAACAGGGCAAACTTGACCCGGTAATTGGCCGAGATGAAGAAATCCGCCGGACTATCGAGATTCTATCCCGTCGCACCAAAAACAACCCTGTACTTATCGGCGAACCCGGTGTTGGTAAAACAGCCATTGTCGAGGGACTGGCTAGGCGTATTGTTGCTGGTGATGTGCCTGAAACCTTGAAAAATAAGATCGTATATTCCCTGGACCTTGGAGCTCTGGTCGCCGGTGCCAAATTCCGCGGTGAATTTGAGGAGCGCCTCAAAACAGTATTAGCCGAAATCACCAAAGCCGAAGGCAAGATTGTTTTATTCATCGACGAGCTGCATACTGTCGTCGGGGCAGGTGCTGCTGAAGGCGCTATGGATGCCGGCAATATTCTAAAACCCATGCTGGCCAGAGGCGAACTTAAATGCATCGGTGCCACCACATTAAACGAATACCGCAAACATATTGAAAAGGATACTGCTTTAGAACGGCGCTTCCAACCCGTCCTGGTAGACCAACCCAATACCGAAGATACTATTTCCATTCTTCGGGGCTTGCGCGAACGTTATGAAGTACACCATGGCGTTAAGATCAAAGATGCCGCCTTAGTAGCCGCCGCCGTGCTGTCTGACCGCTACATTGCTGATCGGTTTTTACCAGACAAGGCCATTGATCTGATGGACGAGGCGGCAGCCAAACTGCGTACTGAAATTGACTCCATGCCCAGTGAGTTGGATGAACTCCTCCGCCGGGTCATGCAGCTTGAGATTGAGGAACAGGCACTCAAAAAGGAGACTGACTCTTCTTCCAAAGACAAGCTAGAGCGCATCCATCACGAATTGGTTGGCCTTAAAGAGCAGGCAGACGTGCTAAAAGCCCAATGGCAACTGGAAAAACAGGCTATTATTGAGCAGCGAAAAGTCAAAGAAGAAATTGAAACCGTCCGTACCCAAATGGAAGCAGCTGAACGGGCCTATGACTTAAACAAACTGGCTGAGCTTAAATATGGCCGTCTGCCAGAATTGGAGAAAAAGCTTACAGCCCAAGAAGAACAGCTTACCCAGAACCGTTCGCACAAAACCATGCTCAAGGAAGAAGTGGATGAAGACGACATTGCCAAAGTAGTCAGCCGTTGGACAGGCGTACCGGTAACCAAGCTCCTGACAGGCGAACGGGAAAAACTGGTCAACCTGGAAACCTACCTGCATCAGCGGGTAGTCGGCCAAGATATAGCCGTGACGGCCATTAGTGAAGCCATTATCCGGGCCCGGGCTGGTATCAAGGATCCCAGCAGGCCGATCGGTTCCTTCATCTTTTTAGGACCGACTGGTGTCGGTAAAACCGAGTTGGCCAAAACCCTTGCTGAGGTACTTTTTGATGACGAACGCAGCATGATTCGCCTGGATATGAGCGAATATATGGAAAAGCATACCGTAGCCCGCCTCATTGGCGCACCTCCCGGTTATGTTGGTTATGATGAAGGGGGGCAATTAACCGAAGCCGTACGCCGCCGTCCGTATAGCGTTATTTTGCTGGATGAAGTGGAAAAAGCCCACAGTGACGTATTTAATGTATTGCTGCAAATTCTGGATGATGGCCGATTGACTGACAGCAAAGGACGTACTGTTGACTTCAAAAACACCATCATTATTATGACCTCCAACCTGGGATCACACGAAATTTTGAACAGTGATTTTGCGACTGCGGAAAAACGGGTATTAGAACTTTTAAACCAACACTTCCGGCCTGAATTTTTAAACAGGATTGACGATATTGTCGTATTTAATGCGCTCACTACCGGACAAGTAGCTGCTATTGCGGCCATTATGCTGGAGAATTTGAATAAACGGCTGCAAAAACAGCTAACCATCACCCTAAATTGGGATAACAAGGCGCTTGCCCTGCTCGCTCAAACTGGCTATGATCCTCAATTTGGCGCCCGTCCCCTAAAGCGGCTTATCAGCCGCATGGTAGAAACCGAACTGAGTAAAATGATTATCCGTGGTGAAGTACCCGAAGGCAGCACTGTATACCTAAGTGCTGCCACTGATAAAATAGTATTATCAGTAAAACCCCGCTAATCTTCCTGATAAAGGAGAAAAAATCCCAGTCTTATGCTGGGATTTTTTTCTTTACCCTTAGCATTAATCCATTGGTTATCTAGGACTTTAGTACTAATCACCATGACTTTTGACTGATTGTCTCCCATTATAATCTAATTTATACTTATGTTACCATTATATTTTTTCCATTCAAAAGGAGCTGGTATTGTGTCCACCAGGATGATCGCCGTCAAAGAATTGGTTCCCGGCATGGCTATCGGCGAACCAGTCCTGTCAGTCAGCGGCAAGGTGCTGCTTGGGAAAGATGTCATCATTGCGCCTCGTACTATTTCGTTGTTAACCATGTGGAATGTTAGTCATGTGTTTGTGTCCAGTGAAACTACTAGTTCACCGGAAAGTAACGCACCAGGGCAAACGTCAGAAAGAAAAGATGGTCTGACAGAGAATTTTACTGATTTCTTCAAAGAATATGACAGTTTAATAACAACAGCTGTTAACTCCTTTGATTTTATTCGTAATACCAAGCAAATTCCCATACAGGAACTAAAAGAAACATCCTTTAGTATCTACTCTACTGTACTGTCAACCGGCCCTGCCATAATGGATTATCTATTAGTCAGCGACTATAATTTGGCTGACAAGGTTACCCGCCACTCGGTCATGGTAGCTTTTATTAGTACCATCATTGGTCATAAGCTCAAACTCCCAGACGATAAAATACATGTGCTCTGTTTGGCAGGACTCTTGCATGATATCGGCAAACTGGTAGTTTCAAAAGAGACCGACTCAGAGCCCAAAGCTCATGTAATAAATGGTGCTAAACTACTGCAGCATGTACCCTCTTTGCCCCAGGAAGTATTGCTATCAGTACTACAGCATCATGAATTGATGGATGGCAGCGGAGTTCCCATGGGCTCGGCTAATGATAAAATTCATCTCTTCGCCCGCATCATTGCGGTTGCTGATCTGTTTCATCAACATGCGTACTCAGGCGAAGACGCCAATCCCTTGCCGGTTTTAGAATATATGTCCAAGCAATTATTTGATAAACTAGATCAAGGCATCTGCCAACCTTTTATTCGCTATATACGCGATTGTCTCATCAATTCTCCTGTCCTGCTAAGTGATGGCCGTACTGGGCAGATTATCTTCTTCAACACTGACCACTTAGACAAACCGGTAGTCAAAACCCATAGCGGCACAATCATCGATCTTGCCACTACCAAAACCATCTTTATCAAACGTCTCGTTAATCCAGAATATTGGGCAAATGTTAATTAAAATTATTGCTTGGCAAGAAAACACCTGTTTTGATTTCTTTCCCTCAAAACAGGTGTTTTCTTTACTTGTTAACCCCGTCGTCTTCCTTACGCTTAGCAGCAAAGCCGCCTAACAGCGCCGTTACCGGATAGAACAATGCCTGCGCAACAACCGTATTGGCAATTGTCATTGTCACTACTACCGGTAACATGCCATACAAATAAACCTTAAGTGGCAAACCCAACAAGAGCTTTGCTAACGTTGTAAACGTAAGGCCGCTGGCCAAGGTACCACATAACGCACCAATCGCTGGCCTGAGATCCAGTCGCCCCAGCTTCAAGCTAAAAGGCAACCCCACTATCAGCGCACATACCAGCGCCCCCATAGGTTCGCTAATCAGGTTACCATACGGAAAAACCGATTTGGATGTTGCCAGGCACAGCGCACCTGCCACTAAGCCGATACCCATCGCCCGGCTAGCAGGCAGACGAAACAGCACAATCGCCAAACAATACATGGCTATAATCCAGTTAGGTGAAATCCCGGCAATACTCGGACTTACCAACCTAAGTATAGCACCAATCGCCAGCAACATGGCGGAAACAGCAGCCCAGCGAAACCGCCCCTCTTGCCCGGTAGTAACCGTTACTAACTCTCGCTCTTTGTTTTCCATAGTTTAACAACCTCCCCCAAATTATTTAATAATGAATTGCCGGAATTGCAGAGAAGTTGTCAGCTGCTAGGCGCCCCGAGGACGGTCCGCGCGGCGTACACAAGAACGTACGTAAGCGGACCGCCCGGAGGGGCAACAACGCAGATGGCAGCTTCTCTGCAATTCTAAAGAATGTGCCAGAAAATACAAAACCCCGTCTCTTGGATAATAAGTATATCCAAGGGACGGGGAATAACCCGCGGTGCCACCCTTATTGACCAACAAAACTACTCTGGTCCGGCTCATCAAAGTACGGGACAATTATCCGATACCTGCTTCCTGATAACGGCGGAAGAATCCCGTCAGCGCCTACCCCGCTTACACGGCTCAGACTGCATCTCCCAGGCCCATTCAACATACCGGTCGGCGCCAAACTCTCACTACCATTGGCTCGCTGCAGCTTCCACTGAATGTTTACTCTTCCTGGTCATTGACATTCACATATGCGACTATGATGTATATAGAATACCAAGGGACACGCACAGTTGTCAATACTCAGATTACTCGGAAGGTATTTTTATTTTAATGACGAACTATTTTCTATTATCTAGTAATAGTGAGGTGTAGCTATGTCTGTCTTTGCATCCTATGTTACCTTGTTTATCGCCATCCTGTTTTTATTTTTCCCGGTGCCTGCTGCGGCTGACCTGGCAGAAACACTTCCAGCCAGCGTTGTCGCGGTAAAAACGTTTCAACTTGAACACAAAGATGTTGTCGCCGTAGCAGTGGAAACCCAGTTGCCTGCCGCCAGTATATCAGACCCCCTAGCCTACACCTTTGAACCGCAATATCACATAACAGAAAGAAACAACATCCTTACACTCACAGTAGCCGCACAAGCAGCCCTGCCTGCCGACACCAATGCTGCTCTTATAAAATTCTCCCCGCGTTTAACAAGTCTAGCAACAATGCCTGACAGCAAAAATAATTTTATACTAACTGCCGCCTATTCTTCGCGAAATGCCACAGCCACAGTAACGACAGTAAAACGCAAACGGGTAACTCAGCCTGACAACACCATTATCTTTCGCACCTACCTTGTCTTAACTTTTTCCGATACCCTCACCACTCCCCCGCCTAAAACCATTGTACTTGACCCCGGACACGGCGGTACAGCCTTAGGCGCAACCAGTAACTATCTACTGGAAAAAGAGCTTAACCTTGATATCACCCTGTTAAGCCGTGATATTTTCCGTCAGCATGGTTATGATGTGTATATGACCAGAACAGATGACAGCAATCCCAGTCTGTTAGACCGAGCCGATGCCGCCAACATTCTACAGGCTGACGCTTTCCTTGCTATTCATAATAATTCTATGCCTACTGATATGCCTGATGCAGCCAGGAAACTATACCGGGGAACTACCGCCCTCTACAACTCATCAGCTCCCAAACCGGCTAAAGAATTAGCCACTCTGTTGGCAAATGAGCTGGCAGACACGCTCCGCCTTCATCAATATCCGCTGCAAGACCGGCCAGGCCTGGTCGTCCTAAACTCCAGCTGGGTTCCGGCTGTTATTGTCGAAGTTGCCATGATGCCTCATCCGCAAGATGCCAAACTACTATCCCAACGAATTTATCGCCAACAAGCTGCCCAGGCAATTTTCCAGGCTACAGATAAATACTTTTCGCTTATCGCACTGGCGACAAGGAGGAACTAAGCATGGCACCAATGACATTCTTATGTAAACAAACTGTCACAGCCCTGCTCGCCCTGTGGCTAGTTATTATTCCAGCCTCTATTTTTGCAGTTCCTGTTAGTAGCGGTCTGGCAAACACCGCCAATAATGGCCTGGCGGTTGCTGATAGCGACGGCACTTTGTATTACCTTGACCTTACCGGCGATATTTATGCTGGTGGTCAAGAGAATATCTACCGGCTTAGGCCTGGTGAAGCAAGACCTGTCACTATTAGCGCCGACGAAGCCTGGAGCCTAACTATTTCCGGGAAATATCTATATTATTGCAATTGGTCAGACCAGCATCATATTTACCGGATACAATTTGACGGCACCGAAAAAACCAAAATTGGCAACCAGCCTGCCTGTCAATTAACCGTAGTTGGCAACTGGTTGGTATATATTAGCTGGAGCAATGACAATGCTACGCCATCTAATACCATCTACAAATTGGCCTTGGACGGTCAGTCTGAGCCGCAAAAATTATGTGACGACCAGGCTGAAAATCTCATCGTCGCCGGTAATTGGGTTTATTACCTCAACGCTTCTGACGGCTACAAACTGTACAAAATTAAGCTTGACGGCACTAGTCGCAGCAAAATTGCCGACGATCAGGTTCTTTTCATGGCCATAGCTGACGATACCATTTACTATAGCAATTATAGCGACAACCAAAAGCTCTACGCCATCAGCACCGACGGTCAGCGACGCACCAAGCTGACAGATGACCAGGCCGATTTTATTAATGTTGCTAATGGCTTTGTCTATTTTACCAATACATCAGCCAATCACGCCTTATACCGAATTAATCTTAACAACCACAACCAGCAGCTGATTTGCGATTTAGGCATCGGACCGCAGCCAATCATCCTTATCGGCAATTCGGTATATTATAATCGCTTATTTTTCACACCCTAGAACCTATTAGCCAGGAACAGGCGCTCCGCGTAGAGCACATTCCAGTCATTAACGCTAAGGAGTATCCCTATGTTCTCTAACCGTTTGGGGAAACATCTATCCCCCGCTTTGGCAGGCATTATCCTTGTCCTAAGCCTGCTGACATCCACTGCCCAGGCAAACCAACTTGAACCGCCGCCAGGCTATTATGTCTTACCGCCGTATATGCTGCCCGCCAAACCAACGGATCTTGATAAGCAATTGCTGACCACCATGGAAAAATACAAGGTTGTCGGCCTATCAGCGGCTGTCTTTAACGAGCGCAGGCTTATCTGGAATGGCAGTTACGGCTGGGCAGACCTGGCCACCGACCGCACCGTAAACGCTGAAACACTCTTTCGCGTGGCCTCCCTGTCCAAGATGATCACGGCCACAGCGCTGATGCAGCTTTATGATCAGGGCAAGTTTGGCCTTGATGACGATATCGGTCAATACCTGGGCTACCAAATAAGGAATCCCCGCTATCCTGATATCAAAATTACCTTTCGCCAGTTGCTGACTCACACCTCCAGCATTGTTGACAGTGGCGCCTATGCTACCATTTTGGAAGAAACACCTGCCTTATTACAGGAAATCAATATCCAAGATATGCTGGTTTCTGATGGCCAGTATTATGATCCGGACACCTTTGGTAATTATGCCCCAGGCTCACAGTTTAGCTATTCCAACTTTGGTACAGGCATTGTTGGAACGCTTGTTGAAAAAATATCCGGCCTTCCTTTTGATAAATATTGTACCAAATATATCTTCCAGCCGCTCGATATGGATGCCAGCTTCGAACCGTCCGATATTATTAACTGGCAAAACACAGCTGTATTATATCGCCCGGATGCGTCCCTAACCAGCTTTAGGCCAACAAAGGATAATTATAACGGCATTAAGCCCGCGCCAGCGACAAGTGCTGGTGCGCTTGCTCATTCTCCAGCCGGTGGATTACGCGCCAATTCTACTGATTTAGCCAAATTTATCCAGATTCATATGAACGGCGGCGTGTATAAACACACCCGTATCCTTAAACCAGACACAGCAGACTTGATGCATAGTATGCAGTGGTTTGGCTATAGTATGGGTGGCTTTTACAAGCAAAAAGGTCTGAACTTCCATATTACCGATGACCTGGTGCCAGGAAAACGTCTTGTTGGCCACTCTGGCGAAGCCTATGGACTGTCCAGTGATGCTTACTATGACCCTGACAGCAATTTGGGTATCGTCTTCCTAATGAACGGGGCTAACCTCATAGAAGCCAATCCCTATTACAGTGTGGAAAACGACATTGCCAAAACATTATTTACTACCTTTGCTCCAAAAGCCGGCAATAAACCCAAACAGCTAAAAGCCCAAACAGGAGCCAGCTTTATTACTGTCAATAATCGCAAAATTTTCCTACAAACCCCTGTCACCATAACCAAAATTGGGAAAAACCACTTTCTCTTTCTACCAGCTATAACAGCAGCTGATGCCCTATCTGCCGGTCTTGAACAAGCAGACGACACCGTTACCTTTACTATTGGTGAAAGTAAAGCTACCCTAACTGCCGGGCAAGCAAGTATGACTATTAATAGCAAAACCCTGGCCCTGCCGCAACCTCCTTATAAACAAAACGGCCAATTGCTGGTTCCTGTTCGCGAATTAGCTGCTGCACTCAAAATCAAGATGATTTTTAGCTTATAGTTATCTGACATCATGCACAATGGTAAACATCTTTACTGCGATATATCAACGACGGCCTGCCGGCTTCAACCCCGGCAGGCCTGTTTATTTCAAGTATAATTTTACTTTTCAAAACACAAGTTCTCGCTGCAACAGTTCTCTGATGGCTGTGGACCCGCACCAAATCGACTGCCTGTATAACCCTATTCAGGCAAATACACAATAGGTGAGCCGGGAGTGATATCAGGCACATGGCAACTGGCCTGTTGTTCAGGCAACTGTTGGCTGACAAGCAGAGAATCAGTTTGATCTGTGTACGGGCTAAGGTCAGATTGACAGTCAGCCGCCTCAACATACGAAATGCGTTCATTGCATCTAAGTTCCAAACCCAAGTCCTGTATAGCAGTTTCAACCGCTGCCACAATGTAAAACAGACATACCAGATTATTCGTTGACAGCTGCAGTGCTACATGCACGTGATTTTCATGCACTTGCCGCACAGAAGGCTTTTGTCCGCCTTGTAAACTGCCGGTTATTCGCCCACCGCCGGTAGCTGTCTGAATATCCACAAGATCCGGGTTAAGCAGTCCGGTACTCATCATTGTTGGCTGCTGTACAGCGATGGTACGATAGCGTTCAAGGGCTGAACAAACATAGTAGGCTGCTACTTGGTGATCGATCGTACCACACTCATGAAAAATATCTAAATGACCAATCCTACCACTGTCTGATCGATAATAAAAAACTTGACCAGCATCAGTATTCACCATGATTTTCACATGCTCAGGGCTATGTGAATTAAAAGCATGCACTTTGCTGCTAAAAACAGTACTTTGTCCAAGGCGTATCCCCTGCCCGAGTCCTAGAGCCTCATCAATGACAGCCGCTGCCACCCCTAAGCGGGATAGGGATAATTGCGCAAGGCTGGTATTGAGACTATCAACCATGTAACTTGATTTCCTTCGTGACCAGCTGCGCATCAGGTAAGTGGCTAAGCGGTATGGCTGGTTTGGGTGGTGCAATAATCCGGGTATGTAATGGATTAATAAATTGCACACTCCCCTGACCGCCCCGGTTGTCACTGCTGCCCTTGCCGCTGCTAGATAACTGAAATTGGCTTTGTAGCATAGCCGCCAAGCGTATTTTAAGTGCCGCCTTTATCGCCGCCCAATGCGAAACCGCCTGTTTCGCAAGCTGAGTGGCTGCACCTCGGTGAGCCTGTGGGATAGTACCTGGTAGCAACACCGCCACTGACATCTCAACCACGCGAAATAAATTTTTGTTACCACTATGGCGAATGAGTCGGTAATATTCGCTCATACTACTTCACCCCCTGGATTGTTTTCTTATTAGGTATTGTTCCCCAGGTTAGGTTAGGCATGCAGAAAAATAGAATACAGGCAATTTATCTAGGCCAGTACATTATAACTAGCACTCCCAGCAGAGATATAACACCGCCAATAATATCGAATTTATCTGGCATAACCTTATCTATACCCCATCCCCAAAGAATAGACAAAACTATAAATACCCCTCCATATGCAGCGTAAACTCGTCCAAAGTTAGCAGGTTGTAGTGTCGGGATTACCCCGTACAAGGTAAGCATAATCGCACCTACAATCGCATAGCTGCTTCCTTTTCCCTCTCGTAGCCAAAGCCATATTAGGTATCCTCCACCAATTTCAAACAGACCTGCAAGAATAAAATAACCCATTGATTTTAAAAATTCCATGACTTCCTCCAATTAGTTGAAAATCGTTTTCAGCTAATTATATCATAGTGTTTTATGCCTTCCATAACCAACTACAGCAGTGTGGGACGGTCTGATGCATTATTCCTTACCTAGTTTAAGGAAGCTTCCGCAAAACCCTTTTTGTCGAACAACAACCGCCGCCACTAGTCTGACAAGAACCGCCATTTTCACAACTGCAACCATGTTTTCCGCTAATGCTTTGCCAAACCATATATCCTGCGTATCCAATCGCCGCTATTCCTATGAGACTTACTAATAGATTTTCCATGTCACGACCTCCTTTAAAATCACTTTTTTTATCTAATGACTACTTTGCTCTAAAATTCACTTTATGCACTAGCTACTAGACTGCGAATTTCTCCGCCGCCACTGCTAAAAAGTTTATTCTTCGTAGACAAATCAACCAATATCGCTACTATTTCTGGATCAAATTGAGTTCCCTGACAGCGCTGTGTTTCCGCTATCGCCTGACTAAGAGTGAATGCCGTACGGTAAGCCCTGGCGCTGGTCATCGCGTCAAAAGCATCGGCAACAGCCACAATCCTCGCTCCTAACGAAATATCATGACCGCGTAGGCCATCAGGATAACCTTGGCCATCAAAGCGTTCATGATGATGGCGAACAATATCGGCGACTGAGTGGAACAGCTTGAGTTTACCCACAATGTTATCGCCTATTGCCGGGTGCTGACGGATGATGTTGAATTCATCATCTGTCAGCTTTCCTTGTTTATTAAGGATTACGTCAGGAATACCTATTTTCCCAATATCGTGTAAATGTGCCCCAATATGAATCCGCGTCTGCTCTGCCGGCGATAACCCCATGGTATTAGCCAATAACAGCGATAACATCGCCACACGTTCGGAATGTCCGCACATATATGAGTTTTTGGCATCAAGCGCGGTGGTCAGTGCATCCACCATTTCGTGCAGATCGTCAACTGTAATTTGATGCAACAATTTATCATGCCCTTTCTCAACTCAACATCATACCCATCTGATAAACAGCCAGAGTAATGATCCAGGCCAAAACGGTGGAATAGCAAAAACTGAAAGCCGGCCATTTCCATGAATTAGTTTCGCGCCGCAAGACGGCGAGTGCAGCCAGGCAGGGAGAATAAATGAGCGTGAATATCATTAGGCAATAGGCCACCAGCGGACTAAAAGCCGGGTCAGCAGCTAGTGCCTCTTGCAGACTGGTTGAATCCTCCTCATCGATTTCGCCTACATCGTAGATGGTGCCCAGGGTGCTTACCAGGACTTCTTTGGCAGCCATCGCCGATACTAAGCTGACACCAATTTTCCAGTCAAACCCTAATGGCCGGATAACTGGTTCAATTGTTTTCCCGAATTGTCCGGCATAACTTTTAGCCAGTTTCTCGCCAGCCTGTTCTTTATCGATTTTTTCAGTTTCTGATTGTTTCTCCTGTTCAAATTCATAGTACTGCATAGCATAAGGATACAATATAGACTGGGCTTGCTGGAGTTCGTCCAGCTTATCAGCTATCGCCGCAGCTGATAAAGCTTGCTCCGCTTTATCTTTCGCATCATTAATTGCCGCGATCTCGCCCACAAGTGCACCCAAGGCTTCATTATCCTCCGGGTTCTCAATTTGTAGCGGAATTAAAATATTTTGCGTGACTTGAGCGCTAAAACTTTCCTCGACTTGCGTTTTCTCCTGATCATAGTCCTTACTATATTCAATATTTGTAGGGTAATTGGTGGCAAACCAGACCAGGATGGAAGCAACTAGAATCAGCGTGCCCGCTTTCTTCAAATACAGTACGCTTCGCTCCCACATATGCGTAAAAATGCTGCGTATTGTCGGCAAATGATAAGGAGGCATCTCCATCACAAAAGCTTCGGCCGCTCCGGGGAATAGGAATTTACGGAAGATTAGCGCCATAAATATAGCCAAAACAATACCTGCGACATAGACGGAAAATAGGACTGTGCCGGCAAGTTGCGGAGAGAAGAAGGCAGCGGTGAGCAAGGTATAGACCGGCAATCGAGCGCTGCAGCTCATCAACGGAGCAACAAGGATAGTAACCATCCGGTCCCGGGGATTTTCCAGGGTGCGAGTTCCCATGATGGCGGGAACACTGCAGCCAAAGCCCAAAAGAAGTGGAATGAAAGATTTACCGTGCAAACCAACAGCGCGCATTACGCGGTCAACAACAAAAGCGGCTCTGGCCATATAGCCGGTGTCTTCAAGCAATGCTATTCCTAAAAAGAGCAATAAAATGTTTGGCAGAAAAGAGATGACACTTCCCACGCCGCCAATAATACCGTCGACCACCAGTGATTTGAGAGCGCCATCCGCCAAATTCTGGCCGAGGAATGCCCCGCCCCATGTAATTCCCTGTTCCAACCACTCCTGCGGATAGGCCCCAACAGTGAAAACAATATTAAACAATAGCCACATAATGCCAAAGAAGATTGGTAAGCCAAGTACTCGATGAGTCAAAACATTGTCAATCCTGTCCGATGTGGTCTTACCCAAATCATTATTAGCAGGCGCGACTTGCCGGTAAACTTCACCGACAAAACGATAACGACTCTCAGCAATTACAAGTTCCGGCTCATCGTTAAAAATAACTTTCAGTTCGCCTCTGGCTTGTTCAACCAACGACAGGATCTTGAACCCGCCCACTACCAGTTTGATTGCACTGCTAACGTCCTGGTCATTTTCAAGCAGTTTGATTGCCAGCCACCGTAGCGGATACTTAACCTCGGTCAAGGCTTCGAGAGCCTCGGTCACCAGCTTAATTTTGGCCTCAATCTCCTGACCATAGTCCAAATTGAAAGGCTGGTGTGCATTTGCCGCTGCAGCGTCTGACACCATTTGAAGGAGATCGTCCGTGCCCCGGTTACGGTTGCCCACCATACGAACCACTGAAATACCCAGTTTATGGCTTAGCAACTCATCATTGATTTTTAAGCCTCTCGCTTCCGCCACGTCAGTCATATTTAAAGCCAATACCACTGGCCGTTCAAGCTCCAGTAGTTGGACCGCCAAATACAAATTACGTTCCAGATTGGATGCATCCAGAATATTTACTATGATATCCGGTTTTTCGTTGACAATCACGTTACGTGCTACCAACTCATCCAGCGAATGGGCTGTCAGACTATATGTTCCTGGCAGGTCTACCAGCAATAGCTCCTTGCCTTGGTAACGACGAAAACCCTCCCTTCGCTCCACTGTTACCCCCGGATAATTGCCCACATGCTGGCGCGCTCCGGTAATATTGTTAAAAATAGTGGTCTTGCCGGAATTAGGATTGCCCGCCAAAGCCACTGTCAAACTTTTTGTCGACATTAATAAACCTCCTTGTGTATCATCAATAGACCTTCCCGCGTCACTACGTCCGAACTTCAATTAGTGCTGCCTCCGACTTACGTAGAGAAAGATTGAAGTTTTTTACCTTAATCTCCATGGGGTCACCAAGCGGGGCCAACTTTTGTACTTGAATAAGAGTTTCGGCAACAATGCCCATATCTACAATCCGTCGTTTCACCGGACCGCTTCCGTACACCTTTATCACCACGCCCGTTTCACCGGAACCTAACTGGTTGAGTGTTTTGATCATCGTATCCTCCTTATATTAATTAATATTGGGAATCATTCTCATTGTAGTGGCAAAAAAACTCATAAATTAGGCTTAAAAGCAACCTGAATCCCTTGTCGTCCTAATGTTTCCCGCATAATACTCAGACATTGCTGCCCCTTCAAGCTGATATAATAGGTGGAATTAAGCTGAATATCCATTTTTTTAATTCCCCGTCGAGCATAAGAAAAACTCATATCCCGTAAAAATTCCGCATGTTCTTCGTAAATATCTCCATCAATAAGTAAATCTACCCTTTCCTCATCTGAATTTATTTGTAAAGTCATAATACTTACCCCCCTGTAATTCGCAGCCTTACTAAATAATCTTACTGTCTCGAAGTTTTTCTTCAACTGCGCTCCATGATCTTTTTGCAAAAACTAACGGTATCGATTGCGCTTTAGCTACAAGTTTTGCATTCTTGGCCGCACAGTGATTAACATAGTCAGTCAATACTAAAACAAAAGCAGTATCTTTTGGTACATTCATTTTATTTTTACCAAAAGACTTTCTCCCGGAAATATGTAGTAATTCAGTAACACCCATAGAGTACAAATTCTTTTCAATACTGCCTAGATAATCAACCCCAACAACTACAACTGACATACAAATTTCCCTCCCTTAAAAAATTGCATTTTTAGCTAACTTTTACTACTGACCGAATAATAGGATCAAAAACAGAAATACTGTTTCGCCCGTTGTTTTTAGAATGGTACAATGCCTGATCAGCATAATTATATAAATTATTTCTGGCAAAACACGGCGTTTTGGACAATGTACAAATACCGATAGAAACTGTGATGGAAATTCGTTGCTCATCACCCAGCTCAAAAATGCGACTCGAAACAGCAGTTTTAATTCTATGGGCGACAACAACCGCCTCTCGCGAACCGGCTCCAGGCAACAAAACAGTAAATTCTTCGCCGCCGATACGAGCGACTAAATCATTTTCTCGACTATATTTTTGGATAATCCCGGCAAGTTCCCGCAAAACCTTATCGCCAGCCTCATGCCCAAATGTATCGTTTATTGTTTTAAAGCGGTCAACATCAATCATAACCAATGAAATGGGCCGACAACTGCATACCAAGGCAGCAAACTGTTGCTCCAATGTATCGAAAAAACACCGTCGATTGGCTATCGTTGTAAGCGGATCTGTCAATGCCATCACTTGCATTTTTTGGAAAGCGTTCTCTAGTTCAGTTGTTCTTTCATTTAACCGCCCTTGAATTACCATTAATTCCGCATTTGTTTCAGCCAACGATTGATTTTGCTTCTCAATGTGTTGGCGAGATTTCCTTACTGTTTCTACCGCCTGCTTTAATTCCTGTTCTCTCAATTCAATCTGCCGTGCCATCCAGTTCATATCACGCATGAGGAGAGTTATAGCATCCTCATCGTCCCTATCTCTGGATTCGTTAGGCAAAGCTAATCTCTCCCGGTAATCCCCCTGCTTTACCTTAGAACAAAAGCACCGCATTTTTTCTAAAGGCTTATCAATTAGCCACTCATTTATCAGACTCGGGGTCGCAAGCGCTAAAAGTAGAGCACTCACCAATGATACAGCTTCTATTTGACTAAACCATTTATCATTTACTAACGTAGTACCCTTGGCTAACCCGAACATAATCCCTTGTGGGATGAGCATCATCACAAGAAATAAAAACCGAAGCTTACTCCTCAGATCACTACCTCCTTAAACTTGGTATATTATATACAGCATACCTGATAGAAAGTAATACGTATCGGCTTTCGTTCACGCGCTCATCGTTAACAAGGTCTTTCGCTGACAAATACTTTGCATAGCATTACACCTGGCCATGTCATATTTACGAAACAATCTATTTGCCTCCTGGGGTTTATGATAAACTTTCCAATAACCGCAAAACAGGAACTCTGATCCCCCATTTTCTATAAAGCCATCAACATCTTCCTTGGATATACCAAAAATTAATCCTATTTCATGGGGAAATCCATACTTAAATCGTTCCCTAAGAATCTGTAAAATTTGGTTTAACGATAGTTCTTCTTTGTAACCTATGCCTATTAAAAAATCTTTGTTTTCAGCATTTACTACAATTTCTGATAGTAAAACAGGATTATAGAATAACACTAATACAGACTTTTCGGTTTTTCTCATCTCAAAATATTGCAACTTCAGCCCCTCACAACACTTAGCCTTGAATGTTTCCCAAAGTTGATAAAGATTACGTGAATCTTTGCTGAAAGTCATTAGTGAGGAAGGTTTTAATCCTACAAGTACTGGTGCAACTTCTAATTCAATCTTGGCCATAAGATACTCGCTATCACTAAAAGTATTTAATGTAGCAATAAATTTGTGCAATAAAACGTTTTTCAAAACTTCACCCCAAACGCTCTCATATTTTTAAAACCATCTAATCGATATCGGGAATCATTCTCAATTAAATAATATTACTTTCCTGACTTTTTGTCAATCTTTTTTTCTATCACAGCCCAAGACGAATAAATAGGTATTCTTTTTCTTGCAGCCGCCTAGCAATTTTATTAAAATCGCCCGACAAAAAACAGGCTTAAGTGATAACATATTAGTTACTCACTTGCCTGTTATTATATCCCATCTAGCGCTGGTCTCTACCGTACCTGTCCTTTACGATTCAGCCTTGTACTTGAATTCAGAGGCCAGACCGCGGAAGCAGCTGATTATATCTCCGCTGCTTCCTAAACCTAACACTAACTACACCTTAAAATGGCTAACAGCTAGCTGGAGTTCCTGCGCAAGTTTGGCAAGGCTTTGGCTTGCAGAGGAAATTTCTTCCATTGATGCCGCTTGTTCTTCGGTAGCCGCTGATACTGTCTGGGCTTGTCCTGCTGTCATTTTACTATGATTATCAATTTCTTTCACCGAAGCGACAATTTGATGGCTGCCGCCAGCCATCTGCTGCATAGCAGAAGAAATCTCGCTTACTTGCTCCGATACTTGGGTTACCAATCCTTTAATTTCTTGAAATGCTTGTCCTGCTGCAGTAACAACCTCGGTTCCAACTATAACTTCCCGTGTTCCTTCATTCATAGCTACAACGGCTTTATCTGTGTCTCCCTGAATTTCCCCAATCATAGCAGCAATTTGTTTGGCGGCATCCTGAGACTGCTCCGCCAATCTCCGAACTTCTTCGGCTACAACTGCGAAGCCTTTTCCCTGTTCACCAGCTCTGGCGGCTTCAATAGCAGCATTAAGGGCCAGTAGGTTGGTCTGACTGGCAATCCCTGATATCGAATCAATAATCTGACCGATCTCTTTCGATCGTTCACCCAACTTTGCCACTACTTGCGCAGAATTATTGACAGTCTGTTCAATATAAGTCATTTGACCGACTGCCTTCTCCACAGATTCATTACCAGCTATTGCTCTAGCAACAGCTTGTGTGGATTTTCCCGCTACCTGATTTGCACTGGCGGCAGCCTGCTGGATACCAGCTGACATCTGCTCTATCACGGCTGAGGTCTCTGTTACGGCTTTTAATTGCCTTTCCGCGCTCTGAGCCACATCGCAAATTGATTCTGCAACTTGGTCGACAGCCTGCGCAGATTGTTCGGCACTAGCTGTCAACTCTTCTGAAGAAGCAGCTACCTGCTCGGAGGACTCATTAACTTGTTTGAAAACGGTACGAAGACTTGTTCGCATATTGGCCAATGCTTCAGCTAATTGGCCAATTTCATCTTTTCGCAGCACTTTCCGGGGCTTATCTCGAAAATCACCGTCCGCGAGCTCTTTGCACGCAGACACCATAAGTTGTAAGGCTATTGTGATTGTCCTGGTAATAAACAATCCGATAGCAATAAGTAGTATGCCTATGATTAGCGTAATCCCTAGTATAGTCTGAGCGGCCTTTACCGTTGCCGCTTGGTTTATTTTATTCATTTCTTCTGCTAGTTTAGAATAGTGTTCGTCAAGATTACGCAAATCATCAGTATACTTCGTAGTTAGCGGATCCACATTGCTACAATAT
>Ga0316604_10000729_pt1 | contig 35444 bp, 35 predicted proteins | sample OWC_soil_day20_C_FD_207650 | JGI IMG/M metagenome (GOLD analysis project Ga0316604, IMG submission 207650) | Wetland soil microbial communities from Old Woman Creek delta, Ohio, United States - OWC_soil_day20_CT | ecosystem: Environmental > Terrestrial > Soil > Wetlands | place: USA: Ohio... | reverse complement strand
AGGCCGCCGTCCTAAACTTAGGACAGCGGCCTTTTACTAATAGTAGAGATGATTAGCCTTTAATGATAGTGTTTTCCAATCGGCCTATACCTTCGAGGGTAACGGTTACGGTGTCGTCGATAGCCAGCGGGCCTACACCGGCAGGGGTTCCGGTCAGGATACAGTCGCCCGGATACAGTGTCATGACTTGTGTGATATGGGCGATTAATTCAGGTACTTTAAAGATGAGATTGCTGGTATTGGAATGTTGACGGAGGGCTCCGTTAATTTCCAGGGTGATAGTAAGCGTATGCGGGTCAACCGCTGTTTCTACCCACGGACCGACTGGAAGGAAGGTGTCGAAGGATTTTCCTCTCGTCCATTGGCCGTCTTTCAACTGCAAGTCGCGGGCGGTTATGTCGTTCGCACAGGTGTAACCCAGAACGTAATCATAGGCAGCGGCGGCAGGTATTTTTTTTGCTTGCTTTTTGATGATAACCGCCAGTTCGGCTTCAAAATGGACGTTTTCGGACATTGTTGGATATTCGATAAAGCCGCCGGGGTGAGCCAATGTTGAAGATGGTTTTAGGAAAAGGAGCGGTTCTGCTGGAAGGGATAAATTCATTTCCCGGGCGTGGTCATAATAATTAAGGCCGACGCAGACCGCTTTCGTCGGGGTACAGGGTGCCAGCAACGTTACGGTGTCGAGTTCAACGCGCCTACCGGATAACTCCCAGTCGCTATAGACATCACCGTCAATCAGGTCCAAGGTCGTTCCGGAAAGCACGCCCCAATGGATGGCGTTGCTGATGCTAAAACGGGCTAATTTCATTGTAGTCCTCCTTTGGGTAGTGGAATATTTTGGTTACACCATAATGGGTTTAGAGGACAATGTCAAGTTCCGCGGCAATCCCAAAAGGGTTAACTTTGGTTTTTCAGGTACCGGAAGGTTATGGCGCAGGCGGACAATAACCTATAAATACAGGCGGTAAGCAGCATAACTGGAAGGGTTGCCCCTACAAACAAGTCTAGTTTAAGGAACTGGTAATACAGTACTACGCCGAGCACCCAAACTATTATGGCCGTCCAGTTTATCAATAGGTCTTTTTCGATGTTCCGGTTTTTAAGAGAAAAATAATCGGTAAACAAAATAGCAAACAGAGGGGCAAAGACGGAGCCGATGGCCATAAGAAAATCTTCATACTGTTCCATATTTAGTGCTAACGCTAATAGCGTGCCTATCACTGTAATGATGAGAGCCAGATGGGTTTCATTTATTTTTGGAAAAATATTGGACAGACTAACTCCGGCTGAGTAGGCATCCATAAAGGTGGTTGTTACGGTGGCAAGAACTATAATTGCTAATGCACTTAGCCCCAAGCCGGCGGACAACATAATTGCGGAAGGTTCGGCGTTGTCGGCAACGATAGCGGCTCCCAGTCCGATGATAAACATCCAGCAGCTGCCAATGAAATAACCTGCCCAGCTTCCCAGTGCGGCGCTTTTTTTATTTTTAGCGAAGCGGGTGTAGTCGGCAATGAGCGGCAGCCAGGATAAAGGCATTACGACGCAGAGTTCGACCCCTTCTCCAAACGACATGCCGCCGGAAGGAGGGATGTTAAAAAGAGAGGCGTCATGGAAAACTACATGGCTAAGGACTAAGGTAACTCCCAGTAAGAGAATTACAGCCACGCTATTGACTTTTTTCCAGCCGCCTTCCCTTCCCAGGGCTATCCACAGTAAAACCAAGGCACCGATAATAATGTTCCAGAGAGAAAACGCATCAAATCCCCACATGGCCTTTGTAAGTTCGTTAGATGATTTAGCGGCAGCCATCACCATGATTGCTGTCCAGCCTACGAGCTGCAGAATGTTAAGCAGGGAGAATAAGTACGAACCGTAGGCGCCGAAGGAAATGCGGGTCGAAACCAGGGCTGGAAGACGTTCCTGGGTACCGATTATACCGCCTAGAACCAAAAGTGTTGTACCCAGCAAGTGGCCGATGATAATCACCAACAAGCCTGTTTTAAAGCCGAGCGGCGCAAGCAGTCCGCCGGTAAGTATTTCTGCGACTGAAACGGCGGCACCAAACCATAAAAAGAAAAAATGATTAAACTTTAACGTATTTTTTTGTTCATTCAAGAAGCATTCCCGCCTTTTCATAAAGAGTATAAAAATGATGAACAGGACCGACACCCTTACCGATAGCCAGTGAGTGTTCAATAGCGATAGTAATATATTGTTTAGCAAGTTGCACAGCTTGTGATACGGTATAGCCGTGCGCTAAATTGGCTGCGATAGCCGAGGAAAGTGTGCAGCCGGTACCGTGGGTATGTTTGGTGGCAATACGGGGCGAGTGGAAATATTCGAAAGTCCGGCCGTCAAACAAAATATCGGTGGCATCGCCTTGGCAATGCCCGCCTTTGAGCAGCACGTAACTTGGCCCTAAACTGTGAATTTTATTTGCCGCTTGCTCCATCTGCATTAGGTTGGTAATTGACATTCCAGTGATTTCTTCGGCCTCAGGAATGTTGGGGGTAACTATTGTTGCCAACGGCAACAAGTGGGAGATCAGCGAGGAACAGGTGTCCGGGTTAAGAAGGGCACAGCCGCTTTTCGAAATCATAACAGGGTCAAGGACAATATTGCGGGCCTCATACTTTTTAAGGTCCGAAGCCACAATTTCGATGGTTTCCTGGCGGGAGACCATACCGATTTTGACTGCAGCCACCTTGATATCTTCGAAAATGGCGGCAAGTTGCTTGGAGATGATATCTTCGTTGATATCTTGTACCGCCCAAACACCTTGGGTATTTTGCGCTGTAACTGCCGTAATTACACTCATACCGAACACACCATTGGCGGAAAACGATTTGATATCCGCCTGTATACCAGCACCGCCGCTTGAGTCAGAACCGGCAATAGTTAGAACCTTTTTCAAACTAATTCACCTCCTGAAAAAATAAAAGCGCATCCAGCTGGATGCGCTTTGGTGCTTGTAGCACGGTTGGCTGTTCCTACGCTGGCATTACCCAGATCAGGTTTAAGGGTCACAGACAAATGGGCCTGTTTCTCAGCCGGCTATTCCAGCTCCCCTGCGAAATATATAGTTTCTTAGAACACATTATCATACTCCGACTATAAACTCAAGGGATTTCATCGCGAAGAAAAAATCGGAGGCATAGCTATCGTATATAAAGCCAAAGCAAGGAGACCTTTTTTAATAGTGATGTTTTTCATCCTATTTTATGGTATAATACTAAAAAAATTTGGAGGTTTACATGGAATTTGACTATTTTAAATATCATGCTTTAGGTAATGATTACATAGTTATTGACCCACAAAAAAATGATGTTATTCTTAACACTGAAGTAATTAAGCTTATATGTCATCGAAACTTTGGCGTTGGCTCAGACGGGATATTATACGGGCCGATAATGAAGGACAAGGATTATCAATTAAGAATTTATAATCCGGACGGAAGTGAGGCTGAGAAAAGCGGGAATGGAATTAGAATATTTTCTAGATACCTTTTTGATGCAGGTTATGTAGAAACAAATACTTTCCATTTAGAAACCGCAGGCGGAAAAGTATTTGTTGAGATATTGGATGAGAAAGCGAGTCAAATTAGAGTAGATATGGGGAAAGTAACTTTTTATAGTCCGCAAATTCCTGTGGGCGGTAATCCTCGAAATGTTATGCAAGAACAACTTTCTATACAGGGAAAAACATATAGTATTAATTGCTTATCAATTGGAAACCCGCATTGTGTGATTCCGCTTGACAGCATTTCCAGGGAGCTAGCTGAGGAGATTGGTCCCATTATTGAGAAGCATGAACTCTTTCCCAATCGGATAAATGTTCAATTACTTAAAGTGCTAGATCATAAAAATATCAGCATTGAAATATGGGAGAGAGGTGCAGGTTATACTTTGGCTTCTGGCAGTAGTAGCTGTGCGGCCGCAAGTGCCGCCTTCGAACTTGGGCTAGTGGATAGTGAACTACATGTGCATATGCCTGGTGGGATAATTCATGTAAAAATTGATAGTGAAGGTCATGTACATATGACTGGTGCAGTTATGAGTGTATGCAAAGGGATTTTTCTTGCCGATATAACGAATCAAATTAAAAGTTTTCAAAGTTAGGATTTAGCTGCATTAAACCGAGAATCGGTGTTTAAAGGCAGTTTTAAAGAAAGGCACTATAACGCGTAAAAGACCAGTGTAAAATGATCTTTAATGGTGCATCATAAGGGTGTAGTATACAGTAAAGTTTAAAAAAATCCAAATAGAGGTTGACGGCGGGGGATATCTGTGATACCATTCATACAAACCATATATTACTTCTGCTGATCAGAAAACTGAAGGCTGAGGGCGACTTGCCATTTGATGGCAATAGCACCTTGGCCTTATTGTATAATTTCCCCTAATTTAAATGGAAAAAAGGAGGATATAAACAATGGCTTTACCTGAAAAACTACATTTTGATACATTAACTGTGCATGGAGGGCAAGAGCCTGATCCGACTACCGGTTCACGGGCGGTGCCAATTTATCAGACGGCTTCCTATGTATTTAATGATGCCGATCATGCGGCCAATCTTTTTGCGCTCAAAGAACCGGGGAATATTTACACTCGTCTTATGAACCCGACTACTGATGTGTTTGAAAAGAGAGTAGCTGCTTTGGAAGGTGGTATTGGTGCCTTGGCTTTTTCTACCGGGCATGCCGCCATTAGTTCGGCGATTTTCAATATTGCCCAGGCGGGAGATGAAATTGTCAGTTCGTCCACCCTCTATGGGGGGACGTACAATATGTTCAGCTATACGCTACCCCGACTGGGTATTAAGGTCAGGTTTGTAGATTCATCCAATCCTGATAATTTCCAGGAGGCGATTACTGATAAGACTAAGGCCATTTATGCCGAAATTATTGGTAATCCTAAAATTGATGTTCTGGATACTGAGCGAGTAGCCGAAATAGCGCATAGGAATGGGCTTCCATTAATTGTGGACAGCACGTTTACGACACCATACCTTATCCGCCCCATTGATTTTGGCGCAGATATTGTGGTACATTCGGCGACCAAGTTTATCGGTGGTCATGGAACGACTATGGGCGGGGTTGTAGTTGACAGCGGTAACTTTAATTGGGGTAATGGAAAGTTCCCTCTGCTAAGCGAACCTGATCCCAGCTATGGTGGACTTCGTTATACCGAAGCGCTGGGAAACCAAGCGTATATCGCTCGGCTTAGAACGCAAATTTTGCGGGATTTAGGCGCTACGCTCAGTCCGTTTAATAGTTTTCTCTTGCTTCAGGGACTGGAAACCCTGCATTTACGTCTGCGACGGCATAGTGACAATGCATTAGCCGTAGCCAAATATCTACAAACGCATGACCAAGTGTCTTGGGTAAGCTACCCAGGGTTGGAAACTCATTCACAGCATGAATTGGCGAAGAAATATCTGGCGAAGGGCGCTGGAGCAATTTTGACTTTCGGAATTAAAGGCGGCCTGGAAGCAGGTAAAAAGTTTATTAATTCGCTTAAACTGTTTTCGCTTTTGGCCAATGTGGGAGATGCCAAATCTCTGGTGATTCATCCGGCTAGTACCACTCATTCCCAATTGACTTCAGAGCAAAGAGCGAAAGCCGGAGCGCCGGATGATATGATTCGTTTGTCGCTGGGATTGGAAGATGTAGCCGACTTGATTGCCGATCTGGATCAAGCATTTAAAGCTTAATACAATGAGTAGTCGTATTTAACGATAAATAAATTATGAGAGGATGGAAAACAAATGGTTAATGTTGCCTCAAATTTAACCGAGTTGATTGGGAATACCCCGTTATTGGAATTAAAAAATTACAATGCCAGCGTGGGGGCGAAAGCAAAGATTATTGCCAAGTTGGAATACTTTAATCCCTTGAGCAGTGTGAAAGACCGTATTGGTTATGCCATGATTAAGGATGCCGAAGACCGCGGTGTGATTAATAAAGATACAGTAATTATTGAGCCTACCAGTGGCAATACCGGTATTGGCTTGGCCTTTGTGGCCGCGGCTAAAGGGTATCGGTTGATTTTGACTATGCCGGAAACCTTTAGCGTGGAACGGCGCAACCTTTTGAAAGCGTTAGGAGCCGAACTGGTGTTGACTCCGGGGGCTACGGGTATGAAAGGCGCTATTGCACGGGCGGAAGAGTTAGCAGCTGAGATACCGAATTCTTATATTCCGCAGCAATTTAAAAATCCAGCAAATCCGGAAATACACCGCAAAACTACAGCAGAAGAAATTTGGCGCGACACGGACGGTAAGGTAGATATTTTTGTTGCGGGTGTAGGTACCGGCGGTACGATTACAGGTGTAGGCGAAGTGCTTAAAGCGCGGAAATCCGGGGTAAAAGTGGTAGCTGTTGAACCGGCTGATTCACCGGTGCTTTCGGGAGGTAATCCAGGACCGCATAAAATTCAAGGGATTGGTGCCGGATTTGTTCCTGAGGTGCTCAATGTGGCTATTCTGGATGAGATATTGCCGGTCAAAACGGAAGAAGCGTTCAGCACGGCGAAGGCTTTGGCGAACCAGGAAGGGCTGCTTGTCGGCATATCTAGCGGGGCTGCCGTTTTTGCCGCCACTCAACTGGCGTTACGACCGGAAAATAAGGATAAGACAATTGTAGTGCTGTTGCCGGATACCGGGGAAAGGTATTTATCGATACCTTTGTTTGAATGATAGCATATTTGAATCAATAACTATAAAATAAGTAAAACACCCTCTTTGCAGTTATGTTGCAAAAGGGGTGTTTTACTTTGATTTTTAGCTGATATCGCAATAATCCGCGGTTGTATGTTTTTAGAAATTTCTTTGTGTTGGCCTCTTTGTGGTGGATTTTGGCCTTATTGACGGAAAAATTTTATGCGATAAAATAAAAGTAGATCATTGAAGGAGGAATATTATGAAAATTTTAGGTATAAGCTGCGGCAGAAAAATGAGCAATACCGAAATCTTGGTTAAGGAAGCGTTGATGGGAGCCCAAGAAAGAGGTGCCGATGTAGAACTTGTTCGGCTGCAGGACCTTAATCTTAAACCGTGTACTGGCTGTAATGCGTGTGTTATTGATCTGTTTGAAAAGGGCGGAGCAGGAAATTGTATTCTTAAAAATGACGATTTTCCGTTTATCGATGAAAAAATTATGGAGTGCGACGGATTGATTCTAGGGTCACCCATTTATGAAAAAACCCCAAGTGGACAACTGAAGGTTTTAAATGATCGTATGGGACCTTCCCACGATATTGCTTTCCGTATGATTGCAAAAAAAATTCGCGAAGAGCGCGGTATTACTACCGGACAAGGGCCGGATGAAAGATCCTTTAAGCCGAGGGCGGCTTCTCTGATTGCCGTCGGCGGCAGTGAATGGGATACCTTGGCGTTGCCTATGATGCATTTATTTTCGTTGTCCATGCAAATGAATGTTGTTGATAAAATGCTGGTTAACTGGGTTGGCTTGCCCGGTGCGGTTGTCTTTAAAGAAGACGCTCTCGAAAGAGCAAGACAATCAGGACGCCATGTGGCAGATACACTGAAAAAGCCGATGGAAGAAGCTAAGTACATTGGCGAACCGGGTATATGTCCGCTTTGCCATTCAAAGTTGGTTGAAATCAGGGATGTTAACAGCAACTACCCGGCAATTTGCGGAATTTGCGGGGTTAAGGGTACTTTGCAGGTGTCAGGTAATAAAGTTACCTTTGAAATCGCGGAAGAGGAAATTCCGCATTCTCATGTTATGATCTCAGGTAAATTTGCACACGTGGACGAATTGAAGCAAGTTTCCCTAAAACCGAATCCGAAGATACATGAATTGCCGGAGCGTTTGAAGAAATATCAATCGTATTTGACATATTCAAAACCGGAACGTTAAAAAATATAATGCAAGTAGGAAGGGGCTGTTTCACTAAGATTTTTTTCTACCGTATATTGTGAATCTTGCTTGAATGCAGTCACAATATATAGCGGAATCTTTCTTTAATGAGACAGCCCCTCCTATTATACAGGGGGTAAAGCAACGCGGTTTCTAGTGGTTGTGATTGAATTTAGGCTATGTGCTTTAAATCGAGGCGGAACTTTCTTCTCCCATGAATAGCAGAAGAAGTATGATGATTATGATGACAATAGCCATTGCGCTACCGCCACCCCCGCAGCCGAAACGACCGAATCCCATACAAATGCCTCCTTCTAGTTTCGTTACCCGTGTATCTTATGCATCTCAAAGGGGCTTTGCTACTATGGGAGGCTAGATAGAAAAAAAGCAGGATAGTATCCTGCTTTTTGAGTAAGTATTAATTACCGCACCCGCACCCGCAACCACCAGTGCTTGTTACAGCCTTATTTAGATCTGCAATAAGTGCGTCCACATCGATGCCGTGAGCTAAAGCACCTTGCTCAATATTTTCATAGCGGGCGGCTGCGCACCCGAAACATCCCATACCATAGTTGCGGAATACCTCGGTAGTTTGAGGGTATTTCTGGACTATTTCGATAATACCCATGTCTTTAGAAATAACCATTGAATTGTCCTCCTTTCAGGGGCAAGTATGATAGTTTCTTAGATTATAACATAGCAAGATAAATTTGTCATTGTACAAGTTTTATTATAATGTATTTTTCGTTGCATGAGTTATTTATTGTAGGAAAAATATAGAAAGAGCCCGTAATGATCTTCGCTACAGCCAGCGCTCATCCCTACATACCTATACGCAATCTTTCGACTACGCACAAGCATTACGCAACAAACGCCGACCTTTGCTCGACTGCCAAGAGTACCTATGAAACCTACCGCAATCTCCCGACAACGATAGACCCCTAAGAGGTTCCCGGACGACCTGCGGAACCCTTGACAGTCTTAGCTCGACCATTATACATCCCTTTTGACCACACGACAACAGTTGGGCTGCCGTACAGCCTTACAAGACATATAATGATCTTCCCGCCGACAAGCACCAAGCCGGGCCGACCTGATACCTATCTTTGGCCGACTGATACCCAACCCCAAGAGATCAGATATCAATCTTGGCTCGACCATTACGAACCCTTACGAGCTTAGTATGGCCGGCTGTAATATTTTTATACGAAAAAAATCCCGCTGGTAATTTTATTTTTTACGAGTTACAATACTAGATATATTAGCGAGTATAATATGCAAACGCTGGTGATACGATGGATGAGATTGCTTTTTCTCTAGGCCCGTTGAATTTCTATTGGTATGGGATTATTATGGCGGCGGCGGTGTTATCCGCAGCACTGATTACTTTTTGGCAAACCCGGCTGTTTCACGAACCGGCGATGCCGATTGTAGATCTTTTACTGATTTCGGTGCCTGTTGGGATTGTTTTTGCGAGAATGAGTTTTGTGCTTATGGATTGGCCGTTATTTAAGGGGAACTGGGCCGAGATATTCCGTTTTTGGCATGGCGGTATGTTTTTTGGTGGTGCACTAATTGGGGCGGTGGGTATATATATGTTTTATACCCATGTTTTTGGTTTCCCGTTTTGGCGCTGGGCGGATATATTGGCACCGGGGTTGGCTTTTGGTCAGGCTGTTGGCCAATGGGCCAGTCTCATGACGCAAGAGGGTTTTGGATTTCCGACCTCTCTTGCGTGGGGCGTCTACATCGATTTTTTGTATCGACCATCCGGCTATGAACAATTTGATTTTTTTCATCCCGTCTTTCTTTATGAATCGATTTGGAACGCGATGATGTTTATTGTTTTGCTGGCTATGGCCTATGGTCGGGTGAAGTTCAATTTTCCAAAACGTAATGGTTTGGTATTTTTGTTGTATTTATTTTTATATGCGAGTGGACATTTATATTTTGATTCCATGCGGCTTGACGGATTAGTAAGTGGGGGTTTATATTCAAGTAAACTTATTTGTTTGGGGGTCATGGCGGTTACAGTTCTGTTAGCTGTGGCCCGGGAGATGGAAACTTCGGTACGGTCAAAAGGTAAACAGTAACGTTCGGGCAGTTTAAAGCAGCAATAGATTAAGTACTTTGGGGGTGGCGGCTACATGGTTCGGCGGCATATAATTATCAAATGTATGGCTGCTGCTGCACTTTTTGTATTGATGGCGATTTCCCTGGTTGGCAGCAGAACGGTGGCGGGGCCGCAGTTCTCTCAAGGGCAGTTAGTCGAGGTGCCGGTGCTGAATTATCATATGGTGGATAATCTGGCTATTCCGTTGTCTATTTCACCGGAGCAGTTTGATGAGCAAATGAAATATCTTTCCGAAAATGGATATCATTCTATTACTCCAGATCAACTCTTGGATTATTTGGAATATGGGCGGAGATTACCGGAAAATGCCGTGCTGATTACTTTTGATGACGGGTATCTCGATAATTATACCAAGGCGTACCCTATACTGAAAAAATATGGGTTTACAGCTACAATTTTTGTTGTGACCGGTTTGGTAGGAAATGATCCACGGTTTTTAACGTGGAATCAAATACGTGAGATGCGGCAAAACGGTTTTGTTTTTGGGTCTCATACGGCCAATCATGTGCCGATTACCCAGTTGGGGCCGGAACAGGCGCAAAAAGAACTGACAGAATCAAGTATGGTAATGGAAAACCAGCTGGGAACCAAGCCGGCCTATTTTGCCTATCCTACCGGTGCGTATAACCGCCAGGCAGAGCAGCTTGTAAGACGGGTGGGATATAGGGCGGCTTTTACCATTCGATATGGGCGGGCAGGTATGGAAAGTGATCATTTTGCTATTGAGCGTATTCCTATTTTCCGCAGTACAAAGACATTTCGAAGTTTTTATTATCGTTTAACCGCCGCTCCCATTCTAGAGCGGCTGGGGATTATTCGAAATTAGTAAGAAAATAAAAAAATCCTTCAAATCATGAAGGATTTTTTTATTTTGTCAAGAACTGTACTAAAAGTGGGGTAAAGTGGTGTAAAGTGGTTGAAAAAGACTTTTTGGTGGTGATGACGCCGATGTTTATGGGGGAATATTTACATACTATCGATAATAAAGGGCGTCTTACTTTCCCTGCCAAGTTTCGTGACCTGCTAGGAGAAACTTTTGTTGCCACCAAAGGGTTGGATAATTGCTTGTTTGTATATACGCAAGGCGAATGGGCCATGTTAGAGGAAAAGCTAAAAAAACTGCCGATGGCTAAACCTGAAGCGCGGGCTTTTGTGAGGTTTTTCTTTTCCGGAGCCGCTGAGGTTCAGTGCGATAAGCAAGGTCGGGTTCTGTTGCCGCCTAATCTTCGGGAACATGCCGCTTTGGATAAGGATGTTGTTGTTATTGGTGTGTCAAACCGAGTTGAAATTTGGGATAAGACAAATTGGGATGCGTATAATAACGAAATTGGTCCTGAAGTTACAAAGATCGCGGAAAATTTAGTAGACTTGGGGATTTGAGTAATGGAGTTTGAGCATAAAAGTGTACTTTATAAAGAAACGCTGGATGCATTGGTAACCAAGCTGGATGGAATTTATGTCGACTGCACGTTAGGTGGTGCCGGACATGCGTCCGGGGTTGTGCAGCGGCTGAATGAAAAGGCTTTGTTTATTGGTTTTGATCAGGATCCGGCAGCATTGGCCGCTGGAAAAGAACGACTTCAGCAAGCCTCTTGCCGGATTGAACTTGTACATAGTAATTTTCAACATTTTAACCGGGTGCTGGATGCGCTGGGGATTGACAAGGTTGATGGCGTTGTATTCGATTTGGGGGTTTCTTCTCATCAGTTGGATATAGCTGAGCGAGGGTTTTCATATATGCAGGATGGTCCGTTGGATATGAGGATGAATCCCACACAAAAATTGTCAGCATATCAGGTTGTTAATGAATACAGTGTAGAGAAACTAGCTGAAATTATTTTTAGCTATGGTGAAGAACGCTGGGCGAAGCGGATTGCCCGCAGTATTGCTCAAGCCCGGGAAGCTGGCCCGATAAAGACAACGGCGGAACTGACCGAGGCAATAAAAAAGGCGATTCCGGCTGCAGCCAGAAGGGAAGGCCCCCATCCGGCGAAACGGACGTTTCAGGCCATTCGTATAGAGGTCAATAATGAACTAGGGATACTGCGCGATACGTTTACTGCGGTAGTTGAACGGCTAAATGAAAAAGGCCGGATCTGTATTATTACCTTTCATTCGCTGGAAGACCGTATCGCGAAAAAGACACTCGTGGAATTAGCTAAAGGATGTGTATGTCCCAAGGATTTTCCGGTTTGTGTTTGTAATCATGCGCCGCAGGTTAAGATTTTAGGTAAGCCTGTTGCCCCATCGCCGGCTGAGCTTGAGGAAAATCCGCGCTCCCGTAGCGCCAGGTTGAGGGTTGCGGAGAAGTTGTAAACAAAAGAGTAAGTTGTTCTAATTTCCAGGGAGGTTAAATACTATGTTAGTAGAGCGCAAAGAAGTTTGGACTCACTATGAAATGCCGGCTGAGGCTGTAAAACCGGCGAACCCGAAACGCAAAGTAGCGGCAAGACCGAATCCTGAGTTTCGTAAACGGTGCCTACAGTTTGTCGCTGTGGTAATTGCAGTGGCTATGGTGATTACGATACATAGCGAAGTTATGGTACGGGCTGGATATGACTTAGTGCAGATGAAAAAGGAAGCCGCCAAACTGGAAAAAGAAAATGACCTACTTCAACTTGAAATTGCGAAGCTTAAATCACCTCAGCGTATAGCAAAGATTGCCACGGAAGAACTAGGCATGGTTAGACCGTCTACGGCCTATTTTGCGGATTCAAGCCCAAGCAATAACTTGCGATCGGGCATTAACCCGATGGTTAGTGCGCTTCTTAAAAGCAACGCAGCACAGGTGAGTGCAAAAAATTAATTTTGATTGTTGATGGGGGAGAAGTGTGTGGCGTCAGCTTCACATGTCACAGTCAGAAAACGAGCAACGGTACTGTTTCTTTTTATCGCTATTGTAATGGTGGGTCTTGTCGGGCGGTTGGCCTATCTACAGTTTTTTCAAAGTCATTGGCTTACGGAGAATGCAACTGACCAAAGAGTAAGAGAAATACCAGTGGAGGCCAAACGCGGTATAATATATGACCGAAATGGCAAGGAACTTGCGGTCAGTGTGAACACCGAGTCAGTGTACGCAATACCTGCAGAAATAGTTAAAGCCGACGAAACAGCAGCCAAATTGGCTGCTATTTTAGCATTAGATACTGATAAGCTGTCGCTTAAACTTAAAAGAAGGCAAGCCTTTACCTGGATTAAGCGCAAAATAAGTGAAACAGAAGCAGCAGCAATTAAAGAACTTGATTTACCGGGTATTGGTTTGACCCAGGAGGGGCGTCGCCAATACCCGTATGACAATTTAGCCTCTCATATTTTGGGGTTTACAGGCATTGATAGCCAAGGCCTTGACGGCGTTGAGTTGACTTTTGACAGCTATCTTAAGGGTCGTCCTGGCGGCATCGTTATTGAATATGATGCAAAAGGCCGGGAAATACCGTATGCTACCCACCGCTATGTACCGCCGATTGACGGGCAGAATGTGTTCTTGACAATCGATTTGGTGATTCAACAGATTGTTGAGCGGGAACTTGAAAAGGTATTAAGGGATACAAAAGCAAAATCCGTAAGCATTATTGTGATTGATCCTAATACGGGAGAAATTTTGGCACTCGCCAATAAACCGGATTATAATCCGAACCGTTTTGCCGATTATGCGCCTGTGCTTTGGCGTGATAGCGCTATTTCCAATGCCTATGAGCCAGGCTCAACGTTTAAGATTATTACTACGTCGGCTGTGCTGGGCGACGGGGTGGTTACGCCGGAAGAACGTCTTTTTGATCCGGGAGAAGTCGAGGTGCAAGGGCGCAATATTCATTGTTGGAAGCCTGGTGGGCATGGAAGTCAAACTTTTGTCGAGGTTGTTAAAAACTCCTGTAATGTGGGCTTTGTGAATGTAGGGTTGCGGTTGGGGGCGGAAGCCTTTTACCGCTACATCAAAGGATTTGGCTTCGGTCAGGCAACCGGTATTGATTTGCCTGGTGAAGCTAAGGGAATTATAATTGATCCCAAGAAGGTCACACCGATTAATATAGCAACTATGTCAATCGGACAGAGTATTGCGGTTACGCCGATTCAGCTTATCTGTGCCGCAGGTGCGGTGGCAAATAACGGAAAACTGCTCCGGCCACAAATTGTGAGGGAAGTGAAGGGAAAAGACGGGTCTGTCATCCGAAGCTTTCAGCCGGATGTAGTAGAAACTGTACTCAATGAGAAAACTGCACAAGAAGTAAAAGGAATTTTGGAAAATGTTGTGGAACAAGGAACAGGAAAGGGTGCTTATATCGAAGGTTTTCGAATTGCCGGTAAAACCGGAACGGCCCAGAAGGTAGGCAGCGGCGGTTATGCTGCCGGTAAATATGTTGCGTCTTTTGTTGGTTTTGCGCCGGTTGAACATCCAAGATTTGCTATATTGGTGGTTATTGACGAACCGATCGGCGCTTATTATGGCGGGGTAATTGCCGCGCCGGTTTTCAATGCGGTGGCTCAAGATATTTTTCAATACCTAAAGTTGGTACCTGAAGTGGCACCAGGGCCTGAACAAACGGCTCCTACCCATATGATTGTTCCTTCTGTATATAATTATTTGGCAAGCGAGGCGGCCCAGCTTTTACAAAGTCAGCAACTGCTAGTTAGGGTTGAGGAAAATGGGGAACGAGTGGCCGATCAAGTACCGAAACCGGGCAGCAGGGTGCCCGTCGGTTCTACTGTTATTTTGTATACAGTTACACCGCGTTATGCGGAAGGGGAAATTACCGTTCCTGACTTGACAGGAAAAAGCAAGCGGGAGGCAGCTGATATATTAGGAGAACTTGGTCTTTTGTTCCAGCCGTTTGGAAACGGGGATGCGGCCATCAGGCAAAATCCCTTTCCCGGGAGCAAGGTGCAGTCTGGAACTACGATGGTTGTTTTCTATGAGTAGATATTTCGGTTAATTTTGGTAACTAAGGTAATAATATAAGTAGAATACCCAGGAGGAAACGGATATGTCGAAATCAATATGCGATCTAATCTTGCAGGTACCCCAGGCTGAGGTGAGGGGGAATAAAGAACAGCATATTACGACAATGACTCAGGATTCGCGTACTGCGGTACCTGGGGCGTTGTTTGTGGCTTTTAGCGGCACTAAGGTGGATGGCCATGATTATATTGCCGCCGCTTGTCAAAAGGGTGCTACAGCGGTGCTGGTGGAAAAAGAGGTTAGCGTCGGACCGGATGTAACAGTGATTAAAGTGCCGGATACTCGGAAGGCAGTGCAGGTTATGGCTCCATATTTTTATGATTATCCAAGCCGCAAACTGCGTTTGATAGGTGTAACCGGGACTAATGGAAAAACGACGACCACTCACTTAGTACGGGCGATCTTAATGAAGGCCGGATTTAGCACAGGGGTGATCGGAACTATTCACAGTTTGATTGGTGACCGGGTACTGCCTGTTAAGAATACAACACCGGATGTAATTGAATTGCAGTCGTTATTAGCGGGAATGGTGGCGGAAGGAGTAGAATATGCCATTATGGAAGTTTCTTCCCATGCTTTGGCGCTGGGAAGGGTAGCTGGCTGCGAGTTTGACGTGGCAGGATTTACGAATTTGACGCGCGATCATTTGGATTTTCATGTTACTTTTGACAATTATTGCAAATCAAAAGCTGAACTATTTAAGCTGCTTGTAGCTGATACCTCGGCTAAAAAGGGTAAAGCGGCGGTAGTAAATGCTGATGATGCGGCCGGAAAAGTTATGCTGGCGAGTAGCTGTGCCCGAAATATCACATATGGGGTTCGCCAGCAGGCCGATTTTTTGGCACAGGATATTCAGGTTAGAGCAGACGGAGCGAAGTTTAAGGTAGTAGGGCAATTTGGCACGGTTCCCTTAGAGTTAAAACTTACAGGTGTGTTCAACGTATATAATGTTTTAGCAGCTTTTGGTATAGCTTGGGCGGAAGGGATTGCCGTTGAAACGATAAAACAAGCGCTGGAATCTTTTAAAAGCGTACCCGGCCGCTTTGAATTGGTTGATGCCGGGCAGCCTTATGCTGTAATCGTGGATTACGCACACACTCCTGATGGACTGGAAAATATTTTAAAAACCGCCCGTCAAATTGCTAATAATCGAATCATTGTAGTTTTTGGCTGTGGCGGAGATCGTGACAGGACTAAAAGACCTATTATGGGAAAATTGGCAATGGATTATGGGGATGTAGTGATTGCTACGTCGGATAATCCTCGATCTGAAGAGCCGGCAGGAATTTTACATGAGATTGAAGTAGGTTTGCATGAAGGGCAAACTGGTGGCAAAGATTATGAGATTATTATTGATCGGAAAGAAGCCATTGCCAGAGCAATAGCAATCGCACAGAAAGGTGATGTCGTTATTATTGCCGGTAAGGGACATGAGACTTATCAAATACTAAAAGATAAGACGATTGATTTTGATGACCGGGAAATAGCTCGGCAAATTATTGGGGAGATGAGGTAATGGCTGAATTTACGATGAGAGAAGTGTTAGAGGCGACAGGCGGACAGCTGATGAACACGGCTTCTGTTAACACTTTCTATGGTATTTCGACCGATACCCGGACCTTACAGCCGGGTAATTTGTTTATAGCTCTTATCGGGGAAAACTTTGATGGTCACAACTTTGCCGCACAAGCAGCCAAATTGGGTGCTGGAGGTATCATTGTCAGTAAAGAGGTAACCGGTATTTCGGAAAAGGTCGCCTTGTTTACTGTGAAGGATACGCTTCAGGCATTGCAAAACCTGGCTGCGTTTCATCGCCAGCGGTTTAGTTTTCCGGTAATAGCCATTACGGGATCGAACGGCAAAACTACCACAAAAGACATGGTCGCTGCTATGTTGGAGGCTAAGTACCGCGTGCTAAAAACCGAGGCCAATTATAATAACGATATTGGTTTGCCGTTGACTTTACTGAAGTTTACAACCCGGCATCAGGCCGCGGTTGTTGAGATGGGTATGCGGGGACGGGGCGAGATAAAACGGCTGGCGGATGTTGCTAAACCTACTATAGGCATCATTACGAACGTGGGAGAAACCCACCTAGAGTTATTGGGTACGGTAGAAAATATAGCGGCCGCTAAGGGCGAACTTATAGAAAGCCTTGGGACGGGCGATGTTGCGATTCTTAATGCCGATATACCGTTAGTTCGTTCCATGACGTCTCTTTCGCGGGCAAAAGCCGTTTTTTATGGTTTAAATACCGCTGGTGCCTGTGTAAAAGCGCTTAATATTCATTCTGCTGATGAAGGGACGACATTTGATTGTGTCCATCCGGCCGGGCAGTTTACCGTAAAACTCCATGCGATTGGCAAACATAATGTGTACAATGCCCTGGCTGCGATTGCCACAGGTTTGGAATTAGGGCTTACACCGAACGAGATTGCTTTGGGCCTGGAAAATTTCGTTTCCGGGGCTATGCGTTTACATATTGAAACAAAAGGGGATTATACCGTTATTAATGATGCTTATAATGCCAGTCCACTTTCTATGACGGCTGCAATCGAAACCCTTTCGACAGTGGCAAAGGGCAGGAAGGTAGCGGTGTTAGGTGATATGCTCGAACTGGGCGACGTGGCGGTAGATGCGCATCGACGTATCGGTAAAAAGTTAGCGGCGGAAGGCGTTCAGGTAGTGATCACGCTCGGTGAATTGGCGAAAAATATTGCACATGCAGCGCTGAAGGACCGGGTAGCTGTAACGGTGTCTTGCAAAAACCATGAAGAAGTCAAAGAGGCGTTAAGCAAGCTGATGCGTCCCGGAGACACTGTTTTGCTTAAGGGGTCAAGAGGTATGCGGATGGAGAAGGTAATGGAAATATTTAAGTCCTAATTATTGCAGTAGCTTATTACGGAGGGGTAACAAATATGCAAGATTTATACTATGCAGCCGCAGTGGCATTTTTGTTGGCGATAGCGCTTGGTCCGGTTGTCATTCCGGTCTTAAGAAGGCTGAAATTTGGGCAAAGTATTCGGGAAGAGGGGCCGCAGAGGCATAAGGCGAAGGCGGGAACGCCTACGATGGGCGGAGTCATTATTTTGGCTGCGCTGACGATTTCGGCGCTCCTCTTTGCCGGAAAACATACCGAAGTGTGGCTGGCCTTATTTATTACATTAGGACATGGTCTAATAGGATTTTTGGATGATTTCATAAAGGTTGTTCTAAAACGAAATTTAGGTCTCAAAGCCCGGCAGAAACTTTTGGGCCAAGTTATTATGGCTGTGGCAATGACGTATATTGCTATTACCTATTTAGGTCGAGGGACTGATGTTTGGATACCCGTGTTCAATCTAAGTTTTGATTTTGGCCCGCTATATTACGGACTGATTTTTCTGGTGCTTATCAGTACCACGAATGCGGTCAACTTGACTGATGGTCTGGATGGCCTGGCTGCAGGTACAGTTACTGTTGCAGCGACAACCTATGCGCTGATCTCCCTCGCGGTGGATAAAATGCCGCTTGCAATATTTTGTTTGGCACTTGCCGGAGCGGCACTGGGCTTTCTTAGGTATAACATTCACCCGGCAAAAGTATTTATGGGCGATACCGGGTCTTTGGCAATTGGTGGTGCCCTGGCGGCGGTGGCGGTTATGACGAAAACCGAGTTTTTGCTAATTATTGTGGGTGGAGTGTTTGTCATTGAAGCGCTGTCAGTTGTCATTCAGGTGGCTTCATTTAAATCAACGGGCAAGCGGGTATTCCGCATGAGCCCTATTCACCATCACTTTGAGTTATCTGGATGGTCGGAAACTAAGGTAGTTAAAGTATTCTGGCTGGCTGGGGTTGTATTTGCTGCATTGGCTCTTATTATGCTGGTGGCCGGTAAAGGAGGTTTAGGCTTTGGAATTTAGCGGTAGAAAGATACTTGTACTGGGGGCCGGAATCAGCGGCATTGCTGTGGCTGGAATTCTGAAACAATTAGGGGCGGAGGTTACGCTTAGCGATACCAAATGCCAAGATGAGATAAAAAAGGATTTGGCTCAGCTCACGGCAAAAGGTGTAGTATTGGCGCTCGGAAAGCAGGACGAATCGCTGCTAGATCATGTGGATTACGTCGTGTTGTCGCCGGGTATTTCTATTTACAATTCGTTGGTCGAACAGGCTAAGGGTCAAGGCGTTACTGTCATGAGTGAAATTGAAGTAGCGTATCAGCTTTGCCAGGCACCTATGGTTGCGGTCACGGGGACCAATGGGAAAACAACTACAACAACGTTGCTTGGTGAAATAGTCAAGGCAGCCGGACGGGAAACCGTTGTGGGCGGAAATATTGGAAGGGCTTTGTCGGAGGAAGTTTTGCCTGTTAGTAAAGAGGGCGTGGCAGTTGCTGAAATTTCCAGTTTTCAGTTGGAGGGGGCGATTGATTTTCGGCCGCATGTGGCTGCGATATTGAATCTTACACCCGACCATATCGATCGTCACCGTACTATGGCAAACTATCAGCTAATGAAAGAAAAGATTTTTGCCAATCAAACAGCGGGGGATTATCTCATTTTAAATTATGATGATGCCGCTGTACGGCATATGGCTGAGAGGGCTTCCTCTCAAGTAGTTTTCTTCAGCCGATGTGTAGAATTACCGTCAGGAATCTATGTTAAAGACGGTGTCATTACAATACGTTGGAATGGAGATACTACAAAAATATTACCGGTTGAAGATGTTACAATAAAAGGCGCGCATAATGTTGAAAATGCGTTAGCAGCATGCGGATGTGCTTTTTTCCTGGGAGTTGGCTCTGATATAATGGCTCAGGTACTCAGGAACTTTTCCGGGGTTGAGCATCGAATCGAGCCGGTAACGCAAATTAACGGGGTATGGTATTATAACGATTCAAAGGCTACCAATCCGGAGTCCTCAATTAAAGCATTAGAAGCTTTTGACGGGCATATCATTCTGATTGCCGGTGGACGGGATAAAAACACGGACTTGTCGGAGTTCATGAAGTTAGCCCAAGAAAGAGTAGACCATTTAATTTTAATAGGCGAAGCACGAGCTAGATTTTTTGATGCTGCGAGACAGGCCGGACTGGCCAGTGTAGAGCAGGCGGAGGATTTGGTGTCGGCTGTTGGCCTGGCGCATTCGTTGGCAAAGCCGCCACAAGTGGTGCTTCTGTCTCCGGCTTGTGCCAGTTATGATATGTTTGCCAACTATGAGGAACGGGGGAAAGTGTTCAAAGACCTGGTACACCGCTTGAGTTAAGGAGGAAAAGGGATTGGCGGCAAAACCAAAATCTCCCGACTTTATCTTGTTTTTTTCGGTGCTCGCCCTGTTGGGGCTTGGTGTTGTTATGGTCTATAGTTCCAGCGCAGTATCGGCGCAAGTTAATTATTCGGATAGTTTTTATTTTCTAAAACGTCAGCTTGTTTGGGCTTTACTTGGGATATTAGCCATGCTGTTTACAATGAACATCGACTACCATGTATGGCGTAAGCTGGCAAAGCCTATACTTTATACAACTCTTTTGTTATTGGTATTGGTACTTATTCCCGGTCTGGGGAAAGTGGTGAACGGAGCGAGGCGTTGGCTTGGCTTTGGTTCGTTATATTTACAGCCGTCTGAGATTGCCAAACTCAGTATGGTACTATTCAGTGCCGATAGTTTAGCGCGGAACCAGAGTAAACTAGTGAGTTTTGTAAAAGGATTGGCACCACAGTTATTCATGCTTCTCCTGGTTTTTGCTCTCATTCTGAAAGAGCCTGACCTGGGTACTGCGCTGGCGATAGGAGGAACTATCTTTGTTCTTTTGTTTACAGCAGGTGCAGAGATCAGCCATTTGGCTTACTTAGGATCAGCAGGGGTTATGGGTATTATTGCCGCAATTATTTTAGAGCCGTACCGCTTGAAACGGTTATTGGCGTTTAGTGATCCCTGGTCTGATCCGTTAGACACTGGATATCATATTATTCAATCCCTTTATGCCATAGGTTCCGGCGGGATGTTTGGTGTCGGGCTGGGTAGAAGCCGAGAAAAGTTTCTGTACCTTCCTGAACCTCATACGGATTTTATATTTGCTATTTTAGGAGAAGAACTAGGCTTTATCGGCACCGCGGTGGTAATTATTCTCTTTTTTCTGTTCGCCTGGCGCGGGCTTAAAGCAGCCATAGGTGCACCGGATATTTTCGGAAGTGTGCTGGCGACCGGATTGACCACGATGATTATTGTTCAGGCGCTGATGAATATCGCGGTTGTTACCGCCTCCATGCCGGTTACGGGTATTCCGCTGCCATTTATCAGTTTTGGCGGGTCGGCGCTAATTTTTATGCTGGCAGGCGTGGGGATATTGTTGAATATTTCGCGTTATGTGGACTATAAGTAAGGAGTTTTATTATGCGAATTATAATTTCGGGCGGAGGTACAGGCGGGCATATTTATCCCGCCGTGACCATTGCAAAGGCTATTCAGAGCTTGGTTAAAGATAGTGAGATTTTGTTTGTCGGAACAGAAAACGGTATGGAAGCCGATATTGTCCCGAAAGAAGGCTTTCGTTTTGAAGGTATAAGTGGCCGGGGGTTTGAACGGCGGCTTTCCTTTGATACGGTTCGAACGATGTTTACTACGGTAAAAGGGCTAGGACAATCCTTTTCGGTCATTCGGCGTTTCCGACCAGATATTGTAATTGGGACCGGGGGATATGTCTGCGGCCCTGTTTTACTGGCTGCTTGTTTACTGGGCATTCCCGCTATGATTCAAGAACAAAATGTTATACCCGGGGTTACCAATAAGATATTGGCACGCTTCGTTAAAAAGGTTGCCGTCGGGTATCCGGAAGCTGCCCGGCATTTTGGAAAACAAGGGGATAAGATTGTGGTAACCGGTAATCCCGTCCGGCCTGATATATTGTCGGCATCCCGTGAGGAAGGACTAAAGGAATTAGGTCTTGTCGAAGATAAGCTAACGTTATTAGTTGCCGGGGGAAGCCGCGGGGCGAGGGCTATCAATAAGGCCATGGTCGAGGTCTACCGTCTTTTGGCAGGACGGGAAGATATCCAGGTGTTGCATGCAACAGGTCAAAACGAGTATAATAATATGGTTGGTTACTTGGAAGAGGCTGGTATAGACATTCAAAAAGCGGGTAATATTATAATTATTCCCTATCTGTACAATATGCCGCTTGCTTTAGCGGCAGCTGATCTCGCGGTGTTTCGGGCGGGAGCGATTGGATTGGCGGAACTTACTGTCAGGGGAATTCCTGCGGTGTTGATTCCCTACCCATATGCTGCTGCGAACCACCAGGAGTTTAATGCAAAGGTACTGGAGAGCCATGGGGCGGCCATTGTCATAAGCGATGCCGAATTAACAGGTGAGAAGCTGGCAGGCGTCATTGATCGTATGGTAAATGACCGAATAAAGTTGAAGAAAATGTCCGAGTTCAGCAGAAAAATGGGACAGCCTGACGCAGCGCAGGTTATTGCCCGATTAGCGGCTAAACTCGCAGTCTCAATATAGCAAATGTAACACCCTTGCCAAATCGTGCATAGTATAACATTGCGTTAGAAGGGGGCGCGAACGGCAGGAAGGGGGAGAATTGATTGCCTAATATAATTAGTAGAATTCATTTTGTAGGCATTGGCGGTGCAGGTATGAGTGCCATTGCCAAAATCCTGCTGCAAAAAGGTTACTTAGTGACAGGATCAGACATTAAAGAGTCGGAGGTAGTTAGCCGGCTGGAGCGTTTGGGAGCGAAAGTTTTTATAGGACATAGCTCCGAAAATATCGAGGGAACCGAGGCGATTGTTGTATCAACCGCCATTTCTGCCGATAACCCCGAAGTACAGGCGGCCAAAGAACGGGGGCTTACCATATATCACCGGTCGGATATTGTGGCTATGCTGCTGAATGAGGTCCAGGGAATTGCGGTAGCCGGTGCTCACGGTAAAACAACGACTACTTCTATTGTTGCTCTTATGCTTGAAAAAAGCGGCCTTGATCCAACTATTATTATTGGTGGTGACCTGGATTACTTAAACGGTAACGCCAAGTGGGGGCAAGGAAAATATTTGGTTGCCGAGGCGGATGAAAGCGACGGTTCCTTTGTGAAACTTTCGCCTTATATTGCCATTGTCACGAATATTGAGAATGACCATATGGATCATTATGGTACAATGGAATGTATTTTGCAGGCGTTTAATGAGTTTTTGTCTAAACTGCATCCGCAGGAAGGCCTGGGAGTACTCTGCTTTGACAATCATTATGTGAGAGATATGGCTACTCAAATTAATAGAAAATATGTTTCGTATGCTCTAGATCATGAAGCGGATTATATGGCAAAGGATATTGTAGTTCGTGGCACGACAACAACGTTTGCCGTATATTGCAGGGACAAAAGGCTGGGAGAAATTGAGCTCCACGTTCCCGGCCGTCATAATGTTGCTAATTCGCTGGCGGCAGTTGCAGTTGGTATGGCGGTGGGATTAAGCTTTCCGCAAATCGCTGAGGGAATAGCCATGTTTCGGGGGGTAAAAAGGCGATTCCAGACCAAGGGATGTGTAAACGGAGTCTGGGTTGTTGATGATTATGCGCATCATCCGACGGAAATTGCAACAACACTCCAGGCAGCTCGTGGTGTTGCCCCTAAGCGTCTGGTTTGCGTTTTCCAACCGCATCGTTATACCCGCACCAAATTTCTTGCAAAAGAATTTGGCGGTGCGTTCGAGAATGCTGATCTTCTGATTCTCACCGATGTGTATTCGGCCGGCGAGGCACAGATACCAGGCGTTAGCGGTGAGCTGATCAAAGAAGAGGTGGAGCGGCAAACTGGGAAAAAGGTTATCTATATACCTGATAGAGCCAATGTATCCCGTTATCTTACCGAAATTGCAGAATCGGGAGACTTGGTGATGACGATGGGGGCCGGCAATATTTATTTATCAGGTGAAGAACTGGTAGAAAAGTTAGTAGAGAAAAAATAATTCCGATAACTATGTATTTTATGATGCGGGTGGTTGTACTTTTCTGGGAGGGAAGACGATGGAGCAATTTATCGTCAAAGGAGAAGTACAATTAAACGGTAATGTAAAAATTAACGGTGCGAAAAATGCGACTTTGCCGCTTATGGCTGCAACGCTTTTGAGTTCAGGTATAAGTGTACTGCACGGTGTGCCTAACTTGCGGGATATCGTCATGATGCAGGATATTATGACCCTGCTGGGGGCGAAGATAAGCCATGAGGGCAATGATACACTGGTGATTGATACTACCGGTGTCAGTAAGGCCGAAATCCCGGAACATCTTATGCGTGAGATGCGAGCCTCTGTTTTTTTAATGGGCCCACTGTTAGGCAGATTTCGAAAAGTACGGTTATCCTATCCCGGTGGCTGTGCGATCGGCCCGAGGCCGATTGATCTGCATATCAAGGCTTTGGAGCGCATTGGCGCATTGGTTTGTGATAAGTTCGGTTATATTCAAGCTGAAGCAACTGAACTTACCGGGGGCGAAATTTATTTAGATTTTCCCAGTGTAGGAGCTACGGAAAATGCCATGATGGCGGCAGCGGTGGCTGAAGGCGTTACCATTATTCGTAACGCTGCCCGTGAACCGGAAGTACTTGATTTGGAATGTTTTCTTAATAAGATGGGGGCTAAAATTCTTGGAGCCGGTAGTGACACTATTCGGGTGACAGGAGTAAAACGCCTAAACCCGGCGGAGCATACCGTTATTCCCGACAGAATCGAAGCAGGAACGTTTATCCTTGCCGGTGCCATTACCGGCGGGGATGTCATTGTGGAAAATGTCATACCCGAACATCTTTCAGCAGTAACGGATAAGCTGCGGGAGGTTGGGGTAAAGATCATTAACGGTGTCAATAGCATTAGAGTGAGAGCTGGCGGTTTTCGCGGAGTGGATATTAAAACTCTGCCATATCCTGGATTTCCCACAGATTTGCAAGCCCCGCTGCTAGCTATGCTGACTTTGGCAAAAGGCACAAGTATTATCACGGAAACAATATTTGAAAATCGATTTAAGCATGTTGATGAATTATCACGCATGGGTGCCAAGATAAAAGTGGAGGGTCGGACTGCGATTATTCGCGGCGTATCAAAGCTTACCGGTGCGACGGTGGCCGTGCATGATTTAAGGGCTGGTGCTGCCATGGTCCTGGCGGCTCTTGCAGCAGAAGGAACATCCGAAATCGAAAACGTTTTTCACATTGATCGTGGTTATGAATCGCTGGAAACGCGATTACAGAGCCTCGGTGGAGATATTGTCCGAGTATATTAGGGGGGACTGATTTTGAAAAATCGGCGTATTGCTGTACTAATGGGAGGCCCTTCAGCAGAACGGGAAGTGTCCTTGAATACCGGAAAGGCTATAGTTCAAGCACTCCAAGAAAAGGGTTATAATGCAGTTGGCATAGATATTGATCCACGCAATCTTGTTAAACAATTGACTGAAGCAGGTATTGAAGTTGTTTTTAACGCCATTCATGGCAAATACGGTGAAGACGGTATTCTTCAGGGTGCACTCGAACTCTTGGGCATTCCATACACCGGATCGGGAGTTCTGGCAAGCGCTGTGGCAATGGATAAAGGCATATCTAAACGTCTTTTTTTGCAAGCGAACATCAGTACACCGAGATCCAGGCAATATGCGAAGCAATCAGCTGACGACAAATTGGTAGAACTGATTGTATCGGAATTCAGTCTTCCTGTTGTAGTAAAGCCGGTGACACAAGGTTCAAGTATTGGTGTGGTCATTGTTGAACAGGCAGAAGATTTGCTGTCGGCATTAAAGGAAGCCTTTCACTTTGGCGATATATTGATCGAAGAGTTTATTCAGGGAAAAGAATTGACGGTTGCAATCTTGGGAACCGATGAACCCAAGGTCTTACCGGTAATTGAGATTGTTCCGCATAATGGACGCTATGATTATCAGTCGAAATACACAAAAGGTTCGACCGAGTATATTGTACCTGCCCGGCTTGATTCGTTGACTACAAAGGCAGTACAGGAAGAAGCGTTGGCCGCGTTTAAAGCGCTAGCTTGCCGGGGCATCGGCCGGGTTGATGTTATGCTGGATCAAAACAGTACTCCCTATGTGCTGGAAGTTAACACTATTCCCGGAATGACGGGAACCAGTCTTGTTCCTAAAGCGGCGGTCGCTGCTGGAATTGCTTTTGCTGATTTGTGCGAGATCATATTGCTGACTGCTACAGTTGGCAGTATGGCCAACTGATTCGCGGTACTGGAAAATGAGGTAATTAGTTAAGTATAAGAATGGCTAAGGCTGTTAAAGCGTATAATCCCTTGTGCACACCGGCAATCTATAGTGCGCGTCCTTGGGGTATTTAAGCGCTTTAACAGCCTGTTTTTTTATGTGTAGGGAATAATTTTATGTTTATTTGAGTGCTGTGTTGGTGTATAATTACTTGGTGAAGGACAAGCGGGTGGGAGTGAGAGATATGCGAACACAGGAGAGGCCTTTGTTAGGAGCGCGCCCCGGGCGTTCAGTGTCAGCACCCCGGTTAATTTATTTGTTGATTGTGCTGATTGTCTTGCTTGCTGCATATTTATTCATTAATTCCAGTTATTTTGAAGTTGGAACAGTAATCATCGAAGGAAACAAATTTATGCCGGTGGAAGACGTGCTTAGAGCCGCCGGAGTTCCGGAAAAAGTTAATATATTCCGCCTTAACAGCACGGATATAAAAAACCGCTTGCTTCGGGATCTTCGTGTGGGGGAAGTGGAAGTATTCCGCCGATTTCCAGCTACCATCGTAATTCAGTTAAAAGAGCGAACACCGTTAGCCTTGGTGGCCAGCAACTATGGTTTTGTTGAATTGGACAAACCAGGTACGGTGTTGGCTGCGCAAAAAAATATAAAACAGTTGAATATCCCAGTCGTAACAGGAGTCAATCTAGGTAATATTTATGTCGGGGATACCGTTAAGGAGGAATCAGTATTAGCTGTATTGGAATATTTGTCGGCGTTGGATGAAGACACGCTTAACGATCTTTCTGAAGTCAACATAAGTGCTTCCGGAGAATTAATTGCCTATACGGTTCAAACCGCTACCATTCGGTTAGGAAGCAAGGAACGACTAGCGGAAAAGGCGAAACTGACGAAGGATATCTTGCAGGATATTGGGGATCGAAAAGCGGCGGTGGATTATATTGATTTGCAGTATGCTTCGCCGTATATTAAGTTTAGACAATGATGGAGCGAGGGAGAACAGTGGGACATATTAAGCAAGGACAAGTGGCTATCGCGTTTGTATGTGTTGTGCTAGGTATCATGATAGCGGTGCAATTTAGGACAACGCAGGATATTCGGTCAACCCTTCCTTATCAACGGGTTGAGGATATGGCACAGCGGCTTAGTCAAACCGAAAAAGAGCGGGATGCGTTAGCCAACGAGGTCGAAAAATTACGTAAGGCGGCGGGTAGTGGTGTGGTGTCTCAAGAATTAGAGACTATTAAAATGGGAGCGGGTACGGTGGCTCTTACCGGACCAGGAGTTGTTGTAACCATAGATGATAGCAAGCGCCCGACGAAACCGGGAGAAAATCCGAACTTATACCTTATTCATGACGATGATATTTTGAAAGTAATAAATGAACTCAGGGCTGCCGGTGCAGAGGCCATTGCCGTTAATGAACAGCGACTGATTGCTACTTCCGAGATTCGCTGTGCCGGGCCAACACTCTCTGTCAACAATACACATTACTCTCCTCCCTATGAAATTAGGGCAATTGGTGATTCCCAGACGATGGAAAACGCGCTTCGCCTGAGGGGCGGAGTCGCTGAGACGCTGCAATTCTGGGGGATTCAGGTGGGCATAAAAGCACAGGAAAAGGTTGACATACCAGCTTATAAAGGTTCATTCCGGTTCGATTACGCGAAACCGGTGGCCGGGGAGGGTAAACAATGATCTTACCCATTATCGGACTTATGATAGGAATTGTTATCGGTATATCATTTCCTGGAAGCGTACCTTCGGAATATGCAAAGTATATGTCAGTAGCACTTTTGGCTTCGATTGATTCCGTGTTTGGAGGACTTCGGGCTGGAACCGAAGATAAATTTGATAATACGGTATTTATAAGTGGTTTTTTTACTAACGCCTTACTTGCAGCCGGATTGGTTTATGTAGGCGATCGGCTGGGAATTGATCTATATTATGTAGCTTTGTTGGCTTTTGGATTACGGGTATTTCAAAATCTAGCAATTATCAGACGTTATTTTCTTAAGAAGTAAGGCGCATAAGTGCCTTACTTTCTATTTTTTGTTCTTTTTTTAAGAAAATCTATTATACTATTAATAAAGGAAGCGAAAAAATGAGAGGAAAAGTTATGAAAAGGGTAACTTTTATACGAATACTTACCGGAATCAAGCTTGTTTCAAATAATGTCAGTGTGGTAGAAAATTTTAAAAATAAAGCTATGGTGATTGTCCGAGTGGATGAAATTATGGCGGAAACACCTAAACAAATACGATCCTTGCAAAAGGTGTTTGGAAGAGCCAAATATTATAGTATAAAACCAGAAGGGGATGGGCTGACGGTTACACTAGAGTTTTCATGGTCTTAAGTAGTGAGTTATGAGGCATTTTCCCTCACCCCTTTTTCTTTCTGTGAATAATATGAAGGAAAGAGGCAAAAATGGGTGGAGGGAAAATAGCTATGGAAATTACCATTAAATTGCGGACTTTCATAGGTGTAGGTTTGCTTGTTTTCGCCTTGGGGATATGTGCTGGCGCAGGTGGCATGTACCTTTGGGGACCCCAAAAAACGGTAACGGTAACCAAAGAAAAAAGCGCAGACGCGATCACGGAATCTATGCCGATAACGACAAAAACTGATACTGTAACGCAAGCTGTAGTTGTGCCGGTGAACCTTCCCGGGGATGTGGTGCAGTTTCGGGAACGGTCAGGTAAAGTAATTGCCATTATTAATGATAAAGAATATGAAATTCCTTCCACGACTAATTCGACAAATGTGGAGCTGGGTACAAACGGTCAACTGGAGATACAGCATCAGACAACTAGTCAAGTAGATGTTACCCCTTTGGTTAACCAAATTTTAGCGGCTCAGTTAAATGAAGAAAGGGCTAAATGGGCGAAAGATATCAAGCACCATGGCATTGGGGTTGGGATAGGCTACCATGACGAATGGTATATTCCCATGGAATATCAAGCTGATTATAGTAAAAATAAGGCAATATCCTTAGAAATTCATAAGGAACTTGGCACAAATTTCAATATTAACGGTGGAGAAATTAAACATGTTTGGAAGTTTTGAAAGGCTCTGACAGCCTTTCTTTTTTTGTATAGGGTTATAGGTTAATTTGTCTCCATTTAAGTAAGGAAATGGTAGTAAATTTGCATATATTTAAAAATTTCGCGTGAATTTGGATTTTGTTCTAAGATAAAAAAGGGAAAAAGCCAAATATGTTGAAACATTTATTACAATGAACATAATTAGTTTTAAGAGGATCAATCATGGTTAAAAAATGTTCCCTAGGAGTTGATATCGGAACAGCATCAGTAAAAGTATTGGCTGCACAGATAGAGGCCAAGGATAATATCTTACTTATTGGTAGTGGGGTTGTACCGTCTGCCGGGTTTTCCAAAGGACAGTTAATGGATGCCGAGGCACTGGCAAAAGCCATTCAAGGGGCGATTTCCTGTGCAGGATTGGTAACCGGGGCTGCCGTGGAAGCGGTATTCCTTGGAATCGGCGGCTTAGAGATGCTTTCCGTAAGTGGTTTGGGTAGTGTTGCTGTTCATGATGGCCTGATTACAGAAGCGGATATAGACCGCGTATGCCGGGCTGCTGTAGTATTGGTGACACCGGACGATCATCAGGTATTGCATGTCCTGCCGAGAAAGTTTTGGGTTGATGGAACTTTATATGACGATGCGCCACTAGGAAAACTAGGGGAACGACTTGAGGTAGATGTTTGCGTTGTCAGTATTTTAAGTTCAGTGGTTGATGAAATTACTCATGCGTTGTCGAGGCAAGGGATTGAGGTTGCCGGAGTGGTGGCGAATGCGGTTTCTCAAGCTTATGTAGCGGCTGAGCGTGTGCACCCTTGTCTGGTGGTTGACATTGGAGCTGGAATCAGTGACGTAGTACTAACCAGCCAAGGGAAGACGTACCTAGCGGCTTCCATACCTATGGGTGGAGACTATGTGACAAATGATATTATGCAAGGACTGGGAGTTAACCGGAATCATGCGGAGGAAATAAAGCGTTATTACGCGAAAGTAAGCAGTAAGCTTGTAAAGCAGGACACGGTTTTGGATTGCAATAGTGATGGTACTACTGATAAAATGGTTACATACGGCTTTTTAGAAAAGGTAATAGAAAGCCGGACGGAAGAAATTATGCAGATTGCTCATCAGTATCTTCAACCAATGCTAGCTAATTATGAAGTTGAGACTGTGGTTTTAACAGGAGGTTCGTCCCTTTTGCCGAGTTTTATAAAACACGCGGAGAAAGTATTTGGGGTTAAAGCAGAAGTAGCCGAGCTTAACGGGGTGTTGCCCGCCGAATACGCTTGTCCGGAAAATACGGCATGTTATGGTATTTTGCGTCAATTTTCAGGAGAGATACTGACGAATAAGGAAGATCGTCAAGGTATATTGTCGATTATTTGTGAAAAAGTTAAGCGATTGTTTTAGTACGCACTTGTAAATAAGGGGGAAATAGTATCCATGCTCGAATTTGATATGGATTTGGACCAATTTGCAGCTATAAAAGTCGTTGGTGTCGGGGGTGGCGGTAATAATGCGGTTAACCGGATGATTGCTGCTGGTCTTCAAGGAGTGGAGTTTATTACCGTTAACACGGATGCTCAGGCGTTGCTTCTATCGCAGGCGCCTTATCGTATTCAAATTGGTGAAAAGCTGACCAAAGGGCTTGGTGCCGGAGCTAATCCCGAGGTGGGCGAAAAAGCGGCACAAGAAAGCCGGGAGGAAATTATTAAAGCCCTAAAAGGGGCGGACATGATTTTTATTACCGCTGGAATGGGCGGCGGTACCGGGACCGGAGCGGCCCCGGTCGTTGCCGAGTGCGCCAAGGAAGTGGGAGCGCTGACGGTAGGGGTGGTTACCCGTCCGTTTTCTTTTGAAGGAAGAAGACGGCAGGGACAAGCTGAACGCGGGATTGCGAAAATGAAGGAAAAAGTAGACACGCTGATAACCATTCCAAATGATCGGTTGATGCAGGTTGTTGACAAAAGAACACCGATTTTAGAAGCTTTCCGAATTGCTGACGACGTATTACGGCAAGGGGTCCAAGGTATATCCGATCTTATCGCGGTACCTGGACTCATTAATTTGGACTTTGCCGATGTCAAGACAATTATGATGGAAACTGGTTCCGCTCTTATGGGTATCGGTATTGCCACGGGTGACAATCGTGCCGTTACAGCGGCTGAGTCGGCTATAAAGAGTCCTCTGTTGGAAACCTCGATACAAGGTGCCAAAGGGGTGTTGTTAAATATAACCGGTGGCACCAGTCTAGGATTATTCGAAGTAAACGAGGCGGCCGATATTATTGCTCAGGCGGCTGATCCGGAAGCGAACATTATCTTTGGTGCGGTTATCGATGAGAAATTTGATGACGAGGTTAGAGTGACGGTAATTGCCACTGGATTTGACGGAAAACCTGTGAGTTTGAAAGAAGAGGAAGGCGGTGCGCCGGTTATCGAACCTTTTAAACGGGGCGATCTTGATATTCCGGCCTGGATGAGGCGTTCCTAAAAATTAGTGTAATAAAAGTACCATCCCAATTACGGGGTGGTACTTTTTTGATAAAAGAAGTGTAATAGACCTTTCTTAGCGGTTGATTGCCAAAGATCTAGTTTTTTTGCGCCGTTATAAGGTTCATAATCTTACAATTTTTTTTGAAGTGGTTTGCTATAATGGTACTATCTGTTATGGGAAAACCATAATTTGTTATATGAGCCAAAATATAGGTAGTGTGTATAATTACACAAGAGGTGTTGGGCGTGTATATTTATGCCGATGTTGTTTTAGCTGTAAATGTTGTTATGAATAGTATTATTTTACTCTTTACGGGTTGGGCAGCCGGTTGTCATTACAAAGTTTGGCGGATTCTTTTAGCAGCTTTCTTGGGGGGGGGCTATGCACTAAGTGAAGTAATCGTCGATTTTCCTTATTTATATAGTCCGGTGACTAAAATTTTTATGTCGGCAATTATTATATTTATTGCCTATGGAAAACGACGGTGGCGGGCTTTTGCCGTCACGTTAGCCTGGTTCTATATTATGTCTCTTTTTGCGGGCGGAGCAGTGTTTGGCTGGCTATTATTTGTAAATGCCGGAGGGGAAGTGCCTGTCCGTGATATTTCGTTGCTTACGGTTGGCTGGAGTCATTTACTTATGGGGGCACTTATTATGGCAGGGTTATTCTTAATGGCACTGAGAAGGCTGGGTATGAATATATCGCAGCGGCAGTGGATGTATCGGATTAGTGTCTTTTATGAAGGGAGGCAGGTAAGCGTATTGGCGCTACTTGACACAGGAAACAGGTTGTTTAGTTCCAGTGGGCAGGCACCGGTAATATTGGTAGAGTACAAAGCGTTAAAAGGATTATTTAATGAAGAGGTAAGGCGCTATTTATTTGAGCGAGAGCCAGAGCGGTGGCTAACGGATCTGGTACAGTGCCCCGATTCGGCTTGGCTGGCCAGAATACAGTGTATTCCGTTTCGGGGCGTGGGGAGATCAAGTCTGTTATTAGGGTTTCGGCCGGATGCGGTAGACGTCGCTGTAAAAGCTTCGCAGGTGGTAAGAAATGATGTTGCTATAATCGGCATATATAGCGGTAATTTTGACGCAGACGGTAAATATAATGCGTTACTTCATGCTGAGGTGCTCCAGCGGAGTAATGGGGAAGAGGAGGCAAATACATGCGCATAACCTGGAATATTTGCAAGCTAATGATAAAACTTCGAGTTATCACCATACTTCGTTATTTGCACATATTGGAGCCTGATGAAGTATTTTATGTGGGAAGTACGGAAATTCTGCCCCCGCCGTTATCCGGGGATGAAGAAGTATTTTTGCTCAACCGATTGCAAAAGGGCGATAGTAGTGTAAAAAGCGTTTTTATTGAAAGAAATCTGCGGCTGGTTGTTTATATTGCTAGAAAGTTTGAAAATACCGGTGTGGGCATTGAAGATTTGGTCAGTATTGGTACTATAGGACTTATCAAGGCGGTGAACACATTTGATCCGGTTAAACGTATCAAATTGGCTACGTATGCGTCTCGATGCATAGAGAATGAGATTCTCATGTACCTTCGCCGTAATAGCAAGACACGGGCCGAGGTATCCTTTGATGAACCTCTTAATGTGGATTGGGACGGTAATGAGCTCTTATTATCTGATGTCCTTGGCACAGAAAATGATATAATTTATAAGTCTGTAGAAGAAGAAGTCGATAAGGTGTTGCTGCATACAGCCATGAATAAGCTGACACGCAGGGAACAGCGCATTATGGAATTGCGGTTTGGCTTAAGTGGTGAGGGGCTGGAAAGAACGCAAAAAGAAGTGGCCGATATGTTAGGGATATCTCAGTCCTATATTTCGCGGCTGGAAAAGCGAATTATTCAAAAAATGAAAAAGCATATTCGCTTGATGGGCGGGGAATAACTAAAGTAGGGAAAGGTGAGGGTCTGTGGTCTAGCCTTTCCCATTGTTACGTTAAGTAAAACTTCAAATTGTGGTACGGTTCTCTAAAGCCTGGGTAGCAGTACCCGGGCTTGTTTTATTGCGGGGTGTATAAAAGACTTGGCAGGTGGCAATAATGCTGGTAGGAATTAAACTCGTGGGAAATTGAGGGGAGGGATGACGGTGCTAGTAAACAAAGTCGAGATTTGTGGCGTTAACACAGCAAAACTCCCGGTTTTACCGGCCAGTAAAATGCGTGAACTGTTTGAGGTAATGCAACAAGGTGGCTTTGATGCGCGTGAACAGTTAATTTACGGTAATTTGCGGTTGGTATTGAGTGTAATTCAAAGGTTTAACAATCGCGGCGAGTATGTGGATGATCTTTTCCAAGTTGGTTGCATCGGTTTAATGAAGGCTATTGATAATTTTGATTTATCGCAAAACGTTAAATTTTCGACGTACGCTGTGCCAATGATTATTGGAGAAATAAGGCGGTATCTACGCGACAACAATCCTATTCGTGTGAGCAGGTCCATGAGGGATGTAGCTTATAAGGCCTTGCAGATTAGAGATTCTCTTGTCTATCGGTTTTCCAGAGAACCGTCGGTTGGTGAGATTGCTGATGAACTTAAAATACCAAGAGAAGAGATTGTGTTTGCACTCGACGCCATTCAAGAACCGATTTCTCTGTTCGAACCCATTTACCATGATGGTGGTGATCCCATATATGTTATGGATCAAATTAGTGACGACCGAAACCAGGATTTAAATTGGCTGGAAGGGGTCACGATAAAAGAAGCGCTGAGAAAACTCAGCGATCGGGAAAAACATATATTGACATTACGTTTTTTTGAGGGCAAAACCCAAATGGAGGTTGCCGAAGAAATAGGTATATCGCAAGCTCAGGTATCGCGCCTGGAAAAGGCTGCTCTGGGACATATGCGAAAATATGTATGATTTTTAGGGGAGAGTAGAAATGGAAAGCAAGATACGATTGTTTTTTTTTCTTGGGGTAAGTGTTTTTTTAGCGGCCGGCTGGTATTTTCTTACCAGTACGCCGCATTCCCTGGTTCAGGCTGCTGGACCGGAAGGGTTAATCCGCTTGCACATTCTGGCTAATAGTGATAGCGCCGGTGATCAGCAGCTGAAGTTAAAAGTCCGTGATGCTGTGGTAGCTTATTTAACTCCAAAATTGAGTAATGTAAAAAAACCAGAACAAGCGAGAACGGTCATTTTAGATAACCAGGAAGAACTTTTGGCGATTGCAAAAGGGGTCATTAGAGAGAATGGTGCGGAATATTCAGCACGTATTGAAACAGGCTGGTTTGATTTTCCCCTGCGTTCCTATGGAGCGGTTGTAGTTCCGGCCGGACGTTATGAAGCGGTGCGCATCTTGCTGGGAGAAGCAAAAGGGAAAAATTGGTGGTGCGTTCTTTTTCCACCCCTTTGTTTTGTGGATGGCAGTGGGGCTGTGGCCGTGCCGGCGGGGGCTGGTGAGTTCAAAAAGGGCAAAGTGGAAATAAGATGGAAGTTGGCAGAATTGATTCAAGGTTTGTAACGCATGGAGCTAGAGGCAGCTCTCCCAGTTTTAAGGGGAAGCCTCTTTTTATTTTTAGGCTACAAATAGTATCATTCCCCTATAATGTTCCGTAGTCGGTTAAGGTACCCTCATTGTTAGGAAAATATTGCTAAGTAACATGGAACATCCGGTTAACTTAGAACATATAATGAGGAAAAACAAGCACAGAGGGGCGGGGTAGTATGCTCAAAACCAGCGATCTCAA
>Ga0316604_10000726_pt1 | contig 35578 bp, 25 predicted proteins | sample OWC_soil_day20_C_FD_207650 | JGI IMG/M metagenome (GOLD analysis project Ga0316604, IMG submission 207650) | Wetland soil microbial communities from Old Woman Creek delta, Ohio, United States - OWC_soil_day20_CT | ecosystem: Environmental > Terrestrial > Soil > Wetlands | place: USA: Ohio... | reverse complement strand
CCTTCAGCACGAGCCTGAACAAAGCCAAATTTGACGAACGCTGGATTGAACTGTCACTGGCGCATCGCCCCCGCAATACGATAGCGGCGACCTATAACGTTGCGAAGTACGCAACAGAGCGCCGCATCATGCTGCAGTGCTGGGCTGATATGGTTGATTGCTGGATCAATGGCGATTCAGCGCGTGACGTGATTGCCGAAGCCAAGCGCAAGGCCGCTGAGGTTTTGGATCTGGAAGTGGACGAGGATTTGTAGCTCACCGCACAACTTCGCCAACGCAAACCCTGCTATGACAGCGTCGACCCCGTAACATTCCTTCTACTGACGGGATCACGTATCAGGGAAGACGTTCATGCCTTGAGAAGCATTGAGGTCATAGCTTCCTGCTAACATAACGCATTTGCTGGGCGCTATGAGATTTGATGACATGAAGATCGGCATACTGAACCTGAGGGGGGCGCCCTACTTCAAACTGGCTTTGAAAGCCGCTGCTGCCCACGAGTTGCCAACAAGCTGCACGTCGTGGTCGTGGCCTGGACGGCCATGAACCTCGAACAAGAATCGACCGGCGTTCATTTCGAATCGCAAGAGGTCGACAACCAGAAGAATCCGTCGCAAATGGCAAACATTCCCGAGCTTTACAGAACTCCCTTGCCATCAACCCGCACGGGAGCGCTTTACAACGCCTTCTCTTATCCGACGAAAATCTCGCCCGAGGTGATCGCCGTCTTTATTGCCGTACACACCAAGCCGGGCGCAACCGTGCTCGACGCATTCGCAGGAAGCGGAACCACAGGGCTCGCGACGCTGTTATGCGATCGTCCCACGGATGAAATGCGCCGCATGGCCGACAAGCTCGGAATCAAGCCAAAGTGGGGGCCACGCACCGCCCATCTTTTCGAGATCGGCACCTTGGGCTCGTTCGTCTCAGAAACTCTCTGTCGCCCGCCAGTGCCGGAGATATTCGCAGCGGCGGTCAATGAGCTTTGCCGCCGCGCCGAAGAAAAGCTCTCCTGGCTCTACGAGGCGAAGGACGCGAGCGGCTCGCCTGGAACGCTGCGCCACATGATCTGGTCCGAAGTGCTTATTTGCCCGCACTGCGGTAACGAAGTCTCGTTGTGGGACGCGAGTGTGAAGACCAAGCCACTGAGCATGTCGGACACTTTTTGCTGCAAGAGCTGCAGAAAACAGGTCGCGGTCGGCGCCTGCGAGCGAGCGCTCGAATCATCCCTAGACGTATTTGGTCGCAAACAACTGACAAGGAAGCGCGTGATTGCGCGAGTACATGGTCGGAGCGGGGCGACGAAGTGGCAGCGCCCGCCTACGCCAGAAGACCTTGAAATCATTGCGCGAATCGCAAAAACAAAACCGCCGAAGTCCGCTCCCAACGCGGAACTTGTATGGGGCGAACTGCGCCGCACGGGCTATCACGTCGGCATCGAAAAGCTCCATCATTTCTATACGAAGCGCAACTTCATCGTAATGGCGACCCTTATTGATCTCGCTGCCGATTTCTCAGAGGACGTGCGCGACGCATTGCGACTCCTGATTCTGAGCTACAACTCAAGCCACTCAACGCTCATGACTCGCGTGGTTCTTAAAAAGGGGCAGAGCGACTTCGTTCTAACTGGATCGCAGAGCGGCGTTCTCTACATCAGCGGACTGCCGGTGGAGAAGAACATTCTCGAAGGCGTGCGGCGCAAGTCCAAAGCCTTCATCGACTCCTTCCATATGCTTCATGGAAGCAGAAGCACAGTTGTCGTCCACAACGGCACCAGTGAAAGAATGCCGCTAAAACCTAATTCGGTGGACTATGTCTTCACCGACCCACCCTTCGGCGCCTACATCCCCTACGCGGAGCTCAATCAGATCAACGAGCATTGGCTTGGAAAAACCACTGACCGCGCACGCGAAGTGATCATGAGTCCCTCGCAGTCCAAAGGCGTATCGGAATATGGAGCCATGATGACGAGCGTCTTCAATGAGATGTCGCGCGTGCTCAAACCAGAGGGCTTGGCGACGGTAGTGTTTCACTCCGCGCACTCGGATGTATGGCGGGCGCTTGCGCAGGCCTACGCGACTGCTGGTTTCACCGTCGAAGCCACTAGCGTCCTAGACAAGATTCAAGCGAGCTTTAAGCAGGTCGTCTCCACCATTTCGGTCAAAGGCGATCCATTGTTATTGCTGTCGAAGCGCTCCCCTGACCGGGCAGTTGGCAAGACGAGTTCCATAATTGCAGCGGAAGTGATCCGAGATGCTGGCAACAGCTCGCTGTCTGATCCGCAATTACTCTATTCGCAATTCGTCGGCAAGTGCTTGCAGCTCGGACGTGACGTTGAGATGGATGCCAAGGCCTTCTATGCTCTTGTGCGCACAGACGCAAGTTCGGGCCGTAGCCCCTCCGCAGACCGATGAAGCAAGCTCGCCAGCCACCGCCTGGTGGCCACGCGCCAGACGCGGAGCGCCGCAAACGTCTGGGCCAATATTTCACTGGCGTGGGCCTCGGCCGAATCCTCGCTGCTCTCGCCCAAGCGGAGAAGGCCGTGAGCATCATTGATCCAATGGCTGGATCGGGGGATCTGCTTGCTTCGTGTCTGGAGATCGGCGCCGCTCCGGCATCGATTGCGGGCATCGAAATTGACACCGTTGCTCGCGACGCTTGCGCTAACCGATTGCCGCAAGCCAACTGCATTCTTGGCAGTGCTTTCGACCCAGACACCATCTCGCGCCTGCCAAAGACGGAGTGGGACTTGGTGATTGGCAATCCACCCTATGTCAGATATCAGTCGTTTTCGGAAAAGGCGGAGGTGGATTACGTTTTTCCGAGCGCGATGCAAATTCGGACTGGGTTGCTGCAGACATTGCCAAGGCTCTCTGCTCTCGACGCAGAGGACAAACGCCTCTTTGCGCACCTCATCAGCGGCTATTCTGGCCTGTCCGACCTAGCAGTTCCATCTTGGATTCTTTGCGCTGGCCTCGTAAAGATTGGTGGCCGCTTGGCGTTGGTGGTGCCTGAGTCTTGGCTGACGCGCGACTACGCGACGATCGTGCACTACCTGCTGTTCCGCTGGTTCGACATTGAGTTCGTCGTGGAAGACGAGCACGCCTCTTGGTTCGACGACGCCAAGGTCAAGACGACGCTTATCGTGGCCAAGCGGGTGAAGCGGCGTGCGTCGGCTCTTGTGCAAGCAGACAGCTCCACCTACTGCCACATCTTGATCTCCGCCGCTGCTGCCAGCCCGGAGAGTCCCATTGGGAGAATCGCGCTCGCCGGAGGATCGAGCCTAGAAAGAAACTTCGCAAAACAAGCGCGGTTTTGGCTTCGGAATGGCGCGCGTCATACCACTGGGCTAGCTCGCCCGCGTCCCGCGTCGATGAAGCTCGCCTGCAGAAACATGGTTGCCGCTGCCTCGCGGCAAAAGTGGTTCGCAGCTCTCGGCGAAACGGGCAGCCAAGCGGCGGAAGGCATCTACGTTTCGCTCGAAATCCATAATTGGCTTGCGCACCATGAAATCGCCCCAGCGTTCGCCACGTTCGAATCGCAGGGTGTGGCAGTTGGGCAGGGCCTTCGCACCGGGGCCAACGGCTTCTTCTACGCCGATGGCAGGCGCTCGTCAGACCACATAGCGCTGTCTTTTTCTGGCCCGCTGGCGGGATTGACGGCACGGGCGCCAGATAGCGTAGCTCGGCCTGTCATACGCCGGCAATCTGACCTTCCGGTGGGATTCACCGTCTCACCCGATCTCGCCACGGGCTGGGTGCTGGACCTCAGGCAGCACGCGCTCCCGGAGGACTTGGGCGAAATCGACATGTTCCCATCGGTTTATGAACGCATGCCCGAGTCAATTGCCGCGGTAGTTCGGGCGGCAGGACAGGCCAACTTCGGCACTGACGCCAAGCCGCTGAAGGTTTGGAATCTCACTGCAGTCTCTCCGAACATTAGATCTGCGACTCGCGGCATGCCGCCACGCCATTGGTATATGTTGCCCGACTTCGCAGCGAGGCACTTGCCGGATGTTCTGTTAGCGCGAGTGAATTCATCCACTCCGAAGGCCTATTTGAACAAGGCTAGGCAATGCCTCATCGACGCAAACTTTTCGACGATGTGGACTTTGCCGCTCAGCAAGTGGAGCGCAACAGCTTTGCTCGCTTTCATGAATAGCGCGTGGGCGCAGGCGGTCATCGAAACGTCGGGAGCAGTCATGGGCGGCGGTGCCCTGAAAGTGGAAGCCGCGCACCTGCGGCGCTTCCCAGTTCCAGCGTTCAATGAAGAGCAGCTTTGCGAGCTCACACGGTTTGGCGATGAGCTCGCTATCAAGGCTGAGCACACAGAAGTGGAAGCTGTGCTGAACAGCATCAATGCCGTGGTGGCAAAAGCTCTCGGATGCTGTCGCGAAGAAATCGAGGAATTGAGGCAAATCACGCGCGCGGGACAGGAACGACGCGCAAAGCACAATACAAAAAAGGGAGGACACGATGGTGTTGAAGTATGTTGAGGCGCAGGGCAAGGCTTTCCTGAAGGAAGCCAGCGACTTCATCCGTGAAGGCAAGGCGGAGGATGTGCTGCGGCACGCACTCTCAGCCAAGCTGCCGTTGATGTTCCCCGACCAGCCTTGGTGGACCAAGGCTCACGTCACCGGGACAGAGTCGTTGGCAAAGTTCCACGAGCTCGGGGCCAAGAAGCATGGCTTCGTCGATGTGCTCGTGGGCGCCACCGTGATCGAATACGAGAGGGACTTGCACGCGCTGGGCACCTTCGCACACGGCCTCCATCAGGTGAAGCAATACTGCGCTGGCCAACTTAACGCAGGGACGCCTCGCGACTTGCTTGTTGGCGTGCTCTCCGACACCGTTCGGTGGCATGCCTTTGGCATCTTGGATGTAAAGGACCTTTCCGCCATTCCTGGCGCCACGAGCTACGGCCCGGAGCACATCGAGCTCGGCGAGATCGAATCATGCGACCTTTCTGCGGCGGGCGATGTTGAAGCGAAGAAGCTCGGGGCGTTTTTGGTCCGCTATCTTGGGCGCGAAGGTGGACGCTTGCTGGCCGCGCTCACTCTCGCGAAGGACTTGGGCTTTAGCAGTTCGTTTTGCCAGGCCCACGTCCAGCCGATTGAGGCGCTTGTAGACCATGCGTTTGCCCATGATCCCACCTATGCAAGCCTGATTACTAAGCTTTGGACTGACTTCGTCTCCTACTTGGGTGGGGACGCCGCTGCCGGAAAGTTCGACAAAGGCTCGTATGTCGGGGAACTCTACATCCTCACTCTCGCCAAGCTTATTTGCGCTAACGTTCTGAACGGAAAAGCGCTGATTAGCGACGACGTGGAGTTGCAAGCTATTTTGGACGGGTCGCTCTTCAAGGCTCGTGGGTTGCCCAATCTCGTCGAATACGACTATTTCGGCTGGCTCAACGCCAGCCCCTACGTGAGTGACTTGGTCGCAGTTGCGCGCGACATTCAAAACGACCTTCGCGCCTACGACTTCGAATCATCCCCTGCCGAAGACCTATTCGGCACCCTCATGGCGCAGTTGGCGGCTCGGTCGCAAAGACTTCTGCTGGGGCAGGAGTGGACCCCGTCTTGGCTCGCCGGCAAGCTTGTCGAGCACGTCACGTCGGCGCTCCCCGAGGGACAGCATCCGCGCTTCGTCGATATGTGCTGCGGATCTGGAGCTATGGTAGTGGAAACGGTGAAACGCGCTCAACAGCGCCTTCGTGCCGCCGGCCGAATTCCTGGCGACCCCGCAGCACTTAGCGAACTCGCTACTGCGATCACCGCATTCGACATCGACCCATTGGCTGTGATGCTTGCCAAGGTTGGTTGGGTGTTGGCCAGCAAGGATTGGCTGGCCGCGGGGCATGAGGCGCAGATTCCCGTCTATCACGCCGATTCACTTTTTGCGAACACGCCGGTGACAAAGGTGTTCAGCGCGAGCGGAGAAGAGCAATGCAAGCTCAAGCTTGACACGGAAGAGGTCCAACTCCCCCAATTTTTGATCACGGCATCGAACCAGACTTTGTTCGACGCACTTCTCTCGCGCGGCTATGAGATGGCAATGAGCAGCGCAGCGGCAGTGAATACGACGCTCAAAGATCAAGACATCGAGACGATGGTGGACGCAGTTTTGACCGACACCGGTGTCGCGCTGGCCATCGACGAAAGGGCCACGTCGATTGAGTTTTGCAAGAAGCTGCTCAAGGCGTTGGAGAAACTCCAGCGCGCTGGTCGCAATGGCATTTGGGCGTTCGTGCTGCGAAACAGCTTCCGGCCGGCTCTCGTCGCAGGACGCTTCAACGGAGTGGTGACGAACCCGCCGTGGCTGGCTCTCAGCAAAATCGCGAGCAACCCCTATCAGGATGCGCTGAAAGCCAAGTCGGAGCTCCATGGTATCAAAGCGCCTGGCTCTTCGCATCTGCATGTGGAAATCGCCACCATTTTCCTCTTGCACGCCATCGAACGATATTTGACTCCCGGCGCGGTGATTGGATGCATCCTGCCGGACACGGTGCTCAACGGCTCGCACCACGAGCCATTCCGCTCGGCTGGCTACCTCACCGCGAACAAGCCCGTGCAGTTCGCTCCTGGTGAGATATGGAAGATTGCCAACCAAACCTTTAAAAACGAAGCGATTGTGCTTTTTGGCTCCAAGTCGCAGCCGGGCGGTGCCAAGACTTTCGTGGGACGTGACGTGAGCAGAACATCAGAGACTGCGACGACCTACCACATCGTCAAATCCAACGGCCGCACTGCATGGACAACCACGCCACCGGCCGCGGCTGCCGTGAAAGTTGCGACCAAAAAATCAATCGGGCCGCTCTTTCGGCAAGGCGCCGACGTAATGCCGCGCGGCATCGTTTTTCATGCATCGGTGAAGAACGGCGCGAGTTGGAACCTGGGACCAATTACCGCTGGCTCACCTTTCTACTTCCTTAGATCGGACGGCCATCGGTTGAAAGATTTCGTGCTGACTGCAAGCGGAGTTAGCGAACAGGTGATGTTTGACGTGCTGATCTCAAAGCACTTGGCGCCGTTTGAGCTCGCCACCGGCGCCAAAGGACTTTTGCCGTTTCAATACGGGACGGGTGGGTGGGAGCCTCGCACAGGCCCTGGGATCGCTGCGCTTGGCGGAGCGACAAGTGGCGCGATTAAGTCTGCCTTGGCTGCTATCAACGAGAGCGTCGATCAATTCTTCGAGACGGTTGACACAGATCGAAAAAAGCTTTCCGGTCAAGGCTGGACTGCCCAAGATTGGCTCGTGTTAGCCCCGGCCGGTGGCAAGCTGCCGTGCGCCGCATATATACGTGGCGACCAGATCCCTTGTGACAAGACTGTCATCGACCAGACGCTGTATTGGGGGTGCGTTACGACTGAAGACGAAGCAATCTACATAACAGCGCTGATAAACAGCCAAGCTGTCATAGAGGTCATAAAGGCGCACCAGCCACGCGGAGCCTTTGGTGAACGCCATATTCACAAGCTGGCATTTGATCGAACCCCAGCATTCGACTCAACAAACCCGGATCACCGAGCGATCGTTGATGCAGCCAAGGCGTTACTGTCCGAATGGTCCACCAGGCGGATGCAACCCGACATTCAACTCATGCTCTCACCTCAGAAGCACATGATCACGCGGCGGACAAAGATACGGAAAGCGCTTGAGCAACTGCCTAGCTGGGACGCCTACCAGATAGCATGCGCCAGCCTTTATGGTGTTTGAGTGTAGCAACTGCCGTCGACAAGGGGCTGCTGCCCAAAGACGGCAAGGGCATTTCGAAGTTCAGAGCATTCCGACGCACGTGGAACTTATGACAATGCCTTAATGGCTTACTAACGAAGATTCCAGGGAAAAGCTGAAAGTAAATGTTTTGCATATACGCCTTTCTATATACGCCATGAACGTCAATTACGACGAAGAGTGACCCGATAACTTAATCAACAAGGTAGATGGCAATAGTGCAAGCCCGCGTCAAACTTCCATCCGGCCCCCTGATCCCCTATCTGGAATTCTGCAAGGCAATTGCCGAGGCTGTCAGTCCGATAGGCAAGAATTTTGAGGGCATCAAGTGTGTATGGGCCAAGATCTACACCACAGATGCGCCGCCTCTGCGCGTCGGCACAGGAGTTCCTTACCCTCTTGACGAACCAGATCGGTTGGAGCTCGCCACGGTATTGCAGAAACTTCCTCCACTGCGCTGTCCGATGTCGGAAGAAGAGACCGCATTGTTTATGAAGGCTTATCTGAATCTGCCGGGACGGCCCGAGTGGGAGCCTCTCTTTGAGACCGAAGAGGGGGTGCGCGAACGGAAAGACAAACACAATCAAGTTATGAGTCGCCTTGCAAAGGCGATACAAGAAGAGCATATGGCTGGAAGGCTGGTTCTAGTCGATGTTAAGCACCTTCCTGTACAAACTGTGCAATTGGGGGCATATCTAACTCGTAAGGATGCAGTCGCTTATTTGGATCGGCATGGTCTGCTGTATGGCGACGAGGAACCAGCAGCGAGCCAAAAGCCCAGTAGCTTATCGAGTGACGCCGGACACCCGACTCTGGATGCCGATCCATTGTCGTTGAGTGCTGGAACCAGCGTTGTGGGACGTCCCAAAGTAACCGATGCCAAGCGAGCAGAAGCTGTCCAACGTACTAGGGAACTGCGCGCTGAAGGGAAGAAGGATTTCATGGCACAGGTTGCGAAGGACTGTGGCGTTTCTCCACGATCCATTCACACATGGGTCAAAAAAGACGAGGAAATGAAGAAAAAAATGGGATCGATGGCAAGCTATCTCGTCGGGATAGGGAAGAAATGATTCCAACTTACTTCCGACTTACTTCCGATTGACGCCGTAAGGCCTTGTTAGACAAGGCCAGACACGGATCGACAGATAGCGCTTGCTCGGAACTGCAGTTCCGAGTGGACATTTCTCACATACGGCACCCGCCGGATTTACGGCCGGAACAGACGGTTTCCGGTCGTACTAATTGTGAGAAAGATACCATGACCACGCAAGCCTATGCCGCCATGCGGCAACCTAACCCCCTATGCAGCGGCGCTTCGATCGAGGCAAACTCGATCGCTCAGCAAATCGGCAAAGCACTGCGCATTCTTCGCATGAAGCAACTGATCGAACGTACACAACTGTCGCGTGCAACAGTGTACGTCCTCATGGCGAGTGATCCCACGTTCCCACGCAAGATCAAGTTAACGGCACGCACGGTTGGTTGGCTCGAAACAGAAGTGGATGCCTGGATCGCATTGCGCGCTAACGCACGTGCTGCCGCATAAATGGGAGGTAAGACATGTTCATCTCCCAACCAATGTCGGATCGCGCTCCTACGCACGTGATTGCCCGAGCAAAGGGAGGCGCATTGTTGCCCCCTCTTGCACCGTACCTTCCCGCATACCCCCTTGGCTGCTTCCCTGGGTTGCTGGGTAAGCTCGCGCACAACCTCAGCGCCGGCGGGACTGTTGCTCCCGAAATTGTTGGAACTGCGTTGATTCCGTATGCCTCCTTGCTCACCCAAGGCATCGCGGACGTGACGTGGCCCAACGGACAGACAATCTCTATCGGTAGCAACGGGATCGTGGCAGCGCCTCCGGGAAGCGGCAAGTCATTCGTATGCAATCGGCTCAGCCAGCCGATCGCGAAATACCTAGCTGCGGATATACCGGGCCGCGAGAGCTGTCACCTTTTGCTGGAGGATGCGACACGTGAAGCGATTGTGCAGAGCCTTCACGAATGGCCCGTTGCCGGGCTCCTCACTGATGAAGCTGGAATGCTAAGAAGCCTGCAGAAGGATGCCCCTACACTGGTCAAGCTATTGGATGGCTCGCCGCTGCGGAATGTGCGCGTATCTACGGGCCGCGTTGCCCTTTCTGGGCAACGTTTTTCCATGCTCCTGATGGAGCAGCCCGAAATATTCGAAGAAACAAAGCGGATCCTGGGGGCGGCAGGGGTGGTGTAGGTCTTATCAACCGCTTCTATATTGCACAGGCGAACGATTTCCTTCCCGGAAATTCGCTCCATTCGGTTGGATTGCCGGCTGATGTGGCATACGCGTATGAAACGAGAGCTCTAGAGCTTCTTGTCGAACTTGTCGAAGTTGTCAAACAGGGAATTCAAGAGCGCCCGAAGATAAAACTGAGTTCAGAAGCTTGTCAGCACCTGATTCACCTTGATCGTGAGGCTCGCAGGCATTGCACACCCGATTCGCCGTGGTTTTTCGTCTCTGAATATATTTTGCGCCATGCGGAGCGTGTTCTACGCCTGGCTGGCGTATTTCATGTTTTCGAATATGGGGTGGAGGGTGAAATTTCCCTGGATACGCTTCAACGCGCAGAATGTCTTGGCGACTGGTATGTCGAATCTTTCGCACAGATATTTTACGAGCCACCGAAGCAAACGCAGGCCGAGGTCGATGCAGATGATCTTGAAATGGCATTAATTCAAGCCTGCCGATTTACAGGTAACTCGGTGTTCCGTCAGTCCGAGATGCGTACGCATGCATTGAACTTTGGCCTCACGCAAACGCGCTTTTCGCGTGCATTGGCTGTTCTTTGTAAGCAGGGAAGGGCCTGGGTTTCTTCGTATCAAAACAAGCCATGGGTCGCACTTAACATCTCCCGCTTGTCTCAATTCTGATGGGCAATTTATGACTCACTGAGGCAGTGCAGATGCCTCAGTGGGTTCATATGTCGCTAAGAATCTGAATAACTAAGCATATCGTTAATGTCGTGATATCAATCGTGGCTGACAGGAATGTCGATCTCTAATTTCTTTGCTTTGTGGCTAATTTCCGATGAGCTCACTTCTGGTTTATTAGTGAGATTGCGTAGGCAACTAGATATAGTGATCGGCTGAATTAAACAGCATGACTCTACTCAATACCTGTTGATTGTTGAGTAGGTGGTCTTACCAGTGAACGGTGAAGAAATGAATTCTTATATTAATCTGTATGCAATCAGAGGGAGTGATGGTGTGAATTACATCATGCCATTTGTCATGAATGGAATTGACCGGTTAATGAAATTCATGACGGGAGTAATCTACGGTGATAGCTTGTTCCACACCGAATACAAACGACAGGATGGTCGGTATGGAAAGACCATTTCATCGATTGGAAATCATCTTGAATCACTGCACAGCTACAGCCAGATCTATTCAAGCGATTACAAATATTCGCCGCTTATCGGCTTCTTCTTTGAGCAATATCGAAAGCATCCGATCAAAGATTACGCCCTTACTCTCGACAAGCATGATCCAGAAGGCTTTAGTGCTGATTTGTTCAATGACTTCGTTACAACGATGAGAAGTGATGCCGTCAATATCAACCTGAAAAAGCGAGTCGCAAATTGGATCAGTAAGCCCCAAAAAAATATGGAACGACTTGATGAATTTGAGGCTTTGCTGTTCGATCGTTACGCACGTTTGATGGTTATCCGCCTGGATTTCAATTATTTCAAGGCCACATTCAGTCCCGAGGAGATCGAGCAAATACTTTCCGAGTCTAGGGGACGGAATGAGTGTGATCAGGCTGCGTACTTGGATGAGGCGAATATTTCGATGTCAAGGCCTATTGAAGGCCGTATCGCACTAGAAGAGGTGCAGAAGGACCGGGAACGCCTTTTCGCGAACATGAAGGGTAAGCCTTCGTTATTCAAGCATCTAGTTGGCTATATCTGGCGTATCGAATATACACCGGAGGCCGGTTATCACCTGCATGTCCTATTCTTTTTTGATGGGGCGTACGTTCAGAAGCATGAACACATTGCACAGGAAATCGGGTGCTACTGGCGAGACGTGATTACCCAAGGTCGCAGCTATTTCGAAAACTGCAACCGAAAGAAATCGAAATATGGCGATGATTGGGCGCTTGGACAGATTGACCATTGGGATGCCGTGAAGCGAGAGAAGCTACGCAAGGTGATGCAATATTTTTGCAAGACCAGTCAGCTTGTCCAGGTTGTACCCTACCGGGGGTGCAACCTCTTCGGCAGTGGCTTTACACGCCGACAACGGAAGGTGAGTGGAGGGCGTCCGCGCACGAGAGGCATGGTCGGGCCTAACCACCATTGCTACGGCGGCTGAATATCGATATCCGTTATCGTCATTGTGTCCATTAATCAATGACTTAACAAAAGTGATGTTCAATAAGGGCGGCCGTGGTTGCGACGGCCGCCCTTGGGCTAGGGATGGAGCAGCAAAGATCGTGAGTGCTCATGATCACTCAATACGGCGTAACTGGTTGGTCCTTCACGATCGCGCCCAAGCCAGGCATACCACGAAAAGCACCTGAAGATGTTTGTGCGTTGGTTATGAATTGAGTTCAGATCTTGGGAAATTATGCTGGACGAAATTAACTGCAGCAGCCCTGTATAAATCAAGCACCTTTCCCGCCAAATCCTGCCCCTGTTTTGCAGTCTCCACGGAAATGTGATCGAGTGTGTTGGTATTAGCAGTCAAGTCATCAATACTGGACGTGATGAAATTGTGAATCGCATCGTTTCTGCGCTTGCGCCATTGATCCAAGCTTTCAAGCAACTCGACTTCCTCTGCCTCAGTTAACAACTTCTTTGTTTTCTGAATCAGGCCGTTGAAGTTGAGATCAGCGTTGGCTGTAGATTTTGAAGAAAGCAGATTGAATAGGAGATTCGAAATGAAGTTTTCAGAAAGAGTAATCGCCTCCAGATAATAACCATCATCAATGGCCTTTTTTATTCGGATGGTTGCAGCATGCCAAGCCCTATTTCTGATGTCTAGCTGCCGTTTGGCGACGTCGTAATCAATATTTTCACGAAGGCTGAGGTGAAGGGTTTCAAAATTGGATGTTGCGCCTTCGTGCATCCATTTCAAATCCATTTTCTTGGCGAATAAATACAAGGCATTATGAAAGCCCGACAAGAAAGTGTGTGTAAAATGCCAGCTTTCTTTGGCCCATCCAAAATATTCACGGCGCCACTCCTCATCTGGAATATTTAAGATATCCGACCCAATCAGAGAAATCCAATCAGGTGAGTAGCTAATTAGCGCAGCTATATGAATACAGGTGCGCTCTCGGTTAGGATAAAGATACGCATGTTTTGGCGTCCAATCTACTAGCTTTTGATATTGAACCCAGCGCGCGAGCATCCCGTCAGGTGCTCGTCCCTTGATGATTTCAATGAGTAATACGTGGAAGTTTTCTGGTCTGGCATTACCTTGATACCCGCAACGGTCATGATAAATACATGCAGCTAAAGTGACACAAAAATTCTCTAAATCCAAACGCCCAATATCATTGATGTATTCGTAGTTGGCTAGTCCTTCGCTGAAGGCCAGGTATTCTTCTTTGCTGAGTCTGGATTCCATGGTTCTAATGTCGATTTTTGGGAAATTTTTTCGAAAATTCTGCTGGGGCTTCCCACAAGCGGGGAGGCAGAGGGCCCTGGCTGCAGGGCTAGGCTCGGTTTCGGTACAGCGCCAGACTGAGGAATCCTCTTCAGTCCGGCCAAGGGCTTACTAGTCGTCCGTGCAACTGAAGCTGCGCCGATTTTCGTACCAGTCTTAACTGAAAAGTTCCGGCTAAACATCATTTAGCGACGCGTCTACCCGAAGGTCGGCCGAAATCCCATTACAATAATTCATTCTGAATTATCAATACAACTTTTGCTAAAAGGCCCCATGGTGCCCCTGGTGGTGACCTTAGTGGATCTCACCGACCAAAGGAGTCCAACTAGCGCGTCACTGTTGAGGCCTCAAGTATGAACACGTCGATTCCATCCAACTAAACGACATTTCTTCCCACATTGATGCCCCTAAACCCCCTGACACTCGTCGGTGACAGCCGATTCTCGCTCGTACGCCTTATCCTCGTCGATTCCTACACGGAGGGTCGGATTACTGAATTGCCTCTGCAGGGCGGTACCGCGATCACGGGACGAAATGGGAGAGGAAAAACCTCTCTGCTCCAGCTGATACCTGCCTTCTACGGGGAGCGCCCTGATCGCATCGTGCGGCCGGTCAGTAACAAGAAAAGCTTCGCTCGCTACTACCTCCCGCGGTCCACGTCTTTCATTATTTTTGAGTATCGTCGCGACGACGTATCCTGCTGTGCGATCCTGTTTGCGGATGACTCCGGTGAGGCGGTCCACTACAGGTTCATGCGTAGCGCCTACCGGCGCGATCTGTTCGTCCTCGAGGACGAGCGCTCGCTTGTCCTGAGTGCAGGACTGCCGGAACGCATGAAGCTCAAGGGAGTGACCATTTCCCGGAAAATGCCGCTCGACGAATACCGGGCCGTCATTCAGGGGAAGATGGGGCATGGCTCCGATCGAGCCAAACAACGCCAGTTGATCGCCGACTTCAGCTTTTGTCCGACCAGCCACCCCTTGCCGCATATCGAGCGGATCGTCTCAGGCATGTTTCAGCGCAAGACCAACTTCAATGACCTGCAGCGGATGGTTGTCACGTCGCTGCCGGGGGGCGGGAATCAGATAGCCTTGGGGGCGGAGCGCAAGAAAATCGAGGCCTGGCCGGACGTCTACGACAGCTATACGGCAGTGATGGCTGATGCCGGCCGAATGGAAAATGTCCAAGGCGCATACGAGTCGGTGCTGGCGGCCGAGCAGGAACTGCGGTGCATTCACGCGCGCTACATTTTGCTTGATAGTCACCTCTCCGAGCAGCACAGCCAAGCGAAGTCGGCACATGGACAGGCCATTGCCGCCCTTACCGAGGCGGAACAGGCCCACGATTCAGCCATTCGAGGACTGCAGGAAGCGATTCAGGCGCTGGACCGGGAAATCCGCTTTAATCAGGACGAAATGGAACGTCTGAAGCGGGAAAAGGCCGAATTCGAACAACAGAATGTTCAGGGAAAAGCCGACCTGCTGGAAAGGGAGCAGCAAATCCAGCAAACGAAAGTTCAGCTGGAAGCGCGCAAGGCCATCCTGATCGGTCAACAGGCCGATATCGACCGTCAGTACCAGGAACTGCTCAACACGCTTGAGCGCGACCATTTAAAGCTAATGCCAGGCTTTAATGAGCAACGATCCAAGCTGAACGACAGTTTCCGGAACCGCTGCCAATCGCTCGATGCTGACAGAGAGCGGGATCAAGCGAATGCGCGACTGGCGGCAAAGCCCGCCATCGATGCCGCGCAGGAACTGGTCGACCACGCCAACCAGGCGATCGGCGCCACCAAGGCCAACCTTGCCAACCCTCAACCCGACCCGGCCCTTGTCGATGAACTCGAACGCCAGGCGAGCAAGGTCACAGAGGCAAGAAACAGATGGCAGGAGTCGGTCGACGCTCAGCGTACCGCGCAACAGCAATATGAAGAAGCAAAAGCAGCCTACGCTCTCGCGGAGCGCCAGTTGGCCAACCTCGTTGGCGAGTCCGAGCGCCTTGAATTGGAGTTGAAGCAACTCAGGGCGCGCGCCACACCAGGTGAGACAAGCGTCCTTTATGCCTTGCGCCTGCGCCGTCCAGACTGGACCCAAGACATCGCAAAGGTAATCCGGGAGGACCTGCTGATCCGCACGGACCTTTCGCCCGTGGTGAAGGAGATTCAGGAAAGTATTTATGGTCTGCAACTGGATCTGGATCGGTTGGATGCGCCACTCGCCGCCGATGAAGTGGCACTGAGCCGGGAGATCGAAGCAAGAGAGGATGCTCTGCAGACGCTGGCCCGCCGGATAGAGGATCAGAGGATCGCGCTGGAACAAGCCGGCGAACGACGCCAACGAGCCAACGACAATGCCGAACTGAAGGGGCGCGAACAGGCCAGCGCCCGTGCCGCACTTTCGTCAGCTGAAACGCTGGAAAAGAATGCCCGGCAAGCGGTTAAGGTTAGCCGCGACAATGCCAAAGCTAAGGCTGAATCCGCACACTCGGACGCGCAGCGGCATGCGGACGAAGCCCGGGGAGCGCTCGAGCAAAATAATAGAGAGCTCGAACAAGCGCTGACCGCCTGCGTTACCACTCATACGCAGGCGACGGCTGCCGCAAAGCTCAACCTTGATCAGGAGTTGGCAGAGGTCAAGCGAAAGGAAGACGAGGCCAAAAACTACTACCAGCGTCAATGCCAGACAATCAATCAGGAACGCGCCGACAAGCTCAAGAGTAATGGTGTCGACACTGAGGCATTGCAAGCCTTGGAGAAGCAAATCTCCGTTGCCGTCCAGGACTTGGAAACAATTTCTGGCGCACGGAATCTTGTCGCTCAATGGCGCCTGTGGCTTTCTTCCCAATGGTCGCGATTGTCCGGTCTGGAAGCTGCGCTTGCGCAAAGCCGGAACGCGCGGAAAGTGAAGGACGACGAACGTCAGGCCAACGAGCGGACATGGAAGAGCGTCAAGGCCGGCAAGATGGAAGCAATCAGCAGCCTTTCAACGAACTTGACCAATCTCGCGGCAGACAGAGAACGCGTTGAGTCGCGCCGGCGCACTCTGGAAGGGTACGAGCCAGATGGCGACACTCTGCGCCAGGACTACGATCTAGCCTGGAACTTCAACGCGTTGGTCGCACAGGCAAACTCTCAGCTGCGTGTGGCCAAGGAGCAGGACGCCAAACTCGCGGAGGACATCCGGGCAATCAAGGCAAACTTCGTTTCTCGGCGCGGCACTCCACCTGAGCATTTCTACGACACCCACCGCCAGCAGATGGGGCCGGACAAGGCCGAACACGCCAGGGAGTGGGTACCTGTTTTCAAGGCTTGGTATTCGACCGAGCATGAGACCTACCGAAACCTGTTGCGGGTTGAGGCGAGAACCATTGCCGAGGCGGTGGGAGACTTCCATGGACGAATGTCACGCTTCCATCGTGACGTTGCCCTGTTCAATCGTTCCCTGCAGGAAAGTCTGAACGCCAATCTTGGTTTTGAGAGCATCTCAAGCGTCAGCGTAGAAATCGTTTCATCCATTCGAGAACTGGATTACTGGTCGACCATCGAGAAAGTCGCCGATTCCCGGGGGGTGTGGATGGCGGATTCGGCGACCATGCCGCCCCCTGAGTTTGCTGCCTCGCTACGGGAGTTGCTGGAGCACTGGCAAATTAAGGAAGGCATCCGGGCCGAATTGACCAACCTTATCCGGATCCAGGGTGATGTCGTAGAAAACGGCACTCGGCGCCCGTTCAAGAAGGCAGAGGATCTTGAAACAATTTCGTCGCATGGCCTTTCGTACATCGTGCTGGTCCTGATTTTCATCGGGTTCATCAACCGCGTCCGGGGACCGGCTCCGGTAAACGTCGTTTGGGCGCTCGATGAAATCAAGGATCTCGATGTCGGCAATGTCGAACTGCTGATGGATATCTTGGCTAGGAACAACATCACGCTGGTATCGGCATGCCCAGACCCCGATCCGGACGTCTTGGCGCTGTTCAAGAACCGCTGCTCAATACGGGCCGATCGTTGCATCTACGACACCGCCGGCGCCACAGTCGAGGCCGAGGATAGCTCTTTCGGTGAGGAAGAGGCCTATGTTTGAACAAACGATGAGCCTACTGCTGTCGGGGGAGTTTATTTGCCCGATTCGTTACCCTGATGCTTACCGCCATCTGTCGGAAGAAGCACACCAGAAGGACGTAACCGCCTATCTGGCGAGAATCGGCCGGAAACTCTCAGTGACCGGGCTTGGGGGCGCCTGGTATATGTCTTTCGACCAGATCGGGCAGGATCAGCGCCGATCCGTTCGCGATGAATTTTCTCGTATTAAACTCGACCTCCGGTTCCTGGTGGAATTCTTTGTGAAAGCAATGCGCGCCTCAGAACGGGAAGAGTTCTATTCCCGTGGCGACAAAATCGAGGCTCATGCGCTGATGGCCGCCATCGATAGCAATCCAGGGCTTCGGGCGGAATTTCAGGCATTGGCCACCGTCGGTAGAGGCTCCGGTTCGGACGGCAAGCTCAAATCGAATCTCGATCGACAACTGAAGTATCTGCGCGACGAGGGTTACCTTGTTCTCGCCAATCCGGAGCGTGAAATTTATCAGGTCACTGGAAAGATCGAATATCTCTACGAAGTCGTGCAGTTCCTGATGGGCATGGACGGCATCGCCGACGATGTCGACGAGGAAGGCCCGACAACACCGCAGATGTTCTAAGCCATGGCCACCAAGACAGACCTCGTAGAAAACCACCTGGTCAAGTTGTTCCGTCACAAGGAGCTGCTGGCCACCGCCTACCACCGCGGCGTGGTCAGCAAGGCCGACGATAAATTTGACGGTCGTGGGCTGTACGAATTGCACCAAGCTCGCGCCCTTGTACCGTACGCCAACGAAACCTACCGGCTAGCCTCGTCGCTGGCCCGTCATCTCGACGAAATCCTGCAGACCGAACATCTCTATGCGGCAGTGGGGGCGGACGTCGGTGATTTGGCCACTCGTCTTCCGCTGTTGTCGGATGCCGTGGCCAAGGCTGCGATCGAAGGCAGGAACGAAGATGCCGACGAAATTATCGACCAGTTTGACCGAGCAGTTTTTGAGCTGGCTGACAGCATTTCCGGGGCCTTGCAGTTCCTGCGCATCCTTGCGGACAACAAGTTCGCCAACGTGGCCACCTACGCAGAGAAGAAGCGCCAAAACGAGTTCTATCTGGAGCGCGTCAGGAAAATCAGCGATGCTCTTGTTGCCATCCAGACAAGCGGCCTGATCGAATCCCTGGAATCCTCTCCAGAAGGGGAGCGCCTGCTGCTCTCCTACCGCTCCCAAATCGCCGATCACTTACCCGAATGGCGAGCTAACCTTCTGGACATTACCGCAATTCTTCGGGAGTATTTGTTCCGAACCCGCCAGATCGAGGCAACAGCACGTCGCTTTCGTGCCTTTGCGCTGTTTCTCAAACGAACACCAGAGTATGTCCCGCCGGACATCGATGCTTTAGCAGATCTGCCTGATTGGGCCTACCGAGCCCCAGGCTTTTCGCTTCGCAGCCGGGCATCCGTCAATGATCCGGCGCTGGACGATTCCTTGCTGGAAATCGCCAAGTCAATTCCGGCAGCCAAACCGATTTCAGTGCCGGTACCAAAGGCAGGTACGCTAAAAGACGATCAGCCTGCCGCCCCCGGAGATGACGGAGGCAAACCAAAACCATGGCAAGACGCCGTTCAGAGCTTGCTTACAACGGTTGGCAAACAACCGGTTTCCGCTATGTCATGGAAGCGGCGAACCCCGTCAATTTCAGACCTCCCGAACGACATCTGGCTATTGTGCTTGTTGCATGAGGAATCCTTGCGCCGCCGGCGGACTGAGGGCATTCGCTTTGAGCAGATCCTTGAAGCGGCCGAGCCGCTTTCCGGAATGCTGAAGGTTCGAGACATCCTGGTATCGAGAGCCGACCAATGATGACTAAACTGCTGGCCCAGAGCCTACTTCGCGTCGTGCAGAGTCCAGAGGACAAGGAAGCTTTCCGCGCTTCGAAGATATTGTGTGACTTCGTTCGGGAAAGCGGCATTGGAATGGTGCGTGGCTCTCAGATTCTTTTCCCCACTGCCCAGAAGGAGCGCATTTGCGCGTGGCTCCGAGCTGACAACATCGATCCTTCGGCAGCACTCGACGCGTGGGATGGCATAGCGCGTAGCGCCGCCCTGAATCTCGGACCCGACGAAAAATGGGCGCAGAGCCCTGTGCGGGCAAACCGCGTTGCTTTCAAGACGCTTCATGGAAAAGCTCTGTTCATCGATGGGCGGCCGACGTTCTTGCCGAGACGGGCAAACCTCGAGTGGCTCGTTGATGATGCGGCATGCAGCCTCAACCATGATTCAGTAATTGTTGTCGAAAACTGGGAAACCTTCGACCGCGTAGATGACCTTCAGGTAGATTTCTCCCGTGCTGGCCCCAATCCGCTTGTCGTTTGGCGCGGAGGAGGGCTGCGCTCGAGCACCGGCGCTGCGATGTCATTTCTGGAGATGTTCAAGAGACCAGTCTGGTCCGCCCCCGATTATGACCCGGAGGGTTTGGCAATCGCGTCTCGTCTGCCGTACCTAGCAGGTATTCTTTACCCGTCCCTTGAACTGCTACGGGCACTACTGCAGGATTCGAAGTTATCGGATCGCTACCGTCAGCAGTTGCCTGGGGCCATTCCGACATTGGAGGCTGCCGCACATCCGGATATCGTTGTGCTGTGGGCACTGGTCCGACAAAGTGGCAAGGCGCTACCTCAGGAGAGGCTTTGCTCAGCTGCGGACTCACCGGGAGTTTTTCAACAGAATTGCCGATCATCGGTCAATAGTTCGGTGGATACATGACATTGTACAAATCGGGATCTCGTTTCAGATTGACGATTTTTCGCCAAGAAAAAACTTTCACCTGAACAAGCGAAGGGGCATCTGCCCCTTCGCTATTTCTCATTGACTATGCCGTCCCTGCGCCTTCATCCATCGTCCATAGGCCGAAATCAGAACAACAGACGCAGCACCAACGGCAAAGGCGATGGCGTACGAGAACAATGTTTCCAGCGGTGATTGATTGAGCATAATGATCTCCTCGGACTTGAGCTCCTGATCCGTCATGCTGTGGTAATAGCGCGGGCCTTAGCATCCAGCTTCGCCTGCAAACTCGAAGGCTCCCGGACCTGTTGCGACGAAACACCGGCCCCAGTTGCCCCGTCCTCGCCGTCCCGCGCAAAGAACTCTTCGACCACGGACGTGCCTTCTTCCTCGCTTTCCTCGAAAGCCCCATTGCCAAAGCCCTGACGTGCTGCCTCATCCAGCGCCGCCTGATTGAATCCGGCGAGCTGCCGCGCTTCATGCCGTTGTTTGGCTTCGTTAAGCACATCTTCGACGGTCATTCCACTTCGCAACGAGAGATCCACGTAGTAGATCGGCGTACCGTGACTCTGCCTTGTCGATTTCCCTCGAAGTCTCAGTTCCAAAGGCAGACAGGACAGGCGATCCCCTGAAACAGCCTGGAAGTAATGCAAGCGAGCCGTGAGTGTTCGGATGCTGTTGAACCCCGTCGTCCGGAAGACAAAGCTCCCCAGCGGGTCATCATCGCCAATGCTGACATTGAGACGACCATACGGTTTACAGGCACCGCCCTTGGCAATTGGGCAGCCATCCGGTGACGGACAGGGGAGGCCCTGCAGCCCGCTTTCGGTTTGTCGCTTGCATGTTTCCCCATTGCCCACACAAAGCGGCCTTCCGGTGTTGCGGTCGAACAGGCTGTACTCCGTCCGGAAATTGAGCACCGGATCATTGAACAAGAGGCGAATCGGGATGCTGCGTATCTTGCCGCCTTGTTCCTTGCGCATCCCTTCATCCAGGGGATGGGTTAGCCAACCGTCCTTGCCCTGGACTTGGGAGGTGATGGTGAATTGATCGTCCTTCTCGGGTAGCCGCTTGCCGTTCTTCTCAACGACCTTGCCGATGGATATCCGGCCGAGAACGGGCGGGGTAATCGCGAGACCTTTCAACATGGTGCGTGACTCCTGAAAAAACGACGCCTTCCCCTTCTCCTGTTTGGGAGAAGTGGGAAGGCGTTTATGGTGGAGGAGATTGTCAGGCGACGAGAAAGCGCCGGCTGCCCGGTTTGGTCAGCGCGTAGCGTTGCTGATACTCGGGATGGTCCGTGAGCAATTGGGCGACATCGAGGATCACGCTGTCCTTGGCCTTCTTCCAGCTGACCGACCGGGTTTCGAACGTCGCCCGTGTGGCGCTGCCCATGGCTTGCTGTAGCGTCTGCTTCAACTGGGCTTCCTGCTTCTCCTGCTCGGCGATGGTTTGCCGTACCGAGAGCCAATCGGCAAAAGTGGCCGATAGGTTTCGCTCCAAGGAGAAATCGACACTCTGGCCAACGTCCTCCGGATACAGACAGCGCAATGCCAGATCGGCGGAAGCTGATCCGTCCGCAGGAGGTGGTGTGTCGCTCTCGACGTACTGCCAGAAGTGGCGTTCCAATTCGATCAGTCGAGCGATCAATTGCTCGTCCCGGTTGATGCGATGAATTTCCAGATGCTGACCACCGAGCAGAACGGCCACATCGGCTGCCGGCTTGCCGGTCACGGCCAACTGGTGCATGACCTGGAGCTGCACGTATTCGGGTACGCCTTCCTTCCAGAGGCGCGCTCCGTTGATCCCGGCCGTCTTGCATTCCAGAATCTGGACCTCGTTGGACCCGGTGACTTCCCGGTCGATGTTGGCCAGCATCCAGGGCAGGCTGGGATCAGGATGCTGGAGAACGGCATTGATCCGCCGCACCCGATGGCCCGTGCGCTTGGTGTAGTGCGCCGCCACAATCGGTTCGAGGATGTTGCCCCAATACATTGGGCTGGTTTCGTCATGCGGATCATCCTTAGGCAGGCTGCCATCGCGACCCGTCTTCTCCAGCCAGAGCTCCAGTTGCGACTTGTAAGGATTGAGACCGACGGCGGTAGCGGCGTCGGAACTGCCAATGCCTTGCTTACGGATCGCCAGCCAGTCTTCACGTGGAAGTTCCTTGGTCTTGACCAGACGAAGGGCCGGACGAGGTTTCCCGGCGGGCTGGGTCATCAGTGGTTGGGTTTGCATAACGCCTCCAGAAAAGACAAAACCCCCAGCCGGCAAAAGCCGCTGGGGGTCTCAATAGGTTGAGAAAATGAAGCGGGGTAAGGATTGCGAGGATTCAGGCCGCCAGTAACAGCGCGGCATCCAGAGCGCGTTGCTTGAGCATCGCCCCTTGACCGAACCAAGCGGAGTCCAGGCGGTTTTCGGTACTGCGTGCCCGGCGTTCGTGATCGACGAATTCCGTCACCGCGTTGAGCAAGCCCCACGCGGTTTGCTTGGCAGATTCGAGTTCGGCACCTTTGCCTTGACCGTCGTACAGGCCCTGCACTTTCTTCAAGGCCCGTTCGTTGGTCAGCGATTCGTTCGGAGAACCTTGCTCGCAAAGCACGTTGAGGAAGTAGGCCATGGCCTCATGCGTTTTGACCTTCCGCTCGGAGAGGATGCGCATGCGATACATGAAGCTGTCCCATTGCGACACGGCAATCCCCAACTGGTGCTTGACGGCTTGGGCATCGAACTTCGTGCGGTGACCGACCTTGATCGCCTGCGGCGCTCCATTTACTGCGATGGCGAGGGTGTTATTGCAGACGACGCGAACAGTGGTGGGCGTTGCCGTGGTGGCCAGCGTTCCATCGCATGAGGTGGCCAGCAGCAGGAAGCCATTCACCAGATCGTTGCCCTTGAGCGACAACGACTGACCGGTCTTGGCCAAGGCCCAGAACTTCTTGCCGCCTTTCAGCACACCAGCCGTTTCCAGCTCATAGCCGGATATCTCGGTGAGGTCGCGGTAGAACTCCAGGACTTCACGCGGCTGAACGACCTGATAACGCTGCGAAACTACTGACAGGGCTTCTTTTGTGTCGGAACGGTAGAGGACCTTCTGTTCGGCGAAGGAATGGATGCTGCCGAGACTGCCGATACTGTCGGCCAGAAAGCGGACCGGTGTTTCCTGAATGGTCCAATCCATGCCGGCAGACTTCTGCCAAACATCGATGGGTTGTTGAGAGGGAAGGCGGTTGCCAAGGCCGTGCCACGGTTCGGCGCCGACGTAGGCCATTTGTTGGACGAGGTGTGCCATGAGGAACTCCTGAAAGATAAGCGCATAAAGCCCGGCCGAAGCCGAGCAAGCGAGAAATCATGAAAAAAGGGAAGTAGAGAAGCGCAGCCCGACGAGAAGGGCTAGGAATGCTTCAGGCTAAAGGTGTGGCCGCAGCTATGGCAGAGGTAATTGTTGAGAATTTTGTCATCAATGACCTCGCCCAGCTTCACCCCCGTCGTACCGCTCGCCGCGCCGCTAATCAGCGCTGTAAGGACGGCACTTGCGATGATTCCGACTGCTATACCGGCAGGCCCACCTGCTAGGCTGGCAGCCGTTCGGGCTTTGGCGCTAGCTGCGAGCAAAACGCTAGCTGCGCCCGAAATTGCGCCAATGGCACCACCGAGCTTGCGGGCACGGTTACGGGTTTCAATTTGCAAAGAGTTGCATTTGGGGCAAACCGGAATCGGCATTTCGCCATGGAACGACTGAGGGTCGTGGGGAGGGATGTAGTTGTCCTCTTCGTCATCAAAGGACTGGGAACGATTCAGTGACATCGACGATTCCTCCTCTTCAAAAAGTGCAGGAACGTCTCCACAGAAGCAATGTGGATAGCAGGCAGATGAGAGTGAAAACGGCGAAGTATTCGAATGGAGAGGAATTGGGGGTCACGGGAGCCTCCTAAAGCAAGAATCAATCATCAATCAGGGCGAGATTGCGCTGATGGAGCCAGCTCTGTGCTGCTCCAGGGGTGATATGTGATTGAAAAAAACTTGGCTTTGCGGCGGTGCAGCGGATTCTGACGGTGTTGATCAGGCTGTCCGGTGACGTGGCTACTCTGACCGGCGATCATGTCCACGAGCCGTGGCGGGCAGCGTTCGGCCATCAAGAGTCATTCGGCAACCGCTACCTTAGCACTTCGGAGGTCACCCTCCCGACCCCTAGCGGACTATCGGCACGACCCGGCAATGACACTCGCTATGGCTGAAGAGAAGACCTCACCATGTCTGCGACATTCGGTTATGGTGTCCGATCAGGATCGCTCAGCAGGTGATGTCCGCCAAAACCAGGAGGGGCGAGCCAGCTCAATCCTGACGGTCTTGCTTTGCGCACGCCATCATATACTCGGGAATCTTGCCGAGCTTGATCATGTGTTTGATGCCGCCGATAATGAATCTTATGTCATGGACATCCAGGTAGCGCATGATCGCTGTATTATTCTCCTGCAAGAACTGGTCGCAGATTTCTTTTACGGGCTGACGATTCGATACCGCGTACAACCACGCCATGCCGGCGAAAACGAAGCGCCAGATCGCCATCCCGTCGAACTTGTCATACGTAGGGGTGGCAATCAATTCGTTAACTATCTCGCCCTCAAACCAGGGAATGAGGATCAAGCAGCCGTATTTGTGACTCGGACCCGGATCTTCGTCGCGCAGCATGCGCCGTAGCGTTTCCTGGTGCGGTCCTAGTTTAACGTCTTTGAAGGACGGCAATGTCGACACGCTTGCCCGCCATAGTATCGACAGCTGAAGTAGCTTGAACGTCCTGTAGTTCAAATTCTTCAGGTGCAACTCGGCACCCTCTCGATGTGCTGTTACGCCCATCTCACCGTGCAAGGCGCGTACGCCATAATCCTCGTACCTGGAGAACTGCTGTTCGCACTTCTCGCACAACAGATATTCTCGTAAACCCTTCTGATGGTATGTATGGTGCTGGCCAGGGTCGGCATAGACCTGGGTAAACTTATGCTTCTTATCGTAGAGCGGCTTATAGAGCCACTCAGGAATGATGTGCGAGCGCTGCAGCACTGCGGGCTCCAGGCACAAGGCGCACGTTCCGTGAGGCGGCGGTTGCTTAGGCATCCGTGCATTATCCCGTGTGACGCCAGCATGGGTGTAGATGCCAATGCCGGAATGCGTTGCAAACGAAGTATTCCCCGAACCCATTTAGGGCTGATGATTTTTGGAGTTCGGACGAAACCTCCTGAGCCGGTGCATTGCCGGTACTCTCTCAGCGGTTGTGCACAGTAGCTGGCCAATTCTTACTCTTCGTCGTTACCGTGACCCCTGACAACAGACGCATCCTGCTCGAAGAACGTAGCCACCTCCGTATCCGTGAAACGCCAATTCGGCCCGCCGCCCGCCCGAGCGTCATCAACGAAGCGGCGCAGGCGAAACGCCTGATCCGCGGACTGGATGCCCTCGATCTTCTTGGCCAAGATGGCGGCCTTCGTGTCGTCGATGTGGATCAGTGACGTGAGCAGGTCGATGCTCTGGTCGCATTCGTAGTTCGCCCCCTTGGCCATAGACAGGAAGTCGATGACGCGAGCCGGCGTGTCTGCATAGATCCGGTCGATCTCGGCGACCATATTGATCAGTATGTGGTCCCAGGTGGCGAAGACAAATCCGGAGTTATCGTCATCGTGAAGCAGCGAGAGCGCCATCGCATCATGATCAATGATGTGCGGGCTTTCGAGAGCATCCTTGCGAAGCACAACACGCTCGCGGAGCCCCTTGTCGAGATGCGAGTATCTCAGAGTCCGGATGCCATGCTCGTCTAGCAAGGATGTGAGCCGGTTTTCTGCGGTTCGCAAACCGCTCTTCGGCCCGAACCCGAAATAGTCCAGGAACTCCTCCAGCGTCGGCGGTGTTTCCCCTGCGGCCGTCATGAGGTACTTCATGCGTTCGTAGTGGCTTAGGTACGCGTTGCGTGACCCGATCAAGGCGTCGCGGGCTTCAATGGGTAGGTTCTTGTAGGTCGCGACAAAATCCTTCGCCTTGAGCCCATGGCTGGCCATTTCGTTGAGGTAGAACGACGGCACTATGATCTCAAAGTTGTGCTCCTCGCAGAGCATGCGCAGCTTCTCGGCGGCGATTCCAAACCTCGATCTCACGCTACGGAAAGCCAGACCGCACAGCATGGGCATCGCCACACTGGCATCAAGCACCATCGTGATGGTCGTCCGCCGTCCTAGAGCACGATAGATATCAAAGGTATTGGTCGAAAAAATCCGGTCGAGCGCTTTGCCGTACTGGTCAAACCTAGCGATACCGGTCTTGGCGAGGTCCTCATACAGTTCGGCCTTCTTGCTGTTCAGCTTTTTCTCGGCGACGAACGCTGCCAGTGCATCTGCGGGGACGCTGCGCTCTTCGAGCGGCTTGTCCCGCACAATCAGCTCCAGGGCAAGCGCTAGAAGCTGCTGGGCGTCCTTGGCGTTCAAACCGTACTTGTGCTCCAAGAGCTTGAGGTCGGCCGACGCGGACTGAAGGTACTCCTCCTCGGCAGCCTTGGCCGTTTCTAGTGCTTGAGTTGACAGTGATAGCTGGCCGTTGGCCTCGACGATTCGGCCTTCAACTCGCAAGCGTCCGATGGATTGCTTGATGTCGTCCACCACCGCCGGGTAAGGCAATAGCAGGGCCACTCCGGCTATCGCCCGGTGTTCAGATGCAGGCCCGTTCTTCAAAATCCACGCGGTGATGTTGGCCTCGACGATATTGGCTCGCAGTTCCTTTGCTTCCGGCGAAAACAGCAAGAGGGTGCTCAGCGCAATCTCTTTCGGTGTCGCCTGCAGCTTTCCGTCGACGTTCATGCCGAGCAGTTCGTAGGCTCGGTGGATTACGCCGGACTGGGCCAGCGTTGTGCTGATAGCATTGAGATCGTAAATGGTGACGATCACATCGCCACGGTTCACATGCTTCTTGGTCTGGAACTCGGTCTGCTCTGCCGGTGAGATCGGACGGTTCGTAACGTAGATGAAGTGGCTTTTGTCCGCTTTCTTGGTGAGCTTGGACTCGTCGTTAACCTTCTTCAGCCAGTCCTTGCGGACGCTCAGTTGGATCCGCAGGTCCTTGAGTGAACAGGTGACGTCGCGGCCCCCATCCCCCGTGCCGTCGACAACGCTCAGGTCCTTATAGCCATGCGCGCTAAGGAATAACAGGGCGATGTCGTAAAAGCCCTTTTCCTCTAGAGCATGAATCGCGCGCCTCATTGTAGGAATGATCATTGGTTGGTTTCCCTTGTACCATCTTAGTTATTCGGCTGTGGAGGGGGGTGAAGCGTCTCTGTTATCCGAAGACGCACGGTCTGACCTAGCGCTATCAGGCTGAGAGCGGCCATTCTATCCCCTTGGAATCAACGACCGCAAAAGCCGATCAGCTGTCTGCCATATTTATGGCGCCAAGGACAGAAGGTCGGCCTTATGTTGAGCTCCACATAAGGCCGATGAACAGTAATGCAGTAATACAGTCCGGGAATGTTGGTTATCCGAACTTTCTTGTCTCATTCCTACTGACTTCGCAACTGCCTCTCCAAAGTAGCATAGCCTTGAATAGCGGTGAACAACTATCGTCGATTCGAATATTTTGTGGGTTAGGCGAAGTGTAGATAGTCTTGTCATAACTGGCGACTTGGCGCAGCATAGCCAGAGCGCCGATTGCCTTCCATTTCCTGGCAGATAATAACTAGCCAAATGATTTGGCATAAATATTTCTAAATTGATATCGAAAAAATGGCTGGAATAATTGAAACTTATTTGCAGTATGGAGTACCCAGCGACCTGGCGGCAAAATATGCCTCAATTAAATTGGCGGCAACTACGTTTAAGGCAACTCCTCTCGATTCGCTACTTCAAAAATACGGCGTCAATGTCGATGAAGCAACCTTAGTAAAGCAATGTCTTAAACGCAGTCCAATTGATGAAGGAATTGTTCAAGCGCTGTTGGAAAATAATAACTTTGTTTGTTGCTGCTGTAAGGGGGTGAAAAGCGATAGCTACATCATTCATCACATAGTTGAATACGAAAAGACCCAAGATAATAGCTACGAAAATTTGGCAGTAATCTGTCCAAACGATCATGATCTTGCACATGCGGGCCGAAAGTTAACTAACAAACTTACAGCAGATCAAATCCGGCAAAGCAAGGCCAGATGGGAGCAACAGGTAAAAATACAAAACCTTGCCATTGCTTCGCCTATGCAGCGAACAGAATTTATTCTCAAGCTCCCAAAATATCAACAACTGCAATCCGAAATAGATATATTGCAAGATCGGATATCTGACAAAGAGAAGGTTATTGCAAGAAGCGAAGCATATTTCAACCAAGAGGTGTTGAAATTACGCAACGATATTGCCCAGATTGAGCTTCAAAAAGTGTCTTTGGAGAAGATGGTTGAAGACATTGTTCAAAAATTGCGAGATGTTGACTTTAGTAATGCATCTGCGACCTATTCGAGAGCGGTCTCAAAATTTTTGGACGCAGATTTACTTGGAGCGATTGAGGGGCTAAATGAGGCTGAGCTTGATGCGGAGTTGGAAAAAGCCGAAAGACTGCAGAAGGAAGCCGACGATGCAATGCTTAGTAATGCCGAAAGTCGAATACTAAGAGCGAAGTTGCTTACGCTAAATTTTGAATTTAATGAGGCGAATCAAAGCGCTGGCCGCGCATTGCGAATATACGAGACGTTGGCGGAACGAGATTGTGAAAGATACGCGCCGGTCTTGGCTAACGCGCTTGAAAGTGTAGGCACAATTTATTTTAACGCTGGTCTTTATGACGCAGCCGAGCAGGTATTTTGTTATGGGCTTGATGTGTGCCAAAAATTGCAAGATGACGGAAATTTCAGCCAAGTGCATCTGATTCCGCTGTTGCTACAAAATATTGGCGCATCGCATTATAGTCGGCAGCAGTATGAACTCGCGCGCGAGTATCTAGAGAACGCCAACGCCTGGTACACTGATCTCAGCAAAGTCTACGAGAACGTTGAAAAGAACTCTGATGAACAAATGGAATTAACTTTGCCATTTGTCTTAAAGTTTCAACAAGAGCGCGCAATGGCGATTACTAATCTCGGGACGACATATCTGGCGCTCGGATTGAAGGAAAAGGCAGAGTTTTTTCTAATTAAAGGCATTGAGATATACAAAGACCTAGCTGATTCGCACCAAGTAAATAATTCAGACGGGGAAATGAAGAATTTATATAGCCTCGCGTCATTTTATAATATAAATGGCGACTTGGCAGGGGCACGGAACGCGCTATTGCAAGCTATTTCAATCACCGAGGAATTATTCGATAGTCAAAGAAGTAAATATATTGAGCAACTTGCGGATGGCCTTCTGGACATTGGGAGCATATGCCTAAGATCACAAGAAAGCGATGAAGCAAGATGTTATTTTGAGCGAGCGCTTATACTTTATCGAGAGTTGGTATCGCTAAGAGGCGAAACATCTGAGATACAAATGGCTTGGTGCCTTATGTATCTTGCGATAATTTACGGGCAAGAGCCAGAAAAGTGTAATGAAGCCATTGAGGTCGCTGCTGAGGCAGCCCTAATTGGCAATAAGTACCCTGATAACCCCGAGTGTGAAAAGTTATGTAACTCAGCGCTGCAATTTATTGATGCAGTGAAGGGAAGTGGATAGTTTTGCGTAGATTACTTTTTTTGTAAGCATCGTTTTCCTAGGCTGTGCTTAGTTGATCCCAGCGGAATTGACAGTCGCACCGTCTCGGAAAGCGATTGGCGGCTGTCATGCTCGGTGTCCGAGCGCCCTCAAGGATAAGAAGCAAGCGCCTGCTGATCGACCAAAGCACACTGTTAGCTGCCGTTGCAAATTAGAAACCGGAGCACAGCAGCCATTTTCTTGACCAGAAACTCAATCGGAGGGGTTGTCGCTCTCGTATAGGAAGGTATATCTTCGATACCTTCGGCATTTTTTATGCCATTTGCCAGACCAATACGGGGCAGCAGGATGATTGAGACTATTACCCTTTCGAAGACGGCGACCTACGGTGATCAACCTGAGGTTCTAGGGCCGCTTAGACGCGTAAATTTCATTTTCGGTACCAACGGCACTGGCAAGACAACCATCAGCAGGGTTATCGCCGACGGAGCGGGCTATGTGCAATGCGGAGTCTCGTGGAAGGACGGGCGGCCCCTGCGAGCTTTGGTCTATAACCGGGATTTTGTAGAGCGTAATTTCGGCGGGTCAGAACTTAAAGGGGTCTTCACGCTGGGCGAAAAGCAGGTTAAGGCCCAGGAAGAGATCAAGGCGAAGAAAGAAGAGGCCGACGGCTATAAAGAGAAGGTCGCCAATCTAAAAAAGACGCTGGAAGGCGATGACGGCGCATCCGGAAAACAGGGCGATTTGACTCAGTTGGAAGCCACATTCCAAGAGCATTGCTGGGGGGCTTATGGGAAGCATAAGGAAAGGCTCTCCCAAGCGTTTGAAGGTTTCAGAAATAGCAAGAAAGACTTCAAGGCTAAGGCGTTGCTAGAAGCCGGGTCCAACAAGTCTTCGACGGTGCCGTTGGATGAGCTGCACAAGCGGGCTGAAACGATTTTCGGAAAAGCGCTCACTGAAGTGGCTGTTGTGCCGGATGTCAGCTTTGCGTTGCTGCTGGGCTACGAAACCGCCCCGATCATCAAAACGAGAGTGATCGGGAAGGAAGACGTAAATATCGCCGAGATGATCAAGAAACTCGGAAACAGCGATTGGGTGAGGGAAGGTAGAAGCTATTACGAGGCAAACGAAGGCTATTGCCCCTTCTGCCAGCAGAAGACTGACGAAGCGTTCGAAAAGAGCCTCAGCGAATATTTCAACGAGTCGTTCGAGCGGGATAGCAAGGCCATCGCTCTGCTGCTCGACAATTACAAAACCGAAGCCGCCCGCGCCCTTCAAGATCTCAGGGAGATTTTGGAAGCCCCCTCCAAGTTTTTGGATGTTGAGAAGTTCAGGGGGGAGCGCGATTTGCTGGAAGCGAAGCTGCGGCTGAATGCGCAGCAGCTAATTAAGAAGAGCAAGGAACCCAGCCAGCTCTTTGAGCTGGAATCGGTCGTGAACATCGCCACCGTGATCGAAGGGCTGATAGCGGAAGCCAACAAAAAGGTTGCCCAGCACAATGCCTTGGTCAAAAACATAGGCAAGGAAAAAGCGAAGCTGGTTTCAGAGGTCTGGAAGCACCTGGTTGATGTGGATTTGGGCGCTGTCTATGCTGAATACAAAACCAAAAAGGCTGAACTGGAGGGTGCGATCAAGTCTATTGAGGGGCGTATGGAATCGTTCAGCCAAGAGGCTCGGACACGGGAAGCCGCCATTCGGGAGTTGGAAAAGCAGACCACGAGCGTAAAGCCGACGATTGACGCGGTCAATTCCCTGCTTGCCTCGTTTGGGTTTCACGGCTTTGCGCTGGCAATGGCGGATGACGGAAAGTCGTACAAGTTGGTGCGCGAGGACAAGTCGGACGCCAAGCAGACGCTGAGCGAAGGGGAGAAGACCTTCGTGACCTTCCTGTATTTCTACCACTTGCTCAAAGGCAGCGACACGGAAAGCGGGATCAATACGGATCGCGTGGTTGTGTTCGATGATCCGGTTTCAAGCTTGGACAGCGAGATTCTGTTCATCGTTGGTAGCCTGATCAAAAAGGTGTTCGATGAAGCTCGCAGCGGGCCGAGCCTGATCAAGCAAGTTTTTGTTTTGACGCACAACGTCTATTTCCATAAGGAAGTCTCGTTTAACAACACGAGGCCGGGCAAGGCGCTCAAAGACGAGACGTTTTGGGTCGTGCGCAAGCCGGCCAAGTACTCAAAACTGGAACCGCATGACACAAATCCGATCCAGACGTCGTATGAGTTGCTCTGGTCGGAGGTCAAGAACCCGAATCCATCGCTGTTGACGATTCAAAACGTGATGCGCAGAATCCTTGAAAACTACTTCAAGTTCTTCGGAGGAGTCGATCCGAGAGAGATCTGCATAAAGCTGCCGGGAAAAGATCAATTGATCTGCAACAGCCTTCTGTCATGGGTGAATGATGGTTCGCACTACGCCCAAGACGATATCAATGTGAGTATGGATCAAGGGGTGGTCCAGAGCTATTTAAAGGTCTTTCACCTGATTTTTAAGCTGTCTGAACACGAGGCTCACTACAAGATGATGATGGGAAATGCTTACGTGGAGCTTGAAGATTTTGCTCCTGCTGGAACTAGGGCCCCCGTGGCGGAAGAAGTGCCGATCGCATAAGTACGGACGGCTCTTGTCGCTTTTTGTTTGCCAAAGGCGACATTGATGGTCTCAGCGGCTGAGTGGCAGGTAAGTAGTGCCATAGCTGCCCAGAAGCCCAAGGTCGGCTGAGGCCGAGTAGCAGGAATTGACTCAGGGGCGGGTTTCGAAGCGCTGCGGTCGCTCAGGTGACCAGTTGTCGGAACTCTCGTGAGGCAGCGGATGGGCATTATGAACTGCTGTGCATAACAGCCAGTTGCCGCCGTCCACCACATCTTCATAGCGGTCATTTCAAAGACAAAACGCCTCTGAAATCCGCCAAACCATGGGATGTACTGACCCTTTGGGCGGATAAATGCCTTTAACATGGATGCTCGTGACTCCATAAACTGAATCAATGAGCTCGTACTACGAAACGATTTTTTCGGATGGTTGCCAAGGCGGCCTGTCTGACTCTAGAGCCGCAGACCTTGCTGCCACGGCTTTCCTCGATGGAAAGCCGGAGCGGCGGGGGAAAGGCAAGGTCACCGCGACAGAGCGCCATGCGGCATTCTGGTCTGCCGGTTTCCTCCCCGGGTTACCGAAAGAAGCCTGGACACAGGAGTCTCTCGTGCTTGCTCTTGCACGTTATCTGGGCCAAGACCCCTTTGCTTGCCCTTCCATCGTGTCACACGTCGCAGTCAATGCGCCGGAAGCGCTTCAGCGTGCGGCCCGCTACGCCGGGCTGGTGCTGCGGCAAGAATCACCGCGCTGGAATGAAGTCGAGGCATTGGCCGATGCGCATCCTGCAACCGTCGGGGAGCTCGTCCAGGTATTCGGTATCTTCAGGCAAGCCCATCAGGAGCGCGTCGCGGAAGTCAAGCAACTGCAACAGTCGCTGACGGGTCTGACGCCACTCGAACTGCTTGCTTATGCCAGCCTATATGCGTTCGAACATTTGATCCCTCTACTGTTGGAAGGGTCGCAAACGCCAGATGGGCCCAATGTCGAGGAGGTTTGGAACGCCATCGAGGACATCCTGGCTTGGAAACTTGCCACCTGTGATCCAGCTAGCCTTCGGTTGAACGATCGCACGATCGGTGTTTCGCTGGGTATGCACCTCTCGCCCTTCCTGTTCCCCTCTCGGCAAGAACCATCTCCCAGGATTGATTTGTACAGAGCCTTCGCGACGCTGGTCGACGCTCAGGTGGAATTGAATGGATTTATCGTCCGCTCCGCCGAGGCGTATTGTTACGACGACAGCATCCGTTTTGTCTGGCAGGGCGAGCGGCTGGAAATCGTCGAGACAGATGGCACACTTACCGCAGACTGGCATCGGGACGGTGAGAAGCTCGCGCGCCTGCACCAATACTGGTTATATCGCGGTATGGCGGAGTTGATGGCGTCCCCCGAGACGCTGGCCTTGGTCGGCACCGAGCACCTTGAGGCCAACTTGCAGGCCTTTGCCAAGGCTATGGGCACTTTGCTGCAGTTGCAGGAAGTCTATGGCGTGGCCGATCATGTTCAGACCGATGCAGGTTCAAAAGTCGACGTCTTTCGGGCCTTGTTGGCCACCGAGCTGATGACGGCTTTCTTCATCGAAGATTTCCTACGGCCTTACCAGCAACACCTGCGGCAAGTCGGTCACCCCTGGCTAGCTCTGGGGCGCTTGGCTTTTGGCGGACTAATGCACGCGGAGATGCAAAACCGGCTTCCGATCACCTTGTCGGACAAGACCGCCAAGATCGCGAGCATCACACCGTGGACCGTAAGTGCAGATTACCCACAGGGCCAAGAACGGACGGCGGAGGCCATCCTTGATTTTTGGACTAGCGACTGGATCGCCCTGGCCGACCAACTGCGCCGGGGCAATGCTGGTCTGCGGCCCCGGTTGCAGGAACGGTCAATCCTGAAGATGGGGCGCCATCTGTTCCAGTTGCCCTGGGTGATGGCCCTGCAGAACAACTCCATAGCTGCGGTCAACAACCTGCGCCGCCTAGGGGCACGCAGAGCAGATGCGCGCGACGAAACTCGGCGGATCGAACAGCGTCTGGCCGCATTGTTCGCGCAGCGCGGATTTCACGTGCTCGTAAGCTATGAGTTGCCGTCGCTATCAGCGGATGCTAACAATATGGAAGAAATTGATCTGCTCTGTGCGCGCGATGGACGACTGTTCGTGCTTGAACTGAAATCCACCTACGTGCGCCGATCTGTGAAGGAGGCATGGACACACCGCCATTCAACGCTGCGCAAGGCTGGGCTGCAGTTGAATAGGAAAGTTAAGGCGGTTCGTTGCGCACTGGAATACGGCGGATCGCTGCAGCGGGCTCTTGCCCTGGAGGCGGATTGCATGCCGGAGATCACTGCATGGATCGTAGACACGTCAATCGAATGCGACCACCAGCTTTTCCAAGGTTTTCTCAAGGTGTCGCTGGAAGAAGTTCTAATTGCGTTGCGTGATGATCGACACTGGCTGAACGACCCCGATGGCCTTTTTCAAACTTGGAAGGCGAGCGGTGAGCTTTTGGTGTGCGATTCAGATAGTGCAACTTCTACGTCACTCTACCCTGATGGTTTTTCGGCTACGCGTTTGGTCGAGGTAATAGAGTGCGCTACCGTTTGGAATTTTCTTAACGGAAAAACTGTCGAGTAAACTTGGTTGCCTGCCCTCAGTTGGTAACCGGCTGACGGGCTGCAAAGGGGCTAGAGTTTGCGTTCGCCACAGATTGCAGCCTGACATCTGGTCAGCACAGCAATTTTTCGTGGTCAAATGCAATGCGATTGGGTGGTGATCTGAGTGAGATTTTGCAAGGCGCACGGAACGTTGGCGCTTACGGTACGATATGAGGTTCTGCAGTCACGCTTTAGCGTGATAACCAATGATCCACGCTGCTGATTTCGTTTTGGCGGTAACTTTGACGGTATCAAAATTGAAACATTGCATAAAATCCAGTATCCATGCGGCTTTCCAAAGCCAGTTGATCATCGAGTGGGAATAGTCGAAGATAGCTCCGTCGTCGTGCTGGGCGACGAGTTCTTCATGCGTGAGGCCATTTCACTGGCCCGCGCAGCCGAGTGCCTGGGCGAGGTGCCGGTCGGCGCCGTCGTCG
>Ga0316604_10000725_pt1 | contig 35595 bp, 30 predicted proteins | sample OWC_soil_day20_C_FD_207650 | JGI IMG/M metagenome (GOLD analysis project Ga0316604, IMG submission 207650) | Wetland soil microbial communities from Old Woman Creek delta, Ohio, United States - OWC_soil_day20_CT | ecosystem: Environmental > Terrestrial > Soil > Wetlands | place: USA: Ohio... | reverse complement strand
GAAACGAAGAAGAAATAACACCAGCCGGATGTCGCAGTATGCCGTTCATACCCCCGGAAACATCCCGGAAGGAGGGAAAACCGTCATGAAAAGGATACTTTCCATCACCGCAGTCCTGCTGTTTGCCGTTGCGCTCGGGGCGTGCTCCAGCGCGAAAGCCCCCGCCGAGCAGGCGATCAAGGCGGCGGAAGAAGCCCTGAATGCATCGAAGGCAGAAGCGATGAAGTACGTCCCGGACCAGGTCAAGAGCGTCGAAGACGCCCTGAAAGCGGCGAAGGACACCTTCGCCAAGGGGGATTACGCGGGGGCCACTACCGCCGCGACCGGCGTCGCCGCCAAGGCGAAGGATCTCGCCGCCGCCGCTGCCGCCAAGAAGGCCGAGCTGACGAAGGACTGGGAGGAGCTGAGCGCCGGGATGCCGAAAACGATCGCCGACATCCAGAGCCGCATCGACACCCTGTCCAAGAGCAAGAAACTGCCGAAGGGGCTGGACAAGGCGACACTGGAAAGCGCAAAGACCGGCCTGGCCGAAATCGGCACGTCGTGGGACGAGGCGATGAAGGCGTTCAAGGAAGGCAGCCTGGCGGATGCCCTCACGAAGGGGAAGGCCGCCCAGGAGAAGGCCACCGGGATCATGTCCACCCTCGGGATGCAGGCCGAACAAGCGGCCAAGAGCTGAACCGAAGGGTAAGGCGTCCGGAGACTGCAGGGGCCGCCGGGGGTGTTGTTTCCGCTTCGGGAGACAACGCCTCCGACGGCAGCTGTTCCTGCAGGCAAGCGCGATGCACACCGGAAGAGGGCGGAGACACCCGCCTTCTCCCGATCCGGTCCCATCGGGGTCAGAACCGCGCCTGGACCCGCGGCGCGACGAAGGGCGCCGGATCGTACTTCGCGGAACCCAGGTCCCACCCGTCGGTAACCGCGCAGACCAGCTCGAGTCCCGCCCGAAGCTGTAACCTTTTCCATAATGGGAGCGCCTCTACAAGGTGAAGGCCGGAAACGGCCGAAAACGAACCGGGAGGTAACGAGATGAACGGGAAGGGCGGGATGTTCGCGATCGGGGTGCTGGTGATGGCGGCGGCGCTGGTTTCCGCCGCCGCGGTGGCGTTTGCCCACGGCGGGCGACATGGCGGGGAAGGCGATGGAATTCCCGGGATGCACTCCGGAAAGGTGCTGGACCGGCTGGGGGTGACGGGGGAGCAGAAGACGCAGATCCGGGACGTGCTCGGAAAATACCGCCCGGAGACTGAGCCGGCGGTCCGGCAGCTGGTCGCGGAGCGGCGGGCGCTGCGAAAATTGATCCAGGGGGGCGCGGCCGATGAAGCCGCCATCCGGAGCCAGTCGGCGAAGGTGGCCGTCCTGGAATCCGACCTCGCGGTGATGCGCGCCCGCGCCGCGAAGGAGATCCGCACGCTCCTGACGGCGGATCAGCTCGTGCGGCTCGAGGAGCTTCAGGCGAAAAGGGAACAGAAGGCCGACCGGATGATGGAGCGGCGGTTCCGGGGAAGCGAAGGGGAGAAGCGGTAGGGACGGCATGGCGGACCCGGAACCGGATCCGCGGCCGGACGGGCGCCTCGTCGCCGCCGTCCTCGACGGCGACGACGGGGCGTTCGCCGCGCTGGTGGGACGGCACAAGCGGCAGGTCCTCCGGATCGCCGCCCGGTTCTCCCGGGCTCCCCACGAGCTCGAGGAGCTCGGGCAGGAGATCTTCCTGAAGGCGTACGCGGACCTGGGGCAGTACCGGGGGGATGCCCCGTTTTCCCACTGGCTCTCCCGGGTCGCCGTGCGCAGCTGCTACGACGCCCTCCGGAAACGCCGCCGGGAAGTCGATACGCTCCCCCTGGACGACGTGGCGCCGTACCTTGCCGACGATTCGATCCCCGGGAAAAAGGATGCGGAGGCGGCCCGCAACCTGTTGAACCGGGCGCTGTCGCGCCTACGCCCGGCGGAACGGATGGTGATCACGCTCCTTTCGCTGGAGGAACGGACGGTCCGCGAAGTCGCCGGGCTCACGGGGTGGACCGAGGTGAACGTGAAGGTCCGGGCGTTTCGCGCCCGGAGAGCGCTCAAACGGATCCTGGAGGAGGCCGATGGCGGAGAACGGTGATAAGCGTCTCGACCGGCTGTTCGCGGCGGCACGGGGTGCGCCGCCGGACACGACCCGCGCGGAGGAAGGGTTCGAGGGCCGCGTGGCCGCGCGCATCCGCGGGCGGCGGCCGGGTAGCGGGGAATGGCCGCTGGGGGCCTGGGCCTGGCGCCTGGCCCCGCTGTTCGGCGCCGTCGTGATCACCGTCGGCGTGTGGACCGCGGCGACGATCCCGGAAACGGTCACCGGTGCGGGGACCGAAATCGCGGCGGCGTGGGAGGCGGCGGACATGGCCGACCTCCTGGGAGGTGGAGGATGAAAGGGTGGAAGGCGGTTGCCGGGATCGTGCTGGTCTTCTTCCTCGGTGTGCTCGCGGGCGGCATCGGCGTCTACCGGTTCCACCGTCACCGGATGGACCGTTTCTTCCGGGGCGAGCCCGGGGCGATGTCGGGGTTCCTCGTCCAACGGCTCTCCCGCGACCTGGACCTCGACGCATCCCAGCGGGAGCGGGTGGAGTCCATCACACGCCGGACCCAGGAGGAGATGCGGGAGGTGCGGAGGCAGCTCCGTCCCCGGGTCGAGGAGATCCTCGAGAAGGGACGCAGCGAGATCCGCGCCGGGTTGCGTCCGGACCAGCAGGCCCGGTTCGACGAGATCGTCGCGGAGCGCCGCCATCGCCGGCGGTGGTGACCCGATGTACACTTACGGGAGGCCGGACATTTCCGGCGGGAGGGCGACGTGGAGGAGACACCATCGATGGAGGCGAAGCCCGTTTCCGCGTCCCGCCTGGTGATGGCCCAGGAGATGACGCCCCAGGACGCCAATCCCGCGGGGAACGTCCACGGGGGACACATCATGAAGCTGGCCGACTCGGCCGCCGGCGTGGTGTCCATACGCCACTCCGGCCGGAACTGCGTCACGGCCACCGTGGACCGGTTCGAGTTCTTCGCCCCCGTCTACGTGGGCAACCTCGTCATCCTCTACGCATCCCTGAACTGCGTGGGGCGCACCTCCATGGAGGTGGGGGTGCGCGTCGAGGCGGAGGAGCTGCGCACGGGGAAGAGGACCCACACGAACACCTCCTACTTTCTCATGGTGGCCCTGGATGACGAAGGGAAGCCCGTCGAAGTGCCCGGGCTGATCCTCGAGACCGAGGAGGACCGCCGCCGGAACGCGGAAGGCAGGCAGCGTGCGATCGCCCGGAAACAGCGGATGAATCCTTGAGCATGACCCGTTCCTGATTCGAGCCCCCCGACCATCCCGGGCGGCACGGCCCCGGGTTCCCCCGAACAGCAGGTCCTGGCTGCCCGCGTCCCATTTTTAAGACGGCGTTTCTTAATTGTGGCGACATCCTGTGAAAAGACCCCCTGGAAGCACCCCGGTCGGGTATAATGAAAGCCGGCACGTTCTCCCAAGATAACATATTGATAATGAACAGGTAATTCCGTGCCCGCACACCGGGATCCGGCCCGCTTCACGCAAGGAACGGTTATTGCTTCCGGAAGTGCACGCACTGTTCCGCCTGCCCCGCTCCATCATTTGTTCGAGGAGGAGAACCATGGGAAGGAAGTTGAGATCTTGTTTTATCGCGCTGCTTCCGCTTGCGCTCGCCGCGGTATGGGCGGGAACGGCCGTCGGGGCGTCGGGGATCCCGGTCACCAGCGACCTGGCACTGAAAAAATGCACCGGCTGCCACAAGAACAGCGGGGGACTCGTCTCCCGGATCTCCTACGTCCGGCAGGTGCCGGAAGCGTGGGAGGAGACGTTGTGGCGCCACAAGCGGATCCACGGCCTGTCGATCACCCGGGAGGAGAAGGAGGCGCTCGTCCTCTACTTCTCCGACAGGCAGGGGCTGGCCCCCGCCGAGGTGGCGCCGTACGCCTACACCCTCGAGAAGCGGGACACGAAGGAGAAGGTGGACAGCCAGGTGATCGTCGACATGTGCGTGCGGTGCCACAGCTACGCGAAGACCGCCCTCCAGCGCCGTACCCCGGAGGAGTGGCCGAAGCTGGCCAACATGCACTCCGGCGTGCTACCGATGTGGCTCTACCAGCTCCAGGACGTCCTCGACTGGGACGACACCCTGGCAGCCTGCCTGAAGGAGCTGGAGAAGAGGTTCCCGCTGGAGACACCGGAGTGGACGCAGTGGAGCGGGTCGCGCCCGAAGGCGGGCGAAGGGAAGTGGGTCGTCGCCGGGTACCAGGCGGGGAAGGGGGCGTACGGCGGCGAGATCACGCTGAAGAAGACGGGGGACCCGTTCTATTCCTATGCCGGAACGGTGGAGTTCGAGAGCGAGGAGAAGCTGCCGATCGACGGGAAGGCGACCCTCTACGGCGGGTACGCGTGGCGGGCGTCCGGCACCCTTGCCGGAAAGCCGATCCGCGAGGTCTTCCACATCTCCATGGACGGCTCGACCTTCGCCGGCGTCCGGTTCGACGATCCCCACTTCGAGCTGCGCGGCGTGGAAACCCGCGCGTTCGCCGGGGGCCCCCCGCGGCTGCTCTCCGTGATGCCCAAGGCGCTCAAGGCCGGGACGACGGGGGCCACGGTGACGGTCGTCGGGACCGGCCTCTCGAAAGAGGTCAGCCTGGGCGACGGCGTGACCGTGAAGAAGGTGGAGTCCGCCACACCGACGAAGGTGGTGGTGACCGTGGACGTCGCCGAAAAGGCGGCCGCGGGATTCCGGGACGCGAAAGCCGGAGGCGCATCGGCCGACCGGCTCTTCGCGGTCTACTCCGCCATCGACTACATAAAGGTAGTGCCGTCCCCCGCGATTTCCCGCACCGGAGGGCTGGGGTACGCCGTGAAGCAGCTCGTCCAGTTCGACGCCATGGCGTACGGCAACGGGGCCGACGGCGCCGCGGGCACCGGGGACGACATCGAGATCGGCCGCGTCCCGGCTGCGTGGAAGGTCGTGGAGCTCGCAAGCTCCAACGAGGACCACGACGCGGAGTTCGTCGGGACGATCGACCGGAACGGGCTCTTCACCCCGGGGGACGAAGGCCCCAACCCGAAGCGGTTCATGCAGGAAAACAACATGGGGGACGTCTGGGTGGCGGCCTCCTACGACGCGCCCGGAGGGGGCACGCTGTCCGCCCGCGGCTACCTGCTCGCCACCATCCCTCTGTACATCCAGAGGCCGGTGCAGTAGGGGCCGCGCGGGCGCCATGGAAAACATCGCGCGGCCTTCCGCGGCGGAAGCGATTCTCCTCCCGCACCGCAGCTTCACGGCGGAAGGAGAGGCGTACCTCTACGCGGCGGAAACCGGGGGGCTGTTCCGGATGGACAAAGGGGTCCGGGACGCCTTGTCCGCCCTCGCCTCCTCCGGTGCCGGTGCCGTGCCGGGGGAGGTCCTGTCGGACCTCCGCCGGGCGGGGCTTCTCGGGACAAGGGAGGGGGGGCGGCCCGCCGGGCGAACCGCTCATCCCCCCCTGCGCCTCCGGACGCTCGTGCTCATGCTGACGTACTCCTGCAACCTCGCCTGCCGGTACTGCTACGAGGAACGCGAGGAAGGGTGCGTCCCGCCCGCGGACGGGAAACCGGCGCCGCGGGAGATGTCCCGGGAGTCGATACGGGAAAATGTCCGGTTCCTGCTCGACCAATCCGGGGAGAACCGGAAGGTGTCCATCGTGCTCTTCGGCGGGGAACCGCTCCTCCGGTTCCCCCTCCTGCGGGCTGCGGTCGGCGATGCCCGTGCGATGGCATCGGCGCGGGGCAAGGAGGTTTCCTTCTCCCTCACCACCAACGGCACCCTCGTTACCCGGGAGATCGCCGGATTCCTGAGGGAGAGCGGCGTTTCCGTGTGCGTCAGCATCGACGGCCCCCGCGAGGTCCACGACGTCAACCGCCCGTACGCATCGGGGCGGGGCTCGTACGACGACGTGGAGCGCGGGATCGAGTATCTGATGGAAAACCGGAGCGGGGTTCCGCTGGCGGCCCGCGTCACCCTCGGGCGGGGCGCGGTGGACGTGCGGAAGACGTTCGACCACCTCCGGGGCTTGGGCTTCGACGAGGTCGGCTTCGCCCCGGCGAGCGCCGCGGAGGGAAGCGACGCCGCGCTGCCGGGGGAAGAACTCGACCTCGTGCTGGATGGTTTCCGCGACCTTGCGGCCGGGTATGCGGCCGACGTCCGGGAGCGGAGGATGCCGGCCTTCGGAAACATGACGCAGATCCTGGCCATGATCCACCGGGGGGACCCGATGCCGTATCCGTGTGGCGCAGGGATCGGAATGCTGGCCGCCGAGCCCTCTGGGGCCTTCTACCCGTGTCACCGGCTCTGCGGTGTCGGGGACCCCATGGGCGATCCGACCCGCGGGATCGCCCCGGATGCCCGCGCCCGGTTCCTCGACGGGGCCGCGCGGCGCTGCGAATCCGTGTGCGACGCCTGCTGGGCGAAGAATTTCTGCGCGGGGGGGTGCTACCACGACGCGTACGTCCGGCAGGGAGACCTCTTCGCCCCCTCGACGCACTACTGCCGGTGGATCCGGGAGCTGTTCCTCCTGGGCCTTCAAACCTACGTCCGCATACAAAACGAAACGCCGACGTTTCTCGAGGCCGTGCTCGGCGAAAGGGGGATCGCATGAAGCACCTGAAGGGGGTCAACCGCAAGGGGAAGAAGATCGAAGAGGAGAAGGGGGATCTCCCGGTCGTGGAGGCGCAGGGGAGCATCCCGTTCATGCATACCTGCACCTCCGTGTTCAACCCCGGGTACGAGATCGACTGGACCGGCTCCACGAAGCAGCTGTGCACGCCGATCGAGACCGACCTCTTCGGGACCACCGACATGTACTGCTGGTGGCCGGGACAGGCGCCCGACACGTACAACAATCCGGACTGGAACGCGGACTGCACCCGGGCGATGAAGGACTGGATGAAGCTCAAGGTCGTCAAGCCGGAGTGGTAGGAGCAAAAAGGGCGATCCACGGCACGGAAACTTTCCGCGGAGGGACCGATACGATGAAGAGAACGCACCTGTTCGCCTTTGCGCTGCTCGGGGCGGCCCTGCTGCTCGCCGCCGGAAACGGACCCGCGCTCGGCAAGGACATCTTCCTGCAGGGGATGATCCACAACCAGCTCAACATCCTCGACGGCGACACCGACGAGATCGTGGGGACCGTCACCACCAGGGGCAGGAAGGTCACCAACTTCACCTGGGACCCGAGGGACCTCGACAAGGTCTACACCATCACCGACTGGGGACAGCAGATCGAGCAGCTCGATCTTTCGGCGAGGAAGGTGGTCCGCACGTTCCGCGTCGGAAGCGGCGAAGTGAAGGTCCGGGCGCTCGATATCGAGATCAACCCGGCCGACCCGAACCTGCTGTACGCCATTTCGCTGCGGCAGCGGTGGCTCCCCGACGAGATCGTCGACATGACTCCAGCGGTCCTGGTGTTCGACCTCGCGACGGAGAAGGTCGTGAAGGAGATCGAGATCCCGCGCGGCTGCACCAACATCTTCTTCGGGTACGACGGGAGCGAGTTCTACGTCACGGGGCGGGACGTGTACGTCTACGACCCGAAGTCCGGGAAGCAGGTGAACTTCCTGGGACTGGCGCACCCGACCACGCCCGGCGTCGACCCGCAGATCACCCTGAACATCTGGAGGCTCCACGACCAGTCGGGGATGGCGATGATCCTGGTCGGCGGCCTCAACACGTCGAACAACCTCCCGTACCAGGGGTACTTCACGATCGACCTGAAGAAGAAGAGCACGGAGGGGTCGATGCGGCTCGTTCCCGAGATCGGCCCCCTGTACAACCAGTTCTCCGCGGTCGTTTCCCCGGACCGGAAGTATTACTACATGGTCCTCAACAAGGTGGAGAAAAGGGACTTCGCGACGAACCGGCTGCTGGCCACCGCCGACGTGGACAAGAGCTACTACTCGATCCAGATCAGCTCCGACGGGAAGAAGGTGTACCTCGGCGGCGGAGGCGACTCGATCCTGGTCTACGACACGGAGACGATGAAGCTGCTGAAGCGGATCGATACGCCGGGGGACGCGGTCCTCACCCACTTCCGCGTCCAGAAACGGTAAGGGGCGCGGCCGGTTGCCGATGACCCGGCACGGCGGGGCGGTATCCGCCCGGAAAGCGGCGGGTTGCGGCGTGGAAGTGGGGCTCTATTTCCCTTTCCTCGCCGGGCCGCCGGCTGCAGTCCTGCGCGGAGAGGTTCCCCTTGACGACGCGTTGCGCGGATCCCCGCTGGGCGATGCCCACCGCGCGCTCGCGGAGGCGCTCCTCCGGCACCTCCCCCGGGCTGCACCAAAGCGCGTGTACATCGGCAACGAGACGTGCGAACGGCTCCTCCCGTCGCCGGAGGCGATCCGCTCGTGGGCCGCGGCGGCGCGGGGCGGGCGGGTCGCCCTGTCCCTCGTCCTGCCGCCGCTTTCGCGGGACGGCCTCGCGAGGGCGGAAAGCGCGGCCGGCGCGCTGGAAGGCGTGGAGGGGTCCGAGGTCGTCGCCAACGACTGGGGGACGGTCCACCGCCTTGCGTCCCGCCGCCCGGAGCTTGCGGTGGTCCTTGGCCGCCTGACGCACAAGATGCTGCGCGATCCGCGCCTCGCGGATCGCTTCGATTCGCCCCTGGCCCCCTTGTCCGCTCGGGCGGCGCTCTGCCGCTCCGGGGAGCTCGCACCCGGGTTCCGGGCGCTGATGGAGCGGTACGGGATCGGGCGGCGGGAGATCGACCCGTTTCTGCAGCCGCTGGAAGAGGACGAGTGGGAAGGCCGGGACGGGCGGCTGTCGGTCCACCTGCCGTACCAGTTCGTTACGATGGGGCGGGGATGTCTTCCGGCGGCGATGCACCGGGAGGGAAACGGGAAGTTCGCCGCGGGCGGCCCGTGCCGGACCGAGTGCGCGAAGTACGCCGTCGAGTTCCGCGTCCCCGTCCCGGGCGGGAACGGCGCGGGGAGGCACCTTCTTTCCCTCGGGAACGCCCTCTACCACGCCGTGCCGCCGCACGTCTCGGAGAGGGCGCTGACGCTCCTTCCGTCCCGGAAGCGGGTGGACCGGGTCGTCGTCACCGTCCCCGCCGTGGAGAGGACACCGGCGTGACGAAGATCACCGTGCCGGTCAGCCACCCCGAAGAGGTGGAGATGCTCGCCGCGGGCGGGGCGGGGGAGTTCTTCTGCGGCTACGTCCCGCCGGAGTGGCTCGAGCGGTACGGCGGGGCGTTCTGGCTGAACCGCCGGGGCCCCGTGGCGGGGAACCTCTTCCAGCGCGACGACGTTTCCCTGCTGGCGGAGCGGTCGCACGCGCGCGGCATTCCGGTGTTCGTCACGTTCAATGCCCCGTACTACACCCCGGAGCAGCAGGAGTTCCTCCTACCGGTCATCGGCCGGCTCGCGGAGGGGTCCGGGATCGACGGCGTCATCGTCTCCGACGTCGGGTTCCTCGTTTCGCTGCGGCGCGCGTTGCCCGGCCTTCCCGTCCACGCCAGCTCCGTGATGGCGTCGCTCAACCCCGGAATGGTCGACTTCCTCGCGGAGCACGGAGCAAGCCGCGTGATCTTCCCGCGCAGCCTCGGGGTCGGTGATATCGCCGCGCTCTGCGCCGCCGCCGCGGGTCGGCTGGAGACCGAGGCGTTCGTCCTGAACGAGGGGTGCGTCTTCGAGGAGGGGTACTGCATGACGACCCACCGCAGCGTGGGCGCGCTCTGCGTGCAGCTTCCGGACGTCCCCCACCGGGTGGTCCCGTTGACCTCCGACGCGGCGTCGTCGCTTGCCGGGGAGGACCGCAAGCCGGCCCGCGAGATGATGGGCGCGTTCCGTGACTGGGTCTGGTTCCAGAACGGGTGCGGAAACTCGGTCACGGACCGGGGGATTCCGAACGGCCCCTGCGCGCTGTGCGCCCTCTTCGACCTCGCCCGTTCCGGGGTGACCTCCCTCAAGATCGCGGGCCGCAGCGCCTCCTCCTTCCGGAAGCTGGCGAGCCTGCGGATGGTCCGCGCCGTCCTCGAACTCGTTTCGGGCGGCGCCTCGCGCGAGGAAGCGGCGCGCGAGGCGGCCGCGATCCGGAACACGCCGGAATTCTGCAACGCGGGGTACATGTGCTACTACCGGGAAGGGGCGTCATGACGGGACGGCTGGCTTCCCTGTGGAAGTTCGTCCGCCCCCAGCGCGGGACCCTTGCCGCGACGCTCCTCCTTTCCCTCCTTGGGACGGCCGCCTCCCTGTACGCCCCGTTCCTCACGAAACGGCTGGTCGACGACGTCATCCTCCGCGGGAACTGGGCGGGGCTTCCCCCTCTCCTCGCCACCATGGTCCTCTTCGGCGCGGGGGGAATGGTCCTTGGCGGCTTCGGCAGCTACCTCTACACGCGGGGGTCGTCCCGGATCCTCGTCGCCATGCGGGCGGCCCTCTTCGATCACCTCGAACGCGCCGAGATGCGCTTCTTCGGCCGGACGCGTGTCGGCGAGATCGTGGCGCGGCTCAACAACGACATGGTCGAGGTCCAGGGGGTCCTGGTCGACGTGCCGCTGGCGTTCGTCACGAGCGTCGTCCGGCTCGTGGCCGCCTCCGCGATCCTGGTCTCGATGTCGTGGTACCTCTTCCTCCTCGGCAACGTCCTCGTCCCCCTCGGCGCGCTGGGCCTGTGGCTCACGCGGGACGTCATCACCCGGATGAGCCGGGAGCTACGGGAGAAAAACGCCGCGGTCGGGACGCACATCATCGACACCTTCACGGGGATCCGGCTTGTCCGCGGAAGCGCCACGGAAGGGCAGGAGCTGCGGCGGTTCGAGCGGGAGAACCTGTCGCTGGTCGCCTCCGTGCTGCGGTTCCAGACGGTCTCCTCCCTCTCGCGCGGGATCCCCTCGTTCGTGCTGGCGTGCTCGGCGACCCTCGCCCTGCTATACGGCGGGTACATGGTCCGGGACGGCGCGATTACCGTGGGGACCCTGGTCGCGTTCACCGCCTTCCAGGTGCAACTCGTTTCCCCGATCCAGAATCTCCTCGCGCAGTACGTCGCGCTCCGGAAAGGCCGGGCGTCCCTGGAGCGGGTGTTCGAGTTCTTCGACGTCCCCGCGGAGCGGGACGCGGAAGGCGCGCACGATTTCGTCTCCCTGAAGGAAGGGATCGCCCTCGACGGGGTGACGTTTTCCTACGGCGGGGGTGGCCGGGTCCTGGACGGCCTGACGCTGTTCCTGCCCGCCGGGAAGACGACGGCCATCGTCGGGGGGAGCGGAGCCGGGAAGTCGACGATCGTCGACCTGCTCCTGCGGTTTTACGATCCGCAGGGGGGGGAGATCCGCGTCGACGGGGTGCCGCTTTCGCGGCTGCGCCGCGACACGCTGCGCCGGCGCGTGGCCGTGGTCACCACCGAACCGCACCTGTTCCACGGTTCCCTCGAGGAGAACGTCCGGTACGGCGCCCCCGGCGCCGGCCCGGAACAGGTCGCCGGGGCCGTCGACAAGGCAGACCTGACGGAGTTCGTCCGCTCGCTGCCGGGGGGCCTTTCCACCGTCGTCGGGGAGCGGGGAACGGCCCTCTCCGCGGGCCAGAAGCAACGCGTGGCCCTCGCCAGGGCGTTCCTGCGGGCCCCGGACATCCTGGTCCTCGACGAGGCGACTTCCTCGCTGGACGTCCTGACGGAAGAGAGGGTGCGGGCCTCGGTGCGGGAACTGATGCGGGGACGGACGACCCTCATCATCACCCACCGCCTCCATGCCGTACGGGACGCGGACCGGATCGCGGTCCTAGAGGGGGGGCGGATCGCCCGGCAGGGGTCGCACGAGGAGCTGGCCGGGAGCCGGGGGACGTACCGCGCGTTCCTCCGCGTGTGCGGCGACGGGGCGAAGCCGGGAAAGACCGCCGATGCCTAGCGGCCGGCACATCCCGTGGGGGCCGAGAGCCGCGGGGGAACCGGCGGGCAGGGGCGTCTCCGTGTTCGTGATCGACTCGGGCGCCAACCCGCACCACTCGCACGTGCGGGGCGTGGCGGGGGGCGCCCGCGTGTTCAAGGGGCCGGACGGGGAGATCCGGCGCGAGGAGGGGAGTTTCCGGGACGACATGGGACACGGGACGGCGATCGCCGCGGTCATCCGGAACGTCGCCCCGGCCGCCCGGATCCACGCCGTCAAGATCTTCTCCGGCTCCTGTTCCGTGACGGTGGACGTGCTGGAGGCGGCGCTGGCGTACGCGGTCGACGCCGGCGCGCGCGTCGTCAACCTGAGCCTCGGTGTCGAGGAGGACGTGGGATCGCGGCCGATCGGGGCCTTAAGCCGGGACGCGGCGGACCGGGGGGTCATCCTGGTCGCCTCGGCGCGGAACGGGTCCCGCCGGAACGGATACCCCGCCCTTCTGCCCGACGTGATCGGGGTGGCGGCGGACCGGCGCCTCGGGGAGAGGACTCTGCGATATCGCGCGGGGGAGCCGTTCGAGTGCCGCGCTTCCGGGTGGCCCCGCCCCCTGCCGGGTCTTCCCCGGGAGAGGAACTTCGGGGGAAACAGCTTCGCCGCTGCAAGGGTTTCCGGCGCGGTCGCCTGCCTGCTGGAAATGCACCCCGGCGCGGATCTGGCGGCCGTCCGGGAAATGCTCCGCATCCGGTTCGGGCGACCGTCAGGATCCCTTGTGCACATTTGAGACGCTGTTCACGTGTTTCATCCCATTATAGGCACAGACAAATCAGCAGCCGTATTTCCCCGCCTGGATTTGCGCGCGATCCATTGCGCTATACTGTTGAATAACAGTCAGTTACAGTCGGAAAGAGTTTCGGCGCCTTGGCAATTCAGGTATTGGAACGCCGTTTGCTTGCCGTACCGAAAGAGATGAGAAATCCGTTGGCCGGCACGGAGACGCCGTGCCGTGCGGGAATCCTGGCAGCGACCACGAAGGGGGGTTCGGGGAGATGATCAGAAAAGTCCTGTGGATGGTTACCGTCGTCCTGGCAACTGCGATCGCGGGGTGGGCCGCGACGCCCCAGGAGGTCGAGCGCCTGGGGAAGGAGCTGAATTTCGCCGGCGCGGAGAAGGCGGGAAACAAGGAGGGAACGATCCCGGCATGGGAAGGCAAGGACGTGCCGCTGGCGGGATATTCCTTCGGGCAATACCGCGGCGACTTCTGGAAGTTCAAGGATGAAAAGCCGCTCTTCTCCATCGACGCCTCCAACGTGGACAAGTACGCGGACAAGCTGAGCCCGGGGCAGGTGCAGATGGTCAAGCAGACCAAGGGGTACCGGATGGACGTGTACCCCAGCCACCGCAACGCGGGGTACCCGGACTGGATCGAGGCGAACATCCGGAAGAACGCGGCCGGCGCCGCCAAGCTCAGCAAGGACGGCACCGACCTGGTGGACGCGGTTCTTCCCGGCATCCCGTTCCCGATCCCGAAAGACGGGTCGGAGGTCATCTGGAACTTCATCATGCGGTACAAGGGCATGGGGACCGAATGGCCGAGAACCACCACCGCGGTATCCCCCCGGCCCGGCAGCACGGAGTGGCTGGATCCCGCCGGCCCCCAGACAGTGTTCCATCCCTGGGGGAAGAAGGGGTCTACCTCCCCCAAGGAAGCGGGGAGGATCATCTACTGCATCGACTTCGGGTACGACACCCCGGCGGCCCTCGCGGGGCAGCGGATCTTCATCTGCGACTACACCGACAAGGACCGCGAGGCGTTCTTCTACTTCCCGGGGCAGCGCAGGGTGCGGCGCCTGCCGGCGTACACCTACGACGCCCCGCAGATCGGTTTCGAGAACCAGTACCCCCTGGACACGGCGTGGGTCTTCCTGGGCCGCCCCGACCGGTTCGACTGGAAGATCGTCGGAAAGAAGGAACTGTACGTCCCGTACAACAGCTTCGGGATGTACGACTTCCGCAAAAAACTGCACGACGTCCTCCAGCTGAAACACCTGGCCAACGAGAGCCGCCGGTATGAGCTCCACCGGGTGTGGGTGGTGGAGGCGACGGTGAAGAAGGGGATGCGGCACACGATGCCCAAGAGGATCTATTACTTCGACGAGGACACGTACCTCGCCCTGGTGGCGGACCAGTACGACGCCAAGGGCGGCCTCTGGAAGGTCGAGGAAGGGTACCCGATCCCGATCTGGGAGCTGGGCGGGACGGTTGACCACTACCCGTTCGTCAGTTACGACCTTGTCTCCGGGCGGTACGTCTGCGATCAGTCCTCGATCGGCACCGGGAAGGACATGCGGTACCACGCGGATGCCCCCAACGATCCGCGTTTCCGGATCACGTGGTTCACCGCCGAAAACCTCCGTTCGATCAGCGAACGGTAAAGGGGGACCCGCATGAAGACGAAGTTGGGAAAAACATTCCTTGTCGCGGTGATCACGGCTCTGTTGCCGGGGATCGCGCACTCCTTCCAGTTCCAGGCGAGCGAATCGGTCAGCGGGAACCTGGACATGCAGCTGACGCTGGGGGCCGGGATCCGGACGCAGGATTGGAACCCTCAACTGGTGGGAGACCCCACCGTCGTGCCCGGCGCGAACACCGGCGTTTCCTCCAACGGGGACGACGGCGACCTGAACTACGAGAAGGGCCAGCTGTACACCACGTACCTGAAGTTCACCCCGGAACTGCTGTTGAAGTTCCCGATGGAGTTCAAATTCATGGCCCGGGCGACCTTCCTGTACGATTTCATGGCGACGCACACCGACCGGACGGACCTCGACAAGGCCGCCAAGAACCAGATCTCCAAGGATGCGCAGCTGCTGGACCTGTGGGTGAGCAAAGACATGAACATCGGCGACCAGCGCGCCCGGTTCCGGCTGGGGAACCAGGTCGTCAGCTGGGGGGAGAGCATCTTCGCCATCGGGGGGATCAACCAGACCAACTCGCTGGATTTCCAGAAGTTGTCGATCCCTGGGACGCAGCTGAAGGAGGCCGTCCTCCCAGCGCCGATCTTCAGTATCGCCTCGGGGCTGGGCCGCGGCGTCAACCTGGAAGGGTATTACCAGTTCCAGTGGAACCGGAACCGCCTGCCTCCCGTCGGCACCTACTTCTCCGTCGCGGACATCCTGGGGAAGGGGCGTCAACCGCTGTTTTTCAATGTGGACCCCACCTCCCCCGACTTCGTGAACTTCGGCGGACTTGATCCGGCGGCGGACCCGTCACAGGCCAACACCTTCGCGGTCAATATCCTGCAGCACGAGAAACCGGGGCACGGGCAGTACGGCTTCGCGATGCACTACAAGCCGGAAGGAGTGTCCCTGGACGTCGGGCTCTACTTCATGAACTACCACGACAAGATGCCCGTGTTGACCCTCCTTGCGGGTGGAACCACCGCCGAGTGGGAGTACCTGGAGAACCGGAAGCTGTACGGGATCAGCACCAACTTCCCGCTGGGGAACTGGGCGATCGGGTGGGAGCTGTCGTACCGGCCGAAGGACGCCATCTCCCTGACGAGCTGCTACAACCCGGGGGGTCCGCTGGATGGGATCACGAACGGTCAGCTCTCGGTCGACTGTCCCATGTGGATCGACAACAAGAAGTACCAGATGCACCTGACGGGGCTGCTGAGCCTGACGCCGGGAGACCACGGCTGGTTCCTGGACCTGCTGTGGGCGGACACGGCGACGTTCATCGGCGAGGTCGTCTGGATCCGGTACCCCGGGGTCAGCCCCGGGAAGCGGTACGAGCGGACCATCGACGGCGTGCCGGTCATGCAGGCCGCCGACGCCGGCTACGCGTTTTGGGTGGGGCCACCCTTCACAGCGGACCTCGGCCTCGGGGTAGGCACACAGACCTACAACACCATCGCTGCGGTGGGGGACGCGAACTCCATCGGCTTCACCGTGGATTTCAACTGGAACTACGACAACAAGATCATCAAGGGGTGGCAGGTCGTCCCCGGGCTGACGTTCTTCGACGCCGTGAGTGGATACACTCCGACCCTCACCGCGAACTACCTGGAGGGAGCGAAGTCCCTGAACATCTACGTCAACTTCATCCAGAACGTCCCGACCAACTGGCAGGCCGGGATAAACTACCTGACGTTCTGGGGGAAAAACCAGCTCCTGGCGGACCGGGACTTCATCGGCGCATACCTGACGCGCAACTTCTAACGGGGGTGCGGGCCGGCGCCGGGTGGAAGGCGCCGGCCCTTTTTTGCGCGGAGGAGACGACAGCGTGAACCGATCGGTGCTGGGCCGGCTCGTGCAGAAGGCCGAGGCGTTCTTCTTCGGCCATCGCGTCCACACGCTGGCGTTCATCGCGGCGTTCACCGCCGTGATGGGGATCTTCGCCTTCCAGCTGCGGATGTCCGCCGGCTTCGAAAAGCAGATGCCGACCGGGCACGAGTACATCCAGACCTTCGAGAAGTACCGCGACGACCTGTTCGGCGCCAACCGGCTGAACTTCGTCGTGAAGGCCCGCACCGGAACGATCTGGAATCCGGAAGCCCTCGCGCGCCTGTACGACGTGACGCAGGCGGTCACCTACCTGCCGGGAGTCGACCGCGCGGGGGTCCAGTCCCTCTGGACGCCCAACTCGTACGTCAACGAGATCACGGAGGAGGGGTTCCGCGCCGACCAGATCATCGACAGCACGATCACCCCGGAGGCGCTGACCCCGGAGATCATCTCCCGCATCCAGAAGCTCACCCGGGAGGGGGGGTTCGTCGGCACCCTCGTGTCGCACGACCAGACCAGCGCCATGATCACCGCGGAGATCAGCGAGATCGACCGCGAGGGGAAGCGGCTGGACTACGTAGCGTACAACCGTGTGCTGGAGGAGGACATCCGGAAGAAGTTCGAGGACGGGAAGTTCGAGATCCAGATCATCGGGTTCGCCAAGCAGATCGGCGACATCGCGGACGGCGCCATCGGGGTCATCGAGTTCTGCGCCATCGCGCTCGTGCTCACGGCGCTGTCGGTGTACTGGTACTGCCGCTCCGTCCGGTTCACGATCCTGCCGATCGTCTGCTCCCTCACGTCGCTCGTGTGGCAGTTCGGCACGTTGCGCCTCCTCGGGTACGGGCTGGATCCGCTCGCCGTGCTGGTCCCGTTCCTCGTGTTCGCCATCGGGGTCTCCCACGGCGTCCAGCAGATCAACTTCATCGTCCGCGGGCTGGCCCACGGGAAGAGCACGGACGAGGCGGCCCGGGAGAGCTTCACGGGGCTCCTGATCCCCGGGACGCTCGCCCTGATCACGGCCATCGTCTCCTTCATCACCCTGGTGCTGATCCCCATCCCGATGGTGCGCGAACTGGCCGTCACGGCGTCCATCGGGGTGGCGTACAAGATCGTCACGAACCTGATCATGCTCCCGGTGGCGGCGTCCTTCTTCACGTTCACGAGGGAGTACGCGGAGGGGGCCATGCTCAAGCGGGAGGAGCGTTCCCGCTGGCTGCGTGTGCTCGCCCGGACGGCGGAGCCGAGGAACGCGGTCATCACCGTGCTGATCACCGCGGCGGTCTTCGGCGTTTCCGTGTGGCAGAGCCGCGGCAGGGTGATCGGGACCCTGCAGCCGGGCGCCCCGGAGCTGCGCCCGGACGCCCGCTTCAACCGCGACGCGGTTTCCATCTCGGAGAGCTACAACATGGGGCTCGACTGGCTGACGGTGGTCTTCGAGGCGCCGCCGGGTTCCGACCGCAACGTCGCCCTGGGGGGATTCGTGGACGCCTTCTCCTGGCGGATGGCGAACGTCCCGGGCGTGTTGTCCGTGGACTCCTACTCCAACCAGATCCGGCTCTACAGCGAGGGGTTCAACGAGGGGAACCCGAAGATGTACGTCACCCCGATCGACCCGATGAACTACGCGGGGCTGAGCGCGGAGATCGCCCGCCTCCGGGGGTACATGAACAAGGACGCCAGCATGACCGCGGCCCACCTGTACCTGACCGACCACAAGGCGCAGACGATCAACCGCGTGATCGATGCCGCCAAGGAATTCCGCCGCACCAACCGCCTCGACAACGTCACGGTCCGCCTGGCGGCGGGGAACGCGGGGGTGCTGGCGGCGATCGACGACGAGGTCGAGCGGAGCGAACTTCCCATGATGCTGTACGTGTACGCGGCCATCCTCATCCTCGTCTTCATCGCATACCGGGACCCGCGGGCCATGGTGGCGTGCTGCATGCCGCTGGCCGTCGGGACGTTCGTCGGGTACTGGTTCATGAAGAAGCTCGAGATCGGCCTCACGGTCGCCACGCTGCCCGTGATGGTGCTTGCGGTCGGGATCGGGGTGGATTACGCCTTCTACATCTACAACCGGCTCCAGCTGCACCTGGGCCAGGGGTTCGCGATCCACGAAGCGATGGAGAAGGCGCTCGCGTTCGAGGCGATGGCGACCATCTTCACGGCGATCACCCTGGCGGCCGGGGTGGTCACCTGGGCGTTTTCGCCGCTGAAGTTCCAGGCGGACATGGGAAAACTGCTGGCGTTCATGTTCATCGTGAACCTGATCATGGCGATGACCGCGCTGCCGGCGCTGGCCATGGTCCTGGAGATGATCTTCCCGCGGAAACGGCCGGTGCACGTGTCCGAGATCCTGAGCCACCCCGCCGGGGACTGACGGGTCTCCCGGCCGTGAGGAGGACGATGGAACGAATCAGGCATCGTAACCGGGTTTTCCGGGTGGCCCTTTTCTCCGCTCTGTCCCTTTTCCTCGCGGACGCGTCGAACGCGGCGGAGATGCCGTCCGCGGGACCGGAGGCGGCTTCCGAATTCCCCGCCCCGAAGCTTCAGCCCGCGGAGGCGACGACCGCGGCGGCCAGGGCGATGATGCTGTCCGCGGTGCGGGCGGGGAAGCGGATCATCGCCGTGGGCGACCACGGCATCGTGCTGCTGTCCGACACGGACGGAGGGGATTTCCGGCAGGCGAAATCCGTTCCGGTACGCTCCACGCTGACCGCGGTCCACTTCGTCGACGACAAAACCGGGTGGGCGGTGGGCCATTGGGGGGTCGTCCTCCGGACCGACGATGCCGGGGAAAGCTGGATGGTGCAGCGTTCCGACGCCACGGTCGACCAGCCGCTGTTCTCGGTGTATTTCCGGGACAAGGATCATGGCTGGGCGGTGGGCTTGTGGTCCCTGATCATCGCCACGAGGGACGGGGGGAAGACGTGGGTTCCCGTTCGGCTTCCGCCCCCCCCCGGCGGGAAGAAGGCCGACCGGAACCTCCTGAAGATCTTCGCGAACCGGATGGGGGCGCTGTTCGTCGCGGCGGAGCAGGGCATGGTGCTGCGGTCGTACGACGGGGAGAACTGGACCTACGTCAACACGGGGTACAAGGGCACCTTCTGGACGGGGATCGTCCTGAACAACGGGACGATCCTGGTCGGCGGCCTCCGGGGAACGGTCTACCGGAGCACCGACGACGGACGGTCGTGGAAGGAGTCGAAGACCGAACGGAAGGCCTCGATCACGGATTTCGCTGAGGCCGGGGGGAAGGTCCTGGCGGTCGGGCTGGACGGCCTCCTCCTCCAGAGCGACAACGGCGGGGCGTCGTTCCGGGGGAGCCAGCGGGAGGACCGGCTGCCCTTCACGGCGATCGCGGTGGCGAGCAACGGCCGCGTGGTGATGTTCTCCAAGCAGGGCGTCGTGGAGGAGCCTCACCGCCTCTCAGGCGAGGCAGGCGCCAATCCGGAATCGCCGGCGGCCCCCCGGTAGACGAAAACCGGCAACCCGGCGCATCGATCGCGGCGGGGGCCGGACGGCGACGGCCCTTGGAATGGAGGTGCGGATGGACCAGGGGAATTCGAACGGGGATTTCCTGAAGCAGCTGTTTCACCGGGCCGCGCTGTTCGACAAGCCGGAGGCGCTCAAGGGCGTCCGGATCCTGGAGGTGTGCTCGGTGGTCCTCGGGCCCGCCGCGTGCGACTACCTGGCGGAGTTCGGCGCCGAGGTGATCAAGTTCGAGGGGCCGAAGGGGGACCAGATGCGGTTCGTCACCCCCTATGCCTGGTTCTGGAAGGGGATGTCGCCGGGGCTGGAGATCGAGAACCACAACAAATACTGGATGGGGATGCACGTCGGGAATCCCCGCGCCCGGGAGCTGTTCCTCGAACTCGTGAAAAAGTCGGACGTGGTCGTCGACAACCTGACTCCCGGTCGGATGGCGAAATGGGGGCTGGATTACGCAACCCTGCGCGAAGTGAACCCGAAGATCATCCAGCTGCACGTCTCCGGGTACGGAAGCTGGGGCCCGTGGACGGGCAGGACGTCGTACGACGCCGTGGCCCAGAGCATGGGCGCCCTGGCGCCCATCACGGGCTTCGAGGACCGGGGGCCCATCAAGTCGGGGGTCTGGATCGCCGACTGGGTCACGGGGCTCATGTGCGCCGTCGCCATCCTGTCCGCCCTGAATTACCGGGAACGGTCCGGGGAGGGGCAGTTCATCGACTACCTTCAGGTGGAGAACGTGATCCGGATGCTCGACTGGACGTGGCTCTACGCCGACCGGACGGGGGAGGACCGGAAACGGTCCGGCAACCGGGACCTGGCGATCTGTCCGTCGGACCTGTTCCGGTGCGTCGACGGGTGGGTTGCCCTGGCGGCCTTCAGCGAGGAGGAATTTCTCGGCCTGTGCCGCGCCATGGACCGGATGGACCTGCACGGAAAGTACGCCGAACCCCTTACGAGGCTTCCGGACGGGAACGCCCGGGAACTGCTCGACGCGATCGCAGCCTGGGCCCGGAACCGGCGAGTGGAGGAGGTGGAGGCGCTCGGTTGCGGGCACGGGTTCGGCGCCTCCCGGGTCCTGGAGGCGAAGGATGTCTACCACGGGGAACATTTCCGAGAGCGGGGCGCCATCCAGGAGTACGACGACCCGCTCTACGGGACCATGGCGCAGCAGTGCTACCCGCCCGTGATGAGCGGGACCCCCGGCAGGCTGAAATGGAGCTGCCGGCCGCTGGGATTCGACAACCGGTACGTGCTGAAGAAGATATTGGGCCTTCCCGAGGAGGAAGTGAAACGGCTTCTGGACGAGGGCGTGGTGTTCCAGTGGAACCCGAGCGTCCCTTCCCAATGCCCGCCGCCCGGCTGGGACGGGAAACGCGGAGTGAAGCTGGCCTGAACGGAGGGCGGAACGATGGACGATCCGAAAATCGTCGGCCTGTCGGCGAATCCGGGATACGCGAAATGGGCGCACCGGGAGACCCACCCCGACGACATCCGGAGGAAACCGGAAGCCCTCGACGACATGCTCGTGCTCGACGCGAGCCACGGAAGCTTCGCCGGCCTGTTCGCCTCCTCCCTCCTTTCGGAGATGGGGGCGGAAGTCATCCGCATCGAGCCGCCGGGCGGGGACCTGGCCAGGAAGATGACCCCGTACGGGATGATGATCGGGGACGCCGGCCTAGGGTACATCACGGAGGGGCGGAACAAGTTCCACATCACCCTGGACATCGCCGCGGAGGAGGGGAAGGCCCTTTTCCGGCGATTCGCGCGGAAAGCCGACGTGCTGATCCACACCTTCCGGCCGGGGTACATGGACGGCCTGGGGCTCGGGTACGGTCCCCTTCGTGAAAGCAACCCCGGCCTGATCTTTTCCGCCATCCACACGTACGGCCAGTTCGGGGCCGACGCGGAGAAATATTCCGGCCAGCCGGGGTACGACATCCTCGACCAGGCAAGGGGCGTCGTCATGTCCGTCACCGGCGAGCCCGATCTCGACCCCGAAGTGCCCCCCGGGTACAAGAGACCCCTGAAGCAGGGGAACTGGATGGGGTGGTACGCCGGCGGCGCCTGGGCCGCGTTCGGGATCCTCATGGCCATGTTCCACAAGCGGAGGACGGGCAAGGGGCAGTTCGTCGACGCCTCGCCGCCGGAAGGGCTGATGGCCATATCGAACTACGTCATGCAGTTTTTCCACATGTCGGGGCGCCAGATGCCCAGGGCCGGGAATTACGACTACGCCGTTTTTCCCTACACGTACGTGAAGTGCAGGGACGGATTCACCTTCATCTCCGGCTTCTCGGACCCCAACTGGACCGCCCTGTGCGAGATCATGGACCGCCCCGACCTGCGGGAGCGGTTTCCCACCATCCGGGAGCGTCTGAATCCCGAGAACCAGCCCGTCATCCAGCACGAGATCGAACGGTTCACGGTGACGCGCACGACCGGGGAGATCCAGCAGATGATCGACGAATACGGGAAAAGGCCCGACAGGAAGGGGACCGTGGTCGCCGGCCGGCTGGAGACCCCCGGGGATGTCCTGAAGCGGGAACACTGGAAGGAACGGAGGACGTTCGTCCGGATGGAGGACCCGCACTACGGGGACGTCCTGGTGCCGAACTCCTCGTTCAAGTCGATGTCCCGGACCCCGGGCAGGATCAAGTGGGCGTGCCGGCCCGTCGGCGCGGACAACGAATTCATCTACGGGAAATACCTGGGCCTGGGGGGCGAAAAGCTCAAGGAACTGGGGGAGCGCGGAGTCGTCTAGGGCTGGAGGGGCCGCAGCGTCAGCCGGACGCCGCGGCGTACCTCCAGCGAGAAGCTCCCCGCCCCCGTCCCGTCCGTCACGTCGATGACCGACGGGGTCCCCTCGATGAGGGGGTAGACGTCCGCCGAGGCGTACACGCCCACTCCTTCCGCCTCCCCCATCCGGCGGTCGCTCCGCCCCACGCGGAAATTCTTCATCAGGATGGGGGCGGTGTTCTCGCAACAGCCGCCCCCGACCAGTATCACCAGCGTGTCGGACGGATTCTCCGCCCGGATCTCCGCGAGGAGGGTCCGGGCCCTGTCGGTGAAGCGGAGGTCCACCGTCCCGCCGTTCAGTACAGGCCCATCGGCTTCTCCGCCGTGTTGACGAAGACGCTCTTGGTCTGGGTGTAGTACATCAGGGTCTCGAACCCGCACTCCCGCCCGAAGCCGCTCTTCTTGTACCCGCCGAACGGCGCCCCGGCGGCGAGGGCGTTGTACGTGTTGACCCACACCGTCCCCGCCTGCAGCGCCTTGGCCGTCTTGACCGCGAGGGGGAGGGTCTCCGTCCAGAGCCCCGCCCCGAGGCCGTAGGGAGTATCGTTCGCCTCGGCGATCATGCCGTCGTAATCCTTCCACCGGATCACGCACAGGACCGGCCCGAAGATCTCCTCCTGCGCGACCCGCATTTTGTTCTTCACGTTTCCGAGGACCGTCGGGGCGACGAAGAACCCTTTGGCGAGCTCGGGGTCCACGACGCGCGTCCCCCCGCACAGGACGGTCGCCCCTTCCTTCCTCCCGATCTCGATGTAGGAGAGAACCTTCTCCATCTGCTCCCGCGAGACGATCGGCCCGAGCTGGGTGTCCTCCTTCATCGGGTCGCCTACCTTGATCCCCCTGACCTTGGCCACGAGCTTCTTCATGAAGGAGTCGTAGATCGTGTCGTGGACGAACAGGCGGGAACCGGCGGTGCAGACCTCCCCCTGATTGAAGAAGATTCCGATCAACACCCCCTCGATGGCCCGCTCCACGTCCGCGTCGGGGAAGATGATGTGCGGGCTCTTCCCGCCGAGCTCCATCGTGGCGGGAACGATGTTCTCCGAGGCGTACTGGAGGATCAGGCGCCCCGTCGTCGTCTCACCCGTGAAGGAGAGCTTGCGCACCCCGGGGTGGCTGGCCAGGGGGGCTCCCGCGTCGGGGCCGTACCCGGTGACGACGTTCAGGACCCCGGGGGGCAGCAGGTCGCGCAGGTCGTTGGCGAGCTCGAGGGCGGTGACCGGGGTCTGCTCCGCCGGTTTCAGCACGACCGTGTTCCCGGCGGCCAGCGACGGGGCGAGTTTCCATGCCGCGAGGAGGAGCGGGAAGTTCCACGGGAGGATGTGCCCCACGACCCCGAGCGGTTCCCGCAGGGTGAGGTGGAGCGTTGCCGGATCGATGGTCTGCGTGGTCCCCTGGAGGTTGCGCAGCACCCCGGCGAAGTAGCGGTAATGGTCGATCGCGAACGGGATGTCGATGAACGACGACTCCCGGATCGGCTTCCCGACGTTCTGGCTCTCCATCGCCGCGTAATCCTTTGCCCTCTTCTGGATCCGGTTCGCGATTTCCAGCAGGACCCCCTGCCTCTCCATGGGGGAGGTCTTCCCCCACGTGGCGAACGCGTCCCGGGCGGCGGAAACTGCGGCGTCGACGTCCCGGGAATCCCCCGCCTGCACCCGGGTCAGCACCTCCCCCTTCGCCGGATTCATGACATCGAGGGTCTTTCCCGACGCGGATTTCCGCCAGGAGCCGTTGATGAAGTGCTGGTATTCCTTGGCCACGGTGGCGCTCATGGAGGGCCCTCCTCGAATGATTTGCTCTCGTAAAACCTTGTTTGCAATTACAGTGCCATCTGTCGCGGAAACGGATCCCGTTGTCAGTCATAACTGTTTGATAAATAAAGATGATTTCGCGAGACACGGGAGGGGTCCCGGGGAAGGGAGCGATCCGCGGGAAATGCGGACTTCCAGCCGCAAAACTGGGACGGGGAAAAGCAATTTTAGGACAACCGGCCGGCGGTGTCTAAGTGCTTCAGTTCATAATTACGGTAACGCGTCGAGAGAGGCGATGCGCCGCATCCGGCAAGGCGCGCGACCGAGGCGTACTGGGCAAGTACGGTGAGGGAGCGCAACGAAGCCGGGGCGGATGCAGCGGCACTCGAATGCAACCGTAATTATGATTTGAGGCACTTAGGGGGTGATCCCGTGTTTCTTCAGCTTCCGGTACAGGGTGCTCCGGGAGACGCCGAGCATCCGGGCAGCCTCCACGGCGTTCCCCTGGAACCGTCGCATCGTCTCGACGAGGAACATCCGCTCAAGGGAACTGAAGTTGCGCGTGTCCTCCCACGCCGTGCCCTCCCCTCCCGCGCCGCCGGAAGGGACGATCTCCGGAGGAAGATGGTGCTCGTGAATCTCCTCCCCGTCGACGGTGTAGCACAGGTACTCGACGCAGTTCTTCAGTTCCCGGACGTTGCCCGGCCAGTCGTACGCCGCGAGCCGGCGGAACGCCCCTTCCGAGGCCCTTTTTTCCGGGGCTCCGTGCCGCCCCGCGCTTTCCCGCAGAAAGGTCTGGAGAAGGTCCCGGAAATCCTCCTTCATGTCCCGCAGCGGCGGAACCCGCAGCGGGAGGACGTTCAGACGGAAGAAGAGGTCCTTGCGGAATGCGCCGCGGGACACTTCCTCGGACATGTTTCCGTTGCTCGCGGTGATCACCCGGACGTTGACGGGGATCTCCCGCTTCCCGTTGATCCGGGAAACCCGCTTCGTCTCCACGACCCGCAATATCTTGGCCTGCACCTGCAGCGGCATCGAGTTGATCTCGTCCAGGAATATCGTCCCATGGTGGGCCATCTCGAATTTTCCCGGATGTCCTTCCGCCTTCGCGCCCGTGAAGGCGCCGCGCTCGTACCCGAAGAGCTCGCTCTCCGCGAGCTCCAGCGGGATCGCCGCGCAGTTCACCGCGACGAAGGGGCCGCCGGCGCGCGGACCGTCGGCGTGGATCGCGCGGGCGAACAGCTCCTTCCCCGTCCCGGTCTCTCCCTGGATGAGGATGTTCCCCTCCGTGTGCACGTAGCTCCGCGCGATCCGGACCGCGGACGCGATCGGGGGGGACGTCCCGACGATGCGGGAGAAGGTCACCGGGGACTCCTCGGCGGGGATCTCGGCCGCGCTGCGTGCCGGCTTCGGATCGGCGTCGGAGGTCCCGGAGTGCGGGTACTGGACGGAGGACGACTTGATCACCCGCCCGAGGAACACCTCGTTGCGGATCATGTCCGAGAGGGACAGGGCCAGGCTGAACAGGTGCTTTTTGACGTCCTCCGAAATGTAGCGATCGAAGAACTTCGTGATGTCGACGCACCCCAGAAGGTTCCGGTTCTCGTCGAGGATCGGGGAAGCGACGCAGAAGGCGGGATGGTACGTCTGCGTGTAATGCTCGTCGGCGGTGACCATCACCGGCTCGCGGGTGACGAGGGCGAGCCCCGGAGCGTTCGTCCCGACCACTTCCTCGGCGATGGTGCCGCCCTCGAAGAGGGAGACGTTGTCGAAGAAGCTGAGCGTCTTCCCGTACCCGATGCGGGAGAGGATGAACCCGTCGTTGTCGCAGACGAACGCGCACGCGCCAAGCTGCTCCAGGATGCCGATGAAACGGCGGGTGTAGAACCGGAACAGCTCGACGATCTCGATCCGCTGCTCCATCCGCTTCTTGAAATGGGAGTGCTCGATCGCCGAGGGGACGTTCCGGTGGTACGGGTTGAGTCCCGCGCGGCTGCACCGCTGCCACGACTCGAGGATGTGTCCCTGGAATCCCCGCTGCTGCCCCTTCAGGATGTACTCCTGAAAGATGGGGTCAAGGGGAACTGCGGCATCGGAAAGACGTTTTCCGGCCATGATCTGGGGCCACCGCCGATTTAAAATGGTGTTTCGATGCTATCATACCCGACAGGCAAGGTGCAATTTCATCCCGATGCGCGTGACTCTCCCCGGAGACCGTAGGGCCCTTCATGTGATTTAATAGGCGCATCGCGGCAGGTGCACCGTGTGCCGACGAGACCATACAGGGAGGGGAAGCGATGACGGTCACAGCGGGACCAATGCCGATCGCAATAGGGAAGAAGGAAATCGCCCTCCTGCCCGGGATGGCCAACCGGCACGGCCTCGTCGCCGGCGCCACCGGCACCGGCAAGACCGTTACGCTGCGCGTGCTGGCCGAGCGTTTCAGCGCGATCGGGGTCCCCGTCTTCCTGGCCGACGTGAAGGGCGACCTGTCCGGGATTCCCCTCCCGGGAGGCGATAACCCCAAAGTGGTGGAACGGGTAAAGCTACTGGGATTGGACGATTTCGGCTACGAAGGGTACCCCGTCACCTTCTGGGACCTGTTCGGGGAGCAGGGGCACCCCGTCCGCACGACCGTCTCGGAGATGGGGCCGCTCCTGCTGGGGCGGATCCTGAACCTCAACGAGATCCAGAGCGGCGTTCTCGCCCTCGTTTTCAAGATCGCCGACGACAACGGCCTGCTGCTGCTGGACCTGAAGGACCTGCGGGCGATGGCGCAATACGTCGGGGAGAACACCGGGCAGTTCCGCACGCAGTACGGCAACATCGCCGCAGCGAGCGTCGGGGCGATCCAGCGAACGCTTCTTGCGCTGGAGGAGCAGGGGGCGGACCGGTTCTTCGGGGAGCCGGCGCTCGACCTGCAGGACCTGCTTCAGACCGACCCGCAGGGAAGGGGGATGATCAACATCCTGGCGGCTTCCCGGCTGATGGCCTCCCCCGCGGCGTACGCCACCTTCCTCCTGTTCCTCCTGTCCGAACTGTTCGAGCAGCTCCCCGAGGTGGGGGACCCACGGAAGCCGACTCTCGTTTTCTTCTTCGACGAGGCGCACCTCCTGTTCACGGATGCGCCGAAGACGCTCCTTTCGAAGATCGAGCAGGTGGTGCGGCTCATCCGGTCCAAGGGCGTCGGCGTCTACTTCGTCACCCAGAATCCGCTCGACGTCCCGGAGACGGTGCTGGGGCAGCTCGGGAACCGGGTTCAGCACGCCCTGCGGGCGTTCACGCCGAAGGATCAGAAAGCCGTGAAGGCCGCCGCCGAGACGTTCCGCGCGAACCCGAAGCTCGACGTCGTGAAGGCGATCACGGAGCTCGGCGTCGGAGAGGCGCTCGTGTCGGTCCTCGACGCGAAAGGTTCCCCCACCGTCGTGGAGCGGGCATTCGTCCTGCCTCCCCGCAGCCGCCTGACCCCGCTCTCCCCGGAAGAACGGACCCGGGTCCTCCGCGACTCGGTTCTCCACGGCCATTACGAGCGAGTGGTGGACCGGGAGTCGGCCTACGAGAAGCTCAAGGAGAAGGCGGCGCAACGGCAGGCGGAGGAGAGCGCGGGGGGAGCCGCCCCGGGCGGGGCGGGCGGGGGACGGCAGGCCGCGGAGCCGCGTTCGCAGACGGGAACCCTGATCGGCGCTCTCGCCAAGAGCGCGGCGCACGCCATCGGCAGCCAGATCGGCCGGCAGATCATACGGGGCGTTCTGGGCTCCATTCTCGGCGGCGGGAAACGGTAGCCGCGGCGGGACAGGACGGGAAGCCGCCCGCGATACCGCTAGCGGGGGTGGGGCACGGAGCCGGCGTAGAACGTCTCGCACCCCGACCGCCCCATGAGCCGCTTGGCCCGCTCGAAGATTCCCAGCATGGGCGACACGACGGACTCCAGGGTGCTCACCTTGTCCAGCTGCGGGTTGCGGAACGGCCCCGAGATCTTCTGCCGCAGCTTCACGCATCCCTTTTCGTCCAGCACCGCCACGGTGACATCCATGAACCGCTCGTTCACGATGTCCAGTTTTCCCTTCATGGCGATCCGGTTCTTCCGCGTTGCGAACGCAACGTCCTTCGCCTCCGCCACGCCGTCCCGCACCGTCCAGTCCGAGACGAGCCGGGTCAGCCGGCTCTCGTTCCCCCCGGCGGCGGAGGGCGAGGTTCCACCGAACTGGTATCCTTTTGTGGCCGCCGTCCCCAACGGCCCGGCAAGGAGAAACGCCCCCACGTCCACCAGGTTCAGCTGCTGGGCCTGGTCCACCGTCGACAGCGCCTCGTCGATGTCCAGGCCGTGGAGGACGAGGTCGTCGCCGCGGAGGGACACCTGGCCGGAAAGCGTCCGTTTCATCTCCGGGAGGTCCTTTCCGCGGAAGGCGAGGTCCGGGGAGAGGGTCATCGTCCCGGTCAGTTGCTTCTTCCGCGTCACCGCCGCGAGGGACTCCTCCGCGCGGAAATTCGAAAGCGTGTACTTCAGTTGATAACCCGCCTTCTCCTTCGACAGGTCGACGCGGATCCCTCCTTCGCCCTTCCCCCCGAACAGCTTCATGGTGAAGGGGCGGATGTCGCAGGCGCCGGCGGAAGCGGTCACCTTCGCGTCCGCGTCGGACACGGAGTAGTCGGCTCCCTTCACCTCCTTCACCCGGAGCCTCCCGGCGAAGGAGATCCCCTTCGAGAGCTGCGCGCCGGGGGCGGCCGGGATGACGAGATCCTCCACCGCCAGGTCGATCCCGGAGATCGCGGTCTTTGCTCCCGTTTTCCGGTCCACGTAGACGACGCTGCCGTTCCGGACGGCGCCGCGCCCCACGGAAAGGGAGGTGGACGGGGCCTCGACCCCCTTCGAAGGCGGTTTCGCTGCCCGGGGGGCGGTCTCGTAGCTGAACCTGCCGTCCGCCCCCTTCTCGATACGGATCGCCGGCTTTTCGAGGAGGATCTCCGTGACCTCCACCTCCCGGCGGAGGAGAGGGAGAAGCTTCACCCCGACGCGCAGCGTCTCGGCCGAAGCGAGCTCGGCGCCGCGGTTCCGGACGCGGATCTCCGAAAGGGCGATCCCCGCGGAGGGGAACAGCCGCAGCCCTGCCTTCCCCTGGATCCGGAATTCCATCCCCAGCGCGTCGGAGACGGCCGCCTCGATCCGGGGCTTGTGGGCGTTCACGTCCACGAGGGCGACGACCGCCACCCCCGCGAGGACCAGAAGTCCCGCGAGGACGCCGAGGACGAGGAATATCTTTTTCACAGGGGCCACATCTCCCGGAACGGGTGACATGTACGATCCTGTGTCCCGACGGATAACCGAAACATGACCACAAACGGCATCTTTCCGGTATCATCCGGAAACATAGATTCTTGTGTCTCCATGCAGCATTTAATTGCTTTCATATATTACTTAAATTATATACAGTGTACACATCAACCGTGTGATAGGTGTCTGTCTGATGCTGGACGCAGACCTCGTTACCGCCGTTTCCGCAAGGATCCTTGCGGGGAAAACCAATCGAAGAGGAGGGGATCTATGAAACGACCGTGGGTTGTGCTGTTGGCGGTCGTCCTGTGCGCCGGCCTTGTGGCCGGTTGCGCGACGGCCAACGCGTTGCAGAACGCCCGTGATTCGGTGGCCAAGGCGAAAGCCGCGGGGGCCGAGACCAAGGCTCCGTTCGAGTATTACGCCGCGGAGGCGTACCTCGGCAAGGCGATCCACCAGGCGGACAAAGGGGACAACAAACAGGCCGCCATCTTCACGAAGCAGTCGCAGGATTATTCCAACAAGGCGCTCCAGATGGCCGGGGGAGGCGCGAAATGAGGAATCGACATCTCTTCCTGTTCATGACGGTTCTTCTCGCGGCGTTCCTGGCCGCTGGGTGCGGCACCCGCCAGATCACCAAGGGCGAAACCGACCAGTTCAATGCCATCGCGGGCAAGATCGACAAGGCCGAGAAGATGGACGCGAAGACGTGCGCGCCCAAGGAACTGGCTGTCGCCAAGGCGGACCTGGACGGCGCCCGCCACGAGGCGACCGAGTCCTGGGAAGATTTCCAGGCGTATATGGCCAGAGCGGAGAAGTCCGCCGATACCGTCCTCGCCAAGACGACACCCTGCTGGGAGGCGAAGCAGGTAAAGCCCGCAGCGCCGGCGCCCCCTCCGCCGCCGCCCCCTCCGCCGCCACCTCCTCCTCCGCCGCCTCCGGCGCCCGGTGCATCGCTTTCGGCGAACCCCGTCTACGTCTACGCGGGGCAGTGCACCACCCTGAGCTGGTCCACGCAGAACGCCACCGACGTGTCGATCTCCCCGGAAGTGGGGAAAGTGGACCCGAGCGGTTCCAAGCAGGTTTGCCCCAAGGACAACACGGCGTATACGATCACCGCGTCCAACGCGGGCGGTTCCAAGACCGCGTCCACGACCGTCCCGGTGTACCAGAGGGCGGTCCTCCACATCAACTTCGACACGAACAAGGCCGACATCCGGAAGGCGGATCTCCCGGAGCTGCAGAAGGCGATCGATTTCGTGAAGAAGTACCCGAACACCAAGGTTTCCGTGGTGGGGTACACCGACAGCCGTGGGACCGACCAGCACAACCAGAAGCTTTCCGAGCGGAGAGCGAATGCGGTGAAGAAATATCTCGTGGACCAAGGCCACGTGAAACCCGATATGATCACGGCGGAAGGGAAGGGGGAAGCCGACCCCGTCGGGGACAACAAGACCAAGGAAGGCCAGTTCCAGAACCGGAGAGTGGAAATCCGGGAGCAGGCCAAGTAAAGGAACGAACCGATAAGGATTCACCTGCACGGCACCCCCCGGAACACGGGGGGTGCCGTGTTTTTTTGGAGTCCGGAACCGGGGGCAGGATATCCTCATCGGTACCGGGAGAAAACGCACCGCGACTGCCGGAAAGGGGAGGAAGGCGCCATGCACATGAGAGGGAAGGTGGCGGTGGTGACGGGTGCCAGCCGCGGGATCGGGGCGGCCACGGCGAAGCGGCTCGCGCGTCACGGGGCCGCGGTTGCGGTGAACTATTTCCAGAACGGGACCGCGGCGGGGGAGGTGGTGGCGGCGATCCGGGAGACCGGGGGTACCGCCGTGGCCGTGCAGGCGGACGTGCGCGATGCCGGCCAGTGCGAGGCGATGGCGCGGGAGGTCGCGGAGAAGCTCGGGAACGTGGACGCGCTGGTGCTGAACGCCGCCATCTCCTTCCCTGTCGCGCCATTCCTCAAGTTCCAGTGGGACGATTTCCGGGAGAAGTTCACCGGGGAGCTCGCGGCCGCGTTCTTCTGCTGCAAGGCGTTCGTGCCGGGGATGGTAGAACGGCGCAGGGGTTCGGTGATCGCCGTCAGCAGCGGCCTCTCCCGACAGCCGGGAGAGGGATTCTGCGCCCACAGCACCGCGAAGTCGGGGCTGGACTCCTTCGCGAAATCGCTCGCCCTGGAGCTGGGGCCCTTCGGCGTGCGGGTGAACGTCGTGGCGCCGGGGCTGACCCTGACCGACGCGACGTCGTTCCTGACGCAGAAGGAAAAGGACGGGACGGCGCAAATGACGCCGCTCAAGCGCGTCGGCCTCCCGGAGGACGTGGCGGGGGCGGTGCTCTTCCTCGCCTCCGACGAGGCGCGCTTCATCACCGGGGCGTACCTGCCGGTCTCCGGCGGGATCCAGATGCCATGACGCCTACCCCTCCCCCCTGGGAGGGGGCGCTGCGGCGACTCGAGAGGGTCCTCGAGCGCGCGGAGGCGCTCCTGCCGAAGCGGGAGCCGGCGGCGTTCGACCCGGCGGTCTTCGACTCCCACCGGGCCTTCCGGTGGGAGCGCTCCGGCGGGTCGGGGCGGATCGCCCCCGTGGACCATCCCCACCGGGTCGACCTTTCCGACCTGGTGGGGATCGACCGGGCGAAGGAGGAGCTCCTCCGCAACACCGCCCGGTTCGTCGACGGGTACCCGGCGAACCACGTCCTCCTCTGGGGGGAGCGCGGGACCGGGAAGTCGTCTTGCGTGAAGGGCCTGCTCGGGGTTTTCGGTTCGCGCGGCCTGCGGATCGTGGAGATCGCCCGGTGGGACCTCTTCTCCTTCCCGAAGATCGCCGGGCAGCTGCGCGGGCTGCCGTTCCGGTTCATCCTCTTCTGCGACGACCTCTCCTTCGACGAGGGAGAGGCGGACTTCCGGGGCCTGAAGACCCTGCTGGACGGAGGCGTGGAGGAACGGCCGGAAAACGTCCTGATCTACGCCACCTCCAACCGCCGGCACCTGATGCCGGAGCGCCGCGTCGACCTGGGGGCGGAGGACGAGATCCACCCGGAGGAGGCAATTTCCGAGAAGCTTTCCCTCTCCGACCGGTTCGGACTGCAGCTCGGATTCTACCGGTTCGACCAGGACACGTACCTCGCCGTGGCGGAGTCGTACGCGCGGAAGATGCGCCTTCCCGTCGATCCCGGGACGCTCCGGGAGGAGGCGCTGCGGTGGGCCCTCAACGCCGGGTCGCGCAGCGGACGGGTGGCGAAGCAGTTCATCGACGACCTCGCAGGCCGCCTCGGGGTCCGCTTCCCCTGAACCCGCGACACGCCGGACGTGACCATCCTGTTGACGAAGGCGGACCTGGTATCCGGAGCAGAGCTCGCGTCGGTGATCGAATTCACCCGGAGCCAGGCGATCTCCCGGACGAAGAAGGAGTGGCGGATCCTCCGGGTCTCCAACCGTCCCGGCTTCGAGGGGATGCGATCGGATGTCCGGGAATATCTGCGGGACGGGACCGGATCGCGGGGAGGCTCACCGATGCCCTCCTCGGCGAGATGCCGGGCTGGAAGGGGAACCCCGCCCGGATGAAGGAGCTCCGGGAAGCCCTTTCGGACCTCGCCGGACTCGAATCCGCGATATCCTGTATACCCTGAACCACGATTCCCGCCCGGCAGGAGGTAGAACGATGCGCTCCGACGTCATCAAGAAAGGGTTCGAGCGGGCCCCGCACCGCAGCCTGCTGAAGGCCACCGGCGTCACCGACGCCGACATGGGGAAGCCGTTCGTCGCCGTGTGCAACTCCTTCGTCGAGATCGTCCCCGGCCACGTCCACCTGAACAAGGTGGGGGAGTACGTGAAGCAGTGCGTCCGGGAGGCCGGCGGCGTCCCGTTCGAGTTCAACACGATCGGGGTGGACGACGGGATCGCCATGGGGCACGGGGGGATGCTCTACTCCCTGCCGTCGCGGGAGATCATCGCCGACTCCGTGGAGACGATGATCAGGGCCCACTGTTTCGACGGCATGATCTGCATCCCCAACTGCGACAAGATCGTCCCGGGGATGCTCATGGCGGCGATGCGGTGCAACGTCCCAACGGTCTTCGTCTCCGGCGGCCCGATGAAGGCGGGGGTGACGAAGAGCGGGCGGGTCGTGGACCTGATCACCGTATTCGAGGGGGTTGCGGCGTATAAGCTCGGGAACCTCTCCGAGGAGGCGCTCAAGGAGCTCGAGGACCACGGGTGCCCCACCTGCGGCAGCTGCTCCGGCATGTTCACCGCGAACTCCATGAACTGTCTGTGCGAGGCGCTGGGGATGTCGCTTCCCGGCAGCGGGTCGGTGCTGGCCGTCGACCGGCGCCGCGAAGGGTTTTACCGCGACGCGGCGTTCCGGCTGATGGAGCTGATCCGCAGGGACATCAAGCCCCGCGACATCGCGACGCGGGACGCCTTCGACAACGCCATCGCCCTCGACATGGCGATGGGGGGTTCCACGAACACGATCCTCCACACCCTGGCGATCGCGAACGAGGCGGGCGTGGCGTACGACCTGGCCCGCATCGACGCCATCTCCCGGAAGACGCCGACATTGTGCAAGGTGTCGCCATCCTCGCAGCACCACATGGAGGACGTGGACCGCGCGGGGGGGATCCCGGCGATCCTCGCCGGACTCTTCAAGGTCCCGGGGCTCATGAAGCCGGACTGCATCACCGTGACGGGAAAGACGCTTGCCGAGAACGTGGCGGGCGCGGGGACGAAGGACCCGGAGGTCATCCGGATCCTGGCCAACCCGTACAGCAGGGAAGGGGGGCTCGCCGTCCTCTACGGCAGCCTCGCGCCGGAAGGGGCGGTGGTCAAGACGGCGGGGGTGGACCCGAAGATGCTCGTGTTCGAAGGGCCCGCGGTGATCTTCGAGTCCCAGGACGAGGCGTGCGAGGGAATCCTCGGCGGGAAGGTGTCCGCGGGGGACTTCGTGGTGATCCGGTACGAGGGGCCCAAGGGCGGGCCGGGGATGCAGGAGATGCTGGCCCCCACCTCGTACATCATGGGGGAGGGGCTGGGCGACAAGGTGGCGATGGTCACCGACGGGCGCTTCTCGGGGGGGACGCGGGGAGCCACCGTCGGGCACGTCTCGCCCGAGGCGGCGGCGGGGGGGGCGATCGCCCTGGTCCGAAGCGGGGACCGGATCCGGCTGGACATCCCGGCACGCAAGCTCGAGCTGCTCGTCTCCGACGCGGAACTATCCGAACGGCGCAAGAAATGGAAGATGCCCCCGAAGGATAAACCGACCGGCTCCTTGGGGAAATACGCCTCCATGGCCACCAGCGCCAGTACCGGAGCCATCCTGAAGTGGGATTGACCCTGCTTCCCCGGCGGTGACGGTGCCGTCCCCCGGAAACCGTACTGAAGTACGGGGGATCGGTAGCCGATGAGATGCCGGAGAATCTCATCACCTTCCCAGGTGTCCGGCCGGGAGAAGAACAGGGGGTGCGTGGATGAATCGGGGAGCGGGGATCGCTTCGGTCCTGTCGGTTCTGTTTCTGGTTTCGCTTTCATCGTGCGGAGGAGGGGGGGGCGAAAGCCCGAGCGCCCTTTCGCCGTACACCGGGATCACCACTCCCGCGGTGATCACCGACAACAACGCCGAAGAGATCGCTCTCGCGGCGTTCCAGGGGGGGGACCTCGGGGCGAACGCGGTGGTCCCGCTCGCGCCTGCCGGGGGAACCGGGGTGCGGGAGACGGCAGCGAGGCCGACAGCGCTCGCGCTGGTTCGGACCGTCTCGAAGGCAGCCGTGACCGCGGTCAGTCCTTCTGACGCGGCGGATGGCCCGTCTCCCCGGGCCCCGTTCACCGAGAGCGGCGTCCTTACGGACGGGCTGGGCGGGGAGGCCCGGTACACCATCTCGGGCGACGACGCAACAGGCGTCTTCACCGGAACGTTCGAGTTCGTCGGCTTCCACGGGGACGGCGGGGGAGGCATCACGGGAGCCGTGGCCGTGTCGGGCTCCGTAACGCAGGATTCCATGCATATCCTGTTTGACTTCCAGTCGGTTCGTATCGTGGACCCGAGCGGCGGCGGCGACGTGATCGCCGCCGGCACGGTGGACCTGACGGCGAGCATGGATCCGGCCACCGGGACCG
>Ga0316604_10000724_pt1 | contig 35603 bp, 39 predicted proteins | sample OWC_soil_day20_C_FD_207650 | JGI IMG/M metagenome (GOLD analysis project Ga0316604, IMG submission 207650) | Wetland soil microbial communities from Old Woman Creek delta, Ohio, United States - OWC_soil_day20_CT | ecosystem: Environmental > Terrestrial > Soil > Wetlands | place: USA: Ohio... | reverse complement strand
AGGCCAAGAAGTAACGCTGGAAGCAGCCTGACGAAAAAGGGGAAGCGCGCTGCGCTTCCCCTTTTTCCATTCAATTCAATACCTAGCTGCGGTAATCCGCATTGATTTTCACGTAGTCGTACGAGAAATCGCAGGTCCAGACCGTGGCATTTTCCGTACCACGATTAAGCTTCACGGTAATGGTGATTTCCGGCTTGTTCATCACTCGCTGGCCATCTTCTTCCTTGTAGCTCGTCACCCGGCCACCATCCTTGGCGACCAGCACATCGTCCAACCAGACTTCCAGTGTATTCACGTCCAGGTTTTCCACCTCGGAATAACCAATCGCGCAGAGAATGCGGCCAAGATTGGGATCGGAAGCGAAGAACGCGGTCTTGATCAGTGGCGAGCGGCCAATCGCGTAGCCGACAGCCTTGCACTCCTCGCGGCTATTGCCGCCTTCCACATTGATGGTGATGAACTTGGTGGCGCCTTCGCCATCGCGGATGATCGCCTGCGCCAGCGTCTGGGCAAGCGCGGTAATGGCATCGCGCAGGGCCAGGTAATCGGCGCTTGAAGCATCGACAATTTCGGCATTCCCGGCCTGGCCGGTTGCAATCAGGATGAACGAATCGTTGGTCGAGGTATCGCCGTCGACTGTGATCGAGTTGAACGAGCGGTCGGCAGCGTATTTCACCAGATCCTGCAGCAGCGACTGACTGATCGCAGCATCGGTGGCGACATAGCCGAGCATGGTGGCCATGTTCGGATGAATCATGCCCGCGCCTTTGGAAATGCCGGTGATCGAAACCGTCTTGCCGCCGATCACCACCTGCGCCGATGCCGCCTTGGGCGCAGTGTCAGTGGTCATGATCGCGCTGGCCGCTTCGGCCCAGTGCGCCGGAGCCAGATCGGCAATCGCGCCCGGCAAGGCCGCAATGACCTTCTCGTAGGGCAGCGGCTCCAAGATCACGCCGGTGGAAAACGGCAGCACCTGTTCTGGCGCAATGGCCATTTTCTCGGCCAATGCCGCGCAGACCGCACGGGCGCGGTTTTCGCCATCGAGCCCGGTCCCGGCATTGGCATTGCCGGTATTCACCACCAGGGCGCGGATCGGCTTGGCGCCAGCCAGGAATTCGCGGCACAAGCGTACCGGCGCGGCGCAGAAACGGTTCTGGGTAAACACCCCCGCTGCACGACTGCCTTCTGCCAGTTGCATCACCAATACATCCTTGCGACCGGGCGTTTTCACGCCGGCGGAACCGATACCGAGCGTCACGCCTGGAACAGGATGAAGTAGCGCGGGATTGAGCGGAGGCAGATTAACGGGCATGGCGAAGACCTTTACGAGCGATGTTCACGATAAGGCAGGGATTTTAACCCGAATAGTTTTACAGGGGTTGCTTGCTGTCGCCGGCAATAGCTACAAAAAAACCGGCGCGAGGCCGGTTTTCTTCAAAAGGAAGCAATCAGAGCTTGAATCTGGCCGCTGTCTGCTGCAGTTCCTTGGCCAGTTCATCGAGCTGGCGCACCTGATCGTGGGCCGAGTGCACGGCCGCATCGGATTCTTCGACCATCTGCGCAATGCGCTCGATATTGTTGGCAATGCTGTTGCTGGCCAGGCTTTGTTCCTGTGCGGCATTGGCCACTTCGCGGTTTTTTTCCAGCGTAGCGCGCGCGCCGTCGTTGATGTCACGCAGCGCACCCGCCGCCTTCTCGGTCAACTCCACGCCCAGCGCCACCTGGCCGCGAATGTCGTCCATGCGGGACGCAGCCTGATCGGTATCTCCCTGAATCGCCCGAATAGTACGAGTGATGTCCTGGGTGGCACCGGCAGTGCGCTCTGCCAGTTTGCGCACCTCATCGGCTACCACGGCAAAGCCCCGGCCCTGTTCGCCGGCGCGGGCGGCTTCGATCGCAGCATTCAGCGCCAGCAGATTGGTCTGGTCCGCAATCTCCTTGATCACCATGCTCATACTGTCGATCTCGCGCGAGCGCTCGACCAAGCCGCGGATCAGGTCCGCAGCACCGGTGACGTCCGTGGCAATCTGGCGAATTTCATCGGCGGCATTCACCGCCAGTTTTTCGCCCTTCGTGGCAAGGTCTGCCGCCGAGCGCGAGTTCGCTTCGGTTTCACGGGCACTGTCGGAAATTTGATTGATGCTGACGGTCATCTGCTCGACGGCGGCGGCTGTCGACGAAGTCGCTTCGGCGGTCATACGCGCCCCCTGGCTGACCTGATCCATCTCCTCGGTCAGCTCGCTTGCCGAACTCGCCAGCAAATGGGATGCCTTGCTGAAACTTTCAACCATGCCGCGCAATCCATCCTGCATGGTGCGCATAGAGCCCAGCAAGCTTTCTGCGCGCCCACCATCAATCCGATGCGAGAGATCCCCACCGGCAACGCCAGTGGCAATTTGCGCCGCATACTGTGGCTCGCCACCGAGTTCGTTCAGGATCGATTTGCTTATCCGGGATGCCACGAAGATAATCACGACCAGCAGCACGGCAATGATGCCCAGACTCTGACCGAGCTGCGCGTAAAAGGCGCGATTCACGTCATCCACGTAAACACCGGTACCAATCGCCCATTGCCACGACTGAAAACCCGTCACATAGCTGACCTTGGGCTGCGGCGCATCCGAGCCGGCGCGAGGGAAATGATATTCGATCACGCCACCGCCTTTCTTGCCGGCATCAACGATCATGTCCCACAGCAGATTACCCAGCGGGTCTTTCTTGCCCAGCATGACCTGCCCTTCCAGCTCGGGCTTGCCTGCCACCATCACCGCCTTGCCGTTGAAATCGTAAATAAAGAAATAATCGTTCGCTCCGTAGCGCAGGCCACGCAGCGCTTCCTTGGCTAGGGTCTGAGCCTCTTCCTGACTTAGTTTGCCGCCTTGCTGTTGCTGGTAGAAATGGTTGACCAGCCCATGCGCCGATTCAGCCAGATTCTTGACCCTCATCTTGTGCAGTTCTAGCTGCACGGCGCGTTGCGAATAAAGTTGCTCGCCGCCCAGGATCAACATTCCCAACAAAGCGAGCGCGGTAACCAAAAGAAGACGGACTTTCAAGGTCATCATGGCAAATTTAGGCATGATCATTCCTCTATTTATTAGGAAAAACGCACCATCATAGCGCAATACCTCGCGGGTCCTTAGCCCTGTTTTTGCTCTTGCGACGTCGGTAATTTACTGCGCGATATCCAGCAAGCGGCGCACCGGCGCAGGCAGACCCAAAGCTCGCGCCTCGGCCAAACCGAACCATCCAGTATGGGAATCAGCCAAGTTTCCGGCCTGATGGATTCGCCCGGACAAAGGTGTGATGGTCAGGCGGAAGTGGGTGAAGACGTGGACAAAATCGGCCCCGGCCGGGTCGAAATCCACGTCAAAACCGAAGAGGCGCTGGCAAAGCGCTGCGGCCGAGAGCGTATCCGCGGCCTCAGGCAAGCTCCACAGCCCGCCCCAGATGCCGGTAGGTGGGCGGCGCTCCAGCAGAATGCGGCCATCCGCCTGCCGAATCAGCAGCAGCACGGTATGGCGTTCGGGCAGCGCCTTGCGCGGCTTGGGCGTGGGCAACAGCTTTTGCTGGCCCGTGGCCAGCGCCACGCAATCGGCGGTCAGCGGACAAGCCTTGCAATTGGGTTTGCTACGGGTACACACCAGACTGCCCAGATCCATCAACCCCTGGGTATACGCATCCACATTGCCCGTCGGCAATAGCGATTCGGCCAGTTGCCAGAGCCGGTTCTCCACCGCTTTTTCGCTAGGCCAGCCGGAGATGCCGGCCCAGCGCGTCAGCACCCGCTTTACATTGCCATCCAGAATCGCCGCATTCGCGCCGAATGAAAACGCAGCAATGGCCGCCGCCGTGGAGCGGCCGACCCCGGGCAACTGGGCCAGCTCATCCGGGCTTGAGGGAAATACTCCTGCGAACCGATCCATGACTTCTTGGGCGGCCCGATGCAGATTGCGCGCGCGGCTGTAGTAACCCAGGCCACTCCAGGCAGCAAGCACATCGTCCGGCGCGGCGGCCGCGAGGCTCGCCACATCCGGAAAACGTTCGATAAAGCGCAGAAAATAGGGAATGACCGTGGCGACCTGGGTTTGCTGGAGCATGACCTCCGACAACCAGACGTAATAGGGGTCGGCAACCTGCCAGGGCAAATCATGGCGCCCGTATTCGCGCTGCCAGGGAATCAGGCGCGCGGCCAGCGATGACTTCATTTTTTCTTCTGCGCCTGCTTCGGAACCGGTTTACGCGCAGGTTTTACCAGTCGTGTACTGCGGGCAGGCTTGGCCTCATCGGCTTTTTTGCGGGCCAGCAATTGTTCCTTGAGTGCTGCGTAATCCACCTTGTATTCGGGCGAGGCGAGCGAACCCATGAACTGGATGGGCAAAGTCAAACCGACCAGATCGGCCAGCTCGGGCACCTTGGGATTGGCACTGGCCTTGACCGTGTAATCCAGCGAACCCGCGCCCAGATCGACCATGCCGCCCCCCACCAGCTTGAGCACGCCTGCCGTCATGGCCAGATCGTTATTGCTGGCCACGCCGTGCTTGAGGGCCATCGAGGCGTTCAATTCACTGAAGTGGGTGCGGGCATCAAGATTGGCGGGCTGCGCGATTTCCTGTCCGCCCAACTGCTTGATCTGCTTCGTGGCGGCACGCAATACAGCCTCGACGTCGATACCGCGAATGGCGCCCTTGCTCAGTTGCACCCGCACATTACCGCCGGCGGTGCGGCGCAGATCGGAGAGCTTCTTGCCGACTGCGGCCACATCCAGATCGAGGAAGCCGCGCCCCTCGAAACGGCTGGTTGCCAGCACATCGGCCAGCAGCGGATTGATGTTCATGTCGGACAAACGCTGCTGCAAGCGGAAGGCCGGCGCATGACGGGCGGCGTCTACTTCGGCGCGGCCGGTCAGCTGGCCTTCGTAGATGGTGGCAGAAAGCGGGTCGAGCACCAGTTTGCGTTTGCTGGCGGCCAGCTTGAATGCCAGATTGTTGACATGCAGTTTCTGCATGACCAGCTCGCCGATTTTGACTGTGCCTTCAGCATCCAGCCGGTTGAGCCACCACAAATCGAAAGGTTCTTCCTGGTCAATGGTTTTGGCGTTAGCCGCCACCGCAGGCAGATAGGGCGAAAGGTCCAGTTTGGCCAGATCGAGATCGACCTTGTAACGCGGTGCCACAAAATCATCCATGCGCAGCTTGGTATTGATCGGGGCACGGTCCAGCGTGCCGCGGCTGGCAAGATCGAGCGATTCCTCGCGCAAGTCGAGCTTGCCCTCGCCCTGCAGCTCGAAGGGGATGGCGCCGCGCGGCAGGCTGCGATTGCCGTAGCTGCCGGTCAACCGGTATCCCGGCAAGACGAATTGCACACCACGGCGCAATTCCAGCGGGCTGGCAAAACCCAGCGTCAGATTCTGATCCGGACTGGTCACTTTCACATTGATCCGCGCGGTATCGGCGCGCAACAATGCCTGCTGGGTGCCGGCCAAAGCAGGCACCTCCACGTCCGTGGAAAAACTGCCATTCGGGCTTTGCATGGCCGCGGCGAGTTTGAGCCGGTTCAGCGCCAGGCGGTCTTCGTGAATCTTGATTTCAGGCAGATCGAGATCCAACTTCCACTTTTGCTCGGCCCGCGTCATTTCGCCGGCCAGTTTGAGTTCGCCGCCGTTCAGCCGCAGCGGTTGCCAGCCGTAAACCAGATTGCCAGTAGCCGTGAGACTGCCCTTGCTGATACGCAACTCAGGCGCGCTTTCGCCCACCTGGCTCAAGCCCAGCTCGAGATCGGCCACCAGCAGGCGCCGTTCCTGCTCGTTGTAGCGCATCGCGGCATCGGCGCTGATCCGGCCTTGCCAGTAGGCAGGCTGCCCCTGCTTGCCGATCAACAATCCGCCTTCGGCGGTCAGCTTGCCATTCTTGGGATCGGCCAGATTGCCCAGATCCAGATCGAGTTCCGAGAGCGAAACCGTATTGCCGAGAAATTCATCGGAAAAGCCCAGCTCAGCCGCATTGAAGTGCAGCTCTTCCAGCCCGAAGTGCAGGCGCCGATCTCCGTTGCCTTGCGCCAGCAGATCCTCAAAATTCAGCGTGCCGTCTTCGCTGCGCAATATGGTGAGCTTCGGTCTATCGAATTCCAGTTCGCGCACCACCACTTCCCCGCGCGAGATTAGCGGCCAAAGCGCAAGACCAATGCGTGCGCGCTCGAAATGGGCAAATACAGACTTGCTCGCGGGCTCGGTCAGGGTAGCCTCGCCCAGCAACAGCGCAGGGCGCGGCAGCAGAACGAAACGCGTACTGCCCCGGATATCCAGCGAACGCTGGGTATCGCGGGCAACGCGTGCCGACAATTCATTGCGCACCGGGTCCAGGGAAACGAAATAGGGCACCACGCCCGCCAACGCGACCAGGACAATGCAGAGCAGCAATACGATGCGGAAAGGACGATTGTGACGCCAGTCCATGCTTACCGTTGAGTGGAATCCGAATCCGACGATTATGCGCAGGTTGACCGAAAAATCAAAGCAGTTGCTTATCTCGCCATAAGCAGGACGGTCAGCCACCCCGGAATGAACGTCCTGATCCAGGCACGGCAACGCTTTTTAAAAACGCGCAGCGATCATTCGGCATCTATTATGATTACTGCAAACATGAAAGAGACGCCGAGAGCTTTTACCTGAGGCCAGCCCAGGTTTTGAACAAAGGCCTTTGATCGAAATAGGCGCGCAGGCCGCACCCATCAGGAAGCCACCTCCACTCGGGAAGAGTAATTGGATGTACGCAACACGATACTGGCCCTTGTTATCGCTGCTGGCCTGCCTCGCTCCATGGGCTCAGGCTGATGACAAAGTGCGCCTCTGCCAGGATGAAATTGAAGAAACACCTTGGCGAACGCACGACAACAAAGGCTTGAACATCATCATGCTCCGGATGGTGGGGAAGCGAACCGGGCTGGAATTCCTGGTTGAAAACCTGTCCTGGAAGCGCTGCCTGCTGATGGTGCAGGAAGGCGTAATGGATGGAGCCATTGCCGCATCCTATCGCGAAGAACGGCGCCAGACCGGAGCCTACCCGGCCACGCCGGCCGGCCACATTCCGGATCGCCAGCGCCGCATGTCAGGCGAAGCCTACTTCTTTTACACCTTGAAAAATGCTTCTTTTGCCTGGGACGGCAGCACGATCTCAGGCGCGAAGCTCCCGATTGCAGTACAAATGGGGTACAGCGCCGTTGAACGTCTAAAGGAAAAAGGCGCGCGCGTGGATGACCGCGAACGCAAACCGGAAAACCTGCTGCGCAAAGTTCTGACAGGGCTGGATTCCGCTGCCGTCCTGGCTCAGGGCGAAGGCGACAAGTTACTGCACGATCCCCGTTTTTCCGGGAGAATCACCAAATTACCCATCCCTTTTTTCCAGACTGATGGCTATCTTTTGCTTTCGCATTCGTTTGTGGCACGCAACCCGCAACTCGCGGAGAATATCTGGGACAATATCGCAGCCGTACGAACCTCTGCGGCTTACCGCAGGAAATTGATTGAGCAAGGCCAGCCTGTCTCCGACTGAACACCACCACACCCACTGGATGCGCCATGAAAGCACTCATGCTGATTATGCTGCTTTGGCTAAGTCCGGCGCTTGCAAGCAAACCGGTGCAGCTATGCCAGGATAACGTGGACGTTTATCCGTGGCGCATGGCAACCGGAAACGGTTTGCACAACATCATGCTCGCGCAGGTTGCCCAACGCATCCATCTCACCGTTGAAACACAATCCATTCCCTGGAACCGCTGCCTGGACATGGTTCGGAATGGCCAGATCGATGGCGCCATTGCGGCTTCATTTGCGCGGGAACACCTGGCCTTCGGCGCTTACCCGCTCATCGCGAACAAAAGACCGGACAAATACCGGCGCATGTCCGACGAGAGCTACGCCTTGTATATTCTGGACGGCAATCCGGAGGCAGTTCATTGGGATGGCAATGCCCTGCTGCTCCCCACGGGAAAACCCGTGGCGATCCAGCACGGGTCCAGCGCAGCGCCGCTGTTGCGCTATATGACAGTCGAACTGGACGAAGGCGACAGCAAACCCGAATTCATCCTGCACAAAGTACTGTCGCGCAATGCAGCCGCTGCGGTACTGAATACCCTGGACGGCACCTACCTGCTCAAAAACCCCGTTTTTTCGGGGAAATTCACCCGCCTGGACCCGCCGCTTTCATCCCGGGAAGCCTATCTGCTGTTTTCACGGCGCTTCACCCAAGAGCGGCCGGGACTGGCCGATCGCATCTGGGATGAAATTGCCAAAGTTCGGGAATCCGCCGATTACCAGGCCCGGCTATTCAAGATGCTGTATAGCCCGCAATAGCCCTCAGTCCAGTCGACCCGCCCTGTCCCGGGCGAACTGCCATGCCACCCGTCCGCTGCGCGCGCCGCGCATGCGCGACCACTGCAGCGCTTCGTGCCGTACCGTTTCATCCCAACGGACAAATCCAAGCTTGGCGAGCCAAATCTGCGCAGCGGCGAGGTAGGCATCCTGATCCATTGCATAAAAGGTCAGCCACAACCCGAAGCGTTCCGACAGCGCCATTTTTTCTTCCACCGCATCGGCAAAATGGACTTCTTCGCCCACGTGCCGGGTCGCGGCATTCTCGCTGAAATATTCCGGCACCAGATGGCGGCGGTTGGAGGTCGCGTAGATCAGCACATTGGAAGAACTGGCGGCGATCGAGCCGTCGAGCACCGTTTTCAATGCCTGATAGCCGTGATCACCCTCTTCGAACGAGAGGTCGTCGCAGAAAATGATGAAACGCTCCGGACGGTTGTAGACCAGTTCGATGATGTCCGGCAGATCCACAAGGTGGACCTTTTCCACCTCGATCAGACGCAAGTCCTGATCTCGGAACGCCTGCCAGACCGCCTTGATCAGCGACGATTTGCCGGTACCGCGTGCGCCCGTCAACAGCACGTTGTTGGCGCTGCGCCCCGCGACAAATTGACGGGTATTTTCGAACAACTGCTGCTTTTGCTGATCGACTGCCGCCAGATCGTCAAGCCCGATCCGGTGCGGATGCGCGACCGCCTGCAGGTAGCCATGTCCGTTGGCGCTGCGCCAGCGGAACGCCTGCGCGGTCCAGTCAATGGCAGGCGGCACATCGGGCAGCCAGTGGTTGAGCCGGGTGAGCAACTCATCGAAACGGGCGATAAACGGGTCTTTGTTGTCCATAACATCCTGATTCATTTTCAATTCCGGCATTTTGACAAAGGCAGAAGCGACGGCTAGAGTGGTTTTGTGTGCTCCCGGCAACCGGGCTGCACGCTTTTCAGCGGGAAGCGATGCCTTCCGCAATGAAAAAGCACTGTTGCACAAGTGAACCCTTCAACGATGAGAGGACCTATGGCGATCGACTTCATGGAAGGCTTAGCGAGTACGGTGAACGATGTGTTCAATCCCCTATTCGACCTGGCCAGGCGGCTTGCCGCTGCGGTATCCAGTATATTCCAACGACTCCCCGAACACAGCGCGGCTCAAGAACACAAAGAGCCTTTCCGCTAGCGCCCCAACCCCAAATTGATAAAAAGCCCGCACATTGGCGCGGGCTTTGTCTTTTCTGCGAGTCACGATCAGTTCAGGTTTCAGGACCAAAACATGCGCCAAAATCCTTGCATGCTTCGCACGACGGCGCACGGCAGACGTAGATGCCATCCTCTTCACAGAGCTGTTTGTAGAGAAACTTCTTCCACTTCATGTCGCGACTATTCAGAGCAGCAAGTTGCGGGAAATTGCGGGTGAACAGCTCGGAGAGCTCACCACGGTGGTTCAAGCCCAGATCCTGCCAGAGGTGATCCTGGCCGATGCAAGCAGTGGCCACTATCACGGCGAGGTCATATTCGCTCTCGTCCAACCCGGCGCGGTAGCGCAGCAGCAAGTTCAGCAGGTCCGGGTGTTCTGGCAGGAACTCGGCGGCCTTCCAGTTCTCGGGCAGCAGGAAAGTCAGCCCGGGGAAATGGCGCTCGGTCATGACTTTCAGGCGAGCTTCGCCCAGACCGAAATCGGGCGGCAGCACGCTGCGGCCCAGCGACTGGCTGGTGATGATGGTCGCCAGCAGGTGATCGTTGGCGTAACCGCTGGCATGGGCCATGAGTTCCGAATAACGCAGCACTTTGTACACCTGGCGCCAGGCGGCGAGTGATTCCTTGTTGAGGGCAACAGGCAGGTTCATGATATTCCCTCCTTCTGGCCAAGTCATGAAAACAGTTCGCTCAGCGGGCACTCATCGATGAAAGCGAACCAGGCGGATTCACCGGCTCACCCCATTCGTTCTCGATTGCACCTTCCACCGGGCAGATGCTGCTGCATTGCGGGTCGGGAAAATCACCCGCACATTCGGTGCAATGCTGCGGATCGATCATGAACAGGCCTTCCACGTGGGCGATGGCCTGATTCGGGCAGACCGTCAGGCAGGCCCAGCATGAAATACAGCGATCGGTGATTGCATAAGCCATGGTTTTACGCCCGGTTTTCCAGTAATGCCGCCATCTGGGCATGCAGTTTTTGTGCCACCGCCAGCACGGCCGGTTCGATGGCCGCGAACGCATGTTCCACCACCGGCTGGATGCCGGCGCGCTCGAGCTTCTGCCAGGGCTCATAGCCGATACGCACGGCCAGAACCGCGGCGCAGTCGGACAAACCCTGCACCAGTTTGGGCAGCGCATTGTCATCGTCGCCACAATCGCTGGGTCCCTGGCAATAGACGGCGGTGCGGCGCAAGGCGACGAGCTTCACGCTCTGGCCATCACTCTCGTAAATGCGGAATGCCTCGGCATGGCCGAAATGCTGGTCGATGCGCAGGCCATCGCCGGTGGCCACGGCGATCTTCCATTTGGCGCCCGACCCCGATTTCAGTGCCGCCTGTACTGCGGCATGGCGCGCGGCAATGGCCTGCGCATCGAGCGCCTTGCCGGCCAGTGCCTCGCGGCCGAATTCGGCGCCGCGATCCTCGCCGAGCATGCCGACTGCATCGGCACGGCACTGATGGCAATGGCCCATCTGCGGCAGGTGTTCGCCGCAGCGTTCGCGCATCGCCTCAAGCTCGGCTTCGTCCGGCCCGCGCTGGCCGGCCAGACCGAAATGCGTGCCGTGGCTGGCATCCGAAATCAGCGGCATCACGTTATGGATAGCCACGCCGAATTCGGCGGCCTTGCGGCTGATCTTCGGCAACTCGTCGTCGTTGACGCCGGGGATATAGACCGAGTTGATCTTGACCAGCATGCCGCGCGAAGTCAGCGCCTCGACCGCGCGCCACTGTTCGCGGACCAGGATTTGCGCGGCCTCCAGACCTTTCCAGCGCTTGTGTTCCCAGAACACCCACGGATAGATGCGCGCACCGATTTCCGGATCGAGCGTATTGATCGTCAGCGTGACGTGTTCGATACCCAGCTCGACCACTTCATCGGCATGCGCCGCCACATTCAAACCATTGCTCGACAGGCACAGACGCAATACCGGCAAAGCCTTTTTGACCGCTTTCAGCGTGGCGACCGTGCGTGGCCAATTGGCAAACGCATCGCCGGGACCGGCGATGCCGACCACCGACAATTGCGGAATCGCATCGGCCACCGCCAGCACCTTGTAGGCTGCTTCTTCCGGGCTGAGCACTTCGGAAACCACGCCGGGGCGCGATTCATTGCTGCAATCGTATTTGCGGTTGCAGTAGTTGCACTGGATATTGCAGGCCGGGGCGACGGGCAAATGGATGCGCGCGAATTTGTGATGCGCATCCTTCGAGTAGCAGGGATGATCCGCCACGCGCGGATCATGGCATTCCTGGCTGCCGGTGCTGCCACTGCCACAGGAAGACGGTGCGGGAAAGGAAAGGATTTGCGCGGTCACGATGGAACTCCCATTGTCGTTTTATCTTGCAGACTGCAAGCCGCGTGCCAGCGCACCAGCAAAAAAAAATCCCGCTGAATCAGCGGGATAAGAGGAGGAGTCCTCATGAAGAAAATCAGTATTGCAACAAGCGGGGCCGGTTTGTCGGGGTTGTGACAGATCTATCAAACCCCCGGCAATACGTAGCGAGCGATCGTCAGCCGGGGAAGCTCGGAGCACAGGAACCGCAATGTATGTGGGAATACATGAGGATTCCGAGCACCGCGCGACCCCGGATCACGGTCGCGCAGTAGTATTGCTACAGGTGGCGCATCGGGATATCCAGCGTCTGCACCCTGTAGGCAATCTGCCGCGGCGTCATGTTCAACAGCCGCGCGGCCTTGGCCTGCACCCAGCCGGCCTGCTCCAGCGCGGCAACGACACGGTCGCGCTCGGACAGGTTCGGGTCGTCAAGATCAACCGCCGCCGGGCGCAGCGCGGCCGGGGTATCGGAAAGACCGCACAGCTGCAACAGCTCGCGGTCGATCTGGCCCGATTCGCTCATCACCGCGGCACGCTCCAGGCAGTTTTGCAGTTCGCGCACATTGCCCGGCCAGTGATGTGCCAGCAGCACGCGCACCCCGCTTTCAACCAGTTCCAGCTCTCGGCCCTGATCGCGGCCGACGCGCGCCAGCAGATGGCGGGCGATTTCCGGCACGTCCTCCAGACGCTCGCGCAGCGCCGGCACGTAGATCGGCATCACATTCAGGCGGTAATACAGATCCTCGCGAAAACCGCCGTCTTCCACCGCGCCTTCCAGATCGCGGTGCGTGGCAGCGATCACGCGCACATTCACTTTCAGGGTGCGGCTGCCGCCGACGCGCTCCAGCTCGCCTTCCTGCAGGATGCGCAGCAACTTGGCCTGGAACGCGGCCGAGACCTCGCCGATTTCATCGAGGAACAGCGTACCGCCATCGGCCTGCTCGAAGCGGCCCTTGCGCTGGGTCACCGCGCCGGTAAAAGCGCCCTTCTCGTGGCCGAACAACTCGGATTCGAGCAGGTTTTCCGGCAGCGCGGCACAGTTCATTTTGACGAACGGTCCGCCCGCACGCGGCGAGTTGAAGTGGATTGCATTGGCGATCAATTCCTTGCCAGTGCCGGTTTCGCCGCGCACCAATACCGTGGTGTTCCATTTGGCCACCTGGCGGATCTGGTCGAAAATGCGCTTCATGTCACGGCTGTGCCCAACAATATTGTCGAAACCGAACTCGCGCTTGACCGTGCGGCGCAGCGTGTCGCGCTCGTCGGTCAGCTCGCGCTTTTCGCGCGCCACCTGCCAGGCAAGTCGCACACTCTGCCCGATCAGGTTGGCGACCATCTCGATCAGCTGAGTGTACTGGTCCAGCCCCTCCGGCGTTTCCGGCTGGGCGGCCAGCACGCCGGCGATTTCATCGCCGACCTTGATCGGCACCGCGATGAAAGGCCGCTCTTCGTTGAACATGCCCAGACGATCGAGAAAACGGTCGTCATCGGCAATGCGCGGAATCGAGATCACCCGCCCGCCGGCCAGTACGGCGCCGGTCAATCCTTCGCCAATTTCGTAGCGCACAATCGGCAGCGGGCCGCGGATACCCTGCACGGCACTGACCACCGCGCCGTCTTCACCCGGCTCGGCAAGACTGACCACGCTGTGGTGGATATCTGCCTCGCGGTCGAGGATATGCAGCACTTCGCGCAGCGTTTCCTGCAGGTTGAGCGAGCGCGACAGCACCTGGCTGACGCCATAAACCGTGGCCAGCGCAGCCTCCAGCCGATCGATCGCGGCGAGGTCAACGGCCGGAATACCTGGGTAGAAGGGATCATCCATGAACGGCCTCCCCTTGCGCGACGGGCAAACGTACCACCACGCGGCAGCCAAACGGGCAAGCGGTCGCGATCTCCAGCCCGCCGCCGTGGCGCAGCACCACTTCCTGCGCCAGCGCCAGCCCCATGCCGGCACGGGCACCGCCGGGACGCGTGGTAAAGAACGGCTCGAACACTTTCAGGCGCAAGGCCTCGGGAATGCCGGGGCCGCTATCGATCATTTCCAGCTCGACCCAGTCGCCTTCCTGCCGGGTTGCCAGCCGCAGTTCACGCAGCGACCTGCGGCTGTCATGCAGCGCATCCAGCGCATTGGCCAGCAGTTGGTTGAGCGCACCACGCAATGCGACGGCCTGACCGTTGACTGCCGGCAAACGCAAAGCCGGCTGCCAGTCGACCACCACACCCTCGGCCAGCAGGCGATCGGTCGACAGGTCGAGCACATCGTGCAGCAATTCGTTGCAATTCAAGGGCAGCCAGGCCTCCGGCTGGATGCTGGGCATCGCGCCTTGCAGCAACGCCAGTGCGGCCTCGCCATGCTGGCGGGCTTCGCTCATCGCCATCAACGCGGCATCGCCAGCCGGTATCCGCTGCGCCACGCGCTTTTCGGCAGCTGCCATCAGGTTGAGCGGACCGGCGAGCTGGTAGGCCGCGCCGGCCAGCGTTTCGCGCAGGCGCGCCACCAGTTCGCCCTCGGCCAGCATCATGCGCAAGGCATTCAGCCATTGTTCCTGCTGCTGGCGCTTGAGCGCAGTCACGTCGGTCAGCACCAGCAACAGATAGCGCTTGGGCGCTGCGGCAAAAAAGGTATCGGCCGAGGGTTCACTTTGCATGAACCAGGCGCCGGAAGCCGAGAACCACTGCGGCCCCTGCCCACCCGCACGATCGAAACGCAAGGTCTGATCGACAAATTCGTTGCGCGCCAGCGCCTGCGCCCAGGCCGGCTCGCTCAGCTCGGCGCGCAAGCCGGCCAGAATCGCATGGGCGGGTTCCTGCTTGCCAAAGCGGCCCATCAACTTCTTGTATTCGTGGTTATCCAGCAAGACGCGCTCGTTTTCATCGAGCAGCGCCACCGCCACCGGGGCAAGATCGATGATCGACTCGATCAGGCGCTTCTGGTTTTGCAGGCGCTCGTTCAATTCGTGCAGTTCGGTGACATCGCGGTGGATACCCAGGAAATAACGCACCGCGCCTGCGTCATCCAGAATGGGGGTGATCGAAAGCTCGCACAAATAGCGGCTGCCATCCTTGCGCCGGTTCACCAGCTCGCCCTGCCAGGGCAGCCCGTTGGAAATATTCAGCCACAGGCCCTCGTAGACGCTGCGCGGGGTGACCTTGTAGGAAAGCACCGACGAATTGCCGCCCAGCACCTCGCTGGCGACATAACCCGTGGTCCGCGTGAACGCCGGGTTCACGTACAGGATGCGGGCATTCTTGTCGGTGATCGCAATGGCGAGCGGGGCCTTCTCCACCAATTCACGGAAGAGTTCTGGCGGCAGTGCGCTGGAAAAATCTGGCGGAATGGCTGCTTGCATGGAATGGACCGGAGTGAGCGTATTCATGCCCTGCAACCAGCAATAACCATGCCACAAGATTGGTGAATCAAAACCGGGCGGGTAGAACGCGCCCGCACCAGAATAGATGACCCTCGCCCCTATCCGGACCGATCAGCGCCCCATTGCAGGGCGGCCGCTTTACAGCTTGCTGGTGATCAGGCGCAGTCCCAGCAGCACGAAGATGCCGCCGGCAACCCGGTCCAACCACATGCCGGCTTTCGGGCTACGCACCAGCAGTTGCCCCACATGCCCGGAAAAATAGCCGAGCAGACCGAACAACACGGCCGCCTGCAAGGTGAAGGTGATGCCCAGCAGCGCCGTCTGCCAAGCGATTCCGCCCTGTGCCGTGTTGACGAACTGGGGCAGAAAGGCCAGGAAGAACAACACCACCTTGGGATTGATCGCATTTGCGATCAATCCCTTGGAGAACAGCGCACGCAGCGAATCCCGCGATTGCGCCGCTTGCGCGCTGGCATGGAACGCACTGCCGCGGCTTTTCAGCGCCTGGATGCCCAGCCAGACCAGATACAGCCCGCCGCAGATTTTCAGCGTGGTGAACGCCCACATCGATGCGGCGATCAGTGCACTGACACCGAGCGCGGCCAACAGGGTATGGCTCAGGCAGCCGAGCGCGCAGCCCAGGCCAAACACCATGCCCTGCCGCCTGCCGCGCGAGATACCGAAACTCAGCACCATCAGGTTGTCCGGGCCGGGAGAAATCGTAATCAGCATGGCCGCAGCCAGAAAAGCAAAAAATTGTTCAGGAGTCAGCATGATTTATGAATCCAAAAAGGATTGAAGTTAACCGCCATCGGCCGGCGGCGTATTACGGGCGATTTCGTCGACCGTGGTCAGCCCGGCGGCCACCTTGTAGGCCCCGGAAATGCGCAAGGGGCGCTGCCCTTCCTTGATCGCACGCTCGCGCAACAGGCTGGAATCGACGCCATCGACAATCAACTCGCGCAGTTCTGGCGTAAGCGTCAACATCTCGTAGATGCCGACCCGCCCCAGATAACCCGTCATGCGGCACTCCAGGCAACCGACCGGGTTGGCTACGCGTGCCGGCGCTGTCGCCCGCCAGGGCTTGATCAGATCGATCCACGCCGGCAGCGATGCATCCACCATCTGCTTGCAGTGCGGGCATACCGTGCGCGTCAGCCGCTGCGCCAGCACGCCCAGCACGGTGGCACGGATCAGGTAGGCCGGCACGCCCAGATCCATCAGCCGGGTAATCGCGGAGGCAGCATCGTTGGTATGCAGCGTCGAGAATACCAGGTGGCCGGTCAGCGCGGCCTGCACCGCCATTTCAGCGGTTTCCAGATCTCGGATTTCGCCGACCATGACGATATCCGGATCCTGGCGCAACAGCGTGCGGATGCCGCTGGCAAAGTCGAGCCCGATATTCTGCTGCACCTGCATCTGGTTCAGTTGCGGGTAGATCATTTCAATCGGGTCTTCGACCGTGCAGACGTTGACCTCGGGCGTGGCCAGCTCGCGCAGGGTGGAATACAGCGTCGTGGTCTTGCCCGAGCCGGTCGGCCCGGTCACCAGGATGATGCCGTGCGGGCGGCGGATCAGCTCCTGCCAGGTACGGTTTTCATCGTCGGTGAAGCCGAGTTCGGAGAAACTTTTCAGCAGCACATCGGGGTTGAAAATGCGCAGCACCAGCTTCTCGCCGAACGCGGTCGGCATACTGGAAAGGCGCAATTCGATTTCATCGCCGGCTGGCGACTGGGTCTTGATGCGGCCATCCTGCGGGCGGCGTTTTTCGGTCACGTCCATGCGCGCCAAGAGCTTGATACGGCTGGTAATCGCCGCCATCACCGCCATCGGCGTCTGGTACACAGGGTGCATCACGCCGTCGATGCGAAAGCGCACATGGCTGACATCGCGCCGCGGTTCGATGTGGATATCGCTGGCTCGCTGCTCGAACGCATACTGCAGCAGCCAGTCCACGATCGTGACGATCGCCTGGTCATTGGCATCAATCGAGCCGGTGCGCCCCAGTTGCACCAGTTGTTCGTAATTGGTGATGCCCGAAGGCAGCGTCTTGTGCAGGTCGATCGCGTGCCTGACCGAACGCGCCAGGTTATAGAATTCGGCCAGATAGCGCAGGATATCGAGCGGATTGGCCATCACCGGCACGATGCGGATACGCAGGATGCGCTCCAGCTCTTCTTTCCATTCCAGATCGAAAGGCTCGGCAGTAGCCACCGTCACTTCGTTCACGCCGACCGCCACCGGCAAAATGCGAAAGCGCGTGGCGTAGGCATGCGAAACCACGTCGCACACGCTGGCCACATCGATCTTCAACGGATCGATATGGTAGTAAGGCAGCCCAGCCTTGCCCGCCAGCCATTCGGTCAGCATATCGAGCGTCAGGTTCTTCTGCGAGTCGCGCGCATCGGGCAAGCGGCTGTTGCCGATCAGCACCAGCGGATGCACTTCGGCCACCTTGCGTGACGACGGGTGCTGCTGCAATTTTTGCGCATCCTTTGCAGCCAGCAGGCCATCGCTCACCAATGCCTGCAACACTTCCTTGAATTCGAGTTTGTGATGGGTCTGGCGCAAGGAATAATCCTCTGGGGCTGACAAAGTGGGGGCAAGATGCCAAAGCCGCTAGCGTAGCAAAGCGGCACGATCGCGGCAGCATTTTTGCGTTCTTTTATATCGCAGGCCCACACATCGTCTCCACCCGCCTTGTCACAAACCCCACACCCCAACATGGGTTGTTGCAACAAAGCAGTAAACACCCTACCACCAACAAGAATAAATAATTTAAAAATCATAAGGTTGAAATAAAAACCACAGATGGCATGCCCCTTGCAACAACAAGCGCAAAGGAGGCAATCATGCGTGAATATTTCTTTCTGATCCTGACCACGGTACTGGTCAACAACGTGGTGCTGGTCAAGTTTCTTGGCCTGTGCCCGTTCATGGGGGTGTCCAAGCAAGTCTCCGGCAGTATCGGCATGGGGCTGGCAACCACCTTCGTCCTGACCTTGGCCGCCGCCGCCGCGTGGATGCTGGAAAACTGGCTGCTGCTGCCGCTCGGCATGGGCTACCTGCGCATTCTGGCCTTCATCCTGGTTATCGCCGCCCTGGTGCAATTCGTCGAAATGGTGATCAAGAAAACCAGCCCGGCGCTGTACCAGGTACTGGGCATCTTTCTGCCGCTGATTACCACCAACTGCGCGGTACTGGGCGTAGCGCTGCTGAATGCGCAGGAAAAATCCGGCTTTGTGAAAAGCACGCTGAGCGGCTTTGGCGCCGCACTGGGATTCAGCCTGGTGCTGGTGGTTTTTGCCGGCATCCGCGAACGCCTGGCACTGGCGCGCGTGCCCGCCGCATTTGCCGGCGCACCGATCAGCTTCATCACGGCCAGCCTGCTGGCACTGGCATTCATGGGCTTCGCCGGCCTGCAACTGGGTTAAGGAGGTTGATCATGCTGATTCCATTGTTAAGTCTCAGCCTGCTGGGAGGCGCCCTGGGTCTGGCGCTGGCACTGGCCGGGCGTTTTTTCAAGGTTGAGGGCAATCCACTGGTCGAGGAAGTGGCGGCCATGATGCCCAACTCGCAATGCGGCCTGTGCGGCCTGCCCGGCTGCGGGGTCGCTGCGGAAAAAATGGTGAACGGTGAAGTCGAACTGACTTGCTGCGTTCCGGGCGGCAAGGTGCTGGCGCAACGCATTGCCGACAAGCTCGGCATCCCGCTATCGCTCGAAGGCTTCGAGGAAATCGTCCCGCAGGTAGCCCGCGTCAATGAAAGCATCTGCACCGGCTGCAGCAAGTGCTACAAGATTTGCGCGACCGATGCGGTATTCGGCGCCAGCAAGCGTATTCACGGCGTGATCGCCGAGCTGTGCACCGGCTGCGGCAAGTGCGTGGATATCTGCCCGACCGAGGCCATCCACCTGGAAGAAATCGCCGTCACGCTGCGTACCTGGCGCTGGCAAAAACCGCTCGCACAAGGGGTACAGGCATGAGAGTCCCGCTGATTGATCGCCTGTTCGATCTGCTCGATCGCGCCGCCCACTGGGGCGTTCATCCCGATTACCGCAAGGAACCGGCCGCCAGCCGCCTGATCGGTAAACTGCCGCTGCCGCCGATGCTCTACCTGCCGCTGGTGCAGCATGCCGGCGCGCCGGCCCGCGCCATCGTCAAGGTCGGCGATGCGGTTCTGGCCGGACAGCTGCTGGCAGAGGCCGGCGGCACCATTTCGGCGCCGATCCATGCGCCGGCGGCCGGCGTGGTCGAAGCCATCGGGCCACTCCCGGCACCGCACCCTTCCGGACTGGCCGTGGAAACCATCACGCTGCGGGTAACCGGCAGCGAGCATATCGATTATGCAGTGTGCAACGATCCCTTTGCGCTGACGCCGGAAGAACTGGCGCGGCGAGTAGAGGCAGCAGGTGTGGTCGGGATGGGCGGGGCTACGTTCCCCTCGGCGCCCAAGCTCCATCTCGGCCGCCGCATGGCAGTGCATACGCTGGTGATCAACGGTGGCGAATGCGAGCCTTACCTTTCCTGCGATGACCGCCTGATGCAGGAACGCGCCGACGGCGTACTGGAAGGCGTGCGGCTGATCGCCACCATGATCGGCGCCGGACGCATCCTGATCGGCATCGAGGACAACAAGCCGATTGCCTGCAAGGCGATGCAGCAGGCAGCCGAGCACTTTCCGAACATCAGCGTGCAAAGCGTGCCAACGCGTTACCCGATGGGCAGCGGTGAGCAACTGATGACCTGGCTCACCGGCCAGGAACTGCCGGCCGGCGCGCGCATGGCCAGCATCGGTGTACTGGTCCATAACGTCGGCACCGCCTATGCCGTACACCGCGCGATCCGCTTTGGCGAACCGCTGACCCACCGCATCGTCACCGTGGCCGGCAACGCCGTGCGCCAGCCGCGTAACCTGGAAGTGCCGATCGGCACGCCGGCTTCGGCGCTGGTCGAGTTTTGCGGCGGGCTGACCGAAGAGCCGCTGCGGCTGGTGATGGGCGGCCCGATGATGGGACTGGCGCTGCCTTCGCTCGATGTCCCCGTGATCAAGGGCTCCAGCGGCGTGCTGGCGCTCACCGCTGCCGAATGCAACGAGACCGAGGAAGAAGACTGCATCCGCTGCGGCTCCTGCGCCCATGTCTGCCCGCTGCATCTGTTGCCGCTCGACATGGCGGCCAGCGTGCGCGCCGGCGATCTGGAAGGTGCGGCCAAGCTCGGACTGGAAGATTGCCTGACCTGCGGCGCATGTTCCTACATCTGCCCGGCGCATCTGCCGCTTTCGCACTACTTTGATTTTGCCAAGGGCGAACGCTGGGCCAACGAGCAAAGCCAGCGCCAGACCGACATGATCCGCGAGATGACCGAGGCCAAGCGCGAACGCCTGGCCCGCGAAGCCGCCGAGCGCCGCGCCGAACTCATGCGGCGCAAGGCCGAGGCCGATGCGGCCAAGCAAAAGGAGAAAACACTATGACCCCCTTCGCAACCCATGCTCCCTATGCCCATGCCTGGGGATCGATCGGCGACATCATGCACAAGGTGATGCTGGCCTTGCTGCCCGCCACGCTGTTCGCATTCTGGAGCTTTGGCTGGCCGGCATTCTGGCTCTGGCTGGTGACCGTTGCCTCGGCTGCAGGCTGGGAAGCCGCCTGCGTCTGGCTCGCCGGCAAACGCATCAAGCCCAAGCTGCTCGATCGCTCGGCCATGCTCACCGGCTGGCTGCTGGCGCTGTCGCTACCGCCCTGGGCACCGTGGTGGGTCGGCGTGGTCGGCAGTTTCATTGCCATCGTGCTGTCCAAGCAGGTGTTTGGCGGACTGGGCTGCAATCCGTTCAACCCGGCCATGGTCGCCCGCGTGGCCTTGCTGATTTCGTTCCCGGTCACCATGACGCAATGGGTTTCAGCCTTGCCGTTGCTGCCCGGCCAGAGCGTGGATTTCCTGCAGGGACTGCAGATCACCTTCGGCGGCATCCCCATGCTCGATGGGGTCGCCAGCGCTTCGGTGCTGGGCGGCATAAAGACCGAACTCTCCAAGGTGGGCCACCTGCCTGCGCTGGACAGCCTCTTTACCGCCTGGCAATCAACCCTAGGCTTGCGTGCCGGCAGCCTGGGCGAATCGTCCGCGGTGCTGATCCTGCTGGGCGGAATCTGGCTCACGCGCCATTACATCATCGGCTGGCGCATTCCGCTGTCGATGCTGGCCGGCGTGCTGGTTCCTGCAGTGCTGTTCTGGCTGATTAATCCGCAACATTACGCCTCGCCACTGGTGCACATGCTCTCGGGCGGCCTGTGGCTGGGTGCGTTTTTTATCGCCACCGACCCGGTCACCTCGCCCACGTCCAACGCCGGGCAAGTGATCTTCGGCCTGGGTTGCGGCCTGCTGACCTACCTGATCCGCAGTTGGGGCGGCTACCCGGAAGGCGTGGCCTTTGCCGTACTGCTGATGAACGCCGTCACCCCGCTGATCGAGCGCGCCACGCCGCCGCGCATCTACGGCCGGAACCGGGAAGGCAAACCACTGGAGGCCAAAGCATGACTTTCGACGAAAAACTTGAGCACTGGCGCAGCCTGCTGCCCTACCAGACCGGCTTGCTGGCCATCGTGGGCCTGCTGACGAGCGCCGCACTGACGCTGGCCAACCAGGCCACCCAAACGCCGATTGAAGACAGTCTGCAAAAGGATCTGCAGGCCTCGCTGGCCCAGGTGCTGCCCCCGAACAGTTTCGACAACAAGCTCCTGACCAGCACGCTGGAGCGTCCGGCACCGGACGGCAAGCGCACGGTCTATGTAGCCCGGAAAGCCGATCAGGTCACCGGGCTGGTATTTGAAGTCGCCGGCAAGGGTTACGCCGGCACGATCCGGATCGTGATGGGCATCGACCCGGCAGGGAAAGTGCTGGGCGTGCGCGTGCTGTCGCACGCTGAAACGCCCGGCCTCGGCGACAAGATCGATGCACAGAAAAGCAACTGGATCGAATCCTTTGCCGGCAAGGGGCTGAACAACGCGAAGTGGGCGGTGAAGAAGGACGGCGGCGAATTCGACCAGTTTGCCGGCGCCACCATCACCCCGCGCGCGGTGGTCAAGGCCGTGCATGAAGGTTTGCAGTGGTATGCGCAGGAAAAGGAAAACATTGCGAAGGAGGGGGCAAAATGAAGCGCTATCTGCAAATTACCCGTGACGGGCTGTGGAACCAGAATGTGCTTCTCGCACAATCGATTGCCCTGTGCCCTGCAATGGCCGTGACCAGCTCCGCCACCAACGGCCTGGGTATGGGCCTGGCGACCACGGCAGTATTGGCCACCTCGAACCTGCTGATTGCGCTGGTTCGAAACTGGATCAGCGCTGAAGTGCGCATCCCGGTTTTCGTGGCACTGATCGCCTCGCTGGTCACGCTGGTGGACATGATGATGAACGCCTGGCTGCATGATCTCTACAAGGTGCTGGGCCTGTTCATTGCACTGATCGTGGTCAACTGCGCGATTCTCGGCCGCGCCGAAGCCTTTGCCTCGCGCGAGCCGCCGCTGGCAGCGCTGGTCGACGGCATCAGCATGGGGCTCGGTTTCACCGGGGCGTTGACCCTGATCGGCGCAATCCGCGAAGTCCTGGGCACCGGCATGCTGTTCCAGCAAGCCCATCTGTTTTTCGGCCAGGGCGCAGCATGGCTCGAACAGACCATCATCCCGAACTACGGCGGCATGCTGTTATGGATCTTGCCGCCGGGCGGCTTTCTGGTGATGGGCATGCTGCTCGCGGGCAAACGCGTACTGGAACAGCGCACTGCGGAGCGCGCGCTGCGCAAGGCCAACCTGCGTCCGATTCACTGCTGTTAAGGAGAGAGGGAAATCATGGCAATACCCGTCAGCATTGCCTGCTCGGAAGCAGGAAAACAGGTCTGGCTCAAGCTGGAAGTCAATGAAGGCAGCACGGTACTGGATGCCATCGAGCGCGCCAACCTGGGAAAGAGCATTCCCGGTTTCACACTGGAGGGGCGCAGCTTTGGCATCTTCGGAAAACTGGTCAAGGCCGAGACCCCGCTCAAGCCCGGCGACCGCGTGGAAATTTACCGCCCGATCACCTGCGATCCCGAGACCGTCCCGCGCAGGAATATCGAAGAGAAATAACTACTGCAAGCAGTTTCAACCCTGCCGCCCTGGCCAGATTTCGCATGGAATCTGGCCATTCTTGTTTTTCCAGCCTGATTTGCATCCAAACTGCTTGAATTCCATCAACGCCTGCCGGGCAAACTCACCCGCTCCTCGCAAACACCACCAAACACAAAAAATACATTCCATACTACTTTTGTCGGGTTTGTTTAACTTTTATTAAATTTAATATTTTATTATTTTTCAAATAGTTATAATCTTTTAGTAGTAAACTACAAAATATACATGTGAATGGTTACATCATTTTTTGGTACTTTTTTATATAACACACAGCCAATAATTGGTAACTTTACTTCACGGCAACAGTTAGCCGAAACCCCAAGGAGAAACATCATGATTGAAGCATCTTTCCTGATCAGCATTGCACCGTTCGCAGTTCCCGCCGCTGCCGGCTTGGTAAGCGCAGGGGTCATCACCCTGGCGGAAAAAGTATTGCCCAGCAGCGAAAAGTAAGCAGCACAACCGAATACATTATTTATTGCCAAGGAGAAATATCATGTTTTCACCAGAAACCCTCATCACCATCGCTCAAGTTGCTGTCCCGACCATCGTGGGTGCAGCCGGCGTCGGCATTTCCTATCTGGGCGACAAGTTCTTCCCGGAAGACAAAGACAGCAAGTAACTCGTTTTTTGAACAAGGAGCATCATCATGGTTGAAGCCACATTACTTTTCTGCGTCGCCCCTTTTGTAGTGAGCGCAGGCGTCATCACCCTTGCGGAAAAATTTGCCAACCGCAAGTAACTTGCCCTGAACCAAAGGAGAAACATCATGAGTGAATACATCAATTTTCTGAACCTGGCCGAAATTGTTTCGTTCCTGGAATTTGGCCACAAAGATTCGTCTCGCGAAGCCGAGTAATCCGGCAAACAACAAGGAGCTACATCATGGAAGACGCAGGTCTCATTCTAGGTTTGGCCAGCTTTGCCATCCCCGTCATCGTGGGCATGATTGATCTGGATTTCCGCAAGGACAAGAAAGATCACGAATAAGCGCTTTGAGTCCCCGCCCAGCGTCATCTTCTGCACGCAGGACGGACAACAGGAAACCCTCATGCACCAACAACACCTCCCGGACGCGGCCAGGTAAATCAACAATACCTGCCGCGCTCCCCCAGCTTTTCTCCCCGCCCCAGCCGTCGTACCAAGTCTTGCCTCGAAATCCTCCACCCAGCACCGCCAGCGGCTTACTTTGTAAGGCCATATCCAGCCATTGCCGACAATGCGTTCCAGCCCAAAAACGTGTAGCCTAAAGCACTTCACAGGAGCTCAAGCGATGACACTTTGCCTGCTCGAACTGGGCATCTCTCCGCTATCCACCCCCGAGATGGAACAAGCACTCACCGCGTTTCGCAGCGCCTGGCAGCAACCCGCGTGGATACACCGCCAACCCTGTGGTGATGCCTGGCTGTTGGCGATCCGTCACGAGGCCGAGTTGCGTCCGGGCGAAAGCCCTGTCTGGTTTGCCGAGCGCATGGCCGCAGCGCTCTGGCTCGCGCTTGGCCGCTATGCGCGCATTACCCTGGAAATAAACACGCAAGAGGATGACACCCAGCTAACCCTGGACGAATCCGATTACCAGCGCATCCTGCGCGACTTCCGCCTCTCGTCCGCAAAGCGCTGAGTCGTTCCGGCGCAAACACAAAAACAAAGGCCCCGGAATCCGGGGCCTTTGTCTGCAGAACCTGCTTCGAAATCAGGCAGCCAGTGCCTTGATCGCGGAAGACAGGCGGCTCTTGTGACGAGCTGCCTTGTTCTTGTGGAAGATTTCCTTGTCGGCCAGACGGTCAATCACGCTGACGGATTCTTGATAAACTGCCTGGGCGGCAGTCTTGTCGCCAGCTTCGATTGCCTTCAGCACCTTTTTGACAGCGGTACGGAATGCGGAACGCTGGCTGGCGTTGTGCTGGCGAGCTTCTTCAGCCTGGCGGGCACGTTTGCGAGCTTGGGCGCTGTTAGCCATGTTTACTTAACTCCTGATGAGATCAAATCATGGCCGGAACACCGACCATATACAAATACGGAAACCGTGGATGATAGCGCCTCCACCGCCTCTTGGCAAGCACTCCTACGGTTTGCGACCATCCTTGGAGGCGAAGAAGGCATCGGAATAAAACTCGTCGCGCGGCAGGCCTCGGGCAGTAAGCGCACCGTGCGCGGCTTCTACCATCACCGGTGCGCCACAGGCATAGACCTGGTACGCCGCAAAGGAGCCAAAATCCTCCAGAACCGCCTCGTGGACCATGCCGGTTCGCCCGGTCCACTGATCCTGCTCGATCGGATCGGACAGCACGGGAATGTAGCTGAAGTTGGCATGCTCGGCCTGCCAGCGCAGCGGCAATTCCGGCATGTAGATTTCTTCCAGGTTGCGCGCACCCCAATACATGATGATCTTGCGCTCGATCCCATGCCGGAATGCCTGCTCCAGCATACCCTTGATCGGCGCAAAGCCGGTTCCGGTCGCGATCAGGATGATCGGCTTGCTGGAATCCTCACGCAGAAAGAAACTACCCAGCGGCCCGGTAAAGCGCAGGATTTCCCGCTCTTTCATCTCGTTCCATACATAGCTGGAAAACTCGCCGCCCGCATGACGGATATGTAATTCGAGCAATCCGCCTTCCTGCGGTGCATTGGCCAGCGAGAAAGAGCGTTTCTTGCCATTGCGGGTGTGGATATCAATATATTGCCCCGCCAGGAACTGGAATTTCTCCGCGGGCGGCAGTTTCAGTGACAGTACGGCCACATCGTGAGAAACCTTGTTGATTTTCTCCACGCGGGCCGGCAGGGTTTTGGTCTGGATATCGCGCACCGCATCGATTTCACGGCACTCAACGACGGTATCGCCTTCCGGATGGGCGCAACAAAACAGGGCCATGCCGCTTTCGCGCTCCGCTTCGGAAAGTGCGGAAAGGGAGTGATCATCGTGCACGATCTGCCCGGACAAGACACGTCCTTTGCAGGCGCCGCATGAGCCATTGCGGCAACCATAGGGCATGTTGAAATTGGCGCGCAATGCGGCGGCGAGGATGGTCTCGTCTTCGCCCAGCTCAATCTGTCGCCCGCTGGGCTGGATGGTAAGGAGCTTGCTCATTCGGTCTCTCTTTTGGGTGATTGCAGGCAGATGGTTGCGGCAAGGCGTTTTGACAAGTCGCGGGTACAAAAATCAGCCGATCAGGGCCTTGCGCTCGCGCTCCAGCAGCGAAATCAGCTTCTGCAGGCTGGCCTCCTGCGCGCGCGACATATTGCTGAAACGCACACCGACGATGTATTGCGTCTGCCCTTGGCGATTCACCACCGGCCGGCAATTGCGCACCTCGACATCCACGCGCATCACGCCGCCCGGGCCAAAATCAAACATCACCTGCTGGAATTTCATGCCGATATCGATCTTGCCGATACTGGCGGCAGGAAACCACATGCCGGCGCCGCCCAGTGAAATATCGTGCACCTCCAGCCGAACGGGATCGTCACTCTTCAACGGCAGGCGGCAAATATAGGGATTGGAGCGCGGCGTAACCAGGCGAAAGAACTCCCGCCGTTGCAGCTTGATCAGATCAGGCGGGAAAGGCGCGGCAAAGGCCGGCTCGCCCTCATAAGAAATCTCGCGGATAGGCCCGGTCGAAAACTGGACCTTGACGCCTTCCGGCATGGCCACGAAAACGGCCTTCTCGACCCGCTGCAGTGCCACATTGCTGGCCCGGTGCCCGCTCAGGTCGAAGATGAATTCACGCGCTTTCAGATTGGCATCCAGAATGCGCGTCAACAGCAAATCGCGGCCGGAATTGAAATAGACCGTGACAAAATCGGCACGCTGGGCGAGCGAGCGCAAGACAAAACCCACTTCGACCGGGGAGGATAGCCGGTAGGGCCCGATATCTTCGGATTCCGGAATGGGGCGGGCAGCGCCTTCGTCTTGCGACATGATTCCCTGCTTAGGTTATTGGTTGAATCGGGAGGAAGTCATTTTCAATTCTAGCGTCAAAATGCCCACCACGGCAGGCCCCGCACACGATATCAAGCGGGTGACCGGTCACCGGAACATCAGGGCATCCAGACACGTCCCGGGCAAGGCCGCCCTGCCCGCCTGCGGTGAAAACCCGATTTCGGCCAGACAAGGGGCTGCAATCAGCCGGCGCAAGCTCGCCAGATTCTCGGCATAGCAATCCATGTCCGGATCAACCTGATTGGCAATCCAGCCCTCAAAAGGCAATCCGCTCTGCTGAACCGCCCGGACGGTCAGAAGCGCGTGATTAAGGCACCCCAAACGCATGCCCACCACCAGGATGACCGGCGCACCGAGCCGCACGGCAAGGCTTTCGATACTGGCCTCATCGGAAAGCGGTGCCAGCCAGCCGCCGGCTCCTTCGATCAGCAGCACATCGGCTTGCGCCTCCAGCAGATCGGCATAGCGGGCCAGGGAATCAAGATCGATCGACACGCCAGCCTTGCGCGCAGCCAAATGCGGTGCAATAGGCGGCTCGAACCGGTAGGGGCTGACCCACTCCAGCGGCGCCTGCACATTGCCGGCAGCGGCATGCGCCGCCACATCGGCATTCCACAGTACGCCATCGCGCCATTCGCAACCGGAAGCCACCGGTTTCATCCCGACCGCCCGCATCCCGCGGGCAGCGAACATGCGCAGCAGCTGGCAGGTGGCCACGGTTTTACCGGTATCGGTATCCGTACCCGTAATGAAAAAGCGGCTCATGCTAGGTTTTTTTCCTGAATTCGATGACCTGCCGGCCATCGGGCAAGGTCTTGGCCGATCCGCTATCGGACTTCCAGGCATGGCCATAGATCACTTCGTAAGTGGCCGGCAAAACGCCATCACCGCGGAAGCGCTCGTAATTCGCTTCCATGGCGCGCCAGGCCGACTTGCCCATCAGCCCCGCGCGGCGGCCGTCGCGCACGCTGTGCGCGCCAATACCCTTCAGGTCGGCCAGCACTTCGCGCACGCTGTCATAGGTCATCACCAGGTTTTCCATCTCCATGACCGGGGCCGCGAATCCGGCCCGCCCGAGCGCATCGCCCAGATCGTGCATGTCGATAAAGCGGTTCACATGCGCATGACCATCCACACTGGCAAATGCGGTACGCAACTCATGCAGCGTATTCGGCCCCAGGGTGGAAAACAGCAAAAGTCCGCCGGGGCGCAGCACGCGCAAGGCTTCGGCAAAGGCTCGATCCGGCGTTTCACACCACTGCAGCGCCAGACTCGACCAGATGCAATCCACCGATGCACTCGCCAAGGGCAAGGTTTCGATATCGCCACACACCTGCCAAGGCGTTTTTTTCCCCTTGATCCGTGCCAGCAGGCGTTGCGCGCCGGCCGGGTGACGCGAGCTCGCGACACGCAGCATGGTCGGCGCCAGGTCAAACTCGATCAACTGTGCCTCAGGGAAACGCTGCAAAAGCAGGGGGCCGGCATAGCCGGTACCGCAACCTGCATCGAGCACGCGCTGCGGCGCCAGTTGCATGATCGCAAGCTTGTCCAGCATGCGATCCACCACTTCGCGTTGCAGCACGGCGGCGGCATCATAGCTTTCCGCCGCCTGATCAAACGCGGCACGAATTGTGGCTTTATCAATCATGATCACTACCGCCTCACCGCTGCCTGGTTCTGGCTACCAGCCAATACTGGCGCAACGTTGCCGCCAGTGTGGGCAGCAAAGCCGCGAGCACGCCAACCACGGCAATCACGTTGAGATTCTGCTTGATGAACGGAATATTGCCGAACAGATAGCCAGCAGTTACCAGTCCACCCACCCACAGCAGCGTACCCAGCACGCTAAAGCCGAGAAAACGCAGATAGGGCATCTCGCCCACGCCAGCCACAAACGGCGCGAAGGTGCGCACTATAGGCACAAAGCGCGCCAAGGTTACGGTCTTGCCGCCATGGCGTTCGTAAAAAGCGTGGGTGCGGTCGAGATAATCGCGCCGGAATATCTTGGAATCGGGATTGGCAAACAGTTTCTCGCCAATAAACCGTCCAACAAAATAGTTGGTGGAATCACCAAGAATGGCGGCAGTCATCAGCGTGCCAGCCAGTAGATAGGGATCCATCCCGCCGGTCGCCGCGACCGCGCCTGCCATAAACAACAGTGAATCGCCGGGCAGGAATGGCATCACCACCAGGCCCGTTTCGCAATAAATCACCGCGAACAGAATCACATAGACCCAGGTACCGTAATTAGCCACCAGCTGGGCAAGATAAATATCCAGATGCAGGAAAATATCGACTGGATTGAATTCCATGTAGGCCCTTTTGCATAGAACAACGCCGACGATGGACTCGCCGGCGTCAAAAAAATTCAAATCAGACAGTCAATCAAACGACCGCTTCTTCCTTGACCGTTACCGGCTTGACCATGTTCTCGCGCGTCAACCCGAACAGCAACAGCAACGGGCTCGCCACCAATACCGACGAATAGATGCCGAACACGATGCCGATCGTCAATGCGATGGCGAAATAGTGCAGACTTGGGCCGCCCAGAATCAGCATCGACAGCACCATCATTTCCGTGGAAAGGTGGGTAATGATGGTCCGGCTCATGGTGGCGGTAATCGCGTTGTCGATCACCTCCGGCACGCCCTTGCCGCGCATTTCCGGCTTGCGGAAATTTTCGCGGATCCGGTCGAACACCACCACCGATTCGTTCACGGAGTAGCCCAGCACCGCGAGCACCCCGGCCAGCACCGGCAGCGAGAATTCCCACTGAAACAGTGCGAAGAAGCCCAGAATGATCACCACGTCGTGCATGTTGGCGATCACGGCCGACACCGCAAAACGCCATTCAAAGCGGATCGCCAGATAGATGATGATGCCGATACAGACCAGCAGCGTGGCAACAAGACCATGGGTAACCAGCTCCGAACCCACCGATGGGCCGATGAATTCAACCTTGCGCATTTCCACGCTGGCATCGTCTTTCTTCAGCTCAACCAGAACTTCATTGGAAAGCTGGGCCGAAGTCTTGCTCTTGATGTTGGGCAACCGGATCATGATGTCTCGCGTGGTACCCAGCGACTGCACCTGCGATTCGCCATACTTCAGCGCATCGACCCGCTCACGCACCTTGTTGGTCTCGGCCGCCTGCGCATAGCGCACTTCCAGTACCGTACCGCCGGTGAACTCCACGCCAAAGTTCAGGCCCTTGAAGATCAGGAAAAACACCGCGACGACAAAAGTCGCCAGAGAAATCGCCGTCGTGAGCTTGCCATAGCTCATGAACGGAACATCGCGCTTCATGTGAAAGAGTTCGATCATTTTTTTCTCCCGGCCTCAGACTGCAATCGAGGTCAAACGGCGACGGTAGCCGTAGATCAGGTCAACCACCCCGCGCGATACGAATACCGAGCTGTACATCGAGGTGAGAATACCCAGACAGTGCACCACGGCAAAGCCGCGCACGGCGCCAGAGCCAAAGATCAGCAGCATGACGCCGACGATCAGGCTGGTCACGTTCGAATCCAGAATCGTCGCCCAGGCATGCTCATATCCGGCGCTGATCGCCGATTGCGGCGGCATGCCATTGCGCAACTCTTCCCGGATCCGTTCGTTGATCAGCACGTTGGAGTCGATCGCCATCCCCAGTGCCAGCGCAATCGCGGCAATGCCGGGCAAGGTCAGCGTGGCCTGCAGCATCGACAGCAAGGAGAGCAGGAACAGCAGGTTGGTCGCCAGGCCCACGGCCGACACCACGCCGAACACGCGGTAATAGATCACCATGAACAGCGTGATCGCCGCGAAACCGTACAGCGTCGAATGGAAGCCCTTGGTAATGTTTTCCGCACCCAGGCTCGGTCCAATCGTGCGCTCTTCGGCAATGCTCATCGGCGCAGCCAGCGAACCGGCACGCAGCAGCAACGAAACATCATTGGCCTCCTGCACGCCCATCGAACCGGTGATCTGCACACGGCCACCGCCGATTTCGGCGCGCACCACGGGAGCCGTCACCACTTCGCCCTTACCCTTCTCAACCAGGATCATGGCAATGCGCTTGCCAATGTTTTCCTTGGTTAGGTCGCGGAAGATGCCGGCACCTGCGCTATCGAGGTTGATGTGCACAGCCGGCTGGTTCTGGTCATCGAATCCTGCCTGCGCATCATTGATGTTTTCGCCGGTCAGCTCGACTTCCTTGCGTAGCAGGATCGGGCGTGGTTTGCCATCGCTGCCGCGTTCGGTCATCAACTCAAATCCAACCGGTACGCGGCCACTGATCGCTTCGCTCAGCTTGGCCTGGTCATCCTCGACCAGCCGCACTTCCAGGGTGGCGGTGCGCCCGAGAATATCCTTGGCCTTGGCGGTATCCTGCACCCCTGGCAACTGCACCACGATGCGGCCTTCGCCCTGCTGCTGGATGATCGGCTCGGCCACGCCAAGTTCGTTCACCCGGTTATGCAGCGTGGTCACGTTTTGCGCCACGGCATCGGTCTTGAGCTGCAGCAATGCCTGTTGGCCGTAACTCACCACCACCTTGTACGTACCGCTTTCCTTGACATCGACCACCGCCAAGTTCGGCATGATCCGGCGAATGGCCTTGCCGGCGGCATCGACGGTTTCGGCATCACGCAACTGGATTTCTACCTGATCGCGCTCACGGCTGACACGGCCGTAACGGATTTTCTTTTCGCGCAATTCACGGCGCACTTCGCCTGCGGTTTTCTCCAGCGCCTTGTCAACGGCCGCCTTCATGTCCACTTCCAGCAGAAAGTGCACGCCGCCGCGCAGATCAAGACCGAGAAACATGGGCTTGGCACCCATCTTTGTCAGCCAGGAGGGCGAGCGCGAAAGCAGGTTGAGCGCAACGATGTAATCTTCGCCCAGACCAGCCTGGATCGCGTCCTTGGCCTTGAGCTGATCCTCGGTATCCTTGAAGCGCAGCTTGACCGAGTTGTTCTCGAACAAACTGTCATCCGGGGTGATACCGGCAGCCTTGACCAGTTCCTCGGCCCGCGTCAGCAAGCCGGCATCGGCCTTGATCGTGGCCCGGACACTGGAAATCTGGACGGCAGGACTTTCACCGAAGAAATTGGGCAGGGTAAACAGAAAAGCCGCGACCAGCGTCACGGCCATCAGGAGGTACTTCCACAGCGGGTAACGATTCATGGCGAACCCATCAAAATTGAAAAGGCGACCCGCACGAAGCCAGGCTTCGCGCGGGTCGCCGGATTGGGCTTACAAGCCAGCTTTTTTCAGAGTGCCTTCTTCGAGCTTGCCTGCGACTGCGCCGCGCTGAACAGTGATGTTCACACCGTTGGCAATTTCCAGGACATAGTAGGTTTCATCAACCTTGACCACGCGGGCGAGCATGCCGCTGGTGGTGACCACTTCATCGCCCTTCTTCAACGCGGCGAGCAGTGCAGCATGCTCCTTGGCGCGTTTTTGTTGCGGGCGGATCAACAGGAACCAGAACAGCACGCCAATGACAATCATCGGTGCCAATTGGATCAGAAAGCTGTCCGGCCCTGCCAGACTGGCAGCATGTGCGGGCGCAATAAACATGGGATATCCTTTAATTAGTTGGATTCGACGAAAATCAAAGCGGCTCATTCTAGCCGCAGCCACCACCAAAATCCACAACCGGCGACAAGTTTAGCCCGGATTGACTACGGCGGCGTTATGATTAACAACATCGGTGTGTACATCACCGCCACCAAGGAGACAACCATGCGCATCACCACCTCGGTTCTGGCCGGCATCCTGTTGGCCGTCATGACCGGCGCGTCTGCCGAACCATTGACCAACAGCCGGGCCCCTATCGAAGCTGAATTCCAATCCGACGTCGCGGTCTGCAAGGAACTTGGCAAGGCGGAAATGCCCGCCTGCCTGAAAGAAGCCACCGCCAAGAAAAAAGCCAGCTACGCAGATGTCTGGAAGAAACGCGATCCTGCCACGCAGACCCGCGTCTACTACGGCGACCTCAACACCAACAAGCCGAAAATCGAGAAGGATTACCAGGCCGACATCGCCTTTTGCAAGGAACTCGACAAATCCGGCTCGGCCACATGCCAGCGCGAGGCGTTGCAACGCAAAAAGCTCGCGCTCAAATCGGTCATGACCGCGCCCAAAGTACCCAATGCCGCCTGTGCAACGTGCGGCGCCATTACGCATGTCAAGGAAGTGGACAAGCCCGGGCAAGGCTCACTGGTCGGCCAGATTGGCGGCGGCGTGGTCGGCGGCGTACTGGGCCATCAGGTTGGCGGCGGCAGCGGGAAGACCGTGGCCACCATTGTCGGCGCAGTGGGCGGCGCCATTGCCGGCAACGAAATCGAAAAGCGGGTCAAGACCAACAAGTATTACGAAGTCGGTTTCAAGCTCAACAATGGCGATGAAAAAACCATCACCTTCGACTCGGACAGTCACGGCTTCAGGATTGGCGACAAGATCAAGTTCGAGAACAACCAGCTGATCCGCCAGTAACGGGTTCAGCCCAAATAAAAGCGGGCGGCCAGTGGCCGCCCGCTTTTATTCATTCCACTCAGCTTCAATCCACGCCGCGCGCCCGTTCCGCCGCAAAGCGGGTGGCATACGCCGCAAAGGCATCGGCTTCAATGGCCGAGCGAATCTCGCGCATCAGCTCCTGATAGTAGTGCAGGTTGTGGATGGTATTCAGTTGCGAGCCAAGGATTTCGCCGGCGCGGAACAGGTGATGCAGGTAGGCGCGGCTGAAATTGCGGCAGGCATAGCACTGGCAGGTTTCGTCCAGCGGGCGCGAATCGTTGCGGTACTTGGCATTCTTGATCTTGATGTCGCCAAAGCGCGTGAACAGCATGCCGTTGCGTGCATTGCGCGTCGGCATCACGCAATCGAACATGTCCACGCCCTGCCCTACGGCAAACACCAGGTCTTCCGGCGTACCCACGCCCATCAGGTAGCGCGGGGCATGGGTGGGCAGCTTCGGCGCGGTATAGGCCAAGATACGGGTGAATTCTTCCTTGGGTTCACCAACCGACAAGCCGCCAATCGCATAACCGTGGAAGCCAATGTCCTTCAATCCCGCCAGCGATTCATCGCGCAAATCCTCGTGCATGCCGCCTTGCACGATGCCGAACAACGCGTTGTGGTTCTGCAGCCGGTCGAACTCGGCGCGCGAGCGCTGCGCCCAGCGGTACGACAGGCGCATCGAATCACCGGCCTGCTTGCGGTCGGCCGGATACGGCGTGCATTCGTCGAAGATCATCACGATATCGGAATTGAGCACCGCCTGGATGCGCATCGATTCTTCCGGCGTCAGGAACAGCTTGTCGCCGTTGATCGGGCTCTGGAACTTCACGCCCTCTTCGGTGATCTTGCGCATCGCGCCCAGGCTGAACACCTGGAAACCGCCCGAATCGGTCAGGATCGGCTTGTCCCAGCCCATGAAGCCGTGCAGCCCGCCAAACGTTTCGATCACTTCCAGTCCCGGGCGCAGCCACAGGTGAAAGGTGTTGCCCAGGATGATCTGCGCGCCGATATCGTTCAGATCGCGCGGCGTCATGGCCTTGACCGTGCCATAAGTGCCAACCGGCATGAACACCGGGGTTTCGACCACGCCATGATTGAGCGTGAGACTGCCACGCCGGGCGGCGCCGCTGGTGGCCTTGAGTTCGAATTGCATGTTTTTCCTTTGTGCTACCGGAGACACAGTCCGGCGCGTTGATTAAATCAGAGCTGCTTTTCCAGCAGCATGGCATCGCCATAACTGAAGAAACGGTATTGCTGCGCGATGGCATGGCGATAGGCTGCCATGATCGTGTCATACCCTGCGAATGCGGCGACTAGCATCAGCAGCGTCGACTTGGGCAGGTGAAAGTTGGTGATCAGGCGATCGACCACCTTGAACTGATAACCGGGGGTAATGAAAATATCGGTATCGCCTTCGGGCTCGGCCAGCAATCCGTGCTGGCTCGATGCCTCCAGCGCGCGCAGGCTGGTGGTGCCGACCGCGATCACCCGCCCGCCGGCGGCGCGGGTTGCGCGAACCAGCGCATCGGTGGCCGCCGGAATGGTATAGCGTTCGTGGTGCATCGTATGCTCGGCGATGTTTTCCACTCGCACCGGCTGGAAGGTTCCGGCGCCGACATGCAGCGTGACAAACGCCGTATGGACGCCCGCGGCCCGGATTTTATCGAGCATGTCCTCGGTGAAATGCAGGCCGGCTGTCGGCGCCGCCACCGCGCCCGGATCGCGTGCATAG